>ERZ1066121.1249-NODE-1249-length-19408-cov-6.481682_pt1 | contig 19408 bp, 20 predicted proteins | sample MGYA00382768_ERZ1066121 | MGnify/ENA primary metagenome ERZ1066121 (study PRJEB33369, sample SAMEA5778351) | biofilm metagenome | biome: Industrial cooling water; feature: Water cooling tower basin; material: Biofilm | place: United Arab Emirates | collected... | reverse complement strand
GATCCTGTCCGCCGCCCAGCGCAAATGCCTGGAAGGCCTCAGCAACCGTGGCCCACAACTGCCAAACGACCCAGTAAGGGACGAACTGGCCGCGCTGGAGCTGATCGAGAAAAAGGGCACGAAATGGGTGCTGACGGTGGCAGGGAAAAAGCTGCTGTCAGTCCAGTCAAGCCAAAGAAATGTAGGCGGGTTTCGGGTTTGAAGATATTATGTGCATTTTTCGAAGCAAGCAATTTTGGGTGATAGTCTGATGAATTTTGACTCTTTCTATGTGAAATTTGGCGGCATCAACGATGACGGTTCACATACGCACTTGTGATATTCGGTTTCTTTGAAAATCAACGTGTCGACCGGTATGATATCAATGTTCCTGTAAAGCTGATCGTCGGGTTTGAAGTGTCTGTTGGGGATTTGCGGGAACTCGCCAAGGCCAAAGCGATTGATTCACTTGAGGCATGCTTGCTAATCGCAAAGTTAAAGTCCGCAGAGGAGCTTCATTCGATGGCACTGGAGAAAAGTCAGGACTTCTCAGCAAGCGCGATTGCTGGTCTCGCTGCAACGCTAGACCAACTTCGAAGTCGTTTCACCAATTGACGCTTGACCGGAACAAACCAAAAACATAAACTAGATCTTATGCATTCAATCGAATTCTGTGCCGGTGCTGGCGGACAAGCTTTGGGCCTCGAACAGGCCGGGTTCCACCACAATGCTCTCGTCGAGATCGAGCCAAATTTTGCCGCCACGCTGCGCCTCAACCGGCCCAATTGGGATGTGCGTTGCGCCGATATGAATGGGTTTGACGGGCGGCCTTTTGCAGGGACCGACCTGTTTGCCGGCGGCCTGCCCTGCCCGCCCTTTTCCGTTGCCGGCAAACAGCTTGGCGAGCGCGATGAGCGCAATCTGTTTCCAGCTGCGCTGCGCCTGATCGACGAGATTCGCCCGCGCGCCATCATGATTGAAAATGTGCGCGGTTTTCTGTCAGCAGTGTTTGAGGATTACCGGCTGGGGTTGAAACGCCAGCTGAGCAAGATGGGTTATCATACGGACTGGCGTTTGCTCAATGCATCGGACTTCGGCGTTCCCCAACTGCGCCCTCGTGTCGTTATTGTGGCGTTGCGCAAGGATATGGCCGACGCCTTTGACTGGCCTGATGTTCGACCGCACAATCCGCCGACAGTTGGAGAGACCCTGCGCGATCTGATGGCCGCAAACGGCTGGCACGGCACAGACCGCTGGGTCGCCGGTGCCAACGACATTGCTCCCACCATCGTCGGTGGCAGCAAAAAACATGGCGGCCCCGACCTCGGCCCCACCCGTGCGCGCCGCGCCTGGGCTACGCTGGGGGTAGAGGGCATCAGTCTGGCTAACGACGCTCCTGCACCCGATTTTGTGGGTATGCCGCGTCTGACCGTGCGTATGGTCGCCCGGCTGCAAGGCTTTCCCGACCACTGGCAATTCCATGGCGGCAAGACGGTCAGTTATCGCCAGGTCGGCAACGCCTTTCCTCCGCCGGTCGCCAAGGCTGTTGCGGATCGAGTCCGTATTGCGCTGTCGGTTAGCAAGCATTTTCTGGTACATGCTGCCTAATGGGTGCCAGAGATCAACTTCGCGACTATTTTCTTTCAAACCTTGGCCGGGTTTTGGATAGCGAGGAACTTAGACAAGCATCAGGTGGTATCAGCGAATGGGCTCGTCGTATTCGTGAGCTTAGAAATGAAGAAGGATTTCAAATTTTAACTCACAACGATAGATCTGAACTCAAACCTGGCCAGTACATACTGCTGACAGCAAAGCCTGAACCAGCATTTGAGCGCGGAATTTCTAAAGAAACACGCGCTATAGTTCTCGATCGTAATGGATTTACATGCCAAGTATGTGGGGCAGGAGCTGGTGAACCACACCCCTTTGATTCCTCGCGCAAAACTCGCTTGCACCTTGGGCACGTCATTGACAAATCTATGGGCGGAACCGATGATCCTTCTAACCTTCGGGCGGTCTGCTCGATCTGCAATGAAGGTGCTTCTAACATCACTCCAGATCGCCCGTCGGCACTGAAGCTGAAAGCGCAAATCAGAAAAGCGCGTGGCGATGATCAGTTAGAAATACTGCGCTTATTAATCGAAAAATATCCAAATCAAGCTGAAAATTATTTAGAAAATCGCAGATAATATATTATTCTATATTTATAAACTTTTCTAATATTTGACAAATATCATGTTTTATATGTCCTCCTACAGGCCAGCACTTTTCGCTGTCCTACACGCATGCCGTCTGCGCAGCATGGCGGCATGGCCCGAACGCCCTTCCCCGTCTTGCCCCAAGCACCGCATCCCCCCCCGCCGCAGGGCACAACCCTTCGCGCGCGCCTTACCCCGCCAAACTGCACACACCTGCCGCATGTTTTTATTTGCATACCGGTGAACTTTGGTGAAGTTTGGACGATCCGCATGCCTGTCCGCGCCGCGCGGGAACTTATCGCGGCGGGCGCGCCTTCCTGCCCCGCGCTCCATGGGCGGAGCGATCGGGAGACGGACGATGGCGCAAAAGGGTGCGGGCGGAAACGCCGGGGCGATCACGAAAAAGGGCGGCGACGGCGCGAGCGGCAGCACGGGCACCGGGCGCGGCGGCGGCAACAATGCGCGGGGCGGCAAGTCCGCGTCGAAGGGCAAATCCGCCGGCAAATCCCCGGACGAGGGCGGCGGCAAGCAGGCGGGCCGCTAAGCCTGCGTCTGGGAAGGCGGTCCCTGTTTCCGGTGTAGGGGGGCCAGCGCGCGGCCGGGGCCAGCGCCGCTTGCCGGGGGCTGGCTATCCCAGCGCGGCCTGTTTTTCCTCGGCCAGCCGGTCAAGCTCGGCGCGGCTCAGGCGCTTGGCCGCGGACTTCAGCTGGCCGCACGCCGCCATGATGTCGCGGCCGCGCGGGGTGCGGATGGGGGCGCTGATCCCGCTTTCAAAGATGATGTTGCTGAACCGCCGCACCCGTTCGGGCGCTGAACATTCATAGGGCGCGCCGGGCCAGGGGTTGAAGGGGATGAGGTTGACTTTGGCGGGCAGCCTGTACGCCTTGATCAGGCGCACCAGCTCGCGCGCGTCGTCGTCGCTGTCATTCTTGTCCTTCAGCATGACATATTCGAACGTGATGCGCCGCGCATTGTTTGCGCCGGGATAGTCGGCACAGGCCTGGAGCAGTTCCTCGATGCCATATTTGCGATTGATGGGCACGATTTCGTCGCGCACCTCCTTGGTCACGGCGTGGAGGGAGACGGCAAGGTTGACGCCGATCTCTTCGCCCGCGCGCGCCATCATCGGCACTACGCCGCTGGTCGACAGGGTGATGCGCCGCTTCGACAACGCCAGCCCGTCGCCGTCCATCACGATCTTCAGCGCGCCCTTCACTCCGTCGAAATTATACAGCGGCTCGCCCATGCCCATCATCACAATGTTGGTCAGCATGCGGCCGTCGGCGGTGTAATGGCCCGCCTCGTCATCCTCGTCGATCGCGTCGGCATGGCTGGCCATCGTGCCCTTGGGCCATTCGCCCAGCGCGTCGCGGGCCAGCATCACCTGTCCCACAATCTCGCCCGGCGTCAGGTTGCGGACCAGCCGCATCGTGCCGGTGTGGCAGAAACGGCAATTGAGCGTGCACCCGACCTGGCTCGACACGCACAGCGTCCCCCGGTCCGCATCGGGAATGAACACCATTTCATATTCCTGGTCATCCTCGGTCGCGAGCAGCCATTTGCGCGTCCCGTCCTCCGACAACTGCGCCGTCACTACGCGCGGGCGGCCGATGACGAAGCGGTCGGCCAGCCACGGGCGCATATCCTTGGCAATATCGGTCATCGCGGCAAAGTCGGTCACGCCGCGGTGATAGATCCAGTGCCACAGCTGCTTGGCGCGCAGCTTCGCCGCCTTCGCGTCCAGCCCCGCTTCAGCCAGCGCCGCGCGGATGGCGTCGCGGGACAATCCGATCAAGTCGGTGCGCCCGTCGGCGCGCGCGGGGGCGGTCCCGGTGGGGACAGGATCAATATGGCCGGGGATTTGCATGATGGCGGCGCATATAGGCCGCTTTGGCCGTGCGTGCAACGCGGGTCCGCTAACGCACCCCCGCGCACCCCAGCGCCGCCGCATCGATCGCCGTCGCCGCGCCGCGCAGGCGATAGGTGTCGGTAATGGCGCGCCCGTCTGCCCCGGTGCTCTCGACCACCATGCTCGGATTGCTGCGCATCGCCGCGACGATGGCGGCGTCCATCCGTGCATCGCTGGCCCAGCCATGAACACCGTTGCCGGTCAGGATGAACCGCCGCGCGCCCAGCGTCAGGCGCAGTTCGGCGCGGTCGGCGCGCGGGCGGGTCAGGCGGATATACACCTGCTGGCGCACTCGCGCCCGGGGCCAGAAACCGACGCTGGCATAACCGCGCACGCTGCCTCGGCCCGCCACCGCGCCGGGGGCCGCAATGGCGTAGCAGCGCGCTGCCCGATCGTCGCGAAACGCCCCCCATCCCTCAAAAATGCCAAGTGCAGTACGCGGCGCACCCGCAGCGGGCAGCACGACGGCAGCAGCAAGGATCAGCAGGGCACGATGAAGCGGCACCATTTCCCTTTCCCACAACCGCACCGCATTGCAAGCACGCTTGCCCTTTGCCGCTGGCACGGTAAGGAAAGAGGCCATTCAGCAGCGGCCGGACTCGGCGCGGCACAGCGCCTTTGCCGCGTCCGCCCGCTTCCAGCCAGACAAAAGGGCAATGCGTCACATGAAAGCGACCATCGAACGGGCGGTGTTGTTGAAAAGCCTGGGCCACGTCCAGTCGGTGGTCGAGCGGCGCAACACCATCCCCATCCTGTCCAACGTGCTGATCGAGGCGGATGGCAGCGGCCATTTGAAACTGATGGCGACCGACCTTGACCTTCAGGTCGTCGAAACCATCGCGGCCAAGGTCGACACGCCGGGAACCACTACCGTATCGGCCCATACGCTGTTCGAAATCGCCCGCAAGCTGCCCGAGGGCGCGGAGGTCAGCCTGAACGCCGCGGACGGCAAGATGCAGGTGAAGGCCGGGCGGTCGAATTTCAATCTGCCCACCCTGCCGCGCGATGATTTTCCGATGATCGCAGAGGGCGACCTGCCGACCAGCTTTGCCCTGCCGGTCGCGACGCTGATCCAGATTATCGACAAGACGCGCTTTGCCATTTCGACCGAGGAAACGCGTTACTATCTCAACGGCATTTTCCTGCATGCAGCGGAAGACGCATCGGGCGCGGTGCTAAAGGCCGCCGCGACCGACGGCCATCGCCTTGCCCGCGTGACCGTGGCCCAGCCAGAAGGCGCAGCCGGGATGCCTGACGTCATCGTGCCGCGCAAATGCGTCGCCGAAATCCGCAAACTGCTGGACGAGGCAGAGGGCAATGTCGAAATCAGCCTGTCGCCGACCAAGATCCGCTTCATGCTCGGCAACGCGATCCTGACCTCGAAACTGATCGACGGCACCTTCCCCGATTATAGCCGCGTGATTCCGACTGCGAACGACAAGCTGCTGAAGGTCGATCCCAAGGGCTTTGCTCAGGCCGTCGACCGCGTCTCGACCATCGCCAGCGAAAAGACTCGCGCGGTCAAGATGACGCTCGACCGGGACCGTGTCACCCTGTCGGTTACCAGCCCCGAAAACGGCACTGCGGCTGAGGAACTGCCCGGCGACTACGGCGCGGACGGCATGGAAATCGGCTTCAATGCCAAATATCTGGGCGACATATTGGGTCAGGTCGACGGCGACACCGTCGAACTGCACCTCGCCGACGCCAACGCACCCACGCTGATCCGCGAGGGCGAAAAGAGCGCCGCGCTGTATGTGCTCATGCCCATGCGGGTGTAAAAACCCGCAACATCATTCCTGCCTCAGCTGCCTGGATTTAGTCGAAGGGCGGACGGTGGTGCAGCTATGCGGAACCCCTACCCCGCCCGCGTCACCCGCCAGATGATATTGGCGCCGTCATCCGCGACCAGCAGCGACCCATCGCCCATGACCTGCGCATCGGATGGCCGCCCAAACGCTGTACGTTCGTCCTTCGACACAAACCCGCCCAGCACGGTGATCGGCAACACGTCTGCGGGCTTTCCGGCCGCGTTGAAGGGCACGAATACCACGCTGTAACCGGACACTGGCACCCGGTTCCACGACCCGTGCAGTGCGATGAAGGCGCCATTGGCGAACCGTTCACCCAGCGCCGGGCCGCTTGCGAAACTCATGCCCAGCGGCGCGACATGCGCGCCCAGTGCATAATCCGGCCGCCGCGTATATTGACGGCGATCTTCTTTATCGGCCGGTACGCGGGGATCCACGAAACCGCCCCAATAATACCAGGGCCAGCCATAAAAATCGCCGAAATCCACCTCGGTCAGATAATCGGGAACCAGATCGCTGCCCAGCATGTCGCGTTCATTGACCACCGTCCACAGCGACCCTTCAACGGGATGAAACCCCATGCCGACGGGATTGCGCAGCCCGGCACCATAGATGCGCGACTTGCCGTCCGCAGTGTTGAATTCCAATATGGCGGCGCGGTTCGCCTCGCGGGCCATGCCTTTCTCGGCAATGTTGCTGTCCGCACCGATCCCGACATAGAGGCGCTGGCCATCGGGGGAGGCGACCAGGCTTTTGGTCCAATGGCGGTTGGTCCCTGCGGCCGGCAAATCGGCAATCTTGCGGGGTTTCACTGCGATGCTGTCTGCACCCGCCACATAGGGAAAGGCCAGCAACGCGTCAGTGTTGGCGACAAACAGCGTGTCGCCAACCAGCGCCATGCCATAAGGCGAATTGAGACCGGTCAGATATGGCCGCTTCACCTCGGCCCGCCCATCGCCGTCGGCATCGCGCAACAGGGTGATGCGATTGGCCGATGGTCCGCCTGAGCCTGCCTTGCTCATCAACTGCTTTGCGATCCGCCCTTCGATCCCGCCGTCCTCCTTGGGCGCGGGCGCCTGGCTTTCGGCCACCAGCACATCACCGTTCGGCAGCACCAGCATCGCGCGCGGATTGTCCAGTCCCTCGGCAAAGCGCGCAACGGCCAGCCCCTTTGCCGCCACCGGTGCCGCGCCAGCGGGAAATCCCGTTACATCCGGGATACGCACTGTCGGCACATTCTCGGGTCGGATACCAGCCATCACGGGCACCCGACCCGACAATTCGGCGGTTGAAAAACGCGCCACATCGGGGCGGGACATGACGTAAAATGTAACGCCCCCCGCGACGATCAGGACGGCAAGGCCAATGGCGAGATAGCGAAGGATTTTGCGCATGAGGGCCTTCTATACACGGCAAGCAACGGTGAAAAGAGCGCCCAGGTCACGCGGCAAACTTATGCTTACCGCGACGTTCAGCCTTTTCGCGAACAGACTATTGAATGCGCCGCATGTAGGACAGCAAAATCTTCACAGCACTGGACCAGACATGCTGCACACGCCCCTGCTTACCGATCGTGGATCGGTCGACGACGCGACATTGCTGATCCGCCAGCACGGTGACGAGGCCGGCTTTGCCGCTGCCGCACGTGCGGAGGAATATCGGATGCTGGGCAACCACATCCACTTTGCGCGCTGGCGCCAGATTGAACGGCTGATCGCCTATCTCTCGATAGACAGCGCGCTTGACACCGTGCATTAGGGCGAGAGATTAAGGCCAGCCATCTCCGGCAAGCCCGCCATCAGATTTAGGTTCTGTACGCACGCGCCGCTTGCGCCCTTGCCCAGATTGTCAAGCCGGGCGACGAGCCGGATCTGGCCGTTGGAGCCATCGAAAACAAACCACTCCAGACCGTCCCAGCCGGGCACGCCGTCTCGCAGCAGCAGTTCGCCCTCCATCGCTGTACCAGGACGCACGACGCTGCTGTCGGCATAATGCGCCGCCAGACATGCACGCACCGCATCAGCGTCGGCCAGACCAGCGGCGAGCGGTACTTCAACGATCATTCCGCGGAATACGGGCACGACGGCGGGTGCGAAAACCGGGGGCACAGCCAATCCGGCATAACGCTGCATCTCGGGCAAATGCTTGTGATCGAGGCCCAGGCCATAGCTGCGAAATCCGATCTCCCGATTGACTGAAAATCGCTCGATCAGCGCCTTGCCGCCGCCCGAATATCCCGACACGGCGTTAATGGTCAGCGGCGCTGCGGCATCGATCAGCCCGGCGGCGACTAGCGGCGCGACCAATGCCAGAAAGCCGGTCGGATAACATCCTGGGTTGGATACCCGCGAGGCATCGGCGATTGCCCCGCGCTGCGCCACCGACAGCTCGGCAAAACCATAGGTCCACCCATCCGCTACGCGGTGCGCGCTTGACGCGTCGATGATGCGGGTGGCGGGTCGACTAACCATCTCCGCCGCCTCCCGGGCAGCCTCGTCGGGCAGGCAAAGAATAACGAAATCGGCGGCATTCAGCGCCTCGCGCCGCGTCGCCGCATCCTTGCGGTCGGCCTCGTCCAGTATCAGCAGGTCAAACTCGTCGCGCCCGGCCAGACGTGCCGCAATTTCCAGCCCCGTCGTACCCGCCGCCCCGTCGATGAAAACGCTCTGAGTCAATCGTCAATCCAGAACAGCTGCAAAGGCATCGGCCGGGCAATAGCCAACAAGATGATCGGCAATACGATAGCCCCATGCAATCTCACCAGTGACGTCAAGCACCGCGAACAGGTCCCCTTCGGCAAGCTCGGCGACCGGTTCTCCGTCGGCGGCGGGATCAGCGCGCAGGGCGACGGCGCGGGTCACACGGCGCTCGACCGGGGCGGCGTAATGCGGCGCGAAATGCTGTCCGGCGACGGCAATATCCGCAAGGTCGGCACGAATGGCGGTGGTTCGGGGATCGAACGGCTGCGATACGCCCGCCAGCTTGAACTGGCTGCGTTTGCCCGCGTCCCTGTTATTCGGTTGTGTCACGCGCCCCTCGCTGCGGAAATTTGCGGTGCGGCGCTTTAGCCGAGCGTCGGGCCGGGGCGCAAGGGGGCCAGCGGACGGCGGCGATGGCGGCCCATCATGCTGCCAGCCGCAACAGCGCGCCCAGTGCGGCGACGCCCAGCACGCCGCCAACGATGGCTCGCCACAATGGCGCGGGCACCCGACCAAATGCCCGGCCGCCAAGTCTGTTTCCCGCCCACATCGGCAGGAAGAGGGCAATACCCATGAGGAAGATTCCGCGATACGCGATCCCTGCCCACCATGCTGCCAATGTCCCGGCGATGGCTGTGGCGAAAAAAATCAGCATCATCGACGCGCGCGCCACGGCCGGGTCGATCTTTTGACGGAGATAGAAGGGCACGACCGGCGGCCCCGGCATGGCGGCAAATCCGGTCAAGATCCCGGACGTGATTCCGGTTGCGCCAACCATCGCGCGGCGTGGCCGGTGCCCGGCCGCATGCTGGGGCAGCAACATGGCTCCAAAGGCACCCAATGCAACCAGCGCAATCAGCAGACGGGCAAGATCGCTCTCGACAGCGGTCAGCAGCGCCATCCCCAGCGGCGTTGTCGCCATTGCGATCAATCCGATCGGTATGGCGCTCGCCCGGTCGGCGTCGGCCAAAATGGCTCGCAGCCCCACAGGACCGATCAGCAATTGCAAGATGATCGCCAGCACCACCGCCTGTTGCGGCGGAATCAACAGGCCAAGCAGCGGGACCAATATGATCGCCATGCCAAATCCGGTAAACCCGCGGATCAGCGCTGCGCCAAAGGTCATCGCAGCGGCAATCGCCAGAGTCGGCCCGTCAACGCCGATCAGATCGGCTGGGATCAATGCCCCATCTTGCTATGGTCCACCGCCTCACTGCTCACCGGCGCGTCTGGGTTGGCGGGCGCTTTGACGCCGCGCTTCGCCAGCCATGCCTGCATCTGCTCGATTTCGGCCGTCTGCGTTCGGATGACCGTTTCGGCAAGCGCGCGCGCCTCAGGATCCTTGCCGTGCTTCAGCACGATTTCCGCCATCTCGACCGCGCCCTGATGGTGCGGGATCATACCCGCGATGAAGGCGACGTCGGGATCGGGATCGATCGCCGCACCCATACCGGCATGCATTCTGGCATTGGCCTCGGCATAGGCCTGTTGCGCGGGATTGAGATCGGCGGCAGACTCTGCCTTGACGCTTTCTGGGCCAGCGGAATCTTGTGCCTTATGCCCGGTGCCACAGGCCGTCATCAGCATCAACGTGGCAAGCGGCAGAACAACTCTCATCGTCATCATCTCCGTCAACTTCGCAGGTCAGGCGGCGTCGCCTCAGATTTCAGCAGAGCGATCGCCTCGCCCAGCGGCATGACCCGCTGTCCCTCCTGCCCCAGCGTGCGCAGCGCAACGGTCCCCTCGTCCGCCTCACGCTTGCCCACGACCAGCAGGTGCGGGACTTTCGCCAAGCTATGCTCGCGCACCTTATAGTTGATTTTTTCGTTGCGCAGATCGGCACTACCGCGCAGCCCCGCTGCCTCGAGTTGCGCAGCGACCTTGCCAGCATAACTGTCGGCGTCAGAAACAATGGTCGCGACCACCGCCTGTGTCGGGGCAAGCCACGCCGGGAAGCGCCCGGCATAATGCTCGATCAATATGCCGATGAACCTCTCATAGCTGCCAAAGATCGCGCGGTGGAGCATTACTGGTCGATGGCGTGCGCCATCTTCGCCGATATAGCTTGCATCAAGCCGCTCGGGCAGCACCCGATCAGACTGGATCGTCCCCACCTGCCACGTCCGGCCGATGGCGTCGGTCAGATGCCATTCCAGCTTGGGGGCATAAAATGCCCCTTCGCCCGGCAATTCTTCCCAGCCATAATCGGCGTTGGCCAGTCCGGCCCGCGCAACCGCATCGCGCAGTTCCGTCTCCGCCTTGTCCCAATCGGCATCGCTGCCAAACCGCTTTTCCGGGCGCAGCGCCAGCTTGATCGAATAGGTGAAACCGAAATCGCGATAGATGCGGTCGGCCAGGGCACAGAAATCCTGCACCTCCTGCACGATCTGATCCTCACGGCAAAAAATATGTGCGTCGTCCTGCGTAAACTGGCGCACCCGCATCAACCCATGCAGCGCGCCATGCGGTTCGTTGCGATGGCAACAGCCATTTTCATAAAGGCGTAAGGGCAGGTCGCGATAGCTTTTGATCCCCTGACGAAAGATCAGGACATGCGCCGGACAGTTCATGGGCTTGAGCGCCATCCAATCGGCGTCCCCTGAAATTACGGGGCCACCATCGTCCACATTCGGCACCTCGTCGGGGATGACGAACATGTTCTCGCGATATTTGCCCCAATGGCCCGATTGCTCCCACTGGCGCGCATCCATGACCTGCGGGGTCTTGACCTCCTGATAGCCCGCCCCGTCGATGGCACGGCGCATATAGGCTTCGAGTTGGCGCCAGATGGCAAAGCCATTGGGATGCCAGAATACGCTGCCATGCGCTTCCTGCTGAAGGTGGAAAAGATCCATCTCCTGCCCCAGCCGTCGGTGGTCGCGCTTCGCGGCTTCCTCCAGCCGGACAAGATGCGCGTCGAGCTGTTTCTTGTTCAGCCACGCCGTGCCGTAAATGCGCGACAATTGAGCGTTCTTCTGGTCGCCGCGCCAATAGGCACCGGACACGCGGGTCAGCTTGAAGGCATGGGGATCGAGCTTGCCGGTGGAGGCAAGGTGCGGGCCGCGGCACATATCCATCCATTCATCGCCGGACCAATAGACGCTAAGCTCCTCCCCCTCCGGAAGCTCTGCCGCCCATTCCGCCTTGAACGTCTCGCCCTGCGCCCGCCAGCGCGCGATAAGGGCATCGCGCGCGATCACCTCGCGCCGCAGCGGCAGGTCGGCGGCGATGATGCGGCGCATCTCCGCCTCGATTAGCGGGAGTTCCTCGTCACGGAAAGGACCATGGTCAGCCGTGGGCGCAAAATCATAGTAAAATCCGTCGGCCGTGGCCGGACCGAAGGTGATCTGGGTGCCGGGGAACAGCCGCTGCACCGCCTCGGCCATGATATGTGCGTAATCATGGCGAAACAGCTCAAGCGCGTCGGCCTCGTCCCGCGCGGTGACGAGTGCAAGGGCCGCATCGGCATCCAGCGGCCTGGTGATGTCTCGCAATTCGCCATCCACCCGCGCCGCGAGTGCTGCCTTGGCCAGCCCCGGCCCGATGGCGGAGGCGATCTGTGCCGGGGTAGTCCCGCGCGCGACTTCACGGGCAGAGCCATCGGGAAGGGTGACGCGGATCATCTCGGACATGGGAAATAAGGGCTTTCATAAGCGCGGTGGTGCGCGAGCGCCCCTTTGCCAGCGCAGGCGCGGCGGAGCAAGGCCCGCGAAAAAAGGGCGAAGCTGTGCGTGAATGACGCGAGGGTGAACGAACCGGCATCGGAACAAAATCTTCTATGTGATATTGTATCATGAAAGCCAAACCCTATTTGCGGTATCGCAAAGGGAGCGAACAATGCGAAAGGTTAAGGCAGTGACCATGAAGCGGCTCGATGGCATTGGCATCGGGATATCAGCCCTGTGCCTTGTTCACTGCCTCGCAGTTCCGTTGGGGACGGCGCTGTTGCCGCTTTTCGCCCAGTCGCTGGCCATGCCCGAATGGGTCCATCTGGTACTGCTGTCGGCGGCGTTTCCCGTCGCTGCAAGCGCTTTATGGCAAGGATGGCGGCGGCATGGGCGCATCGGCATCGCACTCATGGGCGCGGTCGGCGCTGGCTTGTTGGCGTTGGGACTGATGTTTCACGAAGGGCTAGTCGGGGTTACCGACCCCGTCATGGGGGATCAGGTCGCCACCGGGGTCGGTGCCATGATGCTCGCGGGTGCTCACTGGCACAACTGGCGGATGCGCGTGCCAGTATCCAGATTTGAGCGCGCGTTGCACAGCCCATCATGACCCGTGACTATCTGCACCCAGTGCAGCGGAGGCCAGTGTAAGACAGCAGCAAAGAGGCTCTGCCATTGCCTCTCCCGTTCCGCAATGACATGGGTGGGCGATGACTTTGCCGCCCACCGCCTTCCTTCACCGTGCCGACCGCCCTGCTCTTGCCTATCGCCATTTGCCCGGCGAAGGACCGACGGTCGTGTTCCTGCCCGGCTATATGTCCGACATGGAGGGCGGGAAGGCGACGGCGCTGCTGGCTGATTGTGCGGCGCGGAGACAGTCATGCCTGTTGTTCGACTATGCCGGATGCGGACTGTCGGAGGGACGCTTCGCTGACCAGACATTAACCGACTGGCGAGGCGATGTGCTGGACCTTATCGCCGCATTGGTCCAAGGTCCGGTCGTCCTCGTAGGATCGTCGATGGGCGGCTGGGTGATGCTGCTCGCCGCAGTGACAGTCGACCGCTCGCGTCTGGCGGGTCTGGTCGGAATTGCCGCAGCACCCGACTTCACCGATTGGGGGTTCACCGACGCGGAAAAGGCGATCATCCAGACCGAAGGCGTGCTGCTTCAGGAAACGCCCTATTCGGACCAACCTTATATCACCACCCGCGCCTTCTGGGACAGCGGCGAGGCAAATCGGCTTCTGACCTTGTCATCGATCCCGCTAACCTGCCCGGTCCATCTTCCGCACGGACAGCGCGACGACGATGTGCCGTGGGAAATCTCGCGAAACTGGCCGCTCAATTGAATAGCGACGATGTCCGTGTCACGCTGGTCAAGGACGGTGACCATCGCCTGTCGCGCCCCCGCGATGTGGACTTGCTGCTAATGGCGGTTGCGGGCATGGCGCACGGGGATTCAGACTGATCGGCATTCGTCACGCCTGCTATGGCAAAGACGACATGCTGTGCAACAAGGACAAACGATGGCGCGCGCAGATTTCAAATTCAGTCAGATCAAGCGCGTCCGCTATGCCGAAATCGACGCGCAGGCGGTCGTCTTCAACAGCCGTTACCTCGAATATTTCGACATTGGCATTACGGAATATTGGCGCGCCGTCGGCATGTATGACGAGGGTCAGCAGAATGCCGAGTTTCACGTCGCACGGGCCGAGGTCGATTACAAAGTGCCGATCCTGCTCGACGAAGAAATCGACATTTGCGTGCGATGCAGCCGGATCGGGCGCAGTTCGATGACTTTCCTGTTCGAATTGCATGGCGCCGGCCGGGACGACTTGCGCGCCAGCGGGATGGAAATATCGGTCCATGTTGCTGAAGCGCGCGGAGCCAGTGCGCCGGTGCCCGACGCCGTCGTCGCCATGTTCGAGGCCTATGAAGGGCGACGACTGCGCGATTGAATATTCCTTGCCGGAATGGGAGTGATTTGCGGTTCCATCCTGGTGCGCCCACCCTATATTCGGCTCATGCCGCACTATCTTCACACCATGATCCGGGTCAGCGATCCTGACGCCACTGTCGCTTTCTTCAATCTGATCGGACTGGAGGAGGTGCGGCGGTTTGACAGTGAGGCTGGCCGTTTCACCCTGATCTTTCTCGCCTGCCCCGGACAGGCCGGGGTGGCCGAGGTCGAACTCACCTACAATTGGCCGCCGGCGGACGGCAGCGCGCCGGAATCTTATGACGGTGGGCGCAACTTCGGCCACCTCGCCTATCGCGTCGACGATATTTATGCGACGTGTCAGCGGCTGATGGACGCTGGCATCACGATCAACCGCCCGCCGCGCGACGGGCATATGGCATTCGTCCGCTCGCCCGATGGTATCTCGGTCGAACTGTTGCAGGACGGGCACTTGCCGCCGCAGGAACCATGGGCGTCCCTGCCCAACGTGGGGGCGTGGTAGGCGATGGCGCTGGACATCGTCCGCATCCCCGTCCTCAGCGACAATTACGTCTGGCTCGTGCACGAACCGGTCAGCCACGTGACCATGGTCATTGATCCTGCCGTAGCCGACCCGGTGCTGGCGGAGGCGGCGGCACGCGGCTGGACGATTACCGACATCTGGAACACCCATTGGCACCCGGACCACACCGGCGGCAATGCGGGCATCAAGGCTGCAACCGGATGCACGATCACCGGCCCGGCGGCGGAAGCGGCCCGTATCCCGACGCTCGACCGGCTCGTTGGCGGTGGCGATACGGTGATGCTGGGCGATGTCGCAGCGGACGTCTGGGATGTCCCGGCTCACACCGCCGGCCATATTGCCTATCATTTTGCCGATGAAGCCGCGATCTTCATTGGCGACACCCTGTTCGCCATGGGCTGTGGCCGGTTGTTCGAAGGGACAGCGGAGCAGATGTTCAGCAATATGCGGAGCTTGGCAGCACTCCCGGATCCGACACGGGTGTTTTGCGCGCATGAATATACACTCTCCAACGCCCGCTTTGCGGTAACGGTAGAGCCTGACAATCTTGATCTCTCAGCTCGACTTGCTGTCGTCGAGTCCGCCCGCGCCCATGGCCAGGCGACCGTCCCGACCACCATCGGCGCCGAACGCATGACCAACCCATTTTTACGCGCCGAAAGTGCAGAGCGGCTCGCCGAAATTCGCCTTCTGAAAGATCGGGCATAGGTGATGCAACTATCGCGCTTCACCGCGCGTTCATTAGGATTGTCGCACCGTAGCAAAGACTACGGAGGAGACGTGAGATGAGGATAGCAGGCCTAGCCGCTTTGGCATTAAGCGCGCTCGTCGCAACGAGCCTTGGCGCATGTGCTCCTGTCGGTTCGGCAGAGCCCAGCGCTGCTCCCCTGACTCCCAAGCAGGCGGAAATTTTGGACAAGGAACTGGGAGGCAAAGTCGCTGGCGCGCCCGTCAATTGCCTTAACGGTGCCGCTCGCAATTTTAACACGATCCGCGTGTCGGACGACATCATTCTCTACCGCGCGTCCGGAAAGCTGGTTTATCGCAACACTTTGCGCGGAAGCTGTCCGGGCCTTGCGCGCGACAATGATATTATGGTTGTCCGGTCGTACGGCGCCGGGACGTGCCAAGGCGATTTCTTTCATCTTGTCGACCGCGCTAGCGGCATCCGAGGTCCGACATGCGTGTTCGGTGAGTTTGTTCCCTATCGCAAAGCGGAAGGGGACGGGCGCTGAGGCTACTCAGCGGTAGGCAGGGGTCCGGTTTGTGCCGACAATCTCCGGGTCGCACCCCTGCCTGCTTTGCCTATCCTCAACTCGCGCCGTAAAGCGCGGCAATCCGGTCGCCATAAATCCCGCGCAAGACATGGCGGCGAATTTTCATCGAGGGGGTCATCTGCTCATTCTCGATAGTGAATGCTTCATCCGCAAAGTCGAATTTGCGGACCTTTTCAATCACTGACAATTGTTCGTTCACCCGGTCGACTGCCGCACGAACAGCGGCGCGGAACTTTTCATGTTCGCGCAACAGCTTGTAATCGGACGGCAGTCCATTGGCGTCGGCCCATTCGGCCATCCATTCGGGATCGGGCATGACAATGCCCACAAGATGCGGACGCTTGTCGCCATAGACCATGGCTTGCAATATTTCGGGTTGAAGGGTCAGCATCCCTTCCACCCGCTGCGGCGAGACATTGTCGCCCTTGTCATTGACGATCAGGTCCTTCTTGCGATCGGTGATGACGATGCGCCCGGCGTCATCGATATGTCCGATATCGCCGGTCAGCAGCCAGGGCCCTTTGTCGGGTTCTGCCGGGTCACGCAACAGAACACGCGCGCTTTCGGCCTCATTTCGCCAATATCCGTGCATGACCAGCTCGCCGCGGCACAATATTTCGCCATCATCCGCGATCTTGACTTCGGTATTCATCAGCGGCGGGCCGACCGTATCCATTTTGATACCCGCCGACGGGCGGTTGCAGCTGATGACCGGCCCTGCCTCCGTCTGGCCATAGCCCTGAAGCAAGGTCAGGCCGATCGAATGAAAGAACACGCCGATCTCAGGATTGAGCGGCGCTCCGCCCGATACCAGCGCCTTTAACCGTCCGCCAAATTTGGCCTGAATCTTGGGTCGGAACAATTTGTCCAGCAAGGCGTCAAGTGGGCGGTCGAGCAGGCCCTTGTTGCCTTGATAATCCTTCGCGCCGACCCGCATGGCCTGGTTCAGCATGAAATTGGCAAGCTTGCCCTGCTTCTCCACCGATTTGATCATCCGCGCGCGGATGACCTCGAACAGGCGGGGAACCACGACCATCAGGGTCGGCCGCGTCTCCTCGATATTGGCGACCAGCTTTTCCAGGCCTTCAGAATAGTAAATCTGGGCACCCACCATGATTGGCAGAAACTGACCGCCCGAATGTTCATAGGCGTGACTGAGCGGCAGGAACGACAGGAATACCTCTTCATCGCCAATGCCAAAATCATTGACCAACACCTCCGCGGCACCTGCGGCATTATGCAATATGGCTCCATGATGCTGCATCACCCCGCGCGGTGCCCCGCCTGTGCCGCTGGTGTAGATCAGGCAGGCCAGATCACTGCGCTGCATCGCCGCACCGCGCGCTTTGGCCGCTGCCAGATGCTCCGAACCGCCAGTTACCAACGCCGACCATTCATGCAGCGCCACGTCGCCCTGTTGCCCGATCCGCAGCGGCTCCATGCTGATGACAATATTGGCCTCGGACCGCATTACCGCGGGCATTAGGGCGCGGGCCAGTTTCACCGTCGACACGATCACGGCGCGCGCACCGCTGTTGTCCAATATATGCTGATGATCGCGTTCTGTGTTGGTCGTATAGGTCGGGACGGTAACACAGCCCGCCGCCATGATGGCAAGATCGGCGATGCACCATTCGGGCCGGTTCTCGCTCACCAGCAAGACCCGGTCGCCGTCTTTCAGGCCCATTTCACGCAAATTATACGCGAGTGCCGCGACCTGATGCGCAACCTGTCGCCAGCTTAGCGATTGCCAGACACGGTCCGCCTTGCGCCACAAAAACGGACTCTCGCCGCCCTTGTCGGCACGGTCAAAGAACATCGCGACCAGACTTGGGAAATGGTCGAGGTGCGGATTGGTCAGCTTCATGATGCTCCTGCTTTCCCGGGGAGGATTGTGATTATTCTCATTATCCCTGCGGCGGAGCGTCGTCGACCGCTGCGCTGCCGGGGCCGCGCGGATCGGCGGCACCGCGCCATTTGCCGTCAACATTCTCGGCCGCGTTCAGTTTTGAGCCAAGATCGCTTGGCGTCACGCTGTAACCAAAGCCTTTCATCCGCTCTGCCAGCGCCTTGCCTGTCGCATTATCCTCAATCAGCACGCCGCTACGCCCAAAATAAAGGTTCGGCAAATTGATCGCCTCCTGCGCCGACAGGCCCCAATCAAGTACGCCAATCAGCGTTTTGGTGACATGCATGATGATGCGCTTGCCACCCGCCGAACCAACGGCCAGCACCACCTTGCCGTCCGGTCCATAAACGATAGTCGGTGACATGGACGACAGCGGGCGTTTGCCAGGCGCGATACGGTTGGCGGCGGGTGCGCCGTCGCGCGCATTAACCGGGCTATGGTCGAAATCGGTCAGTTCATTGTTCAGGAAAAAGCCGTTGGCGACCAGGTGGCTGCCAAACACGCTTTCGATGGTCGATGTGTAATTGGCCACATTGCCGGCGCGATCGACGGCCACAAAATGCGTTGTTCCGGCTTCTTCCACTGGCGCTGAACGGGTGCGCGCGGGTGCGCCAGGCGGCGTGCCGGGCGGATAGTCGCCCGCTGCGCCAAAAGGCGAAATGGCCTGCGCCCGCCCTGCCAGATAGCCCTTGTCGAGCAAACCCTGCACCGGCACGTCGACGAAATCGCCATCGCCCAGCCACATTTCGCGGTCGGCATAGGCAAGCTGCATCGCCTCGGCCAGAACATGCCAGCTCATCGGGCTATCCTGGCCCATCGCCTCCATGTCGAAACCCTCAATCATGCCGAGGATGCCGAACACGGTTGTCGCGCCCGATGAAGGCGGTCCCATGCCGCACACTTTATAGATGCGATATGTGGTACAGACTGCATCGCGCGGTGCGACCTTGTACCCGGCCAAATCCTTTGCCGTCAGCGCGGCGGGATTGCGCGGAGCGGCGGCAACCGCTGTGCTGATCGCGCGCGCATTGGCTCCAGTGTAAAAGGCATCAGGACCACGCTTTGCGATGTCGCGCAGCAGCGCGGCAAGCGCGGAATTCCGGAGCCGCGCACCCACCGGCGCTGGCTTTCCGTCCAGATAATAGAGAGCGCGTGCCTCCGGGAAATCCTTCCACAGTCCTTCAAACCGCGTGAGCCAGTTGTTAAGGACCGGCGACACCTCAAACCCTTCGTCGGCAATGCGGATCGCAGGCGCGAACAAATCCGGCCACGGCAGCTTGCCCCAGCGCTTGTGCGCGATTTCCGCCAGCCGGACGTTGCCGGGAATGCCCACCGACAGCCCACCGGGCACGACCTCCGTATATCCCCGCGACTTTCCGTCGGGGCCAAGAAAACGGTTTTCGGTCGCCGCCGCCGGTGCTGTCTCGCGCCCGTCCAGCGTCGCGATGCTGCCGTCCGCTGCATTGTGGTGGATCAGG
>ERZ1066121.1247-NODE-1247-length-19451-cov-7.230047_pt1 | contig 19451 bp, 22 predicted proteins | sample MGYA00382768_ERZ1066121 | MGnify/ENA primary metagenome ERZ1066121 (study PRJEB33369, sample SAMEA5778351) | biofilm metagenome | biome: Industrial cooling water; feature: Water cooling tower basin; material: Biofilm | place: United Arab Emirates | collected... | reverse complement strand
GGGCATGACGAACCGCAAGACGGCACTGGCGAAGAGACCCGAATCCGTAGCTGCCGAGCTGGTCGTGCTGCCGGCGTCCGCGGACAAGGTGGACAAGGCGCTCGTCGATCGCGCCGTCTCGCACATCCGCGACGTGGTCTCGAAGACCGTGGCGCGCGGCCTCGATGACGTTGGCACGTACTTGCTGCGTGAGTTCTACGACGACGATCCGGCGCTCTACCTCTCGGCGAGTCCCAGCAAGCATGCCTCGCTCAGCATGCTGAGCGAGCGCTGCGAGTCCCTGGATCTGCCTGTCAGTCGCACCTTCCTTGCCAACGCGCTCCGCATGGCCGCCGTCACCAAGCAGCTGCCCCGCGCGGCCACCTTCCACAAGCTCCCGCCGAGCCATCGCGTCGAGTTGCTCCGTGTGCGTGCGCCCGAGAAGCTCGAGCGGCTCGCGTCGAAGGTCGTCGAGGGCAAGCTCAGCGTGCAGAAGCTGCGAACGCTCGTGCAGAAGGAGCAGGAGAAGGCCAAGGACACCTCTGGACGCGGGCGAAAGCGGTCCCCCGAGGTGCTGAAGGCCATCGAGGCATGCCTCCGAGTGCTGCGGGACGAGGAGACCGGCAAGCTCCTCTTCCACCGGAGCGACGTGACCGAGATGACCGACGAGCAGCAGGCCAAGGCCGACGCCGCGCTGAGGTCGCTCGAGAAGCGTGTTGCCGAGCTGCGTCGCATTCTAAGCTGACAGTTCCGACGTCGGAACTGTTGGCGCGGGCGCCGAGTGTCCTCGCTCGTCGACTATCTCGCTTCCGACGACTCGCCCTTCGCGGCCACCGCCCACACGCACTCGAGGAGCGCCAGCAGCGCGTCGCGCGTCGGCACCTGCGACTGGACGATCCGCTCTCGAAACTCGGTCGCGAGCTGCCCCGCCTTGGCGGACAGCCGCGCGCGGCCACGGCGCTCGGTCGCGAGCGCGTCCGCGAGCCCGTGCTGGTAGCCGACATCGAAGTACGCCTCCTCGCGCTCCGCGCTCACGTGCATGCGGAGCTCCTCGAGCGCGAAGAACGGCTTCTTGTTGTCGCCGAGGCGTTCCAGGATCTTGTTCTGTAGATCGATCAGGCGCTTTCGCGCGGCGCGGTGCTGGACCCGCTTCTCGACGACGAGGTCGATGGGATGGCCCTCCTCGGCGTCGTGTTCCATGCGCTGGAAGTGGTTGTCGGCTCCGGATGGCGGCTTTCGGTGGTGTGTGTGTCGGCGCTTCGATATCTTCTTCATCGGTGAGCCTTTCTCGGAAGGTTCGCCCGCGGGTCCGGACGTTGGCGCGTCGCGGGCCCACTTCGTTTCGTGCCGCATGAGCGCTCTGGTGGCCGCGTCATGCAACGGGAATCTCCTGTCGTTCCCGTGTCCCCGGATGCCATCGCGCCCCGCTTTGCCCTCCTCGGAGGCGAGGCGCGCGGTCCAGATGCTCGGTGCCCAGGTGGACTGCCTCCTCGCAGGCTGGCCAAGCGCCTCGCCTCCTTTGTCCTGCGAGGTCCACCATGCGCCGCACCCTCAAGCTCTTCGTCATCCCGGCTGGCAAGTCCGCTGGCGCCCCGCCCGAGCCCGGGCCTGACGTCGAGCTCGAGGCCGCGAGCGACGACGCCCTCCTCGCCGCCGCGCACGAGGCGATCGCCAAGCGCGGGCTGCGGGCGCGCGCGGTGTCGTTCACGCCCACCGGGCTCGTCGCGTACGCGGAGGCCGCGCGGTGACAACGCCCGCCGCGATCCACGCCGCCGACGAGCGGCTGCAGACCATCCTCAAGGCCCACGTCGTCGGCGCGACGGTGCAGGACCCCGCGAGCCGCCCCGCCGGGGAGGACACGGCCAGCGCGTTCACCTCGGCCGGCGCGCTCATCCCGCCCTACGACCCGGAGACGCTGTGCCTCCTGGTCGAGCACTCCAACTCGCTGCGCCAGAACGTTGACGCCTATGCCACCAACATCGACGGCAACGGCTACCGCTTCGACGCCGTCATCGACTTCGACGCCGAGGACGCGCGCTCGAAGGTGGCCGACGCGATCACGCTCGAGCGGCTTGCCGCCCGCGAAGCACGCACGCTCCCCGAGGGCGTATCGACGACGCCGAGCGCGGAGGAGGTCTCCGCGCGCTTCACCGAGCTGCGCCAGGCCGCACGGGTGGAGCGGGCAAGGCTCGATGCCTTCTTCGACTTCGCCTGCTTCGACCACAGCTTCGTCGACCTGCGCCGCCGCACGCGACAGGACCTCGAGGTCACGGGCAACGCCTTCTGGGAGGTGCTTCGCGACGGCAAGGGCGACCTCGCGCGTCTCGTCTACGTGCCGTCGTACACGGTGCGACTGCTTCCGCTCGACCGGGAGGCCGTGGAGGTCACCGAGCGAGCGCGCGTCTCGCCCGTGAGCTTCGACACGGTGCGTTCGCGCCGCCGCATGAGGCGCTACGTGCAGGTGCAATCCACCGAGTGCGTGTACTTCAAGTCGTTCGGCGATCCGCGCGTGGTCTCTCGCTCGACGGGCCGCGTCTTCGACGACATCGCCGCGCTCAAGGCTGCCAAGCCCGACGACGGCCCAGCGACGGAGCTGCTCCACTTCGCCATCCACTCGCCGCGCTCGCCCTACGGCGTGCCGCGCTGGGTGGGCACGCTGCTCTGCGTTCTCGGCTCGCGGCAGATGGAGGAGGTCAACTTCCTCTACTTCGAGAACAAGTCGGTGCCGCCGATGGCGCTCCTCGTGTCGGGCGGACGCATCTCCGAGGCGTCGGTGCCGCGCATCGAGCGCTTCATCGAGGAGAACCTCAAGGGGAAGGCGAACTTCCACAAGATTCTCATCCTCGAGGCCGACGGCGCGGGCACCGGCGACGGCGGGCGCGCGAAGATCGAGCTGCGGCCGCTCACCGACGCCCAGCAGCAGGACGCCCTCTTTCAGGTCTACGACGAGCGCAATATCGACAAGGTCGGCAGCGCCTTCCGTCTGCCGCGCCTCTTGCGCGGCGAGAGCAAGGACTTCAACCGCGCCACCGCCGAGAGCGCGCTGCGCTTTGCTGAGGATCAAGTCTTTCAGCCCGAGCGCGACGAGTTCGACTTCCTCATCAACCGCAAGCTCCTCGCGGACATGGGCATCCGCTTCTGGCGCTTCCGCTCGCAGACCCCGGTGACGCGTGACCCCGAGCGCATGACCGAGATGGTGGAGCGGCTCGTGCGCGTCGGCGTGCTCACGCCCGAGGAGGGGCGCCTGCTCGCGGGCGACATCTTCAACCGCGAGTTCAGGAAGATCGGCGACGACTGGACCAAGCGTCCCATCACCCTGACGCTCGCGGGCATCCAGACCGGCGTGGAGGACCTCAAGCCGAAGGCCGTGAACCCCGAGGCGCTGTTGCCGAGCGCGAAGCAGCTCCTCGCCCTGCGCGAAGACCTCCGCGCCGAGGAGGACCGGCTCGCCACCGGACGACTCGACCTCGCGAGACGGTACCTGGAGACGGAGCATGTGAAGGTCCCGCGCGAGGAGTTCGATGCGTGGTTCGGCGAGGTGCGTGATGCGCCCTGAGCACCACCGGGCGTGGGTGCAGCAGGCGCAGCTCGACGCCGAGCGCGGCGTCATCGCTTGCCGCATGTGCCAGCGCCACGCGGGGCTCGACGAAACCACCACGCTCTGGCGCAACGGCCACTTGGTCTTCGCGCTCTGCGATCGCTGCGCGGCGTCGCACGACGTCGTGTTCTCACCCACGGAGGCGGGCGTCGAGGTGCGCGCCAGGCGGCGAGCCCCGCTCTCCATTGGGGGCGGGCCGTGAAGCTGGTCCCCTCGGCCAAGCGGCCGTGCCGCCTCGAACGCGGCGAGATCCGTCGCGTCCCGCAGGACCGCACGAACCTCCTCGTCGGCTATCACGTCTGCTGCCTGCGCTGCGGGTTCAACACGCCCGCGCTCGCCGGCAACGATGGGCTCGACATCGACGAAGGCGACGCGCCCGACGACCTGACGTTCTCGAAGGCGCTCCGCTGCACGTTCTGCCGCGTGCTGATGCACGTGGCCCATGGCGAGCTGCGGCTCGAGGAGGACGCTGATGTGCGGCACGTTCGCTTCCGCTGATCGGCTCCTCGTCGTCCACGAGGCCCGCGTCGCCGCCGACGAGCTCGTCGAGCGCTTCCTCCGGCTCCCCGTTGCCAAGGCCATGAACCTCGGCACCCGCGCCGGGTTCGATCGCGCCGTGGCGCTCCTGGCCGCCCAGCTCCGGCGCGCCACCGGGCGTGCCGATGTCGACGCCGTGCGCGAGGCGATCGCCGTTTTGGACGTCGATTGGGCGCGCACGACCACCGCCGAGAGACGGCGCCTGGTCGCCGAGGCGATGGCCGCAGCGGGCCGCGCCACGGCGATCGTGCCTGCGCGCATCGAGGCGCCATTCAATGACGCCGCGCAGGAGGTGGTCGCCGCCACGCGCACCGAGGCCCGTCGCGGCCAGCGGCTGGCGATCGGCGCCGAGTTCAACGCCGTCGACCGCCGCGTCATCACCCACGTGACCAGCTCCCAGGGCAACTTCGTCCGCGACGAGTACGGCCGCCGCATCGAGGGCTTCGGCGAGGAGGCCCGGCGCATCGTCGCCGCCGGGCTCGAGGAAGGCCTCGGGCGTGACGACATCGCCGAGGCGCTCGAACAGGCCTCCCGCGCCGCGCTCGTCGACCGCGCCCCTTTCTACTGGGAGACGGTCGCCGCGTCGTTCATCTCCCAGGGGCGCTCCTTCGCGCAGATGAGCAGCTACGCCGAAGCGGGCATCCGGCAATACCGCATCGAGGCGGTGCTCGACGAGCAGACCACGAACATCTGCCGCTACCTGCACGGCAAGACCTTCTCGGTCGCCGACGCCCTCCGGCGCTTCGACCGCATCGAGCAGCTCGAGGACCCCGAGGCCATCAAGCAGGCGATGCCCTGGGTCCGCGAGGCCCAGGACCGCGAGACGGGCCGCACTCGACTCTACGTGGACGGCGGCGCCGGACGGACCGATCTCGCCGAGGTCACGCGCTCCGCGATGGGCACCCGGGACGATCGCGGCGACTTCCGCGCGTTGGCCAGCGACAGCGCGCTGAACGAGGTCGGCATCGGCTTTCCGCCGTACCACGGGCTCTGCCGCACGACGACGCTCGCGGTCGTGTGAAGACCGCCGAGGTCAACAACAGCGCGTCGACGCAGTGAATCGTACCTTCGCCAGTGCCAGGCCCATCCGTTGGGCTTCGGCGACGGACACGACCGAGCCTCCGGGGTGCTCGCCAAGCCACGTCCGTGCGGCTTCTTGCGAAGCAAAGAAGTGCACCTGACGGCAGAAGCTGCTGCGAATCGAGGCCATGTCGCCGGGGACGACGAGAGAGACCATCGCGCTCTCGGGGGCCAGCCTGCGCACGCCTTCCGGACCGACCTCGAACTGAATCGGGGAGCCGGTCGCATGGCACGTGGACTTGACCTCCGCGCGAACGCCGAGGATTCCGGGAAAGATGAGGGTGTCGAGCGCGCACCATGTGTAGAGCTCACGACCCTCGATCAGGAATCGATGCTCGGTAGGCCGAAGCGTGAGGCCGAGCCCGACGAGGCGTCCTTCGTCGTCGTACTCGGTGTCCTTCCAAGCCTTCAGCGATTCGCGAACGGTCTCGAGCGCCAATCGACTCGACGTCTCGATCTCCTCCAGCGTAATCGGCTCGCCGCGCATCAACAGGATCATGATCGTTCGCACCAGTCCGGGCACTTCGTCGCGCGCCCCCGACTCGGCGTGCGCAAACAGGCCGCTGAGGTCCACGGTGCTCTTCGTCTCGTCAGTCACTTGGCCACCTCATCCGCCGGATAACCCGAGTCCGTGATCGCGGCGGCGATGCGCGTCGAGTCAGTCTCGGAGGGCCGGTAGCGAACGCGAGCGCGTCCGGGGCTCATCGTGACCTGCACATCGACGACGCCGGGGATTGACCGAGCGGCGGTGCGCACGGTGATGGGGCACGTCGCGCAGTGCATCCCTTCGACCACGAACTCGACGACTTGCTCGCTCGTCGCTGACGACGGCGTTACTGGCGGGGCTGCCGCCGTTCCCGCCGACGTACTCCCCGGAGGAGCATCGCGCCGCTCGCAGGCGACCCACGAGAGGAGCGCCACAGCTCCAACCACCACGAGCGCGACGTGCCTCACCTCGCGCTCTCATCGAGGGCCCGAGACAGGCGCCGCAGACGGATGAACGAGACCGCGCGGCTCACGGCAGCGATCGCGACGGCGACGACCGCAAGGACCGAGAGGGCCCCGAGGGCATCGGAGGAGCACGCGCCTCCGCACGCGAAGGCGGGCGTGGGCCAGAGGAACGCGACGACGACCGCCGTCGCGACGAGTAGGAGCCGCGTCACGGCTGCACACGCGCGGGGTACCCAGCGTCCGTGACAGCCTGCGCCATCCGCGCCGGGGTCACGCGCGCGGGATCGTAGGTGACCCGTGCGGTCTTGCTCTCCGTGCTCACGACGGCGTCGCTCACTCCATCGAGCCTTCGAAGCACGGTGCGCACGGTGATCGGACAAGTGGCGCAGTGCATGCCGTCGACGTGCAAGACGACGCTGGCGGTCGCGGGCGCCTGTGCGGCCGCAGGGACCGCGGAGAGTGTCACGAAGACGGGGATGGCGAAGAGGATCGCCAGCATCGTCAGTCCAGGGATGGTCAGCTTTTTCATGGGGATTTCCGCTTCTAGGCAGCGCAGCAGGAGAGCTTCGCCACGTCCTTGTCGAAGGTTTGCGCAGCCAGCTTGATGGCTTCAGCGCCCGTGAGATACGGGTGGAAGGCACGGGCGAGCTCGCTCACCGGGATGCCGTGCCGAATCGCAAGGGCGGGCTCCATGATGAGGTCGCCAGCTTCGGGCGCGAGGATCACCGCGCCCACGAGCCGATCTGTGCCCCGCTCGCGGATCAGCTTCACGAACCCACGTGTGTCGCGCGCCGCCAACGCCCGCGGGACGTACGACATCGGCAGCTTCGCGACATCCACAACGATGCCACGCTCGCGCGCCTGCTTCTCGGTGAGGCCTACGGTTGCAAGTTGGGGATCCGTGAACACGACGGCCGGCAGCGCGCGGTAGTCGCGAGGTTGCTTGGAGGTGCCAAGCGCGTTCTCCGCAGCCAGGCGTCCTTCGTACGCGGCGGTGTAGACGAAGGCGGGCTCACCGATGACGTCGCCGGCCGCGAAGACCCCGGGAGAGGACGTTTCGAGGGTCTCGTCGACTTGAACAGTGCCGTCCTCTCGGAGCTGCACCCCGATCCGAGCGAGGCCGAGGTCGTCCGTGTTTGCACGCCGGCCGGTGGCCACGAGGATCTGTTCGGCAGCCATGCGGAGGCGATGGCCGCCCTGCTCGACCTCGAGCACGCGGTCCGTGCCTTCCCGAGATGCTCGGAGCGTACGTGCGCCAGTCAGGATGCGAACCCCCTCGCTGGAGAGGAGCCGCTCGAGTTCCTCCGTCACGTCGTCGTCTTCGGTCGGAAGCACATGCGCGCTGCGTTGAACGACGGTCACGTGCGTGCCGAGGCGCGCGAACGCCTGCGCTAGCTCCAGAGCCACGAAGCGTCCGCCGAGGACGATCATCGAACGTGGCAGAGTCTCGAGCGCGAGCGCGTCGGTACTCGTGAGGAAGCCTGCCTCGGCGAGGCCAGGGATGTCGGCTACGCTGGGCCGCATACCTGTCGCGATGACGAATCGCGGCGCGGCGAACTCCGCGCCACCGACCGAGACGACGCCCGGCCGGTCGAATCGAGCGTGTCCCTCGACGAACGACACGCCCTTCGCCGCGGAGAGGACGTTCGCGTACTTCGCTTGGCGAAGCTCCTCGACCAGGCTCTGCTTCTCTCTCATGAGCGCACCGAAGTCGGTGACCCGGGCTTCGGAGGCGGTGCCGGCAAACCGTGGGTGATTCGCGCGGTGCACGCCCTCGGCGGCGCGGATGAGCGTCTTGGACGGTACGCAGCCAATGTTCACGCACGTGCCGCCGAGCGTTCCTCGCTCGACGACGGCCACTTTGGCGCCCAGCTCCGATGCACGAAGGGCAGCACCGAAAGCCGCGCCACCGGAGCCGATGACGACGAGGTCGAACGCGTCGCTCGCCCCCCGAAGGACTCCTCGCCTCGATGACTCGGGTCGAGCGCGCTCGTTGGCGACATAGCCCTTGGCGGCGGCGGCCTCCACCACCGTGCCCGGCGCGAATGACCCGTCGACGTGAAGAGTCGCGAGCCGATCTTCGAAGCTGACCTTCGTTCCGTGCACGCCGGGCAGCTGAGCTAGGGCCGCGCGCAGCGTAGTCGCGCAGCGGTCGCAGGTCATCCCCTCAACGGAGAACATGATTTCGTTCTTGGTCATGTGTCTCCTCAGCTGAACAGCACGGGCACGAGGTACGGGAAGATGAGGAAGCTGACCACGAGGACGGTCGCGATCCAGAGCATGATCCTTCCGGCGCGATTGGTCCGCGGCGCCGGGCAATCGCACGCGGCGCCGTCCACGCCGGAGGTGATCGAAGCGCGAGGCCGTCGGTACGTGAAGTAGAAGCCGGCGCCGAGGAGTCCGAACGTGATCGCCATGAAGTACGGTCGGTACGGCTCGAACTTCACCAGGAGCCCCGCCCCGCCGAGGCCGAGGAGGGCGAAGATCAGCGGCCCCACGCAGCAGGCGGACGCGAGGAACGCCGACAGGATCGAGCCCGCGCTCGCGGCGAACGTGGCTCGGGAGCTGCCGGCGGCCCGCTTGGGCGGCGGCGGCACGGGGCAGCACTCTTCAGAGGATGCAGTCATGTCCGTAAACAAAGCATGGACCGTGCCGGATAGATTTTACTTAGACAATCAGCTAGTTACGCCACATGGCTCGGCGAGTTGCCTCCAGACTGGACGGAGCTTACCTTCCAAAGTGGAATGACGAAGACTCCGAACGACCTCGTCGCGAAGAGCACCGCCATGCGGCGCGTCCTCGCGCTCGCCGAGCGTGCCGCGGCCACCGACTCGACTGTGCTCATCACGGGTGAGAGCGGGACCGGGAAGGAGAGGATTGCTCGGCTCCTTCACGCCCACTCGCGACGCAGCAAGAGGTCCTTCGTCGGCGTGAACTGCGCGGCGCTGCCAGAGCCGCTGCTCGAGAGCGAGCTCTTCGGCCACAAGAAGGGCGCCTTCACGGGAGCCTCGGCGGACAAGCAGGGGCTGTTCGAGGCTGCCTCCGGGGGCACGCTGTTCCTGGACGAGATCGGGGAGACGCCCCTCTCGATGCAGGTGAAGCTCCTCCGCGCCCTGCAGGAGCACGCGGTACGGCCCGTGGGCTCGACGAGAGATGTGCCGGTCGACGTCCGCGTGGTCGCGGCTACCAACCGAGATCTCGAGGCGCTCGTCGATGCTGGAGGCTTCCGGAAAGACCTCTTTTACCGTCTGCGGGTCATCCCGCTCGAGCTGCCGCCGCTCCGCGAACGGCGCGACGACATCCTGCCTCTCGCCCGCCAGTTCATCGCCAAGACGTGCAAGCAGAACTCCTGCGGTCCATGCGCCCTGTCGAGCGACGTTCTCGACGCGCTGCACGCATACCCCTGGCCGGGCAACGTGCGGGAGCTCGAGAACGCGATCGAGCGCGCCGTGGTGCTCGCCGAGGGACAACCGAAGATCGAGCTCGGTGACCTTCCGCCGGAGATCCGCGCTCCTGCAGGTCGGGGAAGCGCGCCCCCCGAACCCGATCAGCTCACGCTCGCGGAGGTCGAACGCCGGCACATCCTCGCGACGCTCGAGCGCTGTGGCGGGAACCGGTCCGCCACCGCGCAGGCGCTCGGTATCGGCGAGAACACGCTCTGGCGGAAGTTGAAGGCCTACGGAGTACCCGCCGCGCGTTGAGTGTCCCCGCGTCGCTCCGCTGGAGGCTTTGCCCCTGCGGAGGACGACGCATGCCCGAGACCAAGCCGCGCGAGCCCGAGACGACCGCCCCGACCACCGGGGACCGGGCGCCTGCGTCCGCGCCCGGGCGGACCGGGGACAAGACGGCGAAGCAGGACGCGCCGTTCGTCTGGCCGCGCGACCTGAACGCGCCCTCCAGCGACAAGCCCGAGTGGGGCACCGACCCGGAGGCGCTGCGCGATGCCTGACCGCCGCGAAGCCGCCATCACCCACGCGCGCCGCGTCCTCGCGGCGAACACCGGGGTGCGCGCCGAATCCACGGAGGTCGAGAAGACCATCTGGGGCTCGCCCGCGGGCAAGAAGCGTCTGGCGGACCGCCTCGTGGCGATGCTCCCGGCCCACAAGACGTACGTGGAGCCCTTCGCCGGCAGCGCGGCGGTGCTGTTCGCCAAGGAGCCGTCGGAGGTCGAGGTCATCAACGACGCCGACCTCGAGATCGCTGACGCCTATCGGCTGATCAAGAAGCTCACTCCCGAGGGGCTCGCGAAGCTGAAGAATCTGCCGTGGGTCGGCGACGCGAAGACGTTCAAGCGGCTCCTCGACGTCGAGCCCGAGGACGATGTCGAGCGGCTCCACCGCTTCCTGTACCTGACGCACTTCTCCTACGGGAAGATGCGCGGCAAGAGCTTCAGCCCGACGGTGGTAGGCGTCGAGGCGACGACCATCAAGCGCATCGAGAAGTTCGCGCCGCGCCTGAAGAAGGTGAAGGTCTACGGCGGCGACTACGAGAAGGTCGTCCGCAAGTACGACACCAAGGACACGGCCTTCTTCCTCGACCCGCCGTACCCCGGCTACAACGTCGACGTCGGCGAGGGCGAGTTCGACGAGGAGCGCTTCTTCAAGCTGCTCAAGTCGCTCAAGGGCCGCTTTCTCATCACCTACGGCATCCGGGGCAAGTTCCCCGCGCTGGTGAAGGGCTCGGACTTCTGGTCAAAGCGCATCCGCACCCGCCGCTCCATCGCGCACATGCGCGGCGTCGGCGGCAGCTCGGTGCTGACGCAGCTCCTGGTCGCGAACTACGAGCCGACCACCAAGGCGCTCGACGACGAGTTCGTCCTCGACGACTGGGACGGCGCACTCGACGACGTCGCCGACGACATCGAGAAGGCCCAGCCGTTCGGCACGTTCGGCGGCTCGTTTCACTACGCCAAGCGCATCGTGCCGCTCATCCCGGCGCACAAGACCTACGTCGAGCCCTTCGCGGGCGCGGCGGCGGTGCTGCACGCCAAGGACCCGAGCGAAAAGGAGGTCATCGCCGATCTCGACGACGACGTGGTGTTCCTCCACCGGAGCATCAAGGCGATGACGCCCGAGCGCGTCGAGGAGCTGAGCCGCCGCTTCGAGTGGACCGTCACGCAGGAGAGCTTCGCCAAGGCGCGCGACATGACGCCGAAGGACGACGTCGCGCGCTTCTACAAGCTCGTCTTCGTGCGCACCCACGCCCGTGACTGCCGTCCCGACGGCACGCACCCGGCACAGCAGCACCTCGGCTCGACGACCAACCCCGAGAAGTACCTCAAGGCCGCCGAGCGCCTGAAGGACGTGACCATCCTGCGGCAGGACTACCGCAAGACGATCGAGGCGCACGACAGCAAGGACACCTTCTTCTTCATCGACCCGCCGTACCCCGGTGAGTGGTTCGACAAGGACAAGGTCATCGACCTCGGCCAGTTCATCGACGCGCTCGCGAAGGTCGAGGGGAAGTTCATCGCGGTCCTCAACCCGACCCCGGAGAACGTCGCCGCCTTCAAGAAGGTCGGGCACGTCTTCCGGCTCAAGGTGCGTGAGGCCTCGGGGCGCGGCGGTGCCAAGCACGCCATGCGCCTCTTCGTCGCCAACTTCCCGGTGCGCAAGGCCGCGGAGTTCGAGCTCGTCGCCAAGTGCGAGCACCTGCCGCTCGATCCGAGCGTCGATGAGCTGGTCTTCGACAAGCCCTCGCGCCTGGTGAAGGGGGTCGACCCGAACGACGAGCGCTTCGTGCTGGGCATCGTGCTCGAGCCCGAGGTGGTCGACGCGCAGGGCGACATCTACTCGGCCGAGGAGATCCGCGCCGCCGCCCACCGCTTCATGGAGGACTTCGGCGGCCTCGGGCTGATGCACCGCCTGCGCGTCAACGGCCAGGTGAAGGTGCTCGAGAGCTATCTCGCGCCCACCGACTTCATCATCGGCGAGCTCGCCGTCCGCAAGGGCACGTGGCTGCTCGCTGTGCGCGTGCTCTCCGACGAGCTGTGGGAGCGCGTGAAGTCTGGCGACCTCACGGGCTTCTCCATCGGCGGCTCGGCGCGCCGCGTACCCGAGGCTGTTCCGACGTCGGAACAGCCGTCCGCCGCCGACACCATCACCAACGAGCCGGAGGCCGCCGCATGACGACCGAAACGCACAAGACGGACGGCGTGCACCGCCTCGTCGACATGGTCGTCGAGGAGGTCTCGCTCGTCGACCGCGCCGCCAACAAGCACCGCTTTCTCATCGTGAAGAGGGACGAAGCCATGGACGACGACAAGACCCAGAACACCACCCCGGCCGAGCCGTCGCCGCCCGCTGCGCCCACGGCGAAGCTCGACGACAACTCGGCGCTCAACGCCGCCCTCGCGGCGCTCGAGAGCCTGACGGGGCTCGTCGAGCTGCTCGGTGAGCTCGGCGCAGATCAGGCCGACGCCCGGCTCGCCGGGCTCGCCGAGGAGCTGCGCAGCGTCGCCATGCAGCTCCTCGAGCGCACGGACGGCGATGGCGTGAACGAGACCGACGAGGTCGTCGAGGGGCGCGCCAAGAGCGAGCCCGCGACGTTCGCGGCCAACGTCACCGCCGCGAAGCAGGCGCTCGCGCGGCTCGGCGAGTTGGCGAAGCAGGTGCCTGCGAAGACCGACAAGCCCGCCGAGCCGAAGCCCGAGCCCGCCCCGGCGGCGAAGGCCGACGCGGCCGACGTGAACGAGTCGCTGGCGAAGCTCGCCGAGTCGTTCCGCTCGCTGTCGGAGACCGTGAAGGAGCAGCAGCAGCGGCTCGGGCGCGTCGAGAAGCAGTTCGGCCTGCCCAACAGCGCAGCGCCCGCGGAGCGCGTCTCGAAGGCCACCGTCGAGGACGTGGGATGGCCGCTCGATCTCAACAAGCCCAAGGACCGGGAGAGCGTCGACAAGGCGATCTCCTTCCACGACCTCTGAACCCCGCCGGAAGGAGACCCTCATGAGCCACCTCAGCAACCGTTCCATCCTGGAGAAAGCCGACCTCGCGCTCGCCGACCTGACGGCGGGAGGCGGTCTGCTCCAGCCCGCGCAGGCGCAGAAGTTCATGCGCCTGCTCATCAAGCAGTCCGTCCTCCTGCAGCTCGCGACCGTCGTCCCGATGGCCTCGCCGAAGCAGCAGATCTCGAAGATCAAGTTCGGCGCGCGCGTGCTGCGCCCGGGCCAGGAGGGCACCGCGCTCGGCGCCGTCGATCGCGTGAAACCCGACCTCTCCGACGTCGAGCTCGACGCCAAGCTGTTCAAGGCCGAGGTGCGCCTCTCCGACGAGGTGCTCGAGGACAGCATCGAGCGAGGCGAGCTGCGCCAGACCATCATGGAGATGCTGGCCGACGCCATCGCGCGCGACATGGAGGACGTCGCCATCAACGGCGACACGGCCTCCGTCGACCCGTTCCTCGCGACGATGGACGGCATCCTGAAGCAGGCGACGAGCAACGTCGTCGACGCCGCGGGCACGCCGATCACGAAGGACATGCTCCGCGACATGCTGAAGACGCTGCCGAGCGAGTACCTGCGCGACAAGAAGGCGATGCGCTTCCTGTCGAGTGTCGACGCGGACCTCGGCTACCGCAACACGCTGGCCGATCGCGCCACCGTCGCGGGCGACCGCTTCCTCGAGGACGACACGCCGGTGCTCTACTCGGGGGTGCCGCTGCAGCCCATTCCGCTCTTCCCCGAGAACCTCGGCGTGGGCGGCGACCAGACGGCCATCGTGCTGTGCAACCCGAAGAACGTCCACGTCGGCATCTGGCGGAACATCCGCTTCGAGTCGGACCGCGACATCTCGGAGGGCACGCTGAAGATCGTCGCGACCCTCCGCTTCGACGTGAAGTTCGCCGAGGAGCCGGGCGTGGCCAAGGCCATCAACGTGCAGCTCTGAGCTGAGGAGAACGAGTCATGACCGATACCCTGCTGGTTCGCCTCAAGCCCTATGACCCGCGACGTGGCTTCGTGCTGCGTCGCTTCACCTACGCCGGCATCCGCTTCCAGGACGAGCGGGGCTGGTACCGCGTCGAGCGCAAGGTCGGCGAGCACCTGCGTGCGGTGCGCACGGTGCCCACCGACAAGTACGCGCCGCTCGCGTTCGACGTCTGCACCGAGGCGGAGGCCAAGGCGCTCGACGCGGGCGAGAGCGAGGCGGCGAAGGTCAAGCGGAACGCCACCGACGACCTCAAGGTCACGACCGCGCGCGGCACCGTCACGACCGACGACGTGCCGAAGAACACTCCTCCCGTCTCCACGCCGCCGCCCGCGAAGGACGACGACGCGGGCAGCAAGCGCGGCAAGCGCGAGCGAGAGTGACGTGTACGCCTCGGTTGCCGACCTGCGCGCCGAAGGCGTGACGGCGGCCGAGGCGAGCGACGCCCGCCTCGAGCTGCTGCTCGCCGAAGCCTCGAGCCTCATCGACCGGGTGATGGGCTGGTTCTTCGAGCCGCGCCAGCTGACCTTGCATCTCTCCGGGCGCGGCGCGCCGAGCATCGAGCTGCCCGTGCCGCCGATCCGCGTCGACCGGATCCTGCTCGGTGGCGTGGAGCTGTCGCTCGACCCGAGCGAGCTGCTCATCGTCGGCGCGCCCGTCCAGCCTGGCTTCGACGGCCCGCGCTTCACGCGCCGCCACGGGCGCGTGTTCCCGCGCGGCCACGGAAACGTGGTGGCCGAGGGGCTCTGGGGCTTCACCGAGGACGACGGCACGCCCACGGGGCGCACGCCGCCCGCGATCCGCCGCGCATCGATGCTCCTGGTCCTGCGCTCGATGGCGCCGCTCGCCGACGACGCCTCGTTCGAGGCGCGCAGCCGGTGGCGCATCATCGAGGAGCGGACGCGCGACCAGAGCTACCGGCTCGACCCGGCGAGGGCCGCGATTGCTGCGAGCCTCACCGGCGACCCAGAGATCGACGCGCTCCTTGCGCTCTACGTGAGGCCCACGCCCCTCGGAGCGGCGTGATGCGCGGTCGACTCATCTTCCCGTTCATCGCGGAGCTGCATCGCCTCGACACGCAGGCGATGGCGCCCGACTACGACGAGGACTTCAAGGAGCCCATCCTCGTCGACACCGACGACGATGGCGTTGGTGAGCCCTTTCGTCGCGAGCATCCGCCGGTGCGCGTCCCCTGCCAGGTGGAGCCGGAGGCTTTTCAAGCCTTGCGCATGGCAACGTCCGGGAACACGCCCAGGTCGAGCTTCGACTTGGTCTTCCACTTCAGGGATCTCGAGCGGCTCGGCCTCGTCGACGCCGCCTCGGGCGACGCCCTGATTCGCCCGAGCGACAGGCTTGGCGCGCTCTACGCGCGCGATGGCCAGCTCGTGCAGGCCGTGCGCACGCCTCCCGGTCTCTACGTGACCGAGGCGCGTCCCATCGGCTTCGGGCTCCACCGGCGTCGGCCCAGCCGCAACCTGCTGCTCGTCTCCTTCCAGGACCGCGCAGCCGCACGGAGTGGAACATGATGCGAGCCCTCATCTTCAGCGCCCTGGCCGTCATGTGCCTCGGCGCGCACTGCCGACCCATCGACGGCTGCGTCCGGGGCGCCACGCGCTGCACCAGCAACGCAGCCGAGATCTGCGACGCGGACGGCAGCTACCACGAGCTCGCCGACTGCGATGACGTGAGCGAACGGAGCGGCGCGCCCTTCGTCTGCGCGTACGTCGACGAGGCGACCGAGGACGGCCACATCACCGGGCACACCTGCGTGCCCGTGAGCGAGGCCGATGCGGCGGCCGGAGGTGGGCGATGAAGGGCTACCTCCAGTCGCTGCCGGTGGTCGGCAAGATCTTCCTCGACGTGCAGCCCGAGGAGGTCTGGGCGTTCTGGCGCTTCATGCAGGACCACTTCCGCACGAGCGTCATCAACAAGAGGAGCGCGCTCGAGATGCAGCTCGTCGCGCGCGGTCTCGAAGCGCTCGGCATCCAGAGCAAGGACCGCTTCCTCAAGAACTTCACGACGACCATCGGCCGGCGCATTTACACGCCGTTCGAGGTCGGCTCGCCCAAGGGCGGCTGGGATCTCTGGCACCAGATCGTCATCTGCGTGCACGAGCACCAGCACGTCGTGCAGCACGATCGAGAGGGGCTGGCCTACGAGGTCAGCTACCTCGCCGATCGCGCCGCGCGCGCCCGCTGGGAGGCCGAGGCCTACCGCTCGAACCTCGAGCTGCAGTTCTGGCGCACGGGCACCACGGCCTCAGCCCAGCGCACCGCCTCGGTGCTCAAGGACTACGGCTGCCGCGATGGGGACATCGAGGTCACGGCGAAGTCGCTCGCACTCTCGGCGCTCAGCGTGAAGAAGGGCGCGGTCATCAACGAGGCGACGCACGTAGCGCTCGGCTGGCTCGACGAGCATGTGCCGCGCCTGCGCTTCAAGCAGGGGTGAGCGATGGCGGTCTCGCGCACGGGAGACTGGGCACGGGCGCGTCGGCTCCTCACCGCTGCGCCGCAGCGCCTGCAAGCGGCGATCGGCACCGCCGTGCGCCAGGAGGCTCACGCCCTGCGCAACGAGATCGTCAAGGGGCTCACGCGCCAGGCGCCGGGCGGCGAGCCTCTAAAGCCTCCGTCTCCACTCACGATCGCGGCCCGCGAGCTCGAGGGCTTCGGCGGGACGAAGGCGCTCATCGTACGGGGCGACCTCCGCAACTCCATCACCGTGATCGTGCAGGGCGACGAGGCGTTCATCGGCGTTTCGCGCTCGGCGCGGTCGAAGGACGGCGCCTCGATGGTGGACCTCGCCAAGCTTCACGAGTTCGGCGGCCCGCCCGTCATCATCCCGATGACACCCAAGATGCGCCGCTTCCTGTTCGCCCTGCTCCGGCAGGCCGGCAAGGAGCCCACGGGTGGTAGCGGGCGCGGCGTCATCGTCGTGCAGGTCCCGGCGCGGCCTTTCCTCAGACCCGCCTTCGACAAGTTCCGCGAGGGGGCCAGCCGTCGCTTCCTCGAGCGTGTCGCCAGGGAGCTCGGCCTCGTGCCCTGATGTGACGGGGCGCGTCCCCTGAGCCCCGGGTCCCGTGGCTTTGCCTCCGCGTGGCCCTCCCGACCCTCAGCTCCGTCCAGCCCGTAGCCGGCCCTTCGAGCGGCGGCGACCTCGTGCGGCTCGTCGGGACCGATCTCGCCGACCGGGTCCGTGTGCTGTTCGGCGGCGTGCGCGCCGAGGTGCTGTCCGTCCGCGACGAGGCGGGCCTGCGTGTCGTCGACCTCCGCACGCCGATTCACGCGGTCGGCGTCGTCGATGTCGAGCTGTCGAACCTCGACGCGGCGGGCGATCCGGTCCCCGGCGAGTCCGTGGTGCTCGCGGGCGGGTACCGCTTCGCACGCCCGACCGTCGCCCGCGAGGCCGACCTCACGCGCGTCATCCGCCAGCTCCTGCGCGAGCTGAAGCGCCAGGTGCTCGACAACGTGAGCGCCACGGTCAGCGTCGACTACGACGACACCACCCTCGACGGCCTGAACGTCATCGCGATGGCGAAGGTGCCGTCGCTGGTGCTCTCGGGGCCGACGCTGCGCCCGAACCGCTTCTACTCCGCGAACGTGGCCCACGAGGACGTGGTCGGCGGCGTCTCGGGGCCTGAGCTGGTTCGGCGCAAGCCACCGTACACCGTCGACCTCGTCTTCACGCTAACCGCCGCGAGCGAGCGGACCGCCGAGCTGTTCAACCTGATGGCGGCCGTCGCGACGTTCCTGAACCGCAACCGCTGGATCGAGCTGCAGCGGGACCCCTCCGACGCCGCCCGCGGGACAGTGCGCTGGGAGCTGGACGCCGATGGCGAGTTCCGCACGCAGCTCGCGGGGAAGGACGACGTGCGCGCGTTCACCTGCGGCTTCGTGGTGCGCGGTTTTGACGTCGACGAGGGGCTTCCTCTCGATCTCGGCAAGCGCGTCACCGAGCCCGAGCTGCTCCCGGCGCAGGCCATCGCCACCGGAGGTACTCCGTGACCGTTTCGCTGACCAACACCAGCGGGCGCTGCCTCGTGTTCGTGCTCGCGCACGAGACCTACTGCCAGGCGCTCGGCGACTGCCGCTGCGAGGTCGAACAGGGACGTCGCGCGCGACGCACGGCCAAGTCGCTCACGCTCGCGAGCGGTTTGACGAGCCCTGCGCTGGATGACGCGGTGCTGACCATTCCCGAGGTCGTGCGCGCGGTGAAGCGCGGCGACCTCTCGGTGAAGCGCCACGTGCCCGAGCTGCCCAAGCCCGCCGTGGTCGCGACGAGGCCTCCCACCACGACCTCGCTCGCCGAGGTCATCCGCGCTGACGTGAAGGCGAAGAAGAACAAGCGAGGTGCATCGTGAGCGGACAGCTCCTGTCGTCCAAGGTCGTCATCGTCGAAGAGGAGCCGAAGGTTCGCGGCATCCCCTCGGCTCCTACTTCCGTCGCGGGCGCGGTCGGCGTCACCGAGCGCGGCCCCATCGGCGAGGCCGTCCTCTGCACGTCGTTCGACGACTTCCAGACCAAGTTCGGCGGCTTCACGCCCGACTCCGACCTCGCACTCGCCGCGATGGGCTTCTTCGAGAACGGCGGGGCGCAGCTCTGGGTGGTCCGAACCACGCACTACTCGAACGTGGCCAACGCCGCGACCGCCACCGCCGTGCGCGCCGCGGGCTTCCTCGTCGCTGGCGGCGGCCCTACGCCGGGCATCCTGCTCGGCGCCGTGCCCGGGCCCTTCGTGCTGCACGACGGAGACGTCGTTCGCCTCGCGGTGGACGGCGCGCCCGACGCCGACGCGGTGTTCACCGGCTCGGCGGCCGCAATGGCAGCGGGCGGTGCGGGTCCGTACGCGCTCGCCGACGGCATGGAGCTACTCCTGCGCGTCGACAACGGCCTCGAGCAGACCGTGCTGTTCTCGGCTGCCGACTTCGCCGACATCGCCAACGCCACGGCCACCGAGGTCGCCGCTGCCATCAACGCGGTGATCGTCGGTGGGCGCGCCACCACGCCGGGCGGCATCGTCAGGCTCGCCAGCGACACCGAGGGCACCGCGAGCCGCGTGCAGGTCACGGGCGGCACGGCCAACGCGGTGCTCGCGTTCCCCGGCGCCGCCTCGGTCGGCGGCGGCAACGTCGCAAACCTGCGCGCCGTCGAGGTCGCCGAGGTGAAGGCCGTCGTCGAGGCGGCGATCCCCACCGTGACCGTCGACGCGGGTGTGGGCGGCGTGCTCGACATCCGCACAGTCGCGACTGGCCCGGGCGCCAGCGTCCAGGCCGCCGCTGCCACGGCGGCCGCGTTCGGGCTCGACAACGCCCTCCACTCCGGCGCGGCCTCGGGCACCGCCAACTCCGTGCGCGTCGAGGGCAAGGACCCTGGCGCCTACGCGAACCGCGT
>ERZ1066121.1246-NODE-1246-length-19485-cov-7.594545_pt1 | contig 19485 bp, 19 predicted proteins | sample MGYA00382768_ERZ1066121 | MGnify/ENA primary metagenome ERZ1066121 (study PRJEB33369, sample SAMEA5778351) | biofilm metagenome | biome: Industrial cooling water; feature: Water cooling tower basin; material: Biofilm | place: United Arab Emirates | collected... | reverse complement strand
GCGCAGGACGGGCCGGTGCTGCTCAACCTGTGGGCCACATGGTGCGCGCCTTGCGTCAAGGAGATGCCGCAGCTCGATGCGCTGGCGGGAGAGCTGGAGGGCGAGGTCCGGGTGCTGACCGTCAGCCAGGACGTGCGCGGGGCCGAGGTGGTGGAGCCGTTCTTTGCCAAGGGGGGCTATGCGCGGCTGGAGCCGTGGCTCGATCCCGACGCGGCGCTATCGGCGCAGTTCACGCCGGAAGGCGCGCTGCCGCTGACGATCCTGTTCGATGCGACCGGCAAGGAGGTGCTGCGGGTGGCGGGCGGCTATGACTGGGGCAGCCCGGAAGCTGCCGCGCTGGTGCGCGAGAGCCTCGCCGCGCGTTAAGCCAGCCGCCGCGCGAGCGCCTCGCCCATGCGGAGCGGGGCGCCGGGCACAAGGTCCTCGCGCCAGGCCACGCGGCCCGGCTCGAACAGCAGCACCACGGTGGAGCCGAGGTGGAAACGGCCCATCTCATCGCCTGCGGCAAAGGCGTGGCTTTTGCCGGTGAAATCCTCGTGCACCGGGGCCGCGGCATGGGTGCGGAAGGTGTTGGGCCACACGGTGTCGATCCCGGCCACGATCATCGCGCCGACCATGATGCTGGCAAAGTGCCCGTCGGGCCCGTCGAAGCGGCAGGCGAGGCGCTCGTTGCGCGCGAACAGGCGGTCTACCCCGGCGGCGGTGGCGGTGTTGACCGAGTAGAGATCGCCCGGGATGTAGCTGGTCGCCGCGAGGGTCCCGGCGGCGGGCATGTGGACGCGGTGGTAGTCCTTGGGGCTGAGGTAGATGGTGATGAAGCTGCCGCCCTCGAAGCGCGCGGCTTCTTGCGCCCCGCAGCCAAGAATTTCCGCCACGCTGTAATCGCGCCCCTTGGCCTGGATGATGCGCCCGCCGGTGACCGGGCCGACTTGGCTGACTGCACCATCGGCGGGGGAGAGGATGAATTGCGCGTTGTCCGCCAGCGGGCGCGCACCGGGCTTCAATTCTCGGGTGAAGAAGTCGTTGAAGCTGGCGAACTGCCCGATCCCGCGCGCGGCTTCGGAGAGATCGACGCCGTAGGCCGCCACGAAGCGCCGGATCAGCGCATCGCGCAGCCACGGCGTCTCGCTCGAGGCAAGGCGCCCGGCGAGGCGCGAGAGCGCGTGCTGGGGGAGGATGTGCTGGAGCGCGATGAAGGCGGCGGACATGGGCTGTGCGCTAGGGCTCTGCGCGCCGCTGTGCAAGCGGCGCGCGGCCGGCCGCGCTCACAGGCTGTGTGTCTGACCGCCGTCGACCCGGATGGCGCTACCGGTGATGAAGGCGGCACGCGGGGACGCGAGGAAGGCGGCGATGTCGCCGAACTCTTCCGGCCGTCCGAGCCGCCCGGCGGGGATCGCGGCGATGGCGGCGGCGCGGACCGTGTCGGTGTCGGTGCCGATCGCCGCCGCGCGCCCCGCGTGCAGTTCGGCGAGGCGGTCGGTCGCTATCTGGCCGGGTAGAAGAAGGTTCACCGTCACGCCGTCCGCCGCGACCTCGGCTGCCAGCGTCTTGCACCACGAGGCGAGCATGGCGCGCACGGCATTCGAGAGAACTAGGCCGGGCATCGGGGCGACAATGCTGGTCGAGGCGATTGCGAGAATGCGCCCGAAGCCGCGGGCGCGCATATCGGGCAGGAACGCCTGCGCCAGGGCAAGCTGGGCGTTGAACATGCGCGGCAGGACCGCGGCGAAATCGGCAGGCGAGGTGTGTGCGGCCCCGCCCAGCGGCGGGCCGCCGGCGTTGAGCACGAGAATGTCGGGCGCAGCGCCGCGCGCGCGGACCGCGGCGATGATCGCCTCCGGGGCGGCCGGATCGTCGAGATCGGCGGCGATGTCGACATTGCCAGACCGCGCGACGGTGACGACCTCGGCCCCTTCAGCCCGCAGTGTCTCGGCAATCGCGCGCCCCAGTCCCTTGCTCGCGCCCAGCACCAGCGCCCGCTTGCCTTCGAGTTGCAGATCCATCGGTTTGTCCTTCTTGCGGTGGTTGCCGTGCGTCCAGTCGCCCCTTGTCACGGCCAGCAAGCCGGATCAATTCGCACCCAGACGGCGGTGCGGGCGGCGGCGGTGCGGGGGGAGTCGCCGAGCGAGCCCACGCCTGCGGCGGGACAATCCGGAGGCGGGCCTGCAGCCGACGGCCCAGCCCTTGCGAAGACTGGTGGGCGGTGACGGGCTCGAACCGCCGACCCTCTCGGTGTAAACGAGATGCTCTACCAACTGAGCTAACCGCCCTGCTCCGCCCACGCGGTTAGGCGGCGATGCATCGGGGGTCAAGTCGGGCTTGCCAAGGCGGGCGATGCTTGCTGAAGGGCGGGCGACAAGCTGCAACCGCCTGATTGTGTTCACCGCTCCTCGTCTCTCGATGGCCCGGCACTGTGCCGTGATGCCGGCCGTGTGCCTTGCGCTGTGCCTGATGCCCGTGGCTGCGCAGGCGGGCGGGGGTGCGCATGTCGTTGATGACGATGCGGTTCTTGATCCCGGCGTGTGCCATGCCGAGACCTGGCTGACGCTGTTCGACGATCCGGGCGCGCCGCTGGGCGGACGCGGGCTGGCGACGGTCGCTCCGGCCTGCACCTTGAAGAGCCTGCCCGGTCTCGAACTGGCGCTTGCCGCGCAATACCTGCGCGACGGCGGCGGTGCGCTCACCCTTGCTCCCGCCGCCAAGCTCAACCTGCGGCCCGCCGCCGACGGCTGGGGTCTTGCGGTCTCGGCTGCGGCGACGCTCGATGCGGGGAGCGGGCGGGTCGAGAGCGTGGCGCTCATCGCCCCGGTGACGGTGCCGGTCACGCCGCGGCTGACCGTGCACGGCAATCTCGGCTGGATCGCCACCCCGCGCGGCGATGATCGCCACGCGCTGTTCTGGGGTGCGCAGGCGGAATATGCCCTCGCGCCCGATCTCGTGCTGATGGGCGAGGTGTTCGGACAGGATCGCGGACCGGCGGGCGGGCAGGCAGGGCTGCGCTGGGTGACCGACCGCGGGCGGATCGATGTCGACCTGCTCGCGGGGCACCGCATCGACGGAGCGCGCGCTTCCAGCGTCACGCTGGGTGTGACCGTCAGGCGTTGAGTGGGCGGACGGGCTCTGACCTGCTAGGCTGCGCCGAACCTGCGGGAATCGCGCGATGATGATCGAGACCGAACTTAACGACGGGACGCCTGTGTGCATCCGCCGGGTGCGGCGCGCGGACGAGGCGCGCATCCGCGAGGGGATCGCGAAGCTTTCGCCGCAGTCGCGTTACCTCAGGTTCTTCTCGGGAATGCGCGAGGCACCGCCGCAGGTGCTGCGGGTGCTCGCCAGCCCCGACGGGCACGATCATCTCGCCTGGGGCGCGCTGAGGAGCGATCTTCCCGATACGCCTGCACTCGGCGTGGTCCGCGCCTTCCGCGAGAAGGACGATCCGGGCAGTGCCGAGTTCTCGGTGGCGGTGATCGACGAGTATCACGGGCGCGGCCTCGCGCGGCTGCTGACCGCGGTGCTGCTGCTCGATTGCGCGCGCGAGGGGCTGACGCAGTTCACGGTCCACATCCTCCCCGAAAACCGCCCGGCGCTGGCCCTTGCGCGTTCGCTCGGGGCCGAAGGGGCGGGGTATGAAGGCGGCGCGTCGGTGCTGGAGATCGACATCGCCGAGGCGCTCGCCGCCCTCAAGGCCGAAACCGACGTGCCCGGCCTTGCCGCGGTGTTTGCGCAGTTCGGCGACGCGGCTCTAGGCGCGGGGGACGCCAGCGGCTAGGGCGCGCGCATGACAGCCCCGCGCATCCTCGTTCTCGGCACCGGAGGCACCATCGCCGGGGCAGGGGCGGGCGGCACGGGCGCGGCCTATCGCCCCGGCGGGCTCGCGCTGACCGCGCTGATCGGGCACCTCGCCGCGCTTGGCCTTGCGGCGGAACTCGTGCCGCAGGAAATCGCGCGGATCGGCTCGCAGGACATCGGCTGGGCCGAATGGCAGTCGCTTCACGCGGCCTGCCTTGCGGGGATTGCCGATCCAGGCGTCGACGCGATCATCATCACCCACGGCACCGACACCGCCGAGGAGACCGGGCTGCTGCTCGATCTCACGTTGCCCACCTTGAAGCCCGTCATCCTCGTCGGCGCGATGCGCCCGGCCGATGCGGTGGGGGCCGACGGGATGAGGAACTTCGCCAACGCCGCCAGGGTGGCGGGCGATCCCGCGGCGGCGGGGCGCGGGGTGATGCTGGTGATGGGTGATGCGGTGCTGGCGGCACGCGACGCGCGCAAGGCCGCAACGGCTGCGATCGACGCCTTCCGCAGCTTTCCGCGCGGGCCCTTGGCAAGGGTGACGCCTGCGAGCCTCGACTGGTTTGCACCGCCGCACCGCGCAGGCGAGGGCGCGCGCTTTGCCTTCCCGGACGAGCCTGTGCGCGTCGCGATCCTGACCGCCGGGGCGGGGATGGACGCGCTGCCGGTCGAGGCGCTGCTCGGCATCGGGGCCCGCGGGATCGTGCTGGCAGGTATGGGTCAGGGCAATGCCCCGGGCAGCGTGCTGGAGGCGCTCGCCGCCTGCGCTGCATCGGGAGTGCCGGTGGTCCGTGCGAGCCGGGTGGACGAGGGGCTGGTCGACCGAAATGTCGAGGTCGACGACGATGCGTTCGGATTTGTCGCCTCCCGCGCGCTCGGTCCTGCCAAGGCGCGGGTGCTGCTGATGGTGCTGATCGCCAACGGGATCACCGATCCGGCCCGGATCCAGGCCGCCTTCGACGCTGGTTGAAATGCCGGACGGCAGCACGTCTTTGCCCTTTTGACAGGTTACCGACGCGCCATCCTCCTTCATCGGGGGCGCAGACGGGAGCGCAAGGCAGCATGACAATCGGCAAACTCGAAGGACGCATTGCGCTTGTGACCGGAGGGCTTCGCGGCATCGGGCTTGCCAGCGCCCGCCGGCTGATCGCGGACGGGGCGGCGGTGGTGATCTCAGACCTCGACGATTCGGCAGCCGCCGCGCCGATCCTCGCCGAACTCGGCCCGGCGGCCAGCTACGTGCGCGCCGACGTCTCCGCCGAGGCCGACTGGCAGACGGCCCATGCGCATGTGAACGAGCGGCACGGGCGGCTGCATATCCTCGTGAACAACGCAGGCACCGATCTGACCGGCGCGGTCGAGAGCCTCGCCATGGCGGACTGGCGGCGGATCATGGCGGTCAATGTCGACGGGGTGTTCCTCGGCACCCGCACCTTCACCCCGCTGCTGGCGGCCAGCGGCGCCGAGGTCGCGGGCGGGGCGAGCATCATCAACGTCAGCTCGATCATGGGCCTTGTCGGGATGAGCGAGGTTTCCGCCTACAATGCCAGCAAGGGCGCGGTGCGGATGTTCACCAAGGGTATCGCGATGGAATTTGCGGCCAAGCGCATGCCGATCCGCGCCAATTCCCTTCACCCCGGCTTCGTCGAGACCCCGCTGCTCCACGCCGGGTTCGAGCGTTGGGCGGCGAGCGGCGCGGCCGGGAGCGTAGAGGACCTGATCGACGGGATGAACGCCGCAACGCCCATCGGCCGCCTCGCCCAGCCTGACGAGATCGCCGGGCCGGTGGCGTTCCTCGCCGGACCCGACAGCAGCTACATGACCGGCGCCGAGCTGGTCATCGACGGGGGGTGGACGGCGCAATGACGATCGGACTTGCAAACACGGTGGCCGTGGTGACGGGCGCCAACGGCGGCATCGGCCGGGCGAGCGTCACCGCGATGAAGGCGGCAGGGGCGCAGGTGATCGCGGCCGATCTCCAGCCCGAAGCCGCAGGCGAGGGCTTTGACCGCTACCTCCCGCTCGACGTCACCTCTCCCGCAGACTGGGAGCGCCTGCGCGTTCTGGTGGAGCGGGAATATGGCCGCCTCGATGCGCTGGTGCACAATGCCGGGCTCTCGATCGTCGGCAAGTTCGAGGAGACCCCGCTCGCCGGGTTCCACCGCGTCAATGCGGTCAATGTCGACAGCGTCATCATCGGCACGCAGGCGCTGCTCCCCTTGCTGATCGCCGGGGGGCGGGAGCGCAAGGGCGGGGCAAGCGTCGTCGCCATATCGAGCGTGGGCGGCCTGCGGGGAGCAGCCTTCAACGCGGCCTATTGCACCAGCAAGGCGGCGGCGGCGATGCTGAGCAAGTGCATGGGGGCGGAGTTTGCCGCGCTCGGCCATCCGGTCAGGGTCAACAGCCTCCATCCCGGCGGAATCGACACCGGGATGCTGGAGGGGATTTTCCAGCGCTATGTCGATCTCGGCGTCATGCCCGATGTCGAGACCGCCATCGCCGGCACAGCCGCGCGCCATCCCATCGGCCGGATGGGCCGGCCAGAGGAGATCGCCGCCGGGGTGGTGTTCCTGTGTTCCGAGGCAGCCAGCTTCATGACCTGCGACGAGCTGGTGATCGACGGCGGTTTCGCGTCGATCTAGATGGTCGGAAACCGCTCTAGGCGGCAGGCGGCGTCGGCCCGCCGAGCACCACGTCGTTCAGCAATTCGTGAAAACGCTGGATGCGCTTTTCCTGATAGGTCAGGATCGCCCCCTTGAACCCGCGCGAGGCGAGGCCCTGCTGCTGGGTGGTGCCGATCGACAGGTCCTGATCCGCCACGAAGCCTAGGCTCACCCCGTCGCCATAGGCGGAATGCCGCTGCACCGCGTCATGCTCGAGCGGGATCGGGCCGATCGGGCTTTCGACCTCGGCCATGCCTTCGACGGGGGGATAGAGGCACCAGTGCTGGAAGATGCACTTGGCAGGGTCGATCGGATGCGGTTCGGTGCGCAGGATCTGGCACTGTTCGGGCGACATGGTGATCGTGAGGTTGGGAAACAGCGTGCAGTGGAAATAGTCGACCAGCTGCTGATCGGTCATGGCGGCGTAGTTGGTGTAGCCGCGTTCCGGCCCCAGCCTGCGCTTGGCGGCGATGATCGCCTCGCGGATGTCGTTCGGACGACCGGCATAGTCCGCCGGGTCCAGGCCCCAAGCGCGCGCGATGTCGTCGAGCGGGGCGGGGACGTTGTCGAACTGGCGCCGCGCGGTCGCCTGATGGCCCTTCATCCACATCGCGTTGTGACCGCTGTCGTACATCGCGAAGACCGTGTCATCGAGCCCGTCGTTGATGAAGGTCGCAAGCTCGGGGTGGATGGTGGGCAGGTGATAACTCTCGTTGAAGTTGTCGCGGATGATCTTCCAGTTGAAGTCCGCATCGCACGACAGGTTCATCGCCCGGACCCAGCTTGCGAGCCCGTATCCGGCGAGCATGTCGGGCAGGGGGGCGAGCCATTCGGCGACGGGCTTGGCGTTCTCGTCCATGCACCAGAACACGAACGGCCCCCATGTCTCGCAGCGCAGCTCGGTGAGGTGCACCTTGCCGCATGGGTTGCCGCCGGGGAAATCCTCGGGGTCCTGCACCTTGACCAGCGTGCCCGAGGCATCGAACTGCCAGCCGTGATAGGAACAGGTGATGCGCGGGCTCGAGGCGACGTCGCCCAAGACCAGCCGGTTCCCGCGATGCGGGCAGGTGTTGTAGAAGGCGCGGATCGCGCCGTCGGCCTGGCGCACCATGATGACGGATTCGTCGGCGAAGTTGTGGCGCACGATGTCGCCCTCGTCCTCGAACTCGGCCGTGACCGCGCCGAGGTGCCAGACCCGGGGCCACAGGTTCGCGAACTCCTTCTCCATCCATTCGCGCGAGGTGTAGCGTTCGCCGGTGATGACATCGCCGCGCACCGGCTGATCGGCGCCCTCGGCGTAACGCGCCGCACCTTGATGGATATTCATGCCTCTCGCTCTCCGCTTTCGGGACACCATGCCGTAAAACCGGCAGTAATGCCTGTTTTACGCGCGATCGCAGACCGATCAAGCTCGGCAATTCGCTAGTTTGCCATGGCCTCGCGGGCGCGAGGGGCGTAGGGTCGCGGCATGGCAAGCACACCACCGCGCCGCAGCGCCATGCCTGACACCCTACCCGAGCCCCAACGCTGGCAACAGCGCAAGGCGGCCGCGACCCGCAAGCTGATCCTCGATGCGGCGGTCGCCTGCCTCGTGGAAGGCGGCTACGCGCGGCTCACCACGGTCGACGTGCTGGCGCGGGTCAATGTCTCGCGCGGGGCGATGCACCACCATTTCGCGGCGCGCTCCGACCTTGTGACTGCGCTTATCGATCACGTGCTGCACCAGCGGCTCGAACGGTTCCTGTCCGACTACCTCTCGGCCCTGCGCGACAGCGATCCCGAGCACGCCATCGAGGTCGCCACAGAGGTCCACTGGCAGAGCCTCGAGACGCCCGAGTTTGCCGCCTATCTCGAACTGGCGATGGCGGCGCGCACCGATGCGGAACTTTCCGCGCTGCTGGTGCCCGCGACGAGGGCGTTCGAGCGGACGTGGATCGCCGAGGTCGAGAAGGCGCTCCCCCACTGGGCAGGCGCGTCGGCGGAGATGCTGCTGGCGAACGATGTCGCCGCGGCGCTCCATCTGGGGCTGCTCATCAATACGCCCTTCATCGAGGAACCCGCCCGGCGCGAGGCGGTGCGCCGTGTGCTGGTCGACGTGGTCAAGACGATCTTCACGAAGGCCAAGGCCTAGCGGCGCAGTGAAACCGGCAGCATTGCCGGATTTTCCCTTCAAGTGATAGTTGCCGCCCGGCGGAGGGTCGCCACACTGCGGGCCTGTCACTGAAGAGGGACACGGCCCATGACGCAGCAACACCCCTCCCCGCCGCCGATGAACGGGCGCGACCCCGCAAATCTGCGCGGCGATCCGATCACCGGCGAGCGTTACTGGTCGCGCGACTTCGCCAAGGCGGAATGGGACATGCTGTGGACCCGCATCTGGCACATCGCCGGGCGCATTGCGGACATTCCCGAACCGGGCGATTTCCTCGTCCACGACTTCATGAAGGAATCGGTGATCGCCGTCAGGCAGGAGGACGGCACGATCCGCGCCTTCTACAATGCCTGCGGCCACCGGGGGATGCGGCTGGTCGCCGAATCAAGCTCGCTCGATGCGTTCACCTGCCCCTATCACGGCTGGCGCTGGGGCAAGGACGGGCTGCTCGAACACGCGCAGGACCCGCAGGATTTCCCGCAAGGCAACCCTTGCGGCAAGCTGCGCCTCAGGGAACTGCGCTGCGACACCTGGGGCGGCTTCGTGTGGTACACGATGGACGACGGTGCGCCCGCGCTCGCCGACTATCTTGAGCCCATCCCCGCGCTCTACTGCAACTACGCGATGGACACCGCGGTGCGGGTCGCATGGTATCGGATCGAATTGAACGCCAACTGGAAGTTCGTCACCGACAACTTCTCGGAAAGCTACCACACCCGCACCGCCCACCCGCAGGTGCCGCCGTGGATCGATCAGGATGTCGACACCGCGCGGCACGAGATGTGGCCGAGGGGCCATGGCCGCACCGTGCAGCCGATGCGCCCCTCGCTCACCGACCGGCCGGCGAGCGGCACCAACGCAGTCTTCGCCGCGATCCTCGAGGCATGGGACATCGATCCCGGCAGCTACGCCACCTACGAGGATTTCGTCATGCAGGGCTGGCGCGATCTCAAGGCGGCCAAGCGGCGGCTGTGGCGCGAACGCGGCTATCTCCACTACGAACACCTCAGTGACGAGGAGATCACCGACAGCCCGCACACGGTGATCTTCCCCAATGTCACGATCAGCTTCCTGCCCGACAACCTCGTCTTCTTCCGCAGCGAGCCGCACCCGGACGATCCGGAGAAATGCTACTTCGACCTTTGGTGCATGGCCTTCCCGGTCGAGGGACAGACGCAAGTGGAATCGATCATGGCCGGCGTGCGCCCGCTGCGCGAGGCCGAGGCCTGCGAACACCGCAAGTTCGACAACGGCCGGGGCATCCCCGAACTCGCCGGGCAGATCGTCTATCAGGACATGGAACTGGCCGAGGGAATGCAGGCCGGGATGCACTCGCGCGGCTATCGTGACGCCTATCTTTCCGCGCAGGAGACCCGGGTGCGCCACTTCCACGAGGTGCTGAACGACTGGCTCGCCGGTCGGCGGCCGTGACAGGAGAACGATCCATGCCCTTTACCGGACCCCTCGAAGATCGTCTGGCGATCCGCGAGCTGATGAACACCCACGCCCACGGCGTCATGACCCGCGATGCCGAGGTCTGGGGCTCGATCTGGGCCGAGGACGCCTCATGGTTCCTGCCCGAATACCCCGATCTCGGCACCTTCGAGGGCAAGGCGGTGATCGTTGCCGGGTGGATCGAATCGATGAAGGTCTACGGCCTCGACAACTTGGCAAAGCCGATGGTCTATTTCATGGAGCCCGGCAGCATCGAGGTCGAAGGAGACCGGGCGAAGGCGGTCGCATACACCCACGAGCTTTACCAGCATCCCGAAACCGGCAAGCTGGTGCGCGGCGCGGGCAAGTACGAGGACGAGCTGGAAAAGCGCGAGGGCCGCTGGCTGTTCGTGCGCCGCGCCTATCGCATCATCCACGAACAGGTCAGCGACGCCTGACCAGTCGCGCCCGGTCAGAGGGCGACGATCACCTTGCCTGTGTTGCGCCCGGTCATGAGCCGGGTGAAGGCATCGAGCACGCGCTCGATCCCGCGCGTCTCGTCGAACTCGCCCACAAGCTTCCCGGCATCGTACATCGCGCGCAGCGGCGGATAGTAGTCGCGCCCTTCGGCCATGAAATCGGGCAGGAAGATGCCGCGGATCGTCAGCCGTTTCATCAGCACCTGATCGAAGCGGGCGGGGCCTGGCGCGCCGGTTTCGCTGGTGTAGCCCTCGATCAGCCCGCAGATGCCGATCCGTCCGCGCATCGCCATGTTGGGCAGCGCGGCATCGAGCAGCGCGCCGCCGACGTTCTCGAAATAGGCGTCGATGCCGCCTTCGACCCTGGCGAGTTCGGCGGCGACGTCCTGCGTCCTGTAGTTGATCGCGGTGTCGATCCCCAGCGTGCCGGTGAGCCACGCGCATTTCTCGTCCGACCCGGCGATGCCGATCACCCGGCAGCCCATGCCCTGTGCGATCTGGCAGGCGATGCTCCCGGTCGCCCCGGCTGCGGCGGAGACCAGCACGGTCTCGCCCGCCGTCACCCCAAGCACATCGGTCAGCCCGCACAGCGCCGTCCAGCCGTTGAGGCCGAGCACGCCGAAATGGTCGCGGATGTCGGCGACATCCTCGTCCATTTTCGCAAGGCCCGACAGCGCCGGATCGACCGTGGAGTGCGTCGCCCAATGTCCGAAGCCGCGCACCAGATCGCCCGCGGCAAAACCGTCATGCGCCGATTGCAGCACGCGGCCGAGGAACTGCCCCTGCATCGGCGTGCCGAGCGGGATGGGAGGCGAATAGCCGTCCTCGCGCGCCGTCATCCACACCCGCACGCCCGGGTCCATCGACAGATACTGCGCCTCCACGAGCACCTCGCCCGGTGCAGGCGGCGCCACCGGTTCCTCTGCCAGCGTCAGCGCCGCAGCGTAATCGTGGCCCTCGGGACGCGCGTCCAGCCGCCAGAAAAGTCTTGTCAGCATTGTCCCTCCGCTACACCGGCAAAAATGCCGGTTTTTCTCTCCAGAGCCACCTAATACAAAGGAGAGGCGCTCCCGGCACCCTCGCTGAGCTAAATCGCATACATTGGCCCGGCCGTAAATTTGCTGGCTAGAGGACTGAAAAGAGGGGGGAGTTTATGCGAATTTCGCGATCGTACCTGCTTGTCTCGAGCATACTCGGGGCATCGCTCGCCATGCCGGGCGCGGTGCTGGCACAGGACACCGGCAGCCCCGCCGCGGTCCCGGCAGGCGGGCTCGACGAGATCGTGGTGACTGCCCGCAAGCGCGAGGAGACCGTGCAGGACGTGCCGGTCGCGGTTACCGCCTTTTCCGAACAGCTGATCCTCCAGCGCGACATCACCAGCGTCGAGAAGATCGCCGCCATCGCGCCGAACTTCAACGTCGGGCGCGCGTCGAACGGGTCGGGCGCGCAGCTCACCTTGCGCGGGATCGGCTCGTCCTCGACCTCGATCGGGATCGAGCAATCGGTCGCGGTCGTGGTCGACGGGGCCTATTACGGGCAGGGCCGCGTCATCAACGAAGGCTTCTTCGATCTCCAGCGGGTCGAGGTGCTGAAGGGTCCGCAGGCGCTGTTCTTCGGCAAGAACGCGACCGCCGGCGTCCTGTCCTTCACCACCAAGGACCCGGGCGACGAGCGCGAGTTCATCACCCGTGCGGGGTACGAATTCAACGCCCGGCAATGGCGGCTGGAAGGCATCGCCTCGCTGCCGCTGGGCGACAATGCCGGGGTGCGCCTCGCGGTGCGTTACTCCAGGATGGAGGGCGGGCTCTACGACAACATCCAGACCAACCGCACCTACACCACGCGCGACATCGTCGATCTGGCCGCGGAAGGGGACGGCGACCCGATCGTCCATACCGCAACGCCGGTGACCAGCGACCAGCCGGGCGAGGAGGAGCTGCTCAGCCGCCTCACCTTCAGGATCGCGGCGAGCGACCGGCTGACGATCAACCTCAAGGCCTCCTACAACCTCAACCGCACGGCCAACAGCTCGTGGAACTATGTGCCCTTCGCCTGCGGTCAGGCGAACGGCCTCAGCCAGCTGACGGGCCTGCCCTGCGCGGCCGACTTCATCACCCGGCAGAACAACATGCCGACCGACATCGCCGCCACCTTCCCCTTCGCGCGGGCCGACGGGCGGCCCTTCAACCGCTACGAAAGCGTGGCGCTGAACGGTGCAGTGGACTGGACGGCCGACGATTTCGTGGTCTCGTCGGTCACCAATTACCAATGGAACAACAACCGCTTCATGTGCGTGTGCGACTTCCAGACCGGCAACAACTCGGGCACCTGGGCAACCGAGAACACCAGCTGGGAGGCGTTCTCGCAGGAGCTGCGGGTGCGTTCGGACTTCGATGGGCCGTTCAACTTCATGCTCGGCGCGCTCTACCAGTCGACGACGCGCACCTTCGAACAGTTCATCATGTTCGCAGGCCTGCGCAACAGCGCCGCATCGGCCCGGAACCGGTTCCTCGCCACCACCAAGGACAGCTTCACCGATGGCGAGACCTTCTCGCTGTTCGGCCAGGTGACCTTCGCGATCACGCCGGAACTCGAGCTCGCGGCAGGCGGGCGCTACACCGACGAGAGCAAGGACAGCTTCTTCACCCAGCCCTACAACAACCCGGGGCTGACCTTTATCTTCCGCGATCAGAGCGCCCCGCTCGGCGAGGTCAGGGCCAACCAGAAGTTCGAAGACTTCGCCCCCGAAGTTACCCTGTCCTACAAGCCCACACCCGACCTTCTGCTGTTCGGTGCCTACAAGACCGGCTACAAGTCGGGCGGCTTTTCCAATGGCGGGATCAACTCGGCCTTTTCGCCCGATCCGCTGGCGGACCTGACCTTTGCGCCGGAAACGGTCGAGGGCTTCGAGGCAGGGATCAAGTCGACGCTGGCAAACAACCAGCTGCGCCTCAACCTGACGCTGTTCACCTATGACTACAGCGATCTGCAGGTCGATTTCTTCAACTCGCCGATCTTCGCCTTCCAGACCCTCACCGCCGACGCGCGGACCCGCGGCGTGGAAGTCGATTTCGAATATGCGCCCTACAGCATCGCCGGGCTGAACCTGCGCGGCTCGATCAACTACACCGATGCCGAATACACCGACTTTCCGGGCGCGCCGTGCTTTGCCGGGCAGACCATCGCCGAAGGCTGCACGCTGGTCGGCGGGATCAGCGCGCGGCAGAATCTGACGGGAGCGCGCCTTTCGGTCGCGCCGGAATGGACCGGCACGCTGGGCGCGGCCTACACCACGGCGGTCGGCAGCAATCTCGAATTCGGGATCAACGCCGATGCGCGCTATTCGGACAGCTACCTCGCCTCGGGCTTCGGCAATCCGCTGAGCGAGCAGGACAGCTACGTCACGCTCGATGCGGGGGTCAGGATCGGGGCGGACGACGGCAACTGGCAGCTCGCCCTGATCGGCAAGAACCTCACCAACGAGTTCTTCGTGACGGGCGTGGTCGACGGGCCGTCGACCGGCTCGGGCACGGGGACGGCGAACGGCGTACGCGCCGATCAGCTCGGCTTCGGCAACCTGCCGCGCACCGTGATGGTGGAACTGACCAAGCGGTTCTGATGATGAGGGCCGGGCTTCTCTCCCCGTGCCTAGAAGGGGGTGGGCCGCTGCGGCCCGCCCCCTTTTTCATGCCGCGCCAGGCACCGGCAAGTCGCCGGGGCCGGGAGCGGCTTCGGGCAGCGCGACCAGCACCGCGCCGTCCTCGACCCGAACCGCGAAGACCCGCAGCGGCGCATAGGCGCCGCCGATGCATTCGCCCGTGTCCACCTTGAAGCGCGCGCCGTGGAGCGGACACATGATCGCGCCGCGGCGCAGCTTGCCGGGGGAAAGCGGCGCCCCCTGATGCGGGCAGCGATCGTTGAATGCGGACAGCACCTCGCCCTCGCGCACGAGGATCACGTGCCATCCGGCGATGACTGCCGCGAGCTTGCCTTCGGCGGGGAAGGCGTCGATCGGGCAGACGACATGCCATCGGGTTTGCAAGACGAAACTCTCCGTTATCGCTGCGGTCTGCCCTCCATCGGCATTGCGCGCCGGGCGGTCTGCTGCGAAAAATGGGAGCCGCGCGCGGGCCTTACCCCCAGGGCGTGACCAGATATTTCTCGCCGGTCTTCATCTGGCGATAGTCGCAGATCGCTTGCCTTTCCAGCATCCCCTCCAGCGTCACCTTGGCCTTGTAATGGCTGGCGAAGGTGGTGGCGAGGTTGGCCTGCACCCGTTGCCGCATCCGCACGACCGTCTCCATGCCGGCGCGCTGGAGGAAGGGGGTCAGCAGCCAGCCGGCGATGCTCCATTGGAGGCCATAGGAGGGCGTGAGGATCGTCGGTGCCAGGTCGAGCCGCCCATAGATGTACATCTTCTTCTGCTGGTTCGAACCATAGCGCGAAAACTCGCCCATCTGGCTGACCGCGACCTGCTCCATCGCCTTCAGCACGCCGTCCGAGGCCTGCCCCCCGCCGATCGGATCGAAGCCGAGGAAGGCACCGGTCTCGGCGATCGCGGCGCGCAGGTCGGCCATGTAGCTGGGGGCCGAGGAGTCCACCACGTAAGTCGCGCCCTGCTCCTTCAGCATCGCCACATGCTCGGGCTTGCGGACGATGTTGACCAGCTTCATCCCGTCCTCGATGCAGATGCGGTTGAGCATCTGGCCGAGGTTCGAGGCGGCGGCCAAGTGGACGATGGCCGAGTGGCCCTCCATCTTCGCGGTCTCGACAAAGCCCAGCGCGGTCATCGGGTTGACGAAGCTGGAGGCGCCGGTTTCGGACGAATGCTCGCCCAGCGGCAGGCACATCATCGCATCGGCGATGGCGTATTGCGAAAAGGCATTGCCGGGCACGCAGGCGACCCGCGCGCCCATCAGCGCGCGTGCCATGTCGCTGTCGCCCGTGGCGATCACCGTGCCGGCGCCCTCGTTCCCGGCGGGAAGGCGCTGGCCGTGGCGGGCCTTGTTGCCGGTGAGGAAGGGCTCGGGCATGGTCGCCACGACTTTGCCGTGGGCGTATTCAGCCGTCTCGAAATCGGCGGCAGAAGTCAGGATCGCGAGGTCCGAGGGGTTGATCGGCGCGGCTTCCATTTTCACCAGCACCTGATTGCCGGTCGGCGCGGGGAAGGTGCTTTCCGCCACTTCCAGCGTCAGCTTGCCGTCGGCGGCGAGGGTGGTGAAGAGCTGCTTTCCGATGGTGCTCATGATGATCGTCTCCCTTTGTAGCTGATGCGCCTAGGCATTCCGGTTGCGAATGGCAACGGGCGGCGCGGGCCCACCCCGCTGCGACTAACCTCGCCTACGGCTCGGCAAGTCCCGCTCCCCTCCCGCTTGCGGGAGGGGCTGGGGGTGGGCATGCGTCAGGGATAGGTCGCTTCGACGAAATAGAGCCCGTGCGGCGGCGCGTTCAGCCCCAGTGCCCCGCGATCCCGCGCCGCCAGCGCCTCGGCGATGCGCGCCGCCGGCCACGTGCCTGCGCCCACCAGCTTGAGGCACCCCACCATGGAGCGCACCTGATGGTGCAGGAACGAGCGCGCGGCGGCGTGGACATGGATCTCCTCGCCGACCTTTTCGACCCGCAACTCGTCCAGCGACTTTACCGGATCGGCGGCCTGGCAATGGACCGAGCGGAAGGTGGTGAAATCGTGCCGCCCGACCAGCGCCTGTGCGGCGCGGTGCATGGCCTCTGCATCGAGGGGCTGGGGCACGTGCCACGCCTTGCCCCGCAGCAGCGTCAGCGGCGCGCGGCGGTTGGCGATGCGATAGAGATAGCGCCGCCCGGTGCAGGAGAAGCGCGCATGCCAGTCGTCGGGCACAGCCGCGCAATGGGTCACGGCGACGGGATCGGGGCGCAGGTGCGCGTTGAGGGCCTCCATCAGCCGGAAGGGTTCGAAGGGCTTGGCGATATCGACGTGGCTGCGCATCGCCAGCGCGTGCACCCCCGCATCGGTCCGCCCCGCCGAGTGCAGGGTGACGCTCTGCCCGGTGATCCGCTGCAACGCGTCCTCGATGGATTGCTGCACGCTCGGCCCATGGCTCTGGCGTTGCAGCCCGAAGAACGGCCTGCCGTCGAATTCGAGAGTGAGAGCGAAGCGGGTCATGCGAGGATCGTCCCCGCCGCCACCGGACGCCCACGCACAAACTCTTCGCGGGACAGCACCGGCTTTCCGGCGCGCTGGAGCTTGAGGGGCCGGATCGCGCCCGTGCCGCAGGCGATGGTAAAATCCTCGTCCAGCACCGTGGCGGGCGCACCCGACCCCTCGACCACCTCGGCGAGCAGCAGCTTCACCCGCTCCTCGCCCAGAGCGAACCACGCGCCGGGAAAGGGCGCGAGGCCGCGCACGAGGCGTTCGACCACGGCGGCGTCCTGCGTCCAGTCGATTTTCGCCTCGGCCTTGTCGATCTTGGGCGCATAGGTCGCTTGCGTCTCGTCCTGCACCTCGGGCGGGAAGGCGGCGAGATCGGCCAGCACCTCGACCATGGCCGCCGCCCCGACCGCGCCCAGCTCCGCGAAAAGCTCGCCCGTCGTCTTGCGCTGCACCGGCACGGCGACCTTGTGGAGCATCGGCCCGGTATCGAGCCCGGCTTCCATCTGCATGATGGTGACGCCGGTCACCTCATCGCCCGCCATCACCGCCCGGTGGATCGGTGCCGCCCCTCTCCAGCGGGGAAGCAGCGAGGCGTGGATATTGAGGCAGCCGTGGCGCGGCGCATCGAGCACCGGTTGCGGCAGGATCAGGCCATAGGCCGCGATCACCGCCACATCGGCCGCCAAGGCGGCGAACGCCTCCTGCGCCTCGGCCCCTCTCAGCGAGACGGGCGAGCGCACCGGCACGCCCAGCCGCTCGGCCTCGCGTTGCACGGGGGAAGGCATCAGCTTCTTTCCCCGCCCCGCCGGACGCGGCGGCTGGGTGTAGACGCACGCGATCTCGTGCCCCGCCTCCGCCAGAGCGCGCGGCGCAGGCACCGCGAATTCCGGCGTCCCCATGAAAACTACGCGCACGTCACCAGTCCCGTTCGCCCTAAGCTTGTCGAAGGGCCGTCCTTACTTCTATCGCGGACAAAAGAAAGACAGGCCTTCGACAAGCTCGGGCCGAACGGAGTAAGGTCGGGGCATGGCCTCACAGGAAATCGAAGCCCTCAGTTCCGCGCTCGCCCGCCTGCCGGGCCTCGGCCCGCGCTCGGCAAGGCGCGCGGTGTTGTGGCTGGTCAAGCACCGCGAGAGCGCGCTGCCCGCCCTGCTCGAAGCATTGGCAGGCGTTGCCGAGACGCTGGTCGAATGCCGCATCTGCGGCAATGTCGACACGAGCGACCCCTGCGGCATCTGCGCCGACCCGCGCCGCGATGCGCGCGCGCTGTGCGTGGTCGAGGAGGTTTCCGACGTCTGGGCACTGGACCGCGCGCGCCTCTTTCCCGGACGCTATCACGTGCTCGGCGGCAGGCTTTCGGCATTGGATGGGGTGGGGCCGGATGACCTCAACATCGCCAGCCTGCTCGCCCGCGTGGCGGAAGGCGGGGTGGACGAGGTGGTGCTCGCCATGAATGCGACGCTGGAGGGCCAGACCACCGCGCACTACCTCGCCGAACGGCTGGAGGCCTCCGCGGTGCGCGTTACCCAGCTCGCCCACGGCCTGCCGGTGGGCGGCGAGCTCGACTATCTCGACGAGGGCACGCTGGCCCAGGCGCTCAGGGCGCGGCGGCCGGTGGGGTGAGTGCCCCCCGCTCCCCGCCTCGGCGGCGCGCAAGGCTTGGTTGACGTAGTTCATGCGGGGGGCCGCGTTTCGCGCAATGTCCTGTTGGATTGCCCCTCGGGCATTCCGACACGCCGGTTCGCGGTGCCGCGCATCCTACAACATGCTGCAGCGTGTCGGTTGAACAAGCGGGCTTTGCGGCCTAAATAGCGCCCCATGGCCATCCGCGAAATCCTCGAAGTGCCGGACCCCCGGCTCAAAACCGTCTCGACCCCGGTCGAACCCCACGAGTTCGGCCCCGAGCTGAACACGCTCGTCGAGGACATGTTCGAGACGATGTACGATGCCCCCGGCATCGGCCTCGCCGCAATCCAGGTCGGCGTGCCCAAGCGGGTGCTGGTGATCGACCTCCAGCCCGAAGACCCTGACGCCGAGCCGGTCGAATGCACGACCCACGGCGGCCACAAGCACACGCACCCCGCCACGAAGAAGGAACCGCGGGTGTTCATCAACCCGGTGATCCTCGATCCGGCGGCGGAGCTGTCGACCTATCAGGAAGGCTGCCTCTCGGTCCCCGAGATCTACGCCGATGTCGATCGCCCGGCGACCTGTACGGTCCGCTATCAGGACCTGGACGGCAACACCCATGAGGAACACCTCGAAGGGCTGATGGCGACCTGCCTGCAGCACGAGATGGACCACTTGGAAGGCATCCTCTTCATCGACCACCTCTCGCGCCTCAAGCGCGCGATGGTGCTGAAGAAGCTCGAGAAGATCCGGCGCGCGGCGTAATTGATTGCGAAGGCGCCTCCGCGCCTTCGTCCTCGCTAGACGTCCTTCGCTGCGCTACGGACCCGCTGCGGCTCGCGCTGTGCGCTCGCGGTCGCTGCGCGACCGATCCCATGCCTTTTCCCCGCCCCGGGCTTGACCCGGGGCCCCGCTTCTTCCCTGACGGAACCCTGAGCCGCCTGCACGGGTAACCCTGCGCATGATCGACGATGGAACCATGCTCGCCGTCGCCGCGACCGTGGCGCAGGTGTTCGAACTGGCCGGAATCGCCGTTGTCGTCCTCGGCGGCAGCTATGCTCTCGTCATCTTCGCCCGCTGCACCTTGCGCGATCACCCGCCGGGAGAAGACCGCGTCGCCGCCTTCCGCCGGATGCTCGGCCGCGCGATCCTCACTGGCCTTGAGCTGCTCGTCGCCGCCGACATCATCCGCACCGTCGCCAT
>ERZ1066121.1242-NODE-1242-length-19505-cov-8.340257_pt1 | contig 19505 bp, 20 predicted proteins | sample MGYA00382768_ERZ1066121 | MGnify/ENA primary metagenome ERZ1066121 (study PRJEB33369, sample SAMEA5778351) | biofilm metagenome | biome: Industrial cooling water; feature: Water cooling tower basin; material: Biofilm | place: United Arab Emirates | collected... | reverse complement strand
TCAGTCCCAATGTGGCTGGCCATCCTCTCAGACCAGCTACCCGTCATCGCCTTGGTGCGCCGTTACCGCACCAACTAGCTGATAGGCCGCGAGCCCCTCCAAGTGCCCCGGAGGTTTCCTCCACAAGGGACTCCCCTCGTGGAACGTATGCGGTATTACCCGGCCGTTGGGCCGGCTATCCCCCACACTTGGGTAGGTTGCTCACGTGTTACGCACCCGTTCGCCGGTTGCCCCCGAAAGGGCCCCCTTGACTTGCATGTGTTAAGCACGCCGCCAGCGTTCGTCCTGAGCCAGGATCAAACTCTCCAATGAAAAGTTGACTAGCTCAAATCACAATCTGGCTTGCCGACCGCCCGAAGGCGCCATCGGCTTACCGGAATCATCAGGTTGTACTCTCCCCGCAGGCGATGAACCCGCGGATCATAGAGTCCGCCCCGCACATCCGTTGATCTCGACTTCGATTGTCAATCAGCTCTATTCGTCGGCGTCTCGCGACGCGTCCGTGACTTTCTTTTTGCGCCACCGTTTCGGCGGCAGATTTACAACTTAACCAGCTGCTCTCGTCCCGTCAAGGGGGTCCGACATTTTTGTTTCCGTGTCGCCTCGCGACTGAAACATCCCGCGGACCTCCCACCACGTCAGCCTGCGTCAGCGCGATCATCGTCGCGGCGCGGCACGCCGGGTTGAGAGAAGGGCGTGAAAGGTATGTCGCAATCGCTCGAAGCGCAAGCCCCAGTTTGATCACGATCGGCCAGCCATCCAACCGCCAGCACCACCCTTCCAACACCAGACGAGCGCTCCCTCCACTCGTCCCCTGCGGTGCCACACTGCCACCGCCATGCGCCCTCTAGGACTCGAACCTAGAACCTACTGATTAAGAGTCAGCTGCTCTACCGATTGAGCTAAGGGCGCAAACTCGTCCTGCCTGACTGCTACGAAGCGACCTTCGTCACCAACGCGCCAGGAGGGATTCGAACCCCCGACCCGCAGCTTAGAAGGCTGCCGCTCTATCCACCTGAGCTACTGGCGCCTCACGACGGTCAGTGCTCTCCCGTCACGCGACGCTTGCCAAAGCGATCGGGGCGGCCGGATTCGAACCGGCGACCTCCTGCTCCCAAAGCAGGCGCGATACCGGGCTACGCTACGCCCCGTGTGACGGACGCGGAGATTACACCCGTCCCGCCGCGCGGTCAACGGGTCTCGACAAAATTCTTTGCCGCCAGCGCCAGAACCGCGCGAACCGCGCGACCGCGATGACTCACCGCGTGCTTCGCCGAGGCCGGCAGCACACCAAAGCCCCCCGCCAGCTCCGTCGAATAGAACACGGGATCATACCCGAAACCGCCCGTCCCCTCCGCCGCCGGCAATATGTAGCCGGCAGTGCGCCCCTCGGCCGAACTCACCACACCGTCCGGCGAGATCACCACCGCGACGCACACATAGGCGGCCGTGCGGACGTCCGCTTCGTGCGCCCCGACCGCCGTCAGCGCCGCCTGCAGTCGGTGAATGTTCGCGACGTCGAGCGCCGCGCCCGATTCCGTCGCCTCCCCGCCCCAGCGCTTGCTCTGCACGCCCGGCGCACCGCCCAACGCGTCCACGCACAAGCCGGAGTCCTCGGCCAGCACCCAGCGACCCGGCGCCAGCGCCGCGAACCAGCGCGCCTTCGCCAGTGCGTTCTCGGCGAACGTGTCGAAGCACTCGATCGCCGCTTCCGACGCCTCGTCCTCGAACAATCCGATCTCGTCGAGCGTGCACCAGCCCCACCCGCCAGCCTCGAGGAGCGCGGCCAACTCGCGCTGCTTCCCCGCGCTGCGCGTCGCCAGCAGCACCGTGGGTCGTGCCATCAGGCGCGCGACGCGAGCACCGTTGCCTGCGCGGCCTGCAAGGTGCGAATCCCCTGCTCCGCCAGGTCAAGCAACGCGTCGAGCTCACGACGCGCAAACGTTGTCTGTTCGCCGGTCCCCTGCACTTCGACATAACGACCGTCGGTACACATCACCACGTTCATGTCGACCGCCGCGCGCACATCTTCCTCGTAGTCGAGATCGAGCCGCGGCTCACCATCGATCACCCCCACGGAGACGGCGGCGACACGGCGACGCACGGGCGACACCGCCGCGCGCTCCGTGCGCACCATCCAGTCGAAGGCATCGACCACCGCGACGGCCGCGCCGGTGATGGCCGCGGTACGCGTCCCACCGTCGGCCTGCAGCACGTCACAGTCGATACGCACCGTGAACTCGCCGAACGCAAAATCATCGAGCATCGCGCGCACACTGCGCCCGATGAGGCGCTGGATCTCCTGCGTGCGTCCGCCCAGTTGGCTCCGTTCGCGCGAAGTGCGCGTCTTCGTGGCACGCGGCAACATCGCGTACTCCGCGGTCAGCCACCCCAACCCACGCCCTCGACGCCACCCGGGCACACCATCTTCGATGCTCGCCGCGCAGAGAACGCGCGTGTTGCCGAAGGACACGAGACACGACCCTTCGGCGTGCGGCACCGCGCCACGCTCGAGGGACACGGGACGCAACGCATCGACCGCGCGCGCAACACGCGGCAGGGGACCGGACACAGACGCTTCGCTCACGATGCACACCAGAGGAGGGACCCATCACCACGACGGCGCATCCGTCGTGATCACATCATTGCACACGTCGCACAATCGGCGTGTTCACGACGCGGCGTCGTCCTGCAGCTTGGCAATGATACCCGTGGTGCTCTGTCCCGGCACCAGCGGGATGACCACGACGCGTCCACCGCGCGCACGCACGACGTCGGCACCCACGATCGTCTCGGGCGCGTAGTCGCCCCCCTTCACGATCACGTCGGGTTGGAGTCGCGCGACCAACTCGGCCGGCGTGTCCTGGTCGAAGATCACCACGACGTCCACCATCTCCAGTGCCGCGAGCACCGCACGCCGTTCGTCCTGGTGCCGCACGGGACGCGTGGGTCCCTTGAGCCGCCGCACCGAGGCATCGCTGTTGAGCCCGACCACCAGCGCGGCGCCTTCCGCACGCGCACCCATCAGCACGTCGACATGCCCGGGATGCAGGAGATCGAAGACGCCATTGGTGAACACGACGGGTCCGGCGACTCGTGCTCGCCACGCCACCGCGGCTTCCCAATCGAGACACTTGCTGCGGGGATCACGAACGCCCACGGCCGTCAGTCGCGAGGCGTCCAGCAGCGACGTCACGACGGACGCCTCAGAGCGGGCGCTCACCATTGCGACAGCATGTCGTCGATCAGTTCGTTGATCATCGTCTCGATCGCGTTGCGCCGACCGCGAAGTTCGCCACCTTCGGGGTACTGCTCGTTGCGCGAGGCGCCCTTCTTCTCCTTGAGCAACTCACCGGTACGCTGATTCACGAGTTCGTAGTCCACCACCAGCTGCAGCTGGCGCTGCGCGCGCGTGGCCTGCGCGGGATCGGCACTGACGCCGACGGGGAGGTCGACCTCGTACTCGCGAATGACACCCGTCACGAGCACATCCGCGCGCTCCACGGTCGCGTCGCGCAGGTTGAGCCGATCCTGCATTGCCTTGCGCAAGGCTTCGAACACCTCGCGCTGCAACTCCGGCACGGGCGTCAGATTCTCGAAGGGGACCACCGCGACCGTGCGCAGCTCACGCGGAAGTCCACCACCCGCGAATCCGTACAGACACCCGCTCGTCAGCGCGACGGGCGCGAGCAGGAGCGTGGAAAGGACGGCCCTACGGTTTACGCCAGATGGCATCATCGAAGCCTTCGGAGACAGACTGGATGTCGGAGACCGCCAACGAGAGCGAGCGGCGTCCGGTGGTGTGCACGTACCGCAAGCGCAGTCGCCCCTGCTCTTCGGCGATGCGTTCCGACCATTCGACCACGCGTCCGTTCTCGATGCGCTCGATGCGCACGAGTTCGCGCCCATGAAAATGCACGCGCCACGTCCGCGCGTCGGTTGCGGTGCCGGAAATATCGGCACGCAGCGTGTCGCCGTCGAGGCGCACGATGGTGTCACGGCCCGCGGGCAGCGCCACGCGCCCGAGCGACGCCCACAAGAGCGGCGGCGGCGGCAGGAACCGACGAATCATGTCGATGCCGGGCACGAAGAGTGAATCGCCCTCGAGGATGGCGAGGCCGCTCCCGAAGCCATTGGCAACGAACAGATCGAGTCGTGCGCGATCTGGTGGTCCCGTCCGCACGACCCCGTCGCCCTTCACGTCGAAGGTTTCGTCGGCGTACCGCCAGTCGAAGCGATAGAGCTGCGGTACCGTGGGCAGTGGTGTGGCAGGAATGGCGAGACGCGTTTCGACGCCCGTGAGCGGGCGCGCGCGCGGTGCACACGCCGCGAGCACGGCCAGCGCACCGAGCAGGGCCCAGCCATTGATCCAGGTGCTGCGTGCGTGCTGCGCGCGTCCCGTCACTCCGCCTCCGCGTCTGATCGACCCTGTCGTCGGTGCGCCTCCCTCGAGGCGCCCACGAGCTCCTACCCCAGGGCTGCGCCCCGGGTTCGAGGGAGGGGTCGGCCCGGGCCTCACGCCGGCCTGTCCGGCGCCGGCGCAACCGCCTCGCCACGCAAGATACGCAACACGGGCTCCGGCAGGCGCGCCGTCCGACCGGTGCGATCGAGCGCCACCAACGTCGTTGTCGCGGTCACGAGCACGCGGCCGGCGGTGGCGTGTTCGATGCGGTAGCCGAAGGACATCGCGCGCGAGCGCAACGCCGTGAGCTGCGTGTACACGGCGATCGGATCATCGTACCGCGCCGAGCCGACGAAGCGCATCGTCGCCTCACTCACGGCCAACGTGATACCATCGGCTTCCATGTCGGCGTACGAACGACCGAGTGACCGGATGTAGTCCGTCCGCCCGATCTCGCACCACACGAGATAGTTGGCATGATAGACCACCCCCATCTGGTCGGTTTCGGCGTACCGGACGCGCAGCTCGGATCGATGTTCGCGGGTGAGCGGGTCTGACATGCGATCGGGCGTGGGAGAGAGATTGCCGGCGCCGACCGTTCCGTCGGCACACCGTGGCGCAAGATGTCCAGAACGCGAAGACGGCTCAAGCGTTGCGCCACGACTCGCACGTTTGTGGGCACCCCCACGGGACGTTAGACTCCCGCTGTGCTTCCCGCTCCCGTGCTGGTCTTCGGCGACGCGCACCTGGGCATCGCGCCCCAGGCGGCCGAAGATGACCTGCTGCGCTTTCTGCGCGACGCGCCTCGTCAGGCGAAGTCGGTCGTCATCATGGGCGACCTGTTCGACTTCTGGTTCGCGTGGCGCCACGTGATGCCGCGCGCAGGGTTCCGCGTACTCGCGGCGCTCGCCGACCTTCGGGACGCCGGCATACCGGTCCTCTGGATTGGCGGCAATCACGATTGCTGGGGCGGTGAGACGCTCGAGTCGCTGACGGGGGCAACCTACACGCTCGCCCCGTGGACCGGTTCGCTCGGCGGTTGGCACACGCGTCTCGCCCACGGAGACGGCTTGCGCGAGGTGGAGGATGCGCCGTATCGGCGACTGCGTCGCGTGTTGCGCCACCCACTCGCCATCCGCCTGTACGGCTTGCTGCATCCGAACACGGCGACATCGATCGCGTTGCGCTCCTCGCACACGAGCCGTCATCGTGCGCCCGGAGGCGACGAGGGCCGCGGACTTCACGCGGTGGCGAGTCAGTGGATGGCCTCACCCGCCGACCCGGAACTCGTGGTGTTCGGCCACTCGCACATTCCCGCGCTGGTCAGCGCCGGCCGCGGCACCTACGCCAATGCTGGCGCGTGGTTCCTCGATCGTCAGTTTCTCCGCATCACCGAGACGGAGATCTCTCGCCGCCGGTGGACCGGCTCAGCCGAAGGTGACGTGCTCGACGTGATCGAGCGTCTGCCCAAGGAAGCGCTGTCCGAGCGCGAGGAAACGATCCGGCGCGTCTGACGCCACGAAGCGATGTCGGGGAGGCGTGGCGCGTGCGGCGGCCAGCAGCCCGTGGGCCTCGAGTCTGGTAGCAGTCACGCGCGCGGTCTCGTCGGCGGAATCGATCAGCGGAACATCCGCGCCAACGATCCGTGCGAGCAGCGGCGTGAGCAGCGGATAGTGTGTGCATCCGAGGACGAGCGCGCCGATACCATCGGCGACCAGCGGTGCGAGATATTCGCGCGCCACGATCTCGGTGACCTGATGCTCGAGCCACCCCTCTTCCACGAGCGGCACGAACAGCGGACACGCCCGCGGCAGCACGGTGGCCTCAGGCGCCAGTGCGTGAATCGCGCGCTCGTACGCGCCACTCGCGATCGTGCCCACCGTGCCGATCACACCGATGGGGTCGAGCGACGCCCTCGCGACGGCCGCGGCGGCGCCCGGCTCGACCACGCCGATCACCGGGACCGGCAGCGTCGAGCGCAAGGTGTCGAGCGCGTGCGCCGTCGCGGTGTTGCACGCCACGACCACCGCCTTCACCCCCTCCCCGATGAGCCAGCGGCCGATTTCTTCGGCGTAGCGACGCACGGTGTCGGGGCTCTTCGGTCCGTAGGGGACGCGGGCCGTGTCGCCAACGTAGATGACGCGCTCGTGCGGAAGTCGCTGGAGCAGCGAACGCACGACGGTCAGTCCACCGATGCCGCTATCGAAGACACCGATTGGTGCGTCGGGGCTCATGCGTGGTGTCGCTAGAACCGCACGGTGGCGACGAGCGCGAGTCCGTCACGCGTCGGGACCATGTTGACGCGCGCCGGTACATCCCAGAGCTGTGCGGCGACGAAGGCATCGGCGCCCGCGATGAGATGGTTGAAGATGATGGCGGCGGTCCAGTCTTCGACGTGCAACTTTCGACTGCGTTCGAGTCCGTCATCGAAGCGGCCGATCGCAAGCCCGCTGCGCACGACGCCGGTTGTGTTCGCGGTGAAATTGCCGCCCACCGTGTCGCGGCGTTGCCGACGAATGTCGCGCACATCAGCCACCGACCGACGCAGCATGGCCAGGGCCGCCATCTCCACGCCGGCAAACAACGCGCCGGACGAACCACGTTCGAGTCGCGACTGCGCGAGGCCCGGCACGAGGGCCGACGTGAGAAACGCACGCCGCGGGGAGAGCGGTGGCCGCATCACGACGGCACGTCGAGCCGGCCGTCGCGAGCTGTCCTGCGCCAGCGCCGGTGGAACCGACGGCGGGACGGTGACGCGCGCCGAGTCACGCTGTACGCTGTCGGGCGGCACCTGCGCACCGAGAACGGATGCGGCCGCCGACGCGGGTCGCACCATTGCCCAGCCAGGCCGAGCAACGATCGCCGCGACAGCGAGCAGGAGGACACGCAGCGAACGCATCACGTCGCCGTGCTCAGGGGAGAACGGCGACGAGTTCGATCTCGACGCGCACATCACGCGGCAAGCCGGCCACCGCCACCGTGGAGCGGGCGGGCTTGGCATCGCTGAACACGCGTGCGTAGACCTCGTTCATGGCGGCGAAGTCGGCCATATCCCGCAGGAACACGGTGGTCTTCACAACGTCACGCACCGTGCAACCGGCGGCCGTGAGCACGGCCTGCAGATTGGCGAGCACCTGCCCCGTCTGTTCGGCGACGGTGGTGCCCACGATGTCCATGCGCTCGGGGTGCAGCGGAATCTGACCGGCGGTGAACAGGAAGCCGTTGGCCTTGACCGCCTGAGCGTACGGGCCGATGGCGGCGGGGGCGTGATCGGTATGCAGCGTTTCGAGCGACACGAGCGTGAGGTGCGAGGAGCGAAGTGATGTGGCGACGGTCAGGTCGGCCACCCGAAGAAGCGACGCGTGTTCTCGAGCGCGATCGCGCCCAGACGTTCGACCGGCAATCCGCGCGCGTCTGCGATGCGGGCTACGGTGTTGGCTACCCACGCGGGCTCGTTTCGTTTCCCGCGATACGGCACCGGCGCAAGGTACGGGGCATCCGATTCGACAAGCAACCGGTCGGCGGGCACGAGCCGCAGCAGTGCGTCGTCGGTGTACGACTTGAAGGTGATGACGCCGCTGAACGAAATGAACCAGCCGACGTCGAGCGCCGTCTCGGCGAGTTCACGTGAACCGGTGAAGCAGTGCAGGACGCCGCGAACGCCGGCGGCGCCCGCCTCTCGCACCATGCTGATCGTATCCGCTTCGGCTTCGCGCGTGTGCACCACGACCGGCTTGTCGAACTCGCGTGCGAGGGCGAGCTGCTGTTCGAAGACACGACGCTGCACGTCGCGCGGACTGAAGTCGTAGTGATAGTCGAGGCCACATTCGCCCACCGCGACCGCGCCGCGGTGCAATGCGTCGCGCAACGCGGGCGCGGTCTCGTCATCGCGCCAGTGCTGGGCCTCGTGCGGATGCAATCCGGCGGTGAACCTCACCAGTCCCGGATGGCGCGCCGCGATGTCTGCCGCGCGCTCGGCCATGGCCGGCGACTCCCCGATACAGACGATCGCGCGGACCCCGGCATCCCGGGCCCGCGCGATCACGTCGTCCACATCGTCCCGGAACTGTTCGCTGCCGAGATGGACGTGGCTGTCGGCAAACTCCATCGCGCTGGCGCGCTCAGCGCGCCGGCGCAGCGTTGCGGGCCTTGGCGGTCTTGCGACCCGCCGAGCCGCCAGACGCGAGCGCCTGCATCTCTTCGGCAGCGCCAACGCGATGCTGCCGATCTTCTTCGGCGCGCGGGTAGCGCGCTTCGATGTAGAGCAGCAGCGACGAGGCGACGTACATCGAGCTGAACACCGCGATCACGACACCGAACGCCATGACGATCGAGAACGGACGCAGCACTTCACCCGCGAAGAAGAGCAGCGCGAGCGTGGCCGCGAGCGTCGTCGCGTGCGTCATGATCGAACGGCCGAGCGTCTCGTTGATGGACCGGTTGATGAGGTCGTACAGCGACGCCTTGCGGTCCTTCTTGAGGTTCTCGCGAATACGATCGAAGATGATGATCGTGTCGTTGGCCGAGTAGCCGAGCACCGTGAGTACGGCCGCGACCACCGTGAGCGACACTTCGATGTCGAACAGCTTGATGAACGCCATCGTGAGCAGCACGTCGTGCACGAGTGAGAGCACGGCGGCGGTACCGAAGCGCCAGTCGAAGCGAATCGCGAGGTAGACGAGCGAGATGATGGACGTGAGGATGAGCGCGAGAATGGCGCCGCGGCGCAGCTCCGCGCCGACCTTCGGGCCGACGGCCTCGGTGCGTACCACCGTCACCTCGTCCGCGCCGTAACGCGTGGTGAGCGCGTCGCCGATGCGCTTGGCGATCCCCTCGGCACCCGCCGCCTGCGACTCCACGCTGGCCGCGTCCTGCGCTCGGATGGTGTAGTCGGTGGCCTCGCCGTACTGCGTGATTTCGGCGCCGGAAATGCCAGCCGATTCGACCGTCGAGCGGAGCGTTGCCACGTCGGGCGGCTGCCTGAAGGTCAGCTGCATCAGCGTGCCACCGGTGAACTCGATGGAGTAGTTGACGCCGCCGGTAAAGCCGAAGGACGCGAGACCGAGCAGGATGAAGGCGACCGTCAGAGCGGCCGCGATGCGCCAGAAGCGCAGGAAGTCGTAGCGGGACTTGTAGAAGATGCGGATCATGGCCGGCTCAGATGCTCAGGGCCTTGGCGCCGCGGGTCTGCTGCAGCCAGAGCATGAAGAAGGTCTTGCTGACGAAGAGCGCCGTGAACAGCGAGGCGACAACGCCGGCAATGAGGGTCACCGCGAAGCCACGCACCGGGCCCGAGCCGTACTGGTAGAGCACGGCGCCGGAGAGGATCGTGGTCACGGCCGAGTCGATGATGGCCGAGAGCGCGTGGTTGAAGCCTTCGTCGATGGCGAGACGCACCGACTTGCCGCCGTCGATTTCTTCGCGGATGCGCTCGAAGATGAGCACGTTGGCGTCCACGGCGATACCGACGGAGAGCACGAAGCCGGCCAGCCCGGGGAGCGTGAGCACGGCGTTGAAGCCGGCGAGCACCGCGAGCGTGTAGAGCACATAGAGGATGAGCGCACCCACCGCCAGCATACCGGCGAAGCGGTAGTAGCCGATCATGATGAGCACCACGAGGGCCACGCCGAGCATGAGCGCGCGCACGCCCTTGCTGATTGAGTCCTCACCGAGCGACGCACCGATGTTGCGCACTTCGGTGATCTTGAGCGGTACGGGCAGCGCGCCCGCGCGCAGCACGAGCGCGAGGTCCTGCGCCGCCTGCAGCGTGCCACCACCGAGCGTGATCTGCCCGTTGCGGCCGATGGCGCTCTGAATAGTGGGCGCAGTCATGACCTTGTCGTCGAGGACGATGGCCATGTTCTCCTTGAGGTGCTTGGCGGTCTCGTTGCGGAAGCGACGGCCACCCTCGTTGTTGAGCGTGAACGTCACCACGTTGCCGTCGACCGGGTCACTGTTCGGACGCGCATCCACGAGGTAATCACCCGTGATGATGGGCTTCGTGTCCAGCATGTAGAGCTCGCGGAAGCGCTGCGCACCGTTCTCGACCTCTTCGGCGCCCCACTTGAGCTGCTTGCCGGGCGGGAGCACGGCCTGCACCGACGGCGTGGACAGGGCGCGCTCGAGCAGCGGGAAGTCTTCGGCCGCCACGATGTACTGGCCAGGAATCGCACCGGGCGCGACGCGCGACGCGAACAGACCGCGGCCATCGGTTGGCGGCGCCGCACTGTCGGCACCAGCGGCCGCACTGTCACGCGAGGCCGAGTCACCCGCCGCGCTATCGCCACCAAACAGCGAGGTCACGCCGACGCGCTTGGCGGTGTCCCCCGCGGACGTCGACGTGGCGGCCGTGATGCCCGCCGCTGCCGCCGCCTGATCGAGACGCGCGACCACGCGCTCGAACGCCTGCGTGCGATCGGTGACCTGGAACTGCAGGAACGCCGCTTCGGACACGACCGACTGCGCGCGCTCCGGATCGTCGATGCCGGGAAGCTCCACGATGAGACGATCAGTGCCGATCTTCTGCACGACCGGTTCGGCGACGCCGAACTCGTCGATGCGCTGACGAATGACCTTCAACGCGCGATCGAGCGCTTCCGCCTTGTCGGCCACCGCCTGCTTCGACTCATCGACTTCGAGCGTCAGGTGCATGCCACCCTGCAGGTCGAGTCCCTTCTTCAGCGGGACGCGCTGCACGGTGTCGTACACGAAGACCCCGTCGCGCTTGACACGCTCGATGACGGTTCGCGGAAACAGCGTCCACGCCGAGACGAGGACGCAGCCGAGAATGATGAGGAGGCGAGAACGCAGGTTCGCCATCGCGGCTGGTGGTTGGAGATGAGAAACGGGCGGGCGACGCGTCGGACACGCGCCGGCGACCGCACGAAAAGATGCGAAGCCTCGTAACTTAGGGGACCAGCGCGGCCCGCGCCACGGCCTCGTCGACGGCCAGCTGCGCCTGCAGCGCCTCGGCGTCGGCGAAGCGCCGCACTTCACGCAACCGCTTGCGGAAGCGAATGGTCACCGGCTGCCCGTACCAATCGCCGGCCGCGTCGAACACGTGGGCTTCGAGACGCCGCTCGGCCTCTGACCAGGTGGGCCGCCCTCCCAGGTTGAGCATCCCACCGTATTCCGCGTCCGGGAACGCCACCTGCACGGCGTAGACGCCGTCCGGCGGGAGCAGCTTGCGTGGTGACAGGGGCGCCAGGTTGACGGTCGGGTAGCCGAGAGCCCGGCCTCGCTTGTCCCCATGCACGACGGTGCCGGACACCTCGTACCAGCGGCCGAGGCCATCGGCCGCGCGCGCGAGGTCGCCACCGGCCACCGCGCGACGAATCGCGGTGGACGAGACAGCGTACCCTTCGCTTCCCTGCACCGGCGCGACGAGTTCGACGCTGAAGCCACGCGCGTGTCCGAGCGCCTGCAGGACCGCCGCGTCCCCCATGCGATCGCGCCCGAAGCCGTGGTCGTGTCCGATGAGCAGTGCCGCAAGGTGACAGCGCGCCCGCAACACATCGTCGACGAACGCCTCGGCGCTCAGCGCGGCGAGTTCGGGCGTGAAGGGCACCACCGCCACGACCTGCACCCCCGTTGCGCGCAGCGCGTCAAGCTTCTCCTCGCGCGTGGTCAGCAGCGACGGCGCGGCCGACGGATTGACGATCTCGAGCGGGTGCGGATCGAAGGTGACGACGACTGACGTCAGCCGCTCGCGTTCGGCCAGCGCCACGAGGCGTCGAATGACATCCTGATGGCCACGATGCACGCCGTCGAAGGTACCGACCGTCACCGCCGCGCCATGTGTCCCACCGGCAAGCGGGATGGGCGAGAGTCCGTCGGCGACGATCATGCGTCGGCCTCCTGCGGGAGCACGACGCGGGGTTGCCAGCGATCACCCGCGGTACTCGCGGTGCGCTCGCCGATTGCGACGATCCGCGCGTCAGCCGCGTCGCTCGCGAGCAGCACCACGCGATCACCGGCGACACGCGCGCCCACGGCGCGTCCGTGTCCCACGTCAATGCATTCGTCGGGCGTGAGCACCTGTGTCGCGAGGTGACCGAGGGCCACGAGCGGTGAGACGGGCTGAGGTGGCATGTCGCGTTGCACGGCGTCGAGCGGTACCGCCGCGTGCACGTGCAGTGGGCCGCTCGACACGCGCCGCAGCGACTCGCAGTGCGCGACGGTACCGAGCGCGGTGCCCAGATCACGCGCCAGCGCGCGCACGTACGTGCCTCCGCTACAGGTCACGTCAGCCTCGAGCCAATCGGGCTCCTGTGCGAGAACGTGCCAGCCGTACACGTGAATGGAGACGGGCGGCAGCGTGACGGCGTCGCCACGACGCGCCACCGCATACGCGCGTTCCCCGTTGACGTGTTTGGCCGAATACGCGGGTGGCCGCTGCTCGATGGTACCGGTGAGCGACGTGATCGCTGTGGGCAACAACGACCACTGCGGCGACGCCCCCTGCGCGACGACAGTCCCCGTGACGTCATCGGTGTCCGTCGCGGTTCCGAAGCGCACGCGCGTCCGATAGACCTTCGGCTCGCCGAGAATGTACGGGAGCAGTCGCGTGGCGTGGCCGACTGCGCAGACGAGCAACCCGGTCGCGAATGGATCGAGCGTCCCGGCGTGCCCAACGCGCCGCGTCCGCAACGCGCGACGAACGCGCGCGACCACATCGTGCGATGTCACGCCGACCGGCTTGTCCACCAGCAACAGGCCGCTGCCGGCATCGGTGACCGTTCCACCGACCGACATGATGCGATCAGTCCGGGTCGCTCGACGCCTCGCCAACCGGCGACGTGTCTGCACGCACCTGCGCGAGCAGCTCCTCGATGCGCTGCGCCTGCGCGATACTGTCGTCGGCGCGGAAGTCGATTTCGGGCGCCACGCGGAGTCGCAGGGCGCGCCCGATGGTGCCCCGCAGATGATGCGCGACCGACTTGAGACCTTCAAAGGTCGCCGCACGCTCGGCATCGCTGCCGAGCACGCTGACAAACACCTTGGCGTGCCGCAGGTCACGCGTGACATCGACCCCCGTGACCGTCACGAGTCCCTGCAGGCGGGGATCCTTCGCCCCGCTCCGCAGAAACATCGCCACTTCCGTCCGAATGCCTTCGGCCACGCGCTCGGCGCGGCGCGGATCTCCACCCGTCATGGTCGGTGCCTCACGACGAGCGTGAGGCGTCGTCGAGCGTACGCGCGACTTCCTCGGTGCGATACGCCTCGATCACGTCGCCAACCTTGAGGTCGTTGAAGTTCTCGACGCCGATACCGCACTCGTAGCCTTCCTTGACTTCCTTCGCATCGTCCTTGAAGCGACGCAGCGACCCGAGGTTGCCATCGTAGAGCTCGATGCCATCGCGGATGACACGCACGCGCGCCCCGCGAATGATGCTGCCCGAGCGCACGTAGCTGCCGGCGATGGTGCCGACGCGCGCGACCTTGAACACCTCGCGCACTTCGGCCTCGCCGATGATGACTTCGCGCGACTCCGGACGCAGCATGCCTTCGAGCGCCGCGCGCACGTCGGCCACGGCCTCGTAGATGATGCGATAGAGCTTGATGTCGACGCCTTCCCGCTCGGCCGCCGTACGCGCGTTGTTGTCGGGGCGCACGTGGAAACCGATGATGATCGCGCCTGACGCCTTCGCCAGCAGGATGTCGGATTCGGTGATGGCACCAACACCGCGATGCACGATGTCAACGGCGACTTCGCCGGTGGACAGCTGCCCGAGTGCGTCGGCCAGTGCTTCCGCCGGACCGCCCTGGTCGGCCTTGATGAGCAGGCGCAACTGCCGCTTCTCGCCCGCGGCGGCCTGCGACATGAAGTCTTCGAGCGACACCGAACCGCGCGACGTACGACGGCTGCGCGCTTCGCGATCGAGCCGTTCGCGACGCTGCGCGATTTCACGCGCCTGCGCCGCATCGTCGACCACGATGAGCTGATCGCCCGCCATGGGCACGCCCGCCAGACCGAGGATCTGCACCGGAATGGCCGGACCGGCCGCCTTCACCTGACGTCCACGCTCATCGAGCAGGGCACGGACGCGACCGGCGAACATGCCGCAGATGAAGTCGTCGCCGACTTCGAGCGTGCCGTTCTGCACGAGCACCGTCGCGACGGCGCCCTTGCCCGGATCGAGCTGCGCTTCGACCACGGTCCCCATCGCATTGCGATCTGGGTTGGCCTTGAGGTCGAGGATTTCCGACTGGAGCAGGATCTGCTCGAGCAACTCAGGGACCCCGGTGCCGTGCTTGGCCGAGATCTCGGATGACAGGACGGTGCCGCCGAAGTCTTCGAGCACGACTTCGTGCTGCAGCAGGTCCTGCTTGACCTTGGACGGATTGGCCTGCGGCAGGTCGACCTTGTTGATCGCCACGATGATCGGCACACCAGCGCTCTTCGCGTGCGAGATCGCTTCGATCGTCTGTGGCATGACCTGATCGTCTGCCGCCACCACCAGCACCACGATGTCGGTGACCTGCGCACCGCGCGCACGCATGGCGGTGAACGCCTCGTGACCCGGTGTGTCGAGGAACGTGATCATCTTGTCGCCCGGGAGCGACACGTGATACGCACCGATGTGCTGCGTGATGCCACCAGCTTCGCCGGCAACGACGTTGGCCTTGCGGATGTAGTCGAGCAGCGACGTCTTGCCGTGGTCGACGTGACCCATGATGGTGACGATGGCCGGCCGCGACTTGAGCGCTTCCGGTTCATCGGCCTCGGTGGCCTCGCCCAGATCGGCGACGTACTCCTCTTCGCGCACGGCTTCGAACCCGAACTCGCTCGCGATGAGCTCGATCTGATCGAAGTCGAGGCGCTGATTGATGGTGACCATGAGGCCGAGCGTCTTGAACGCGAAGCCCACGATCTGCGTTGCCGAAATGCTGAGGATCTGCGCGAGTTCCGACACCGTGATGAACTCGTTGACGCGCACCGTGCGCTTCTCGCGCTCCGCGGCTTCGGCGCGTGCGGCCTCGAGTTCCTCGCGTGCATCGAACCGACCACGACGGCGCGCGCCGCTGGGGCCACGCATGGCCGTCATGGTCTTGCTGATGTTGGCCGTCACGGCTTCCTGATCGACCGCGCCGCGCTTGCCCTTCTTGCCGCGACGTGAGCCCGCCGAACCGGCTCCTCCCTGCTGTGCGCCGCCGCTCCCGGGTGCACTCGTGGTGGGCGCCCCGCCGGGGCGACGATCGTCACGGCGCATGCCGCCGCCAGGGCCGCCGCCAGGGGCCGCGCTGGCAATCGGGCGCGCGCCGAACGGCGCCGAGGTCCGCGCACGCGGAGCGCCCGGCGTAATCGGACGCGGACGGAGCCGCGACGGATCGCGAGGCGGGGTACCGGCGCTCGGCGAAGACGCCGCTGCGGCTGGCGACGCCGACGCCACGGGTGTTGGAGAGGCCGACGCGACGGGGGTCGGGACGGCGCGCGGGGCCGCCGGCGGCTCGACCGCGGCGGGTGCCTCGGGCGCACGCAGCTCCGCACTCCCGCCGGCCTCGGAGTCGGCCCCGGGGGTTGCGGTCGTGGATTCGGCGGCAGCGCGCTCGGCGGCGGCACGTTCGGCGGCCGCCCGCTCGGCGAGCGCGCGCTCGGCGGCTGCCTGCTCGGCCGCGTGACGCGCCGCTTCGGCACGCTCGCGCGCGATGCGCTCGGCTTCCTCGCGCGCGGCGATCTGCGCGCGCTCTGCTTCCCGCTCGGCTTCGCGCTCCGCCTCGATGGCCCGCGTGGCCTCGGCTTCCGCATCGGCTTGCTGCTGCGCGGCTTCGACATCGGCGCGGCGACGACGGCGCACCGACGGCGCATTCGCGTCATCGACCACCTCGACAGGCGCCAGCGCCGGTGCGTCATCAGCCTTGCCGCGACGACGACGCGGCTTCGCCTCGGGCACCGGATTGGCCGCTTCCGCTCGCGTGCGCTTTTCACGCTCCCAGCGAAGCCGGGCGCGCGCGACCTGGTCGTCGGTGAGCAGCGACATATGGCTGCGCACCGGAACGTCCATCTGCCGAAGCAGGGTGATCACATCGTCGGCTGTGAGGCCGAACTCCCCCGCCAAGTCATGCACACGAAGCTTACTCAAGCCTTCCTCCTCTGCGCGTCTGGCGCGCGGTCGCGCGGTCGGTCGGTCTCCGAAGAGGAGACCTCGCCGATCGCGTCGCGAATCCCGCGGGCCAGCGCTCTATCTACAATACCGATGGCCGCCGTGGCATCCCGCCCCACGATGGTCCCCAGTTCGGCCGCACTCGGCCACTCAACGATCTCCACCCGCTTCGCTCGCAGCAGCGGCACGACCTTGTCGAGCGTGTGCCGCGAGACGTCCACCGCCACGATCGCAAGAACCACATTCCCGCGTCGCGCCTGCTCCCGCACCTGCTCCGCACCCGTGATGGCCAGCCGGCCTCGGACACCGAGGCCGATCAATCCCAGCACCTTGCGGCGACGGGCGACGGCCGCCGCCTCGGCTGCCGTCGCCTCGTCCGTCACCCGGCCTTCCCGCTGCGACCCGCGGCGTCGTCGCTCTCGTCTTCCGTCGTCAGCTCCTCGAGCATCGCCATGATGCGATCGGCTTCAGCCGCCGCAATCCCGGGCAGACGCAGGAAGTCTTCCTTCTCGAGATCGAGAATGTCGTTGAGCGTGCGGTAGCCGGCCTCTTCAAGCACGGCAACCGTTGCGGGCGGCAGTCCGGCGAGCTGCCCGAGCGGCACGTCTTCGTCTTCCGTCTCCTCGGGGAGCGGGGCGAAGAGCGGCATGTCTCCGCCCTTCTCCAGCCACTCGCGGCTCGAGTAGAGATCGATCTTCCAGCCGGTGAGCTCGGACGCCAGTCGGACGTTCTGCCCGCTGCGACCGATGGCGAGCGACAGCTGATCTTCGTCGACGACCGCCTGAATCGTGCGCGTCAGCGGATCGCTGAACACGCGTGCGACACGCGCCGGCGCGAGCGCCAGCTTGGCAAAGCGCTCCGGCTCTTCCGACCACGGCACGATATCGATGCGCTCGCCGCCGAGTTCGTTGACCACGGCCTGCACGCGCGCGCCCTTGAGGCCGACGCACGCGCCGACCGGATCGACGGCTGCGTCGCGCGACATCACCGCGATCTTCGTGCGGCTGCCCACTTCGCGAGCGGCGGCGCGAATCTCGACGATGCCCTGCTGGATCTCGGGCACTTCCAGCTTGAACAGCGCCGTCACGAACATGGCGTCGCTGCGGCTGAGAATGAGACGCGGTCCCTTGGGCGTATCCTCGACGCGCTTGAGTACCGCGCGAATCGTCTCGCCCTGATGGTAGTGCTCCCGATGATTCTGCTCGCGATACGGGATGATGGCCTCGGCCTCCCGGAACTTGTTGAGAATCACCACGAGCTTGCCACGCTCGATCTGCTGCACGTCACCGGAGAGCAGCTGGCCGACGCGCTCGCTGAACTCGTCCTTGATGCGCGTGCGCTCGCCCTCGCGCACCCGCTGCAGGATGCGCTGCTTGGCCGCCTGCACCGCCGAGCGGCCGAACTCGGCGAACTCGACGGGGATTTCCATGACGTCGCCGAGCTGGAAATCGGGATCTTCGAAGCGCGCTTCCTCGAGCAGCACCTCGTGCGACGCGTCGGTCACCTCTTCGACGACCGTCTTGAGCAAGACGATGCGAATGGCGCCCTTGTCCTCGTCGATCTCGATTTCGGCCTGTACGTTGGCCCCGTGCTTCTTCGCGAGCGCAGCGTGAATGCCGTCCTTCAGGAGCTCGTGCAACTCGGTGCGATCCATCTGCTTCGAGTTGGCAAGCTCGCGGAAGGCGGCGAGAATTTCGGCGGACCCGACCATCGGTGGCACCCCTCAGCGTTTCCAGTGGAACGCGAGCCGCGCCTGTGTGACCGCGGCCAGGGAAAAACGATACTCCGTCCCCTTCGCGTCCCGCACGAGCGCCTGCGCCGCGCCATCCTCGCCGTCCACGGCGAGGATCTCGACTTCCTGCCGGCCGCCCGGCAGCACGGCACAGGTGACCGTGGCATGCCGCCCGACGAACCGGCGCCATTCCTGTTCATTGCGCAACGGGCGATCGGCGCCAGGCGACGACACCTCGAGCACATACTGCTCAGGCATCCCCTCCAAGACGTCGAGCCGGGCCTCCAGCGCCCGGCTCACCCGCGTGCAATCCTCCAGCGTGACCTTCTGACGGTCCAGCCGCTCGATCCGGATCTCGAAGACCGGCCGGCCGCGGGATCCCCCGCGGCGCAGCTCGACCAGTTCGCACTCCAGTTCGCCCAACACCGTCACAATGAGCGGTTCGAGCGGATCCCCTGCCATCCCAGCCACGTGGCAACTCCAGAGAACAAAAAAGTGTGGGGGCCATCCCCACACTTCACCGCGCGCAATACGCCCGACAAGGCGCTCGCCGCATTCCAGTAACGTAGGAGCGGGAACGCGGAAGGTCAAGCGAGATGGGGATTTGGCCGCGCGGGACCGGGGCGTCAGTGGGGCCGGAAGACCACGCCCAACTGACGGCCGGCGTCTCCGGCGCGGTGGCTGAAAAACCGGTCATTGTGACAGCGGGTACACCACGCGCTGATGCTCACCGAACGAACCCCGGCGCGGGTCGCCTGCTCGGCCAGCACGGCTCGGACGTCGAGCTGCCCCTTGCCGCGCGCCGGACGGCCTGTCACGGCCTCCAGGACCTCCGGGCCGACTTCGTAGCAGCCCCCGCAGATGGCGGGCCCGCAGTGCATCACCACCTCGTCTGCCGGTGCCCCCAACGTCCGGAGCACGGCGAGGCCCTCGCCGAGGATGCCGGCGGCGGTTCCGCGCCAGCCAGCGTGCAGCATGGCCACCGGACCCGACGCGTGCGCGAGGAACACCGGCGTGCAGTCGGCGACCGTCACGGCCAACGCCACGCCGCGGGCCGCCGTGCCGTGGCCATCGAGCGCTCGACCGCGCAACCAGCCGCGCCAACCAGCCGCGTGCACGGCCACGGCGGCGCCGTGGACCTGTCCGGCGCTTGCCAACGCCTCGGCGCCGCCCGTGCGGCAGTGCGCCAACAACCCCGACCAGCGGTCCATCACGTCCGCCACCGGTTCGGTCGATCCGAGGCCGAAGCTGCCGGCCAGCCGCGTGG
>ERZ1066121.1240-NODE-1240-length-19524-cov-15.444810_pt1 | contig 19524 bp, 20 predicted proteins | sample MGYA00382768_ERZ1066121 | MGnify/ENA primary metagenome ERZ1066121 (study PRJEB33369, sample SAMEA5778351) | biofilm metagenome | biome: Industrial cooling water; feature: Water cooling tower basin; material: Biofilm | place: United Arab Emirates | collected... | reverse complement strand
CTCTGAAGAAACGGGTGTAGTGGTGGCAGATGCGGGAGCGGCTGTCCCGGCGAGGCGTGCGGGGCGAGTGTCAGACCCTCTGCCGATTTTGGCCGGCCGCGAGACGGCAGCGGTCCGGGCTGAGGTCGAGAGCTTCGTCGCCCAGGTAGCGGCCATCTTCGAGGCGTGGGTCACTCGAAGAGAGAGCCCCCACACCCAGCGGGCCTACCGAGACGACGTCATGACCTTCGTCCGGTTCATGGAGTGGCGGTGGCCGGACGACGCGCCGCGGCTCCTCGAGGTCTCGATTCGAGACGTCCTCAGCTTCCGCGAGTGGCTCGTGGCGAAGGGGGCGGCCGCAAAGACCATCAACCGCCGGGTGTCGTCCCTCTCGTCGTTCTACAAGTACCTGGCGGGCGCCGCGGCCGAGTTCCGGCTCCCCATCACCGTGCCGAACCCCGCGCACGCTCAGTTTATCGCGCGCTCAGCTTCGGACCCTCGGAAGGAAACTCGGGCGCTTTCGGCGACTCGTGCGCGTCAGCTTATGACGATGCCCAAGGGGGATTCGGTCATAGACGCGCGGGACCGGGCGATTCTCCGAATCTTCCTCTACACGGGGGTTCGGCTTGGCACCCTCTGCCGGCTCGAGGTCCGGGACTTTCACGATGAGGAGGGGGAGGCAACCCTTCGGCTCCAAGAGAAGGGCGGGAAGCGCCGCACCATCGGCATCCACTACGCGGCGGCCGAAGCCATCAAGGAGTACATCCGGGAGGCAGGCCTTACGGGAGGACCTCTCTTTCGAGCTCGGAAAGGCTCACGAAGCGAGGAGCTCTCTCAAAGGGCGATTGACCCGGTCTCCCTCTGGCGTCTCGTCGAGGGATACCTGACGCGTCTTCCCGGTGCAACCCACGAGGTCCCCTGCCCTGACGGCTCGACCCGCCGCGTCTCGGTCTATACGCCTCACTCGCTTCGGGCTACGACGGCGACTCTCCTCTTAGACGCCGGGGTCGATATCACGAAGGTTCAGGAGCTCCTCGGGCACCGCCACCTCACAACGACCCAGATCTACGACAAAAGGAGGCGCTCCCACTCGGAGAGCGCCTCTCATCACATCCCGCTCTAGCTTTCGTTCTCGTTGTCTGGCTCTTCTCACTACATGCTATGCCACCGAGGACTAACCCTTTTCAGAAGCTGGTAGTTCTTATCGAGCGGCGTCTCTCGCAAGGGGCGGAAGTAGTTGAGAGCTACATGGTCACTGACCGCAACGGACAGAAGCGTGAGGTAGATATTGCGATTCTGCATAAATTCGGCGCACACTCGTACCTCACTGCTGTTGAGTGTCGAGACCACGCACGCGAGCAGGACGTGACGTGGATTGATTCCCTCATCGGCAAGTACCGCGACATCCCAAGTGTCAATCGTGTCATAGCGGTATCCCGAACTGGCTTCACAGACACGGCTCGTGAGAAAGCCGAGCAGCATGGAATTACTGCGCTCTCATTCTCCCAGGCAAAGAAGCAAACCTGGTCGCCGACACTACCACCCGAGACAGGATTCGAACTCACCGTATCGATCCTGCGTGCTGTTCGCAACGTCAACGTGCGAGTTGTCGGTTCGGACGTACCGAACTTCGAAGGCGTAAATCCGAAAGACGTTCGGGTTTTTGATGGAAGCGGCAACCACACTACCGTCCACAACTACGTCAATCACATTCTTCAGACGGACGATGTTAGGCCCAAGCTGGAAGCGCACCTTGATGCTCTACGTGCGGAGCAATCAACTGTATCTCTCAATGTTGGTCCGCACAGCATCAGTATCGGCACGCTAAGCGGCCGTAAGTGGCGCGTAGCGAGCTTCGAGTGCCCCTTTGAACGCGTTAGCCAAGCGTCACGGTTCATTCATAAACCTGTGCACTATGACGACGAAGAGATTGGTGTTGCAGAGGTCAACCACGGCAAAGGCACACACCGCAGCGTCATTATCAAGAAGGGTACCTCTTGGGAGGAGTCGGAAGCGCACGTTGAACTCGACTGGAACGGTCTACCGAAGTAGAGCGCTGCGGAATGTGGCGTAGCCATGCACAACAGCCGGCGGGCCACCCTGCCCTGTATCTGCCAGCCCTCTTTCTTGAGAGGTAGCAACAGCTACGACCTAAAGGGGGCTATATGCGTAGCTCGCTGTACCGCGCCAGTGCGTCAAGGAGCTTCTCTGCACACTGGTGAGCCGCTTCCAGGTCTGCACATTCGGTCGCGTTAACGCGCTCTACACGAACTCCTTCGCGCAGTAGCCCCTGTGTTCGGGCATGAGCTTCGGCCGGGCTCTCGCGATGTACTGTAGCGCCGTCGACTTCGACGACCATGACAACGCCCTTGTAGAGCAGTACAAAATCAGGCTCAAGACGCTGGTACGTCTCTCCTCCTCGAAGGAAGACAGGAAGCGGCGCAAAATAGACGCCTCTCGTCTTCAGAGCTTGGTACAGGTGGATTTCTGGCTGTGAGCGAAAGAGAAGGCCATCTTGCTGACGAGCCGCGATGTTATCGGAGCGCACTCGGCCCTGGTTTGTTATCCCCTCTCCTCTGAGCCATGCTTTCGCCGCTGTCCGCCATCCGTCAGGGGCAGCAATGTCAGGCGCCATAACGACGGTGCGGACGACATGATATTCGGTGGCGGCAGTCGTCACTTCGCAAACAACGTCCTTGAGACGCGCTGCTAGCGAATCGCGCTCAGTCCCTAAGCGGCCGTAGAGGTCGACAGGAAGTGTGAGGCGAAGCGTGTAGAAGAAGTACTCTCGGCCGAAGTCGGTGTACTGCTCGGAGAGAGTCACGGTGCCAGTTGCCTCGGCAAGAACAGCGACCGCCATCGCGTCCCCTTGTGCCGCAGCAATCTGCGCGAGGGTCGCTAGGAGAGGTTCAGTGTCCCATGTCTCAGGAGAGGCGCTGTCGTCAGCAGGAGACATCACGGCAGGTACGTACCTGGTCAGTTCGTTAAGAGCTAACGGCTAGCGCTCTTTGATGAGCGGCTCAAGGTCCCGAGCGCCGTGAAGGACTGCAAGGACTCTCAGCGGCTCTGAAGCCGGGTCATACACAATGAGATACGAGTAGACCCCCCAAAACTTGAGGGGTCGCTCGGTCACGTCGTCGCGTGCGTGGCCGATTCCTGGGTTCTCCGCGAGAAGCATCAGGGCACGCCGCATCTCCTCGAGGACGTGGTCAGCCGCGTCAATATTTCGCTCTGCGATGTGGTCCCAGATGCTGTCCAGGTCTTCCTGGGCGGCGGGTGTGAGAACAAAGCGGAGGGGAGTCATGCCCCCTTCTTTCGTCTTGCCGCGCTCTTCTCCCGAATCTTCTGGAAGACCTTCTCGCCGTCGAGGAGCTCACCGCGCTCGGCCTGCTGCCAGCCTCGCTCAATCCGTGACCGAGCTTCAGCGCGCCACGCTTCGCGGTCAGCATCTGCTTGCCGCAAGAGGCGTAGTCCGTCCCGAACTACCTCGCTTGCTGTCGTATACATCCCGCTCTCGACCTTCTCGGCGATGAAGGCTTCGAGTTCGGGAGTCAGGGACACGTTCAGGCTCATGGGGCAATCTCCATCTGGTCAGGTTCTCTTCTCTACCCTACCAGAAGTCTCAGCCGATGTCAAAAACTGACATCAACAACTGGGGAGAATGGGGGATGTGTTAGGACAGAGCCTAGACCTCCCCGCGAGCAGACGGCAAGAAGACGTTTTCTTGTCTACTTGTCCCCTTCCCGTTGTGGGAGCTCTAGCTCTTTCCGGATGTCAGCAAAGACCTCCTTGACTGGCCGATGCCGACCTTGCCGGACGTCTTCGAGACCCTCTTCGATTGCAAGCATGGTCTCGTACTTCTCCTTGATTTCGAGAAGAGCCTGATATGAAACCGCGTCCTGGACGACGACCGCTGCCCGCCCGTTCACAGTCAGGACTACAGGCCGTTTTGTCCGCTTGAGCCGCTTGACCATGTTCGCCGTATCCCGCTTGAACGTGCTCAGGGACTCGATGTCTTCTGCGATGTCTACCATAAGGACCTCCGCACGTAATTCGCACCAAATATGATGCTACCCCAGGTGCGCGCACTTGAGCAACACTTGTGCGGGTGGGTAGCAGAGTTTGTAGACTCAGTAACTCAGTAAATGCTGAGTGCAGCAAATCAGTCATTGCGCATCTACTGACTCTCTGTGTATCCTGGAGCCCTCTAAGTCACAAGAAAGGGGAGCTCATGCAGTCGATCGTCATCGCGGCCCGGAAAGGGGGCGCAAGCAAGACCACCCTTGCCGCTCACTTGGGCGTCATGGCCGAGATGTCTGGAGCTGGGCCCGTCACCTTCCTCGATGCGGACCCCCAGAAGACCCTGACCCTCTGGTGGCATGACCGGGAGGCCCCTGCCCCGCTCCTCATGGAGGGTGTGAGCCCCAAGGAGCTCGGGCGCGAGCTAGAGCGCGCTCGTCAGGCGCCGGGACTTCTCTTTATCGACACGCCGCCGCTTGAGACCGGCACTATCGGGGACGTCATCGCCCTGGCTGACCTAGTAGTCATCCCCGTACGCCCGTCGCCCAACGACTTTCGCGGCGTCTCGACTACGGTTGAGCTCGCTAAGCGGGTGGGAAAGCCCTTTGTCTTCGTCATCACCCAGGCGACTCCCCGAACCGGACTCACCCAACAGGCAGGGCTCATTCTGTCTCAGTTCGGGCCGGTCGCAACGACCATCATGCACAACCGGGTCGACTACGCGGCCTCGATGACAGATGGCCGAACCGTCCAGGAGATTGACCCCAAAGGGAAGGGGACCGCTGAGATTCGGGAGCTCTGGGAGTACCTTTCTCAGCAACTCAGTATCTCAGCAAACCAGCAACCTAGTAAGCTCGCTCTTGCGGGAGGTGTCCGGTGAGCAAGAAGCCAGTCCGCGGGCTCTCTGCCTCGATGCTCTCGCCGGTCTCGACTCCCGCTGACACCCCCGAGGTTCTCCCACCGCCGGCCTTAGCACTCGCGTCCGAGCGGACAGAACCTGCGCCGAATCCCCAGGCACCGCGGCCGAGTACGCAGACGGTAAAGGTCCCAGAGCCCGACTTCATTCGGCTGAAGAACCTGAGTGCCCGGACGAGGAGGCGTCACCAGGACATCATCCTCACCGCTCTTCGGGAGTACCTTGAGCGTCAGGGTGCGTAGCTCAGCATCTCAGTAAATCAGTAAACCAGTAGGGAGAACGCCGGCTTCTGTGGGACTGGGCAGACGTCCTCGAGACAACTCGCAAGTGCCTTCTTTGGGGAGACGCGGCGCTCCTCCCCAGGCGAGGGGGGTGCACGGTTTGGGGCGACGATTTCTGTGAGGAGCGTTGTCATCGAGAGAGTCCAGGGCTCTCTCTCCCCAGGGGAAGACGTGCCCCAAGTGTGGTGATGAGGCGCTCCTTCCCAGACAAGAGGGGGTGCACGGTTTGGGGCGACTCCGTGCACGGTTTGGGGTGACGAGCTGCACGGTTTGAGGCGACAAAGTGCACGGTTTGGGGCGACCCGATGCACGGTTTGGGGCGACCAGCGAACTGTGAAGAGCGCCGGTAAGGCGTTGATTTACAACGTCTTGCCGGCGCTCACGAATTCTCTAGACTTTATCTAGACTATCTACTACAACAACAACAGAAGAGACCGTTCTGTGTTGTTGTTTTTTTCGAGAGCTTCTAAAAGGACCTGGATGACGAACGAGCTTGATGAGCAAACGGAGCTCCTCCCGCTCCCCCTCAACGTCATCCGGACGGAGACCGCTCTCACCCGGTACCCGGTCCACCGGCTCGCGAAGAAGGGGACTGTCGAGATCGAACTTCGGAACGCTGATTCGTCGTTCCGCTGGGAGGTCTCGTACAACTCGAAGTATGGGCAGCCAGGCCCTCTCGCCTACAAGGTCGATACCCTCATCGTCAATCGACGCATTGAGGAAGCGCCTCGCCCACTTCCAGCGCTTATCAAACTCGGAAGCCTTCGAGATATCGCCTCGGAGCTCGGGCTTGGCTCCGATACGAGCCTCCTCAAGAAGGCACTCCTCCAAAACGCGTTCGCCGGTATCAACGCGAAGATCCGCTATCGGCGAACCGATGGGGCTGACGTAACGACCGAGTTTGCAGGCACCAGGTATGGCCTCGTTTTTAGCGGCGAGAAGCTTCCTAATGGTCGCCAGGCTGATGCCGTCTACCTGGTCGTTAACGAGTGGTACCGCCAGGTCCTCGACTCAGCGCAGACCCGCCCACTCGATTACGACTACCTGAAGGACCTCTCGCCGGGAGCTCAGCGCCTTTATGAGCTCCTAAGCTTCCAGATGTATGCAGCGCTTCACAACCTGAACCGCGCGAAGCTCATCTACTCGGAGTTCTGCACCTACGCCCCTCAGACTCGGTACTTCGAGTTTGACCAGGTAAAGAAGCAGATGTACAAGCTCCACGCCCCGCACAGAAAGTCTGGCTACATCGCGGCCGTTCACTTCCAGGAGACGACGGACGAGAAGGGCCAGCCCGACTGGCACATGCTCTACACGCCAGGCCCAAAGGCGAAGGGCGAGTTCAAGTCGGCCACGACACCGAAGCGTCGCGTCGGTGGGAGGCGGGCCGTCCAGGAAGCTCTTTCCTTCGAGTTGGCGTCCCCCTCGGCGGAGTTGGAAGCCTCAGATTCTCTCACGAGCGAGCAGGAGAGGTTTCTTGGGGAGCTCGTGGCCTACGGGGTCTCAGAGACCGAGGCGAGGCGGCTTGTGACCGAGAAGCTCGAGGCGTGCAGGGCGAAGATTCCTGCTATCCCGCATCTCCCGGAGACCCAGGGGAAGAAGAACCGAGCAGGAAGCATCCGGACGTTTCTTGAGCGGGACGACTGGGCAGTTCCCGAGGCGTTCGCCCAGGCTCAGGCCGCGGCAGAGAAGGAGAAGCGCGTCCAGGCGAAGCGAGCTGCGATTGAAGCGTGCCCCCTCTGCGACAAGAGCGGACACCGGTTCATCGTTACGCCCGAGCACCCCCGAGGGGCCGCGAGGGTGTGCACGCACGACCCAGCCACAGAAGAGCGGTACCAAGCAGCGTAGGCACCTGCTACCTACACAAGCACGCGCGCGGCGCTGCGAAGGTTTGCACGAAGGCCGACGAGCTTGGCCAGTAGCTCAGATACCTTCTGATCCGTAGTCAGAATGTTTCGGGCGTGAGGAGCTTTCTGCAGCAGAGTACAGAAGACCCCCCGGCCTGATTGGCCAGGGGGTCTTGGTTTAAACCGGATTCGGTGCCTCTCCTCTTGCTTCGAGCTCAAGAAACCACTTGGGCTTTCTCCCTCGGCCTGAGGTCCAGGACTGCGACGAGTTAGCAGGGTTTATGAACCTTGCACCCTTGGGACTCTCGCTCTTCTTTGCTCCACCCTTCTTCTTCTCACTTCCTGCTAGCCGCTCTGCCTCTCTGAAGGTGAGCCCCACGTCATCGAGGAGCCGCTTTGCTTCCCGAGCAGCCGAGACCTTCTTCTCTTCGCGCCTCTTTTGAAGCTTCTCTCTTGCCTGAGTAGCAAGCGCTTCTAGTTCGTCGTCTGAGAGGTTCTCGATTTGGCTTTCCATGAGAGGGCACCAGAAGGGCTTTGAGGGTTCGCCTTAATCTCTCTCGCTATGCTCGGAAGCGGAAGGGAGAGGCAAGGGGAGCGGTCGCTTCGACCGCCGCTTCCAGCGTCACCCCCGTTGGGGGTGGGTTGCTTGATCGAGGGGGAGGCGCCGAGCTCATGCGTAACGTGCCCGTATAACGCCTCAAGGCGTGCGGGAGAGGGTGTCTGTAGCTCCCCCCCTCTTCTAGAGGCCCCCCGGCTGAATGAGCCACTACAGGGCAGGGAGTGGCCTTCCTGGTCATCCTGCATCGTCCTTCGTGCCTCGCGAGGGAGCGGCCTTGAAGCGGTGACCCCGCTCCGAGTGTTGTCGTTCAGACCAGAACGCCGGGGGGTGGGACGGGATGCCGGCTGCAAGCAGCACCCCGCCGCGGCACCCCACCGCGCTCCGCTTACCGAAGCGCCACCACAGCAGCCACCCACACCCCGGCGCCGGTCAGGACGAGCGTGCAGAAGGCGATGAGGAGGAGAAGCCACGCGGGAACGCCGCCGCCCGCCCCCCAGAAGTGGTTGCCGATGAGGGTGGTGCCCGAGTTGCCGCTGATGTTGCCTGTCTGGTTGTTCTTGATCATTCTTAGAAGTCTCCTATGGCGTTTCCCCCCCGATCCATTCGGGGGAGGTCCTACTCGAAGCCCTCGGCGCTGCAACGCCGGGGGCTTCGTCATGCTACCCGGTGTCCCCCGCACGCCCGGAGGGGGGCTGCTTGGTCGCACCTTCATGTATTTAGGTCTTCGCGTTTTTTCAGAACCGCAGTCCGGGTCGCCAGCAGACCGGTCCGGGTTGGCCGCGCGCGCGCCAACAGGGGAGAGGTGCGCTCCACCAATCCCGGGCGCCAACGTTTGCGGTCGAGCTTGGTACGGTCCCTCCCAGTTACGTCCCGAGCTGGCGCCGTTTTGCACAGTACCGGCAGCGGTCGGCTCGACGGAAATCGGTCGCAAAGCCAACACGCCCCCGCCGACCTAGTGCCGGCGGGGGCGTGCTGCGCTACAGGCGTATCAGTGAACACTGATAATCGTGTTCACGAGTAGTCTTGTTCATGGTAGAACGGCTCGGATGAACAGTACCGAGCCCACACCCCAAGAAGCGCGGCTTCTCGCCACCGTCCAGAGCGGCCCCACACGAGCTGCGCTCCTTGAGCTCACAGCATCCGGGGAGCCCGCGTTCGTTCTTTCACGCTGGGCCGGGTATCGGGGCCGCTCAGTTCGGAGCGAGCGATTCCGCGATGAGGACGTTCCACACCTCTATGAGGTGCTTGACCAGGTAGAGGCGTGGGCGAGTCGTCCCCCTCTTCAGCGGACAACCAAGAAGGACTCTCTTTGGAAACTCCTTCCCCGGAACGAAGAGCTTTCAATCGGTGGCTTTCGAGAGGGGTCAGTCTATGTCAGTCCTGACACCTCGACTCAGGGCAGAGAAACCTTTCGCATACGACGTCTCACAGGTGAGGACGGTTCTGCTAATTGGTTCCTCGCTTCTGACCTCGATTCGCTGCGATTCGTCCTAGCTCAGATACGGAAGCTTTAGAGTGGTCGCCCCGGGGTCCTCCCGGGGCGGCTATCGTTGCGCCTCGGCTCGGACATCCTGTCCTCGGTGATTCCTCGGCGCGGAGATTAGCGGCCTTGAACAGGCCGAAGGCTCAAACCGGCTAGGGCCGGTTGTGAGCCCCTAGGCGCTCCTGCACGAAGCGCCAGCACTCTTGCGGATTGTGAGGATTTCGGCAGTATCACGCGGCCCTGAACGGCCCGGTTAGCTCGGGAACCGGCTGGGGCCGGTTGCCCGAATCTTGAGCCCTCCTGGACGGAGTGGTAGAGGCTTCGAAGACTCTTCGCCTCGCGGCATCTCGTGCGAAGGCACGCCACCGAGGCCACGAAGCGCGAGGCGACCAGACGGGCCGAAGGCCCGCTCGCTCCGCGAGCGCCCTGTCGGGCGGGGGGCTCTTCGGGGTAGGGCTTGCGGCGAGCTCGGCGTTATAGCGCCGTTTCTGCCCCGTAGTGCGTCCGAGTGTCGGGAGGGGGCGGGGTACGCTACGGGCCCCTTGAAAGACGCTGCCACGGGGCAGGAATCGGCCTTAAACGCGAAGACTCCGAGAAGACCGCTCCTCGCCGAAACACTCGGGATCAAACTTGCAGGTGTTGTGTATTGGTCGACGGACGGGACTAATTGCCTTGTTGCGGCTGTCTCGTCTCGATGCGCTGGCCCGAGAGCTCGCTCGGTTTGCTAGCCAGTTCTCCTCACGCCGAAAGGGGACGTGGAGGCTCCAGTAAGGTCCTAGGAGAGGAGTAGAGGTGCAATCGTCGAGCGGCGCCTCTTGGCTCGGATCGTCCTAGGCACGTAGGGAAAAGACATAGCTCTCTTGGGGCTTTCGGTCTTATGCGGCCGAACGCTCAGGAGTTCGCACGCTGCTAGACAGTGACTCTGCCGCCACGTCCCCCGTTGGCGCTCTGGGTCAGTGTGTAGCGGCGTTTTTGTGTTTCAGGCATCCGGCGGAGGTAGTACGGAGCAGGTCACACACCATGCACCTTCGGTGCTAAAACTCAGCGCCTGAATTCGTAGCTAACTCGCTGTAATGACTCACGATACGCCCTTCCAAGAAAGTTCTAACAGCTCGGCGAGAACGTGTGCTAAGCTCGCGTCCTGAAAGAGCTTTCTCAGTTCTAACGAGAGAGAGGAGTATCCCGCCCATGTCGAACAAGCCGCAGAAGTCGCCGAGGAACGTGAGCTTCTCCCTCGACTACGCGACCTACGAGAAGCTCGAGAAGCGCGCGCGCGAGATGACGGGAGCTCCCTCGGTTGGGCAGCTCGCGCGGCAGATGGTGCGAGACCACATGAACGACGCGCACATGATGTTTCTCTTCTCGGAGCTCCACGAGCTCCGGAAGCTCATCGGGGCGCTCGCTACGGACCTGGCCGACGTGGGGACGGTCGTCTCGGCGCTTCACGAGATGGCCCACGCGAGCCGTGACCGGACGCGCGGCGCAGCCTAAGAGCCGAGGAGGTGCCCGAGCCGGAGACCGAGAAGATGCTTCGAGTAACGGCGATGGGCGGGGGAGCCGAGCGCTACTACACAACGCTTCACCGCGAGGACTACTACGCGCGCCTTGACGCGCCCCTTCCCGGGCAGTGGGTCGGGAAGGGAGTGCCCCGTCTTGGCCTCTCGGGCGACGTGTCGCCCGATGCCTTCCGGGCACTCTTTCGCGGGTTCGACCCGCAGGAGCCGATTCGGCCGCTCGTCCAGAACGCGGGGCGCCTCGCCCCGTACGAGAACTCGAAGGGGGAGATGACGTCCAAGGGGCTCCGGGATCCGGGGTGGGACGTCACCATGTCGGCCCCGAAGAGCTTTTCCGTCCTCTACGCCATGTCGAGCCCCGAGGAGAGGACGTGGCTTTCGGGGGAGCTCCTCGGAGCGTCCCGAGAAGCGTTTTCTCTTCTTGAGCAGGCAACAACGACCCGAGCCGGGAAGGGCGGATCCCGGCGCGAAGAGACCGAGCTTGTCGGTGCCCTCTTCATTCACACGACAGCGCGCGCAGTTGGCGAGTCGATGCCTGACCCGCAGCTTCACGTGCACGGCATCGTCTTTAACGTCGGAGTCTCCCCGAGCGAGCGGACCGAGGACGGGCACCCGAAGACCCGCACCATCGGGAGCCGGCAGTTCTACGAGCTCCAGCAGCAGGCCGACCAGGTATTTCTCTCGGCGCTCGCGGCCCGGGTGTCTGAGCGGTACACGCTTGAGCACGGCCCCCACTCGTGGGAGGTCCGCGGCGTGCCCCGGGCTCTCTGCGAGGAGCTCTCGAAGCGGTCCGCTGAAATCGAGAAGGTCGCAGGCCGAGAGGCCCCGGCCTGGGAGCGAGAGAAGGCGGCTCTAACGACCCGCGCCCGGAAGAAGGAGATCCCGCGCGGGGAGGTCGAAGCCTCGTGGCGTGATGCGGGGAAGCGGTACGGCTTCGGCCGCGAGGAAGCAGAGCGGCTCCGGCACGGGAAGTCGGATACCCGGAATGTCGGATACACGACGACACAGGAACACGACCGGCGAGCCCGAGAGGTACGAAATCTCGTCGCCTTCTCGCGCCACGAGATGCAGGAGCAGCGCGGCCCCGAAGGCTCGCTCGATGAGCTCCGGGAGCGCGCATTCCGGCGAGCGAGTGTTCAGGGGTTCCGGGTTGAGGAGGTCGAGCGGGCGCTTCGTGAGCGTCCAGCCCGCGAGGCCGCTCGGAAGCACGAGGGAGCGAAGGAGCCGAAGAAGACAGCGCGCCCGAGGCCAGAGAAGCGCTCCGACCCGGAGGTAGCACGCCGAGACATGGAGCTTCTCGGCCGGGAGCTTGGGCGCATCGCCGAGCGGAAGAAGGTGATTGCCCTCACCTGGTCGAACGCCGAGCGGGAGACTTTTAACGCGCGAGCCGGCCTCGAAGCCGTCACCGTCTCGCGGCTCCTTCGCGAGATGGAGCGAGGCTTTGAGAAGGTGCCGAGCCGCTTCGAGCTCTGGCGCGCCGAGTGGGACTACGCGACTTGGCAGGGCTCGAAGAAGCGTCGTGACTTCCTCCGCTATCAGGCAGAGCGAGAAGAGCGGTACTGCGTCGATGCAGGAACGCTCGTCGTTCTCCATGGGCCGAGGAGCACAAGTGCGAAGGCCAGGGCGCTTGAGCACGCGGTGAGAGAGGCCGGAGGACGGCTCATCTACTCAGAGGAAGCAATGCTTCCGCGGCTTCAGGAGGCCGAGCACGAGCGGGAGACGGCGCAGACAACCACACAGAACAGAAGGAGAGACCACGCGCCAGAGCGCGAGCTCGTACGAGAGCTCAAGCCCAGCTACCGATAACCGAAGGAGCGCAGGCCAATGAATCTCAAGACTCGAGTTTCGCGGAACCTCGCGCGTGAACTCCGGTGGAGAGCCGATGCGATGGGCTTCCTCGCTGAGTGGCACGGGAAAGTCTTCTTTCTCTGGCTCCTCTTCTACCTCGCGCTGAACGACGCGGTTGGCGAGAGGTTTCGGCGCTTCTACACGTCGGGGTCCCTTGTTCTCCCGTTTCCCTCGACGAGTGAGCCACTCGAGATGTCGTGGCTCGAAAAAGTGTTTGGTGCGTCGGGAAACGATGGTATTCTCGCGGTGCTTGCGTTTCTCGCGGCGTTCTATGTCGCGCAGTGGCTCTCGGGTTGGCTCTTCGCTCTGCTCGTCGTTCATCCCCTGTCAGGAGAGGGCGTGCGGCCTGACAGTTTCTTGATGAAGGGCTTCACCTGGATCTTCGAGCCTGAGAAGCGCGAGCAGTACGACAGGCTGAATGAGATGAAAGGACTTGCGCGCATCGTGGTTGAAGTGTTGGCAGCGCTCATCCTTGGAGCACTTGCCTTCGCGCTTGCCTTTGTCTATGCGTCGCGCTTCGACGTTGGGCCGTTTCTCGGTCCGCTCTTCTCGTACGCTGCCGGTGCCTTCGCCGGCGGGTTCGTCTACATCGTGGTCTCGTACTACTTCCAGGAAGAGGTTGCCGTTCTTCGTGGTACGCGGGTTCAGCCGCTCTTCTGGGTGTGGCTGAAGAGCATCTACCGGAAGCGCGGCCGCTCTGACTGGTTCTGGTGGGGCGGAGTGTGGTACCCGTTTGAGGCTGGCGTTCGCAGCATGGTTGCCGTTGGTGCCCAGGGCTCCGGGAAGTCGGTTCTTATCACGCTCTGGCTTCGCTCGGTTGTGCCGCAGATGATGCGGAGAGACTCAGACCAGCGGATGATCTACTACGACGCGAAGGGTGACGCGTTCTCGATGTTCGCGGACATGGGCGTTAATACGTCCGAGGAGGCCGGGAAAATCATTACGCTCAACCCCTTGGACGCTCGCTCGTACGTGTGGGACATGGCAGCCGACCTCACGGACCTCGGCGACTCGCTCAACGAGCTTGCGCTTCTCTTCGTCCCGCCGCCGAAGAGCAGCGAGCCGTTCTGGACCGACTCGGCACGGAGCATCTTGAAGAGCATCATCAAGCGGTTCGTACTCGATAGACAGCCGTGGGAGCTCCGGGACCTTCTCGCGGCCATGCGGTCGATTGACCGAATGAGAGCGCTTCTTTCAAGCGACCCGGCGACGCTCCACATCCTTGAGAAGTGCCTCTCAACGACAGCAGAGGTGACGTCGAAAGGGGTCGATATGACGCTCTACGCGGCTATCGAGCGTTTCGAGCCGCTCGCCGCCTACTGGCACAGGACGCTTAAGAAGGAGCCGACGCGCAAGATGTCGCTCCGCGAGTGGCTCGGGCTCACCGGAACGAAGAACGCTCCGATTCTTGTTCTCGGCATCGGAGACCCGGGTGGTGCGGTGGATTCGCTAAACCGCCTTGTCGTTCAGCGGCTCCGGCAGCTCATCGTGAAGGACCAGAGGGACGACCCCAAGCGCCGGACCTACTTCGTCTTCGACGAGCTCCGGACGGCTGGCAAGCTCGGTCTTGAGCCCATTCTCTCCCGCGGCCGGAGCAAAGGGGCGGTTGTCGTTATCGGGTTCAACGACAAGTCGGGCCTCGATGACGAGTACGGGAGGAACATCGGCGAGGAGATTCCGGGCCTCTGTGGGCTCCGCGTGTTTATGGGGCTCGCCTCGAACACGACGGCGGATTGGGTCTCGAACGAAGTGGGGGGACAAGAGGTGTTCGTTGATGGCAAGCGAGACAAGCGCCTTGCCATCATGCCGAGCGAGTTCACGGATGCTCACTCCTTCCCGATGCCGGACCGGGACACGGGCCAGGGCATCACCTTTGTCGGAAAGAGCGCGGTCTACGGCGCTTACAAGGGGTACCTCTCGCCGCGGCGGTTCGTGCCGAAGATTCAGCGTGCCGAGTGGGTATCCGACCTGGAGCAGCGGCCGCAGTTCGAGGAGGTCTTTACAGACTGGGCGCCTCATGAGGAGGCGCGCTTCCTGAAGCGGCCCGTCAGGATGCTCGACGATACGGAGCGCGTGCAGGCGAACGGCTACGAGCGCTTTGCGCCGAGGCCGGCCGGGACGCTTGAGCCGCGCCTCGAACCGCAGCTCCCCGCACCGCAGCAGGACATCTCGCCGCGTACCGCGGCCGTGGACGCTGCCGAGCGTCTCAAGCGGAAGCGTGGAGGAAGGGGCTCGGGAGCGGCTTAAGAAAAGGGGGAGGCAGAGCGCCACACTCTGCCTCCCCCTTTTCGTTCTCGCTCTGCTGCCGATTGCAGTGGAAAGTGTCGCTGCTCCTGTGATACGCTCGGCCACGGTATGCCGATGCGGGAGGAGAGCGATGGAGCCAGCACCACAGAGCGAGCGACGACGAGACGAAGCGAACGAACTTCTTCCTCGGGATCTCCGAGAAGCGCTTCCTAGACTCTACCTGCAGGAGAAGGAGAAGGACCCCACTGTTTACGTGAAGTTCTTCACGCCCGATTCATCGTGGACTTGGTACGTGACAGAAGGCGAGGCGCAGGAAGGCGACTTCCTCTTCTTCGGCTACGTCGTGGGGCACGAGCGCGAGTGGGGCTACTTCGCACTCTCGGAACTCGAGGCAGTGAGAGGGCCTCTCGGACTTCATCTTGAGCGGGACCTTCACTTTGAACCGCGCCCCATGAGCTCCATTCTCGCGGAGCTCCGCTAGGCTGTGGAACGAGTGTCACTAGCGAAGCTCAAAGCTCGCCTCTCTGCCTACGTCGAGAAGTTGAGGACCGGCGATTCAATCCTCATCCTCGACCGAGGACAACCGGTGGCCATCCTTAGCCCCCTTCAGGGAGAGGAGGCCCTGCGCGCGAATGTCGCTCGTCTCGAGAGGGACGGCTTAATCAAGCCTCCTACCCGGAAGTTCTCCTGGTCTACCTTCGATGAGTCAGTGAGGGGGCCGCTTGGGCTCCGCGTGGAGCGAGACCTCGACTCTACGCCTCAGCGGGCAAGCAAGGTCCTCAGGTGAACTCGGGTAGGTAGCACATGAAGGAGCGCTCTCGACAGCTCTCAGAGCGGCAAAGGAGAAAGGAGCTTGAGCAGCTCACTGTTCGAGGGATGCGCATGAGGATCCGGACGCTCAAGCATCAGCTCCGAGCAGCGGAGAAGTACCTCGCGCGGCTCATGGCAGAGAGAACGCGCCTCGGCGCGGAGCAGGTGAAAGCGCAGCGCCAAGAGATAGAAGCGCTCAAGAAGCGCTATGCACGACTCGAGATACGAGACTTGAAAGAGCGGCTCGACAGACTAAAGAGAAAGCTTGCCGTCCTCAGGACCGAACGGCGACAGCGACAGAGCAGAGACAGACGGCCACTCGGGCGGCCACTCCTACGGCGCGTGTCCTGAAGGCCCGTCGCAGCTCAGGAGCTCCAGCCGCACGCGGGCGTCACACAGTTATTTTCGGCAATGATGAGGCATGGATTCTGACGAGTACGAGGAGCGAGCAGCGGCGAAGGTAGCTGCACTCGCCGCACTTTTTCCCGCTCTCACCGGCGCACCGGGCGTAAGTCCGTGGGACGCGCTCGCGCTTAACCTTTGGGCGTGCCGGGGAGCTAGCCACGGCGAGCAGCTTGCTGCGAGGTTCGTTCTTACCGTGTGGAACCAGCATGAGGCGTGGGAGTGTGGCCGATTCGACGTGATGGAGGCCCTTTCCGTGTGGGATGACAAGAACCGCGCGGCGTTTCTCACGTGGGCTCGTCAGCCGTGGTGGCTCTGATGAAAGCGGCAGCTCCCCCACGCAGAGAGCCATGTTATCGAGGATATCGGCCATGGAATGCTCTTCGACGTGAAGTGGCAGGAGGCCGCGGAGTATGGCCTGAGATGGCTAAGCAAGCAGGCACACTGAGCATACAGCGGCATACTGCTTACAGCGATAAAGGGCCCCTCATTGAGGGGCCCTAAGTCGTTGAAACTGCGAGGCTGTGCCAAGCGCTATTGCCGAAAGCAGCTAGACCGGACAACAGTGCAGCGCAGTCGGCACCGCGTGACGAGACGCTCCTCGCGTTCCATGGTGGAGGCTACGGACCGACCGAGACGGAAGAAGCGGGGCGGGAAGGCATGTCACGCGCCCTCTCGCCCCTCATTACGCTCGGAAGGTCTGATCCTTCAGGCGGCCTTGTCGACTTCTCGAACTGAGAGTTCAATTGCGAACCGCGCCACGTGCATCGAAGTGGTATTCTACAGTGTACTCAGGCCCTAGCTCGCGCTGAAGCGATTCGGCGAGGAGCTGTCCCTCTGCGGCAAAGTCCTGCGCTTCAGACTGGTTCGCGAATCCGACCTGATCAGGGTGCTTTAGGTCGAGGGTGGCGTCATATCGCGCCGCCCAGCGCATCAGACGTGCTCGCGTATCCGCTGAGAGTGGGAGGTCATCCGGACTGATATTCCCGGTGTTGTCCATCCCGCCTCCCCAGATTGGGAAAGCAAGGTAGTCAGGCATGAGCTTGATCTTCGGCATAGATGTAATTCACAGCAGCGGAGCGGGATAGGCGGTCACGATATAGCCGTTATCTCCAACGATCACTGTCATCCTCTGGGCCTGCCCGCGAATAATCACCTCGTAAATGGGGCGTGCTCCTTGGCTGCTGACAAGGCGTCCCTTCGTTACGGCATCGAAAACCGCGCTTCCGATCTCACCCTGTGTTATACCACGATTCGCAAAGTCTGCGGTGTGCCGCTCGAGGATATGTTGTAGGCCGCTACGAGCATCGCCCGTTTCGAGGAATTTGATGTTGCCGTTCTGATCGCGGCCAATCCGCACAATCTTCTCCGGATTATGCTTGACGCCGCTCTCCTTGAGCTCCTCAAGAAGTTGTTGCCTCTCTAGGCAAGCTTCATCACCAGGAGCACACCCGCCGCCAGGGTCGCCAGTAGCCACATGACAGCTGGCACCTGCTACTGTGGTGGAAGTTGCTGTAGTTCCTTCTTCATCGTCGTTGTAGACGATGTGACCGGCCGCAACAGCTGCCGCAGCAGCACTCCCAACGTAGGCAATAATCCGCACTGCGCGGACAGCAGGAATAAAGCCGATAAGTTGGCGAATGCCTGAAGCAATCGGCCGCGCGTACGCGCCCCTTGTGCCTGCTGCTGATGCGGTTGTCGCCGCCCCGGCGTAGACTCCTAGTTGTCTGTCGAGATCGGGAATGAAGCGCGTGTTGCCAGGTCCAAGCGGGTGCTTGATGATGTTCTCGGCCTCGGCGTATTGCCCCGCAGTTGGTTTGCCCTCAATGCCTCCGAGAGCAAGGCGCTGAGTGACCCGCTCTGACTGTCCGGCGTACTCTGAACCGTCAAAGGTGTACGGCTCACACGAGTTGTTCTGAACCTCGAGCTCAACTGACTGAGCTCCAGAGGTCGAGACCGAGCGGACGCCAACGCCCGGGGTGAGAAACGTGTACTCACTTCCTTCAGAGGAAGCCCCCTCGGTAATCGGAGCTTCCCGAAGAAGGTCGAGCGCTTGCCGAACATCCGTCTGGGAGAAGCCAGAGGACGATGCTGGCGGAAGCGGCCGGCCCATGCGCTGCTGGAGCTGAGCGAGATACTTCTCGTACTGCTCCTGGAGCGCCTGACTAATAAAGTTCTCGCCCGTACCAGACAGGTAGCGCCGGTACGCCACGGCCCCGTTTGGCATCGCGCGGTTAAGAAGCGCTACCTGTTCGGGGGAGAGCTCCTTGATGTGGGGCCTCTTGTCTTTGGCGTGCCGCATGCCCCAGACAAGGTTTTGAATCGCTGCATGCTCACTCGGATGCTGGGCCGAGTACCGCATCAGCGCCCGAAAAACTGGCTCCCCGTCTGTCCGGATAAGACGCCCTGACCACCGGACGAAGGTGAGCTGGTCGCTCTGGTTTGGCGCAGGTGTACCGAGGTCCATGCAGTAGGCGAGCATTCGGAGACGCCGCCTTTCACCGGGCATGACGACCGCAGTGTTTGGCCCCTCACCGCGCAGGGCAAGAAACCGGAAGAAGGGAAGTGCCGCTACCGAGTACTCAAGGACGTCCTGGTCGGAGAGGGTGCGCTTGGCCGCAATCCGGGCGCTGACAAGCCGGTAGCGCGCGACAAGCTCATCCTTTCGAGGCGAGGACGGGTCGTAGACCTCGACAAAGGGGTTCGGCCGGTGCGATGTGAAGAGGGCGCGCGCCTGATTGGCACTTGCGCGCATCTCGGGCGAGCGACTCCGCTCCTCGACAAGAGCCGGTGCGAGTCCAAGGCTCCGCTCAACCTGCCCACGAGCACGGGCGAGTGCGGTCGATTCAGCCTTTGCTCTCTTCGCTTTTAGCGTGGACTCAGCTTTTGCCTTAGCCTTCTCAAACCAGCTCTGGGCACCCGCTGGCTGAAACGGAGCGCCAAAGGCGAGGAGCCAGGCGAGAAGCAGCCGCGGGACCACGCGAGAGAGAGAAGTGAGGTACGCAGTCCAGTACGCAAAGCGACGAGGGTATCTCGTATCCCACATCGAGCAAGTACCTCCTACGCACGACGAGTGCGTGCGTCTGGAGGAAGCGCCACCACGTCTCGCCTGCGCTAACCGGCATCGGCTGCAGCGAGTGATGGCGGGACCGCGCGCGGCAGCGAACTAGCACGCCTGCCGCTTTCGCGATCATACATCGCCTTGAATGGGTGACAAGAGGTGGTAGCTCGCTTGAAACGAAGAGTCCTTCAGGAATCCTGCGCCGCATGCGGCACGTGCCTATGGTCTTTGAGGTCGGCGCAATGAACGTCCCCGTGGCGTAGCGGTTCCCGTTGGACGTCAACTCGCAGGGGGTCTCCCGTCTCTGTTCCGCACGCCCGCTTCGTGTTCAGGTTAAGGCTCAAAGCTCTCGGGGTGCTAAGGAATCACAGCGACTTTTTGGCACTCGTGGTGGCAGAGCGCTAGCAGGGCGTGCACGCCATTTCGAGGAGCGTCGCTCCTCGTGCTTCTGCTATTCATGCAAGATAAAATCTGTTATCCTGCACGATATGGCGACAAAGAAGCGCTCTGAAGAAACGGGTGTAGTGGTGGCAGATGCGGGAGCGGCTGTCCCGGCGAGG
>ERZ1066121.1236-NODE-1236-length-19574-cov-6.158410_pt1 | contig 19574 bp, 17 predicted proteins | sample MGYA00382768_ERZ1066121 | MGnify/ENA primary metagenome ERZ1066121 (study PRJEB33369, sample SAMEA5778351) | biofilm metagenome | biome: Industrial cooling water; feature: Water cooling tower basin; material: Biofilm | place: United Arab Emirates | collected... | reverse complement strand
GGTCAGCCCGTCGCCGTGCAGCTCGTGGAAGGTTTGGCCGCGGTTGACAGTGCGTGTTCGCTGAAGGCGCTGGCGATCGTCGAGCTGCCTGCAGGCAAGACCTACGAGGTTGCGATTACGCCCAAGGGCAGCGACCCACGAGTGGTCATCGAGTTACTTCCGGACCCAGTTTGCCGCGGAAGCTGAGAGCGACCTCTCTGGGAGAGTGACACCGGATCTCTTCGGGCGCAGGTAGGGGCGCCGCCAAGAACCGACGATAAACACCGCACACGATGGAGTTGAACCATGATGCAGAAACTCAGTCTCTGGACCTCGATCTTCGCTTTGACGTCTTTTCTCTCCCTGGCGGGCTGCACGGCGAGCGACGAGGAGATCGTGGCATTCGAGGAGGAAAACAAGCAGCTCTCGCAGGGCAGCGGGAGTGTTCGAACTCTAGCCGAGAGCGATCGGCACGTTTGCGAAACCCACAACACGCAACTCTTGAACGCGCAGGGGCAGCCACTTCACGGCGGATACGCCTCCGATGTGCTCTACACACTGCCTTCGAACGGCTTTGCTAGTGTCAGTCCTTCCTCTACGCTCAATTCGTCGGCTGCGCTTTACGCCTACTATGTTGGCGCTCACGTCCTGCGCGGTGGTTGGCTGCAGGATCTCACACGCACCTCGCTGGCGGACTGTCCGGAGATCTTTCGTATTCGTCTCTCAGGCAGCGCGCCCTCGACCGGGGCCATTCGCGTGCAGTCGAGCGGCAGCGATCGCGGCAGCGACGTGCAACTCCGCCTACCTTCGGGACGCACGCGAGCGTCGATCGTCTTCGAGCTCGTAAGGGAATAGCGCTCGGGGCAGCCACGAGATCACCGACGCCAAGAGAACACTCTCCATGCCGATGTACCACGTCTTCTTTCGCCTCCGCCGCAATGCGCGGTTTTACGCTCTCCTCCTTGTCGCGATGAGCGCCTGCTCGGCCAACGAGCCTCCCGCTCCCAGCGGCGTCGACGAGCCGAGCGCGCAGCGGCCGCGTCAAGACGGCGCAGATCGCATCACCAGCCCGCTCCGCCAAGAGGGAGCGGTCTGCGCCGCGAGCCTTCCAGCGGAGATGCTCCGCGAGGCCTGCTTCCATTTGCTCTTCGACGATGAGTTCGATCCGGAGTCGCCCTTACGTCCGCATCGGCACTACCGGGTGGATGTAGGCAGTCCGCGCGTGAGGGCCACGCTTCCCTCGGGGACCGACTTCTTGGCTCTTTTCGTCGATCGGGCGCCCACCCAGCTGCGCTGGATGGATGCTGAGGGAAGCGTGCAGGCCGTCGAGGTCCGCGAGCTCGAGAGCGCGTCCCTCTCCGACCGACCTTGCCCCTACGAAAGAGTATACATCCTGCAGCGTCCGCCCAGAGGTGAGCCTGTCTTGAGCCTCGAGTGGAGCGAGCGAAGCGCGAGCTTCGTTGTGGAAGACCTCGACGATCTCTGCGAATGAGTGGGACCGAGGAGAGGCGACTGTGCGCTACGCCCCCTGGCGATGCTGCGCTTGAGAGTTGACACGGAATACACGGGCATTCTACTTTCCATACGGCAGTACTTTTTTTGCGCAGCGGTTACTGACGCAGGGAGTAGACCATGTCGATCGATGCTCGTCATCCCTACAGACGCACGCGGTGTGCGACTCTTCTCGCCTTTGCTTTCACCTTTGCCTTCGCGTGTAGCTCGTCCAAAGAGCTCGGAGGAGAAGGAATCACCGGCGGAGAGGGGAATACCGAGGTGGCGGGCACCCCAGGGCAGGGCAATACGACAGTCGACCCTCAGCTGGACGTCGACGCGGGCCTGGACGCCTCTGGCAACGCGAACGGCAACGACAGCGGTAACCCGGTAAACACCGTGGATGCGGGCAGTGATTCCGGCCAAGTGGCGGACGGCGGCAGCGACGGCGGCTCGCAGCCGCTCAACTGCGTCGGTTTGGGAGCGACCTGCGTCTCGAGCTTCGAATGCTGCGGCGGCAAAAGCTGCGAGCTCGACGGCGCGGGGCAAAAGCGCTGCACTGATATCGCCAGCTGCAAGGCTGCCGGACAGAGCTGCACGCAGGCGAGCCAGTGTTGTTCGCTCTCCTGCAACGGCACATGTCAGAGCGGCGCCGCCGGCATCTGCAAACCCACCGGCCAGTCTTGCAGCTCGCCTTCGCAGTGCTGCAGCAACAAATGTCAGGGCAACGTTTGCGTCGCCTTAGGGACCGGCTGCAAGTCCAAAGGTGAGACCTGCACTACGGCGGGTTTCGATGCCAACTGCTGCAGCCAATACTGCGTCAACATGGGCACTCAGGGCAGCCCTGACCTGCGCTGCGCCGCCTCCAGCACCTGCGGTGCGCGCGGCGAGATCTGCAGCGCGGCCAGCGACTGCTGCTCGGGCGCCTGCGTCAGCGGCCGCTGTCCGACCCAGAACGAGCTCGGGCAGAAGCGCACCGTCGGCGAGCCTTGCCAGCAAGACTCGGATTGCGCCTCTTACGCCTGCGCCCCGACCTACCGCAACGGTCCCAAGATCTGTCAGTTCCTCGGCGGCTGCCGGCCGGCCGAAGAGGTCTGCTCGGTCGACCAGCAGTGCTGCGGCTACCTCGAGCTCTCAAACAACCGCAACAGCTGCATGAGCGCGCAGCCGACGCCGGGCGTATGCAACGACTCGACGGGGCTCGGCGTCAAACGCTGTCAGCTGCAGACCACCGACAAAGAGGCCGGCGAGATCTGCGAAGACACCCAAGGCAATGCCGTCCACAACTGCTGCGGCGGGCCGCAGACCTGCATGCGTACGCTGACGGGCGTCAAGCGTTGCTTCGGCGGCGGCTACACCTCCACTACGCCCTGCAGTGGAGCAGGTACCTCCTGCACCATCGCCGACCAGTGTTGCTCGAAGGTGTGCGCGCCGGGAAGCAGTGGCCTGAGCTCGGGCTTCTTCTGTGCCGCGAGCTGCATCGCCGACAACGCTGCCTGCACAACCAGCTCCGACTGCTGCAACCAAAGCTGCATCGACGGCCTCTGCAAGCTGCCCCCGCCTCCCAGCGGTGGTGGTGGTTCGAGCGATGCGGGCACGCCGCCTCCTCCCCCCCCTCCCAGCTGTGCACCCCTGGGCGCCAGCTGCACGCAACCCAGCGACTGTTGCAGCAGCATCTGTTTCGGCAACCGCTGCGGGAGCGGCCTCATCTAAAGCGGCTCGCTCGGGAGGAGTGGAAAAGGTGTCATGCAATCAGGCCTGCCTGCTGGTCGGTCCGAGCTAATGCGGAACCCGCTCCTCCCTTACGTTTTGCTAACGACGACGGTCGTCTCCGCCCTCAGCGCTTGCGGCTACATCGCCTATGACCGTCTGCCTGCGGGCGCGACGACCGCCGATGGCGGCATGATAGGCGACCCGGACGGCTCGCTGGCGGGGGCTTCGGCCGCCAGCATCTGCCAAAGCGCCAGCGCCTCCACCTTCTTGCGTTGCGAGGATTTCGAACGAAGCGACTTTGGCACGCGCTGGAACGACGTTTCCCAATCCTCGGCCACGAGCCTGACCTATAGCCGCGACCGCGCCTACCGCGGTACGGGAGCGATGAAGCTCTCTGGCCAGGGCGGTGCCGAGACGCAGGCCTGGGTCGAGCATGCGCTCAGTCCCCCCTCGCGTTCGGGCGAACTCTTCATTCGCGCCTACGTCTTTGCCGAGAGCACGCTCAACTTTCGTGACTTTGGCGTGTTGATACAGGCCTTCTCTCCCGATGCCTTTCCCAAGGCCGCCTCTCTCGACGTCTACGGAGATCGCGTAACATACTACCTCAATCCCGAGGGTGGACCGGCGTTTGCGGGCCCTCGTCCAGCGGCTGGGCAGTTCACTCCGCAGCGGTGGCAGTGTTTGACCCTGGCGTTGTCGATGAACGCGACTACCGGGCAAGTGAGGGTGTCGGGTCCAGGTCTGAACAACGGCGTCGGTTTCACGGGCCAATCGTCCGCCACCTACGACACCTCCTACCCCTCGGGGGTGACGTACGTGAGCATCGGCGTCGCTTCGGGACCGCAAACCCTACCTTTCGTGATCTACTTTGACGAGGTCGTCATCAGCACCACGGCGGTCGCCTGCGATCCCGGCTAGCTTCCCTGCAGCAGGCGCTGGATCGCCCGCGCCATCGCGCTGCCAATCGAGGGATCGAGCGTGTCGAGAGGCGTACGCATGACTTCGTAGAGTTCGGCGGGCAGCAGGCGCTGAAAACGTTCTGCCAAGGCCCGGTACTCGGCGGCGGAGAAAGGGCGTTGCGGATGAGGACGCGCCAGCCGTCCCGCCTCTCGCGCGATCGATGCGACTTCGCTCTCCTCGGCGACCTCCGCATAGGGGCGAGGTGGAAAGGAAGAGGGCGACCTCGGATGCGGCGTTTGCGCGCGGAACTCCCGAAAAGGCCGCCCTTCGGGATTTTTGTAGAAATAGGCGTCGTCTATCGACAAAGAGCGACAAACTTTGTCGACGGTTGAGCGGGAAACTGCCGCATCCGTCCGGGACTCGAAGGCGGTCAGGAAGCTGCGATGCAGACCTAGATGCTGGGTGATCGCCGTCCGGTATCCCCGATGCTGCCCGTATTGCTCGCGCAGCTCGCCCAAGAGTTGACGAAAACGTTCGGTCGCCTGTCGACGGTCGTACACAAGACCCTCATAGCATGACGACATGTCGAAATCACCTTGACGATGTCGATGGTATATCTACCATCAGTCGCGCGGAAGGCGAGGGGAGGAGTCATGGGGAGCAGAAGTTCGGTGCCGGTCTCAGAGTCAGGGGCCTACGTGCTGATGGTGCGCAGCGAAGGTGAGGTGCTCGGTCGCGAGGCGGGCAACTTCCACAGCGTCCGGGAGGCGCGGCGCTGGATTCGGCTCAACTTCGACGCACTCGTCGGGCACGAGTTTCGGCTCTACCGCATCCGCCGCAGCGTCGTGCTCGAAGAGGGCTAGGGCTCGAGGCGCGCGTTCTCCCTGCGCCCGCGAGACAAGGCCAGGCCCCCTTCAATGAGCATCCATACGATGAGCGCCAGCATGAGCGCCGCGATCGCGGCCAGGAGGCGATTGCCTTGCGCCAGGAACTCGCCGATCGAGGCCAAGAGCGCGATCAACGTCACTCCCATCACGAAGATCATAGGCAGCACGAGCGCGAGCGTCGCTTTGCGTTTCGACCAAACGTAGAGCGCGAGCACCATCAGGGTGAGCGCCGCGAGCATTTGATTGCTCGCACCGAAAACTGGCCAGAGCACCCAACCCGCCCCGCGCATCTTGCCCGAGCTCGGGTCGGGGAGCTCCCAGAGCGTCAACGCGGCGGCGGGCAACACGGCGATGGCCGTGGCGACATAGCGATTCTCGAGCGCCCGCCATTTCAGCGCAGCACCGAACTCGTGAAGGATGAAGCGCTGAATGCGCGCGGCCGTATCCAGCGAGGTCGCGGCGAAGGAGATGACCAGCACCGCGATGAGCGTGCGCGCGAGCTCCTGCGGCATCCCCAGCGAGCGCAGAAAGGCCGCGCCGCCGAGCACGAAGGCGCTGGCTTGGTTCGTCCCTGCGTGCACCCAGCGGTCGTAGTAGGTCGCCCAGTCGAGGTGCGCGACGCGTCCTTGGCCAGGCAAAGTGCAGTCGTCGACCATCGCGATCCCTGCGACGGCGCTCATCATCGCGAGGACGGCCAAGGCCGACTCACCCAACATACCGCCGTAGCCAACGACGCGCGCGTCGCGTAAGCGATCGAGTTGCTTCGAGGTCGTGCCCGAGGAGACCAAGCCGTGAAAGCCGCTGATCGCACCGCAAGCCACCGTGACGAAGAGCAGAGGCAGGATCGGCGGCGCGCCTTGCTCACGGCCGATGCGCAGCGCGGGGGCGTCGATGTCGGGATGCGCGACGAAGAGGCCTAGATAAAGCAGCCCGATGCCGACCAGAAGTTGGTGGCTGTTGATGTAGTCTCGCGGCTGCAGCAGCACCCAAACCGGCAGCAGGCTGGCGATCGCGGCGTAGGCGAGCAGTCCCCAAACCCAGACGCGGTTGGCCTGCATCGCATCGAGGCCGAAAGAGCGCTGGAAATCGACGGGCGCCCAGGTTCCTACCCACACGAAGGCGTAGAGGACGATCACGGAGGCGATGGAAGGCCAGAGAGGGGGAACCTTCTTTTTGTAGAGCAGCCATCCCATGAAGACCGCGACCACCGTGACGATGTTGACCGGCACCACGGAGGTCGGCTCGGAGACGAAGAGGCCGGCGATGGCCATGGTAAACACCGCCAGCACGAGCCAAATCATCAAGAGCACGAAGCTCAGAAACATCAGCCTCGCCCGCCCGCTCAGTAGGCCTCCGGCGATGTCGGCCATCGAGCGGCCTTTTTCGCGAGCGCTCACCACCAGGGCGCCGAAGTCGTGGATGCCGCCCATGAAGATGGTCCCGAGCACGATCCACGCGAGGGCGGGAAGCCAACCCCAATAGGCGGCGATGCAGGGGCCGATGATGGGCGCCGCGCCGGCGATGGAAGCGTAATGGTGGCCGAAGAGGATCGCCGGTCGCGTCGGCAGATAATCTTGTCCGTCGTTGAACTCGTGCGCCGGCGTCAGGATCTCCTCGCTGTCCCCGAACACGCGCTCGCCGACCCAGCGGGCATAGAAGCGGTAGGCGAGATAGAACACCAGCAGAATGGCGAGGGTGAGGAGGGCGGCCATGGCGGCGAAGGCTCTAGACTGGCCGGGCCCGGCGCGTCAACCTCCATTTCGCTTCTCCTCTGCTGGAACCGATCGATGTATCGCTATTTGATTCGCCCCCTCCTCTTCACCCTCTTCTCGGCGGAGACGGCCCACCGCCTCGGCGCCGCGCTTCTGCGTCTCCTCGGCAGCTGGGGGCCGCTCCGGCGCGCTTGCGAACGAGCCTTCGCCTTCCGCTCACCGCTGTTGCATACGGAGCTCTGGGGAAAGCAGTGGCTCAACCCCATCGCCGTGGCCGCCGGTTTCGACAAAAACGCCGAGATGTACGAAGGCCTTGCGGCGCTCGGCTTCGGCGCCGTGGAGGTCGGCACGGTGACGGCCGAGGGCCAAGCCGGCAACCCCAAGCCGCGGCTCTTTCGCTTGCCCCAGGACGCCGCCTTGATCAACCGCATGGGGTTCAACAATGCAGGCGCGTGGGCGGTGGCGCGTCGCCTCGATCGCCCGCGTTCCGTCCCCCTCGGCGTCAACATCGGCAAGACGCGCAAGGTCGCCGAAGAAGAAGCGATCGCCGACTACGTGCGCAGCGCCGAGATCCTCACGCCTTATGCCGACTATGTGGTGGTCAACGTCAGCTCACCGAACACGCCTGGGCTCCGCGGTTGGCAAGAGCCCGAGAAGCTCAAGGCGCTGCTCTCTGCCGTCCGCAAAGCGATGCGCCGCGCCACCCCCGGCAGGAGCATCCCCCTGCTGGTCAAGATCGCACCCGATCTCTCGGACGAGGCCCTCGACGCCATCGCCGACCTCGCCCTGCAGCTCGGTCTCGAGGGCATCGTCGCCACCAACACCACCGAGAGCCGGGAAGGACTGCAGAGCGAGGCCACCAAGGTCGAGGCCTGCGGCAAGGGTGGGCTCAGCGGGCGACCCTTGCGTCGGCGTTCGCTCCAGGTCCTGCGACGGCTGCGCGCCCGCGTCGGGGAGCGTCTGGTCCTGATCTCGGCCGGCGGCATCGAGAACGTCGACGACCTCTGGGAACGTATGCGGGCCGGAGCAACCTTCGTGCAGATCTACAGCGCCTTCGTCTACGAAGGCCCTCTCTTGGCGCATCGCCTTGCCCGCGGGCTCAAGGAGAGGATCGAAGCCGCGGGCCTGAGTTCGCTCGACGAAGCGCGAGCGCTTTGGCGTTTGGAAGCCGAGCGGGCGGGAGGTGAGATGTTCCCACCTGCGAGTGTTGACTGAAGTCCCCACGGACGCCCTGCGCAAAAGGTTGAGGTCGGATGCTCCCAGATCGAGTCTTCGCTCCAGGGTTTAACCCCTCGATTTGAAAGAGTAATTTTAGACGCGGATCCAGCTGGGCAATCTTTACGCTGTGGAAGCACTGGGCGATGTAGTTTGGTCCGATCTTTGCGCAGTACACGCCTCATGGAAGCGAATACTCGAAAAGTGAGGGGATGGGCTCTCGCGCTTCTCTATCCCCTTTCCCTGGTCGCCTGCGCCACCGGGGCCGACCCCTCCACGGAACGGAGCGCCGATCCCGCTCTCGGCGATGCGGGGACCGTGGTCGCGCAGAGCTGCGGGCAGGTCGAGATCCCGATCCAGAGGGTCGCGCCCAACGTCATGATCCTCCTCGATCGTAGCGGCAGCATGGACAACGCCGTCGAGGGCAGCAATCGCTGGGATGTCGCCAAGGCGGCCATCCGCCGCGTCACCGAAACCTTCAACGACCGTATCCGTTTCGGCCTCGCCACCTTTCCCTCCTGTGAGAACCCCCAATGCGGCGAAGCGCCCGGCAAGGTCGTCGTGCCGGTGACGGAAAGCAATGCGTCGGGGATCAACGATGGTTTCCTCGCGCCTCTGACCTCAGGTCGCTCGAGCCCGCCGGTGGCAGGCGCGCCGCGCAACTACCTTTGTGGACGGGACGGTGACCCGCCGCAGACGAATACCGGCGCCTCCTTGCATGCGATGCGCAACGATCCTGCGCTTCAAGACCGTAGCCGCCCGCGGGCCGTCTTGTTGGTCACCGATGGCCAGGAGAGCTCCGAATGCGTGCGCAATGGTCGGGATGGCGCCAACGGCGCGGCGCGGCTGCTGAACGACGAAATCAAGACCTTCGTCGTCGGTTTCGCGACCGACAGCCCCTCGCTCGGCGGCGTGGCACAGGCCGGAGGCACGCAACGCGCCTACATCGCGATGAACACCCGGGCGCTCAACGAGGCGCTCGAGAACATCGCCAACTCTCTGGCTTCTTGCGAGTACCAGCTCGACCAAGAGCCGCCCGACCCGAACGACTTCTTTATCTACTTCAATAACTCCAAGAAGCTCTTGCGCGACGATCCCAACGGCTGGTCCTACGACGCTGCGAGCCGCAAACTTCAGTTTCTGGGCAGCGCCTGTGACGACGTGAAGGCCGGCCGCATCGAGGACATCGACGTCATCTTTGGTTGTGATGCCCCGCTGATTTGAGGGGACTCTCGTCGTCGTCGGGGCAGGGCGTCGAGATGCGCGTGATGCCCCACTCCTTGCACCGATATTGGATCTTGCGGCGGCTGATCCCGAGGATCGCCGCCGCTTTGGCCGTCGAACCACCAACCGCGTCCAAGGTCTGCAAGATGGCGCGCCGCTCGAGTTCGGCGAGGCTGATCCCAGGCAAAAACACCGGCGCGTGCTGCGTAGGCTGCACATCCAGTTTCGGCAAATGCTGCAGGTCGATGCGGCCGCCCTCGCAGAGCACGACCGCGCGCTCGATGGCGTTTTCGAGCTCCCGCACATTGCCGGGCCAATGATAGGCCTCGAGCAAGTCCATGGCGGCTTCCGTAAACCCATCGATGGCGCGGTGGTTCTCTTCGCGAAAGCGCCAAAGAAAAAGCTCGGCGAGCAGCGGGATATCGCTCCGTCGCTCGCGTAAGGGCGGCACGCACACTTCGACCACGTTGAGGCGGTAAAACAGATCCTCGCGGAACTTCCGACTCTCGACCAAGCTCTTGAGATCGAGGTTGGTCGCCGCGACGATACGAACGTCGACGCGAATGGTTTCGTTGCCGCCGACGCGCTCGAATTGCCGCTCTTGCAGAAAACGCAGCAACTTCACCTGGACGGAGAGCGGGATCTCGCTGACCTCGTCGAGAAAAAGCGTACCGCCGTGCGCGCGCTCGAAGCGCCCCTCGCGGCGGCTCATGGCGCCGGTGAAGGCGCCGCGTTCGTGACCGAAGAGCTCGGATTCGAGCAGGGTCTCGGCCAAAGCGGCGCAGTTGACGCTGATGAAGGGGCGGTCTCGCCGCGGCGAGAGCCGATGAATGGCGGCGGCGATGAGCTCTTTGCCCGTACCGCTCTCGCCTTGGATCAGCACCGTGGCCCGGCTGCGCGCCACATGTTTGAGCGTCTGCGTCAGCGCGCGCATCGAGGGGTGATCCCCCAAAGTCGGCGAGAAGACCTCATCGGGTATCCACTCCGATTCACCCTTGCACGAGCGGGCGAGCGCAGCGGAGAGCAAGGTCTTCAATGAATCGCGACCCTGGGGGCGCAGCAACATATCGTCGGCGCCTCGCTTCAGCGCTTCGACGGCGGATTCGACGCTGGCGTCGCGGCTGAGCACGATGAAGCAGGAGAGGGGGGAGCGCAGCCGCGCCCTTTCAATGAATCGAAGGCCCTCCATATCCGGCAGCTGCAGTTCCGAAAAGACGACGCGGGGGGCGAAACGCTCGATTTCGTCGAGCGCGGCGCTCGCCGTGGGCAGGGCGCGGGTCTCGAAACCTTCTTCGCCCAGGAGAGCCTCCAAGTCGCGCCATGCGGCCCGATCGTGGTCCACGATTAACGCGCGTCTTGCCGGGCTCTTTGCGGTCATGGAAGACCTCTTGTGCATGAGGGACGCCAACCGAGGCGCCCCTCTTCGTGCTGCCCTTATAGCCTAAGCGCGCGGGCAGAAGAAAGGCCTCTGCACAATAAAGATGAGCTTGAGGGCGCCCGCGGCTGTGGAGCTTCGCCACAGTGTGCTTTTTCGACCGAGGCGTAGCGAAAGCGCTGCGCGATCACTCCGCGCTGCGCGGGGGCGGGACGGTGAGGACGGGGCAGGGCGATTTGCGGACAATGCGCTCGGCGACGCTGCCGATGAGGAAATGCGCGATGCCGGTGCGCCCGTGCGTGCCGATGACCAGCAGGTCGGCGCCTCGCTTCTCGCTCTCCTCGCAGATGGCGAAGGCGGGGTTGGGATGCTTGAGCATCGCCACTTCGACCTCTTTGACCTGGGCGAGCTTCTCTTTCCTCAGCTTGTCGAGCGCGCTCTGGATGCTGGCGATCATCTCCGCCTCGATGCGCGCTTCCATGGTCTGCGCGGAAGGCAGGGCGATGGGCGGCACCATCGGCGTCGGGTCGAAGACGTGTGCGAGCACGAGTTTGGCGCCGAACTGGGCAGCCCACTGGCCCGCGAGCTCCGCGGCGGGCAACGAAGCCTCGGAGAGATCGGTAGCGAGGACGATGAGTTTGGGGATCAACATGGTGCGCTCCTTTCCGCCCGCTGCGGACGTCCGCTGCTAAGCTAATGCAGCTCCTCGCCGAATGCTAGCCCGTCAAGTTCTCTTATCAGCGCTCAGAGCTTGAGCCCTTCACGTGGGGGCCGGCTGTAGAGATGGCTGCTGGCGCGCAGCGCTTCGGCTAAGGCTTGGTCTTCGACGTCGGGCATGCGCACCTCGAGTTCGACGTAGAAATGCCCCCGCTGCTGCCCTCGGGGGATGCCTTTGTCGCGCAAACGCAAGCGGGTGCCCGATTGCGAGCGCGGCGGGATCTTTACTTTCACCTTTCCTTCGAAGGTCGGCACCTCGACGCTGGCGCCGAGGTAGGCCTCCTCGAGCGTGACCGGCAAGCGCAGGGAGAGATCCAAACCCTCGCGTCGCACCCAGGGATGGGGCCGGACGCGGGTTTCGATGATTAAGTCACCTGCGGGCGCCCCTTTGGGGCCGGGCAAGCCTTTGCCGCTCACACGCAGCGTGGAGCCATCTTCGGCCCCCGGAGGGACGCGCACCGTGAGCACGGAGCCGTCTTGCGGGTTCTGCACCTTGACCTCGGCGCCTTGCACCACCTGCGCGAGGTCGAGCTCGGCGACGGCCTGGATGTCGGTGCCTCGCCGGCCCTGGCGGAAGGGGTTTTTGAAGCCGCCGCCGAAGAGGTCGCTGAAGTCGAAGTTGGCGACCTCGCCATCGAAGGGACTGCCACCGGCCCTTCGCCCGCCCCGCCAGCTGCGGTAGGCCCGCGCTTGTTCGGCATCGAAGCCGCTGCGCAGCGATTCGGCGCCAAACTCATCGTAGGCTTGCCGCTTCTTTTCGTCGGAGAGCACCTCGTAGGCCAGGGCGATCTGCTTGAACTTCTCCTCGGCCTCTTTGTCGTCGGGGTTCACATCCGGATGGTAGCGACGCGCCAGCTTGCGATAGGCGGCACGGATTTCTTGCGTCGAGGCCGTCTTCGGAAGCCCTAGCGCAGCGTAGAGGTCGGAACTTTCGTTTGCCATCGCAGGGCGGGTTATACCCAGCGGGCGCCGCCGAAGCCACGAGCGCTCGCAAGAGAATGCCCCGAAACCTAGAGCAGCTTGCGAAAAAGGTAGAAGAAACGCTCTCCCATCCGGCGCCCGGTCGAGCGTTTCTGCCACTCCTCGAGGTGAATTTCTTTGCTGAAGCCGAGGTCGCGATGAAACTGCGCCTCCATTTCTTTGGCGAGATGGGCGTCGCGAATCTCGGCGTTGATCTCGAGGTTGAAGCGCCAGGAACGGTGGTCGAGGTTGTAGCTGCCGATGGTGATCCAGTGGCTGTCGACGACCGCCGTCTTGGAGTGCAGACCGCGTTCCTGCATTTCGAAGATGCGTACACCCGCCTCTAGCAGCGTCTCGTAGGTGCCTTGGCTGGCGAGCTTGACGCTGAGGACGTCGCAAAGGGCGGGGACGATGATGCGCACGTCGACGCCGCGCGTCGCGGCACCGAGCAGGGCTCGCAGCACGCGTCGGTCGGGCAAGAAGTAGCTGTTGGTGATGTAGACGCGCCGCCGGGCTTGAAAGACCGCGCGCAGATAGGCGCGCTGGATGACGCGCCGGTCGCGCAGATAATGGTTGGCGAGCACGCGGATGATCGCATCGCCCCGAGGAGGCGGAGTGCGAGGCGGCGGGCGGTTGAGCGCGTCAGGGTCGCTGCCTTCGAAGCGCTTCCAGGTCTGAAAAAAGAGCTCGCGAAACTGCGCTGCGGCAGGGCCTTCGACGGCGATCATGTCGTCGCGCCAGTTTTGCCCGCCGGCCTCGCGCGAGGCCCAGGCATCGCCGAGGTTGATGCCGCCGGTGAAGGCCAGGCGATTGTCGACCACCAGCACTTTTCGGTGGTTGCGATGGTTGACGCGCGCGATGCGGAAGTGACTCCGCCAGGGCGCGATAGGGTTGTATTCGCAGACCTTCACCCCGGCGCGCCGCATCGCGGCGAACATCAGCGGGTTGGCTTCCAAGCTGCCGATCGCGTCGTAAACCAGGTAAACTTGCACACCTCGGCGCGCCGCACGGCTCAGAGCTTCGGAGAACTCGAGCCCCGTCCTGTCCGAGGCGAACCAATACATCTCGAGGTTGATCTCCTCCTGCGCTTGCTCGATGGCGTTCAGCATGGCGGGGAAGGCCTCGGAGCCGTCGCGCAGCAGGCGCACCTGGTTGCCGTCGAGCAAGACGTGAGGGGTCTTGCGCAATAAATGCTTTCCTCGTCGAGGCCGAGCTTCGCGCTTCATGGAGTGACTGAGTCTTGCCACGTTCCCGCGCCTCGAAGTAAAGAAAATGCAGGCCTTCGAACCAGGAGATTGATGTGACTTGGCAACTGCCCGCGGGCGTCGACATTCGCGCTCCCTACTCCCAAGGGGACGAAAAGGTGCTCAGCGCCGAAGCGCTCACCTTCCTCGCCGACTTGGAGCGCCGCTTCGGCCCCCGAAGGCGCGAACTCCTCCAGCGCCGTCTCCAGCGTCAGCAGGCCTTCGATCGCGGTGAGCTGCCGCATTTTCTCGAGGAGACACGCGGCGTGCGGGAAGGCGAGTGGCGGGTTGCACCCCCACCGGCCGATCTCCTCGACCGCCGCGTCGAGATCACCGGCCCCGTCGACGCCAAAATGATCATCAACGCGCTCAACTCGGGCGCCCAAGCCTTCATGGCCGACTTCGAGGACGCCACCGCGCCGACTTGGCGCAACCTCGTCGAGGGACAAGGGCATCTGGCCCAGGCCGTGCGCCTCCGTCTGCGTTACGTCGCGCCGCAAGGCGGAAAAGAATACATCCTCGGCGATCGCCTCGCGACGCTTTTGGTGCGTCCGCGCGGCCTGCATCTGCCGGAGAGCCATCTCGAAGTCGACGGGCAAGCGATGAGCGGCTCCTTTTTCGATTTCGGTCTCTACTTCTTCCACAATGCCAAAGCGCTCCTCGAACGTGGCAGCGGCCCCTACTTCTATCTCCCCAAACTCGAGAGCCACCTCGAAGCGCGCTTGTGGAACGAGGCCTTCGTCTACGCGCAGCAGCGACTCGGCCTGCCCGAAGGCTCGATCAAAGCCACAGTGCTGATCGAGACCTTGCCCGCCGCCTTCGAGATGGAAGAGATCCTCTACGAGCTGCGCGAGCACAGCGTCGGTCTGAATTGCGGCCGCTGGGACTACATCTTCAGCTTCATCAAGACGCACCGCGCCCACGCCTGGGCGGTGCTGCCCGACCGCGCCCTGGTGACCATGAATGAGGGTTTTCTGCGCGCCTACTCGCAGCTCTTGATCCGCACCTGCCATCGCCGGGGCGCCCACGCCATGGGCGGCATGGCGGCGCAGATCCCCATCAAAGACGACGCCGAAGCCAATGCCGCGGCGCTGGCCCGCGTGCGGGCCGACAAAGAACGCGAAGCGCGCGACGGCCACGACGGCACCTGGGTGGCCCATCCAGGCCTGGTGGTGCTGGCCCGCGAAATCTTCGATGCCCACATGCCCGGGAAAAACCAGATCGAGCGTCTGCGCGAGGACGTCGTGGTCAGCGCCGAGGACCTGCTTCGCATCCCCCAAGGCAAGCGCAGCGAAGCCGGCATGCGCAGCAACATCCGCGTCGCCTTGCGCTATCTCGAAGCTTGGCTGCAAGGGCAGGGCTGCGTGCCGCTCTACTCGCTGATGGAGGATGCCGCGACGGCCGAGATCTCCCGCACCCAGCTCTGGCAATGGCTGCGGCAAGGTGCCGAGGTCGAATCGGCGCCCTTGAGCGTCGAGCGTTTCGATAAGGCCCTCGCCGAGGAGATGTCGAAGGTGGCCGAAGAAGTCGGCGCCGCCCGCTTTGCCGCCGGACGCTTCGCCGAAGCGAAGGCCCTGCTCGAGTCTTTGGTCAAAGCGGAAACCTGCCCCGATTTCCTCACCTTGCCGGCCTACGAAGCCCTCCTGAAGCACGAGCCCGCGGCCTGAAGAGAAATGAACTCGACGGCGAGCCTCGCTTTGTGATCTACTCGGGCGCAAAGCGAGGCCGCCGATGAGCAAGCAAACCCCCACCCCCACTCTCTATCCTCCGATCGAACGCCGCTTTGCCGGCATCACCCGCCCTTACGCTCCGGAGGACGTCCTCCGCCTGCGCGGCAGCGTGCGCATCGAGCACAGCCTGGCGCAGCTCGGCGCGAGACGGCTGTGGAAGGCCCTCAACGACGAGAGCTACGTCCACGCCCTCGGCGCGCTGACCGGCGCGCAAGCCGTGCAGATGGCCAAAGCCGGCCTGCAGGCCATCTATGTCAGCGGATGGCAGGTCGCGGCCGACGCCAACACCGCCGGCGAGATGTACCCCGACCAGAGCCTCTACCCGGTCGACAGCGTCCCCACCCTGGTGGGCCGCATCAATCGCGCCTTCCAGCGCGCCGACCAAATCGAAAGCGTCGAGGGTGGCGCGAGCCGCGACTGGTTTTTGCCCATCGTTGCCGACGCCGAGGCCGGCTTCGGCGGCGCCCTCAACGCCTACGAGCTCATGAAACATATGATCGAGGCCGGCGCAGCCGCGGTGCACTTCGAAGACCAGCTCGCGGCCGAGAAAAAATGCGGCCATATGGGCGGCAAAGTCTTGGTGCCGATGCGGCAGTTCATCCGCAGCCTCATCGCCGCGCGCCTGGCGGCCGACGTCTGCGACGTGCCTACCTTGCTCATCGCGCGCACCGACGCCTTCAGCGCCCGCCTCCTGACCTCCGACGTCGACGAGCGCGACCGCCCCTTCATCGAGAGCCGCGAACGCACGGCCGAAGGCTTTTTCCCCTATCGAGGCAGCATCGAGTCGGCGATCGCCCGCGCCGTGGCCTACGCCCCTTATGCCGACCTGCTCTGGTGCGAAACCTCGACCCCCGACCTCAACGACGCGCGCGCTTTCGCCGAGGGCGTGCATAAGCACTTCCCCGGCAAATGGCTCGCCTACAATTGCTCGCCTTCCTTCAACTGGCGCAAACATCTCGACGAGAGCACCATCGCGCGCTTCCAACGTGAGCTGGGCGCCATGGGCTACAAGTTCCAGTTCGTCACCCTGGCAGGTTTCCACTCGCTCACGCACGGCTCCTTTCAGCTGGCGCGGCGCTACGCGAACGAAGGCATGCGCGCCTACGCCGAACTCCAGCAGTCGGAGTTCGACGCCGAGGCCCAGGGCTATACGGCGACGCGCCACCAGCGCGAGGTGGGCACGAGTTATTTCGATGCCCTCGCCACCATCGTCTCCGAGGGGCGCGCTTCCACCTTGGCGCTCGACGAGTCGACGGAAAAAGCCCAGTTCGAGAAGTAGAGCGCGGCCACACGCACCCACGCAGACGCCCCCTGGAGGGAGTGAAGGGCAGAGGAGGGAGAGCTCTGCCCTTTTGCAACAAAGTGTGAAATTGTTGCTCACCTCCTTTGCAAATTCTGCTGCCGGTGAGTTATTCCATAGATATGCGTTGTGCTTTTCTCTCGATGGGCGCGCTTCTCCTCTTCACGGGTTGCGCAAAATACGAGTCTGGGGATTTCACCGGCGGCGACACCTCCACCTCTTCCGCGGCAGTCGACTGCAGCCAAGGCGGATGCGTCGCGCTGCGTCCGAGTTGCCCGGCGGAAAGCGAGCGAGGGTGCCAGGCGGCGGTTTTCGTGCAGGGCGGGACCCTCTCGCTGGGTGCAGTCGGCATCGAAGAGCCGGTGCAGCCGCAGATCAGCGTTAGCAACTTCTGGATCGACGCCCAAGAGGTTACCGTGGCGCGCTTCCGCCGCTTCGTGCAGGCGGGTTCTCCGGTGCCCGCAAACCCTGTAGCTTACCCGGCGAACCGAACCGTGCCCCCCGGCGCCGTGCGCGAGGCCGTTTCGGATGACGGCAACGCCATTTGCAACTGGTCAGCGAGCCCTGGCAGCCGCGAAGAGCATCCGATCAACTGCGTCGACTGGTATACCGCTTTGGCCTTCTGCGCCTGGGACGGCGGGCGTCTTCCCACCGAAACGGAGTGGGAGTGGGCGGCGCGTGGCCGCACGGGGACCAATCTGACGACCGGCCGCGCCTACCCCTGGGGGGATTTCGCACCCACCTGCGGCACGTCACACTACAACCAATGTCAGGGGGAGGAGGGTGCGGAGACCAAAAAGGTGGCGAGCTTTCCCAACGTCCTCGGCATCTCCGACCAAGCGGGCAATGTCGCCGAATGGGTTGCCGACGTGTCGGCCAACTACGGCGATCCGAACTGCTGGGGCGACCAAGTCCGCCAAGACCCGCTCTGCACGCAGGGTGGCACCAACTTCGTCACCCGCGGCGGCAGCTTCCAGAGCGACGCCAACAATGGGCTGCATTCGGCACAGCGAGAGTCCTCCAATGCCCTCGAGCGCCGCGACAGCCTCGGCTTTCGCTGTGCGCGCAGCCCCTAGTGGCGCGCAGCTCGCCGCAGCAAGATGGACGACAAAATGCCACAGCTGCGGCAGGCTTGCCGGAAGACAGGTCGAGGTCGGCCTGCCTCAGCAGCGCGGACAAGGGACCTCGGCCTCCGAGGTCTCACCTCCTCTGCGCGAGAGTGAGCGATCGGCGTCGAGGTGAGTGGGCCGCCTGCTTCGACCTGCACATTGCAGCATACCTAGCTTGAAGTGACCCCGCAGCGAGCGTCTTTAGGCGCTTTGGTGGCCAGCGTCGTGCACGAGAGCAGCCGCCGATTTCTCCTCGGGTCGCCGCGCGCTCGGAGGCAGCTTCGAGCGCGTGAAGGCGGGCGTCCCCACGGGGATTTGAACCCCGGTTACCGGCGTGAAAGGCCGGTGTCCTAGGCCTCTAGACGATGGGGACTTTTTCAAACAACGAGGAAATCACGAAAGAAACTCGGGAACGAAGCGGAACTCGCTGAATCTGTCGAAGCTCTTCACCGAGAACCGTGGGCCGTGCAGGGGTCGAACCTGCGACCGTCGGGTTAAAAGCCCGCTGCTCTGCCAGCTGAGCTAACGGCCCTTGTCGTCACCAGGCCGCCCGGTGTACCAATGGAGTCGGATGTCGTCAAGCGACGGATGTGTCTTCTTCGTCATTGGATCGCATCTTGCTTGTCAACTTTCTCATGCAGAGCCGGCTCCGCACCTTCATGGACGACCAAGAGAAAGCCTCGAGCCTCCCAACCTCGCTCGCTGCGCGCAGTGCGCTGGTGATCGCGGAGCTGGGTTCGGCGTGGCGTCCTTGGGTCGAGCGCTGGTCGACTTCGGGTCGCGGGGTCGTCCCGGTCGTGCAGGAAGAGGGCGAGAGCACGACGCGTTTTGCGCTGCGCGTACGCGCCACGATCGAGGAGCTCGCGGGCTGCGGTGTTTTTCTCGACCGCGCCGTCATCGTCGGCGGTGGTTCGCGCGAGCTCGACGCGCTCTCGGCGCGTGCCTTGATCATTCGTTCGCTCTCCTCGACCATGGCGACGCACGGCTTTGGCAAGCTCTGGCTCGAACCTCTCGGTCCCGAGCGTCTCAGCTTCGCCGCGCTCGTCGAGACGGTGGGCGAGCTCGTCCTCGCCAGTGGCGTGCAGATCGCTCTGGCCAAGTCGGAGAATGCGGGCCTGCGCAGGGGAGGGCTCCACGAAAAGCGTCCGCTCCGCACGGAGAAGCGTCGCGCTCTGCGCAATGTCGCCGAGCGGCCCATACGTGCTCTGACGCGCCGCGCCCTCTAGGCCTACGGCCTCTTACGGCATCCTTCGCGCACTCGACTTGCCTTCTTCGGCCTCGGCGAAAGGGACCGAGGCGCTTGACAGCGCCCTGACGTTTTTCGCTGGAGATGAACGAGCAGGGCAAGGTAGATTGCCTCCATAGCAGCTCATCTTTGGCCCGAATTCGCTTCGTGTGTGTTGCGGTGGCAGCACACACGACAAAGCGTTTCTGTCGTGCGCCTTCGAGAGTGGGAGAATGTGCGATTGAATTTCTCGGTCTTCGAGACCTCGAGAAAGCACGCTTCTTTGTGTGTTGTTTTTTTGCACAATGAGAAGAAATAAATCTTGCTTTTGGAAATGGCCTCATCGAGGATCAACCTTGAAGTCGGAGGTCGTTGAAAGGTTTTGAGGAGGGCGAAAGGCCGCATGAAGGTTCCTCGCTTTCTTTCACCCACCTCGCTTTCGACATCTTTCTCAATGAGGTCCTAATGAAGGAGAGGCGTCTCATGCACCGATTGCGCCCATTGGCCGCGCGACTGAAAAGCGCGTTGTTTCCCACCGCTTTGGCTTTCCTCGGCGTCCTTTTTTCGCCTCTCGCCGCCAGTGCCGAAGAGGCTACCTCTGCGGCGTCGAACAAGTTGCTTCTGGACCAACTCTGGGTTGTGGTCTGCGCCGCCCTCGTCTTCTTCATGCAGGCAGGTTTCCTCGCTTTCGAGATGGGCTCGGTGCGTAAAAAGAACGCCTTCGTGACCGCCGCGAAAAACGTCGGCGACTGGGTCATGGTCACCCTGGTCTTCTTCTTTATCGGTTTCGGCC
>ERZ1066121.1232-NODE-1232-length-19595-cov-24.159161_pt1 | contig 19595 bp, 21 predicted proteins | sample MGYA00382768_ERZ1066121 | MGnify/ENA primary metagenome ERZ1066121 (study PRJEB33369, sample SAMEA5778351) | biofilm metagenome | biome: Industrial cooling water; feature: Water cooling tower basin; material: Biofilm | place: United Arab Emirates | collected... | reverse complement strand
AGCTCGCGTCGCGCAACGGCGTCGCCGAGGGGCTCGTCTACCTGCAGGTGACGCGCGGCCCGGCGGAGCGCGACTTCGCCTTCCCGGCGGCGCCGCGCCCGACCGTCGTCGCCTACGCGCGCACGATGCGCCTCGTCGACCACCCGCTCGCCGCCGCCGGCGCGACCGCGGTGCTCGTCCCCGACCTCCGCTGGGCGCGGCGCGACATCAAGAGCGTCGCGCTCCTCCCGCAGGTCCTCGCCAAGCAGGCCGCGCGCGCCGCCGGCGCCTTCGAGGCGATCATGGTGCACGACGGCCACGTCACCGAGGGCGGGAGCGCCAACACTTACCTCGTCCGCGACGGCACGATCGTCACCTTCCCGCTCGGCCACGAGATCCTCCCCGGCATCACGCGCGAGCGCGTCCTCGGCTTCGCGCGCGCCGAGGGGCTCGCGATCGGCGAGCGCCCGTTCACCACGCAGGAGCTCCTCGCCGCCGACGAGCTGTTCGTCACGAGCGCGACGACCTTCGTGCTCCCGATCGTCGCGGTCGACGGCATCACCATCGGCACCGGCGCCCCGGGCCCCGTCACGCAGCGGCTCCGCGCGCGCTACGTCGACTGGGCGCGCGCGAGCGGCCGCTGACACGCACCCCGCCACGCGCATGACCGATCCCTTCGCCGATCCCCTCGCCGGCGCCGCCGACGACGAGGCGCCGCTCGAGGAGCTCTGGTACGGCATGGACCCGCTCTGCGGGTGGTGCTTCGCCTTCCGCCCCGTGATGGCGGGGCTCCTCGCGGCCGAGCCGCTCCCCGTGCGCGTCCTCACGGGCGGGCTCGTGCTCGGCGAGCGCGTGCAGCCGATCGCCGCGCTGCGCGACTATATCCGCGCCGGCTTCGCGCGCATCCGCGAGCTCGCCGGCGTCGACATGGGCCCCGGCTTCGCCACGCTCCTCGACGAGGGGACGTGGACGAGCGACAGCGAGCCGCCGTGCCGCGCGATCGCGGTGGCCGAGTCGCTCGACGCGTCGCGCACCTACGCGATGGCCGACGCGCTCTGCGGCGGCTTCTACGAGCGCGGCCTCCGGCTCGACGACACGTCGGCGCTGCGCGACGTGGCCGAGTCGGTGGGGCTCGACGGCGAGAGCTTCGTGCTGCGCCACACGAGCGACGAGGCGAAGGCGCTCGTGCAGGTGCGCTTCGACGAGGCGCAGGCGCTCGGCGTGACGAGCTACCCGCTGCTCGCCTACCGGCGCGGCGACACGGTCGTCGCGCTCGCGCAGGGGTGGACGCCGCTGGCGACGGTGCGCGCGCGGCTCGACGCCGCCCGCGCGCGCGCGATCGGCTGAGCGCGGCGGCCGCGGCGACCGCGACGGGCGACGCTGGCGCGGCTCGTGCAGCGCTCGCGGCGCCACCGTCCCGCGCACCGCTCGCCGCCACCCGCCATGCCGTTCCTCCAGACGCGCACCGCCGCCACGCCCACCTCGCTCTACGTCGACGACGTCGGCACGGGGCGTCCCGTCGTGCTCGTCCACGGCTGGCCGCTCAGCCACCGGATGTGGGAGCCGCTGCTCTGGCCGCTCCTCGACGCGGGGCACCGCGTCGTCGCCTACGACCGGCGCGGCTTCGGCCAGTCGGCGCGCCCCGCCGACGGCTACGACTACGACAGCTTCGCCGACGACCTGCACGACGTCGTCGAGGCGCTCGACCTGCGCGACGCCGTGCTCGTCGGCTTCAGCATGGGCGGGGGCGAGGTGGTGCGCTACCTCGCGCGCCACGGCGAGCGGCGCGCCGCGCACGCCGTGCTCGCCGGCGCGGTGCCGCCCTTCCTGCTCCGCACCGACGACAACCCCGACGGCGTCCCCGACAAGCTCTTCCGCGGCATGGAGGAGGCGGTGCGCGAGGACCGGCTCGCCTTCCTCGACGGCTTCTTCCCCACGTTCTACGGGAAGAAGGGGGCGAAGCGCGCCGCCGGCGACCTGGTCGCGTTCAGCAAGAGCATCGCCTGGGCGGCGTCGCCGCTCGCGACGCTGCGCTGCATCGACGCCTTCGGTCGCACCGACTTCCGCGACGACCTGCGGCGCATCACCGTGCCGCTCTCCGTGATCCACGGCGACGCCGACGCGATCGTCCCGCTCGAGAAGTCGGGGGCGCGGGTGGCCGAGTTCGCGCCGCACGCGCGGCTGCACGTTATCGAGGGGGCGCCGCACGGCTTCGCGGCGACGCACGCCGACGCCTTCGCGCGGCTCCTCCTCGACGCGATCGCCGCGCCGGGCTGACGCCACGCGCCGGCGCCCGCGCACGTCGCGGTGAGCATGCACGGGCACGACTGGCCCGCGGCCGACACGCTCGTTCGCGCGCACGTGCAGGCGGCGCGCGCCCCCGGGGGCGACACCCTCGCGCACCTCGCGAGCGACGTCGGCGACCCGTGGGTGATGGTCGCGCTCGCGCTCGTGTCGGCGCTCGTCCTCGCGCGGCGCGGCGCGCGTCGCACCGCCGTCGCCGTGGCGACGGTCCCCCTGCTCTCGGTGCTCGCCTTCAACGCGCTCAAGCTCGCCGTGCGCCGCGTGCGCCCCGCCGGCGCGCTGGCGATCGGCGAGCTGCGCTTCGCCTTCCCAAGCGGGCACGCGACCGTCGTCGCGGCGACGAGCGCGGTGCTCGCGTGGGCGCTCGTGCGCGAGGGCCTCGTGCGCCCGCGCGTCGCGGCGGCGGTCGCGGTGGGCTGGGCGGCGCTCGTCGGCGCGAGCCGCGTCTGGCTCGACGCGCACTGGGCGAGCGACGTGGTCGCGGGGTGGGCGCTCGGCGGGGGGCTGGCGGCGGTGGGGGCGCGCGTGGTCGCGACGCGCATGGCCGCGGGCGCGCCACTTCACGACCGAAGGCCACGGGAGTAGACTTAGCCCGACTCGACTAACGAAGGTGCGCCATGAGCCGCCCGAAGACCATCGTCTCCATGCACGAGGCCAAGTCCTCGCTCTCGCAGCTCGTCAAGCGCGCTGCGGCCGGCGAGACCATCTACATCGGCGCCTACGGCAAGCCCGAGGCGAAGCTCGTCGCGGCCGAGGAGCCGGTGGATCACGCGGAGCTACGGGCGAAGCGCGAGCGCTTCCTCGGGTGCATGGAGGGACAGCTCCACCTGCCGGATGGATGGGATGCGCCCATGGACCAGGACGAGCTGAAGGGGTTCCTCGACGCGCCCATCTTTCCGCGGGACTCGGCCGGGACGTGAAGCTCCTGCTCGACTCGCACATCCTGCTCTGGTCCGTCCACGACCAGGGGCGCATCGCCTCCGTGCGCGACCTGCTCACCGACACGGCGAACACGTGGCACGTCAGCATGGCGACGTGGTGGGAGCTCGCCATCAAGGTCGGCCTCGGCAAGCTGGACGCCGACGTGGACAGACTGCGGGCGGCGGCCGCCGACGCCGGGATCGTCGACGTGCCGATCGAGTGGACACACGTGCGACGTGCCGCCGCGCTCCCGCGCCATCACGGCGACCCCTTCGACCACCTCCTCGTCGCGCAGGCGATGACCGAGGGGATGCGCCTCGTCACCGCCGATCGCGCGCTCGTGCCGTACTCCGACCTGGTGTGGTGCATCGCGTGACGTGACGCTCGGCGCGCGATCGTCCCGCCACGACCGCACCCGCGATCAAGCGCCGCTCGCCCGCGCGCCCCAGCGTACCGGTGTCCCCGCACCCGTCCGCCATGACCGCCACATCGCCTGCACACATCCCCTGGGTCGAGCGCATCCTCGCGACGCTCGGCCACGTCGCCGCCCACCTCGACGACGACCTCGACCCGCGCGACCTGGCCCGCCGCGCCGGCTTCTCACCGCACCACTTCCACCGCGTCTTCCGAGGCATGACCGGCGAGTCGGTCATGGGCCACGTGCGCCGCCTCCGCCTCGAGCGCGCCGCGATGCGACTCAAGCACGGCGAGGCACCGGTCACCGCGGTCGCGCTCTCGAGCGGCTACGGCTCGCACGAGGCCTTCACGCGCGCCTTCCGCGACCGCTTCGGCGTCGCCCCGCGCGACTTCCGCGACGCGGCCCGGGGCGAGGCGGCCGCCGACGATGCGGCGGTGACGATCCGCTCCATCGAGGCGCGCCGCTGCCTCGCCGTGCGCCACGTCGGCCCCTACGACGGCGTCGGCGCGGCGTGGGACGCGCTCCTCGGCCATGCGTACGCGCACGGGCTGGTCGCCGGCGCGCCGCGCACCCTCGGCCTCGTGCACGACGATCCCGACATCACCGACGCGGCGCACTGCCGCTACGAGGCCGCGCTCGTGCTCGAGCCGGGGGTGCCGGTCCCGGACGCGGCGACGCTCCCCGAGGGATTCGTGCTCCGCACCGTCCCCGCCGGCCGCTGGGCGACGCTCGTGCACGTCGGCCCGTTCGACACCATGCAGGCGAGCTACGATGCGCTCCTCGGCCGCGCGCTGCCGCGCCGGGGGATCGAGCTCGCCGACGAGCCGACCGTCGAGGTGACGCTCGACGACCCGCGCACGACGCCGCCCGAGCGGCTCCGCACCGAGATCCAGGTGCGCCTCGCCTGATCCACCTCCCGTCGCGCCCAGCCCGCACCGAGGACGCCATGCCCGCCACGAAGCCCGCATCGAAGCCCGCGCGCAGCGCCACCGCGAAGCGCGACGCGCATCCCGCACCGCACGTGACGACGCTCGCGGTCCGCAAGGGGAGCAACTACCCGCCCGGCCGGATGCTGATCGCGTCGCCGAACGCGATCGACGCGATCGTGCGCCGCATCCCGCACGGGCGGGTGCTCACGCTCCCCGACCTCCGCGCCGCCCTCGCCGATGCGCACGACGCCGACTACACCTGCCCCATCACCACCGGGATCTTCCTCCGCGTCGCGGCCGAGGCGGCCGAGGAGGAGCGTGCGCTGGGCGCGACCGGCGCGGCGCCGTGGTGGCGCGTGGTCCGCGAGACCGGGGCGCTAATCGACAAGCTCCCCGGCGCCGGCGCGACGCAGCGCGCGCGCCTCGCGAGCGAGGGGATCCCGTGTGCGCCCGGTCGCGCACGGATCCCGCGCATCGACGGGCTCGAGGCGCGGCGCTGGGTGCCGCCGCGCGCCTGAGACGCGGCGCGCGAACGCGGCGCTACCGGTCGCGCCCGCGCGGCGCCGCCAGCGGCGACGTCCCGCGCGACTCCGCCGCCGGCGTCGGCAGCGGCGCGTCGCGCTCCTCCGGCGTCGCCGGCGCGGGCGGCACCGTCGAGTCGCGCACCTCCCCCACCCGCCGCATGCGCACGAGCAGCGTCGTGTCGCGCTGCCCGGTGCGGAGCGCGATCGCCGCGGGCTCGAAGCCCTCGCGCGTCACGCGCAGCGCGATCGTCGTGTCGCGCGGGAGCGACACCTCCGTCAGGCCGCCGAGGTCGGCGACCGCCTGTCCCAGCGAGCCCAGCGAGATGGTCGCGCCGCCGACCGACTCGAGATCACCCTCGCGCACGACCGCGATCGCCACCTGCACGGGGACGCGCGCCTCGGCCTCCCGCCGCGCCGCGAGCCGGCGCGCGAGCGTCGCGCTGTCGATCGGCGTCGCGCGCCCCACGACCTCGTGGTAGTTGGCGACCTCGATCGGCGAGAGCATGGTCTCGCGATAGCCCGTCGGCATCCGGATCGACCAGTCGCTCACGATCCACGTCCCGTCGTCGAGGCGCTGCACGCGCACCGCCCCGCCCGCGTGGTCGCCGCGCACGATCCCCGCGTTGAACGGGATCTCGTAGCGGAAGGCGACGTGGCGCGGCTCGCCGCTCGCGGTGTCGACGAACGCGCTCCCGGAGATCCCGGGGATGCCGCGCCGCGCCGGCGTCGGCACGAAGCGCACCTCGGCCAGCCCGACGACGGTGTCGCGACGCGGCGTCGTGAAGCAGTGCGCGCGGCGGAACTCGTCGCTCGCGAGGTCGGCGTCGTCGGGGGCGAAGAACGCGACCGTGCCGTCCGGCTGGTGGCGCACGAAGCCCTGCGTCAGCAGCAGGCTCCGGTCGGCGCCGGCGTTGGTGAAGATGCGCCCGCGCCCCACGCGCTCCACCGGGTCGCCCTCGCGGAGGAGCCGCAGCGACGGCGACAGCACGCGGCGCTGGACGCTGCTCGCGAGGATGATCGCCCGCGTCGTGTCGGCGTCGCGGAGCGCCGCGCTCTGGAGCGCGATCCGCATCCGCTCCCACAGCTCCTCGGCGCGCGGGCTGGGGCGGCAGTCGCGCGCCTCGACGACGACCGTCGGCAGCGGCTGCTCGATGCGCTGCACGCGCAACGCGAGCGTCGTCGTCCCCTCCGCCGGCACGGCGACCGGCGCCGACACCACCGGCCGGAGCCCGATCCGTCGCACGCGCACGCGCACCGTGCTCGCCCGCGGCAGCGGGAGGAGCGCCGCGCCGTCACGGTCGCTCAGCCGCTCGACGAGCACCGCGCCGTCGGCATCGACCGCCGCGACGAGCGCCGCACTCACCGGGGCGCCCGAGACCGAGTCGGTGACGGTCAGCTGGAGCCGCTGCGCGTGGACCGGTGCGGCGAGGAGCGCGACCGCGGCGAGCACCGGCGGCGCGAGGCGGCGCCGCGAACGGGCCTCGCCGCCATGGCGGGGCCGATGGAGGGGAGGGAGCACGGGCACGACGAGACCTCCGCGGGGGGGATTCGTGACGACCGGGCGGTGCAGGGGGACGATAGCCGGGCGGGCGCCGCCCGGTTCCGTGCGCATCGGTCACGAGCGGGGCGGCACGCGCGCTCCCCGCACGCCGGTTCAGCCGTCGAGCGCCTCGCGCATCGTCGAGAGCACGAGCCGCACGCACGCCCGGCGCGCGGGGAAGCGCGACACGCTCTTGAGCGCGCGCAGGTCGCCGAGCCCCCCGTGCTCGACGTCGTCGAGCGGGCCCGCCGACTCGATCATGCGGTCGACGGTGCCGAGGAGCTCGCGCAGCTCGGCCACCGGGCGCCCGACCGCCCGGTCGAGCACCATGCTCGCCGTCGCCTGCGCGATCGAGCAGCCGCGCGCGTCGAAGGCGGCGTCGGCGAGCGTGTCGCCGGCGACCGCGAGCTGCACGGTGAGCTCGTCGCCGCAGAGCGGGTTCTTCTGCGTCGCCGCGTGCGTGGGGGCGGCGAGCGTGCCGCGGTGACGCGGCCGACGGTAGTGCGCGAGGATGAGCTCCTGGTAGAGCCCCGCCAGCGAGAGCTCGTCGGCGGCGCCGGCGCCCATCACGCCCCCACGTCGGCGAAGAGGCGCTGCGCGTGGCCGAGGGCGGCCGCGAGCGCGTCGATGTCCGCGCCCTCGCTGTAGACCCAGAGCGAGGCCCGCGCCGTCGCCGCCACGCCGAGGCGGCGCATGAGCGGCTGCGCGCAGTGGTGCCCGGCGCGGATGCAGACGCCGTGCTCGTCGAGGATCGTCGCGAGGTCGTGCGCGTGCACGTCGTCCATGAGGAAGCTCACCACGCCGCTCCGCGACGCCGCGTCGGCAGGGCCGGTGACGCGCAGCCCCTCGACGGCGCCCAAGCGCTCGAGGAGCTGCGCGGTCAGCGCGAGCTCGTGCGCGCGCACCCGCGCGGGGCCGAGCGCGGCCAGGTAGTCGCACGCCGCGGCGAGGCCGATCGCGTCGGCGGCGTTGGGCGTGCCCGCCTCGAAGCGGTGCGGGAGGACGTTGAACGTGGTGTGGTCGTCGTGCACGAACTCGATCATGTCGCCGCCGAACTGCCACGGCTGCATCGCCTCGAGCACCGCGCGGCGCCCCCAGAGGACGCCGATCCCCATCGGCCCGCCGAGCTTGTGGCCGCTGAATGCGTAGAAGTCGACGCCGAGCGCCTCGACGTCGACCGGGAGGTGCGGCACCGCCTGCGCGCCGTCGCACACGACGGTCACGCCGCGCGCCTTCGCCAGCGCCACCACCTCGGCCACCGGGTTGATCGTGCCGAGCGCGTTCGAGACGTGCGGGACCGAGAGGAGGCGCACGCGCCCGTCGGCGAGGAGCGATGCGAGGTGGTCGAGGTCGAGCCGCCCGTCGGCCGTCAGCTCGCAGATGCGGAACTCGGCGCCGAGGCGCGCCGCCCACTGCTGCCAGGTGACGAAGCTCGCGTGGTGGTCCATCGCCGTGACGACGATCGCGTCGCCCGCACGGACGTGCGTCGCCGCCCAGCCGCCGGCGACGAGGTTCATCGCCTCGGTCGTGCCGCGCACGAAGAGCGTGCAGTCGGCGTCGCGGGCGCCGATGAAGCGCGCGACCGTCGCGCGCGCCGCGTGGTAGCGCTCCGTCGCCCGCGCCGAGAGCGCGTAGGCGCCGCGGTGCGGGTTGGCGTTGTCGTGCTCGTAGTAGTGGCGCAGCGCCTCGAGGACCGCGCGCGGCTTCTGCGCCGTCGCGGCCGAGTCGAGGTAGCGGAGCGCCGGCGACTGCGCGAGGAGCGGGAAGTCGTCGCGCGGGGCGAGCGGCGTCATGACGCGGTGTCCTGCGGGATGGTGGCGTCGGCGGGGGCGACGGCGACGGTGTCGCCGGTCACGCGCACCGCCCAGGTGCGGACGTCGCCGCACCCCGGGCCGGTGATCTCGGCCCCGGTGCGGCAGTCGAAGCGTGCGCCGTGCCAGGCGCATTCGAGGAGGTCGTCGGCGTCGAGCTCGCCGGCCGAGAGCGGGAAGTCGCGGTGCGGGCAGCGGTCGTCGACGGCGCGGACGCCGTGCGCGCGGGTGTGCGCGAGGCAGACCTTGGCGCCGCCCGGGAGGACGACGCCGAGCACCGCCCCCGGCGGGAGCTGCGCGAGCGTCGCGACGGGGACGAACGCGTCGGCCATCGCGCTCACGCCGCGCCGACGGGGCGCGTCGTCCCCGTGCCGTCGTGCTCCGTGCTCGCGACGACGCCGTCGGTGAGCGCGCTCCGGAGCGCGTGCCAGCCGAGCGAGGCGCACTTGACGCGCACGGGGAAGCGCGAGACGCCGCCGAGCGCGGCGATCTGGCCGAGCTCCGCGCGCGCCGCCATCGCGTCGCCCTTGCCGGTGACCAGCTCGTGGACGCGGTCGAAGAGGGCGAGCGCCTCGGCGGTGCGCTTCCCCTTGACCGCCTCGGTCATCAGCGAGGCCGACGCCTTGCTGATCGCGCACCCCGTGGCGGTGAAGCGCACGTCGGCGATCACGTCGCCGTCGAGCGCGAGCCAGACCGTCACCTCGTCGCCGCAGAGCGGGTTGCGCCCGTGGCTGACGCGGTCGTGCGCCGCCGGCGGCCCCGGGTTCCGCGGGCGCCGGTTGTGGTCGAGGATGATGGACTGATACAGCTCGTCGAGGTCGGCCATCGCGGCGGAGGCGGGGGTCGCGCCGGCGCCGGGGCGGCGAGCCGCCCCGGCGCCCGTGGCGGGGATCAGCGCGTGAAGCGCTCGAGCGTGAGCTCTTCCAGCGCCGCCTTGATCGTCTCGTCCTCGATCGTCTCGAGCACGTCGGCGGCGAAGGCGTAGGTCATCAGCTTGCGCGCCTGCTCGGCCGAGACGCCGCGGCTCTTCATGTAGAAGAGCCCGACCTCGTCGAGCCGGCCGACCGTCGCCCCGTGCGTGCACTTCACGTCGTCGGCGAAGATCTCGAGCTGCGGCTTGGTGTCGATGCGGGCCTCGGGGCTGAGCAGGAGCGTGTGGTTGCTCTGCTTGCCGTCGGTCTTCTGGGCGATCGGGTGGACGTACACCTTGCCGTTGAAGACCGCGCGCGCGTCGCCGTCGAGGATCCCCTTGTACAGCTCGCGGCTGAAGCAGTTAGGCTGCGCGTGCTCGACGCGGGTCTGGTGGTCGACGTGCTGCGTCCCGTCGGCCAGGTAGAGCCCGTTCAGCGTCGTCCCGCACCCCTCGCCGTCGAGGATCGTGTAGACGTTCGTGCGCGAGAGCTTCGCGCCCATCGCGAACGAGAAGTTGAGGTAGTGCGAGTCGCGCGCCTGGCGCACCTCGGTGGTGCCGACGTGGGTCGCCTTGACGCCCTCGCGCTGCACCTTGAGGTGGTGGAGCGTGGCGCCGTCCTCGACGACGACCTCGGTCACCGCGTTCACGAGGTACTCGGCGTCCGACAGCCCGACGAAGCTCTCGATCACCGTCGCCTTCGCGTGCCGCTCGGCGACGATCAGGACGCGCGGGAGCGCCGCCGCCATCTCGGCCCCGGCGTCGGCGACGTGCATGACGTGGATCGGCCGGTCGGCGACGACGTCACGGCCGACGACGATCACCACGCCGTCGGTCATGAGCCCGGTGTTGAGCGCCGTCATCGCGTGGTCGCCGTTGGCGACCTTGCCGAGCCAGCGCTCGAGCACCGCCGGGAGCTCGGCGCGCGCGCGCGCGAGGTCGAGGACGCGCACCCCCTCGGGGATCGCGTCGAGCGACGAGAGCGCCGGCGAGAAGGCGCCGTTGAGCAGCACGAACGCCGGCCACTCGGCGCGCAGCGTGTAGGGCGCGATGTCGGCGACGTTGGTGCTCCCCGCGCCGCCGCCCAGGCGGAACGGCACCCCCGCGACCGGCGCGAGCGAGGTGTAGTGCCAGTCCTCGTCCGCCGACGTCGGGAAGCCCGCCGCGGCGAAGGTGGCCATCCCGGCGGCGCGGCGCTCGGCGAGCCAGGCCGGCTCGCCCGCCGCCCCGCGCGCGGCGAAGGCCTCGGTCCAGTGCGCGGTGGTGCTCACGCGACCGCCTCCGTCAGCAGCCAGTCGTACCCCTTGTCCTCGAGCTCGAGCGCGAGCTCCTTGCCGCCCGAGCGGATGATCCGCCCCTGCGCGAGGACGTGCACGTAGTCGGGGACGATGTGGTTGAGCAGCCGCTGGTAGTGCGTGACGACGATCGTCGCGTTGTCGGGGCGCTTGAGCTTGTTCACCCCCTCGGCGACGATGCGGAGCGCGTCGATGTCGAGCCCCGAGTCCGTCTCGTCGAGGATCGCGAGCGACGGGTTGAGCACCGCCATCTGCAGGATCTCGTTGCGCTTCTTCTCGCCGCCCGAGAAGCCGGTGTTCACCGAGCGCTGGAGCATCGCCGGGTCCATCTCGACCAGCTTGAGCTTCTCCTCGACCAGGTCGAGGAACTCCATCGGGTCGACCTCGTCCTCGCCGCGCGCCTTGCGGATCTCGTTGTAGGCGCTGCGGAGGAAGTAGGCGTTGCTCACGCCCGGGATCTCGATCGGGTACTGGAAGGCGAGGAAGACGCCCGCCTGCGCGCGCTCCTCGGCCTCCATGTCGAGCAGGTCCTGCCCCTTGTACGTCACCTCGCCGCCGGTGACCTCGTACGCCGGGTGCCCCGAGAGCACCGCCGCGAGCGTGCTCTTGCCGCTCCCGTTCGGGCCCATGATCGCGTGCACCTCGCCGGCGCCGACCACGAGGTCGATGCCCTTGAGGATCTCCTTGCCGTCCACCGAGGCCGTGAGGCCCTTGATCTCGAGAATGGGGGTCATTGGTCCGCCTGATGTCGCTGGAGTGGGGAAGTCGCGTGCGGGAGGGTCAGCCGACGGAGCCTTCGAGCGAGATGCCGAGGAGCTGCTGCGCCTCGAGCGCGAACTCCATGGGGAGCTCCTTGAAGACCTCCTTGCAGAAGCCCGCGACGATCATGCTCACCGCGTTCTCGGCGGAGAGCCCGCGCTGCTTCAGGTAGAAGATCTGGTCCTCGCCGATCTTCGTCGTCGACGCCTCGTGCTCCAGCGTCGCCGTGCTGTTCTCGATCTCGATGTAGGGGAAGGTGTGCGCCCCGCAGGCGTTCCCGATCAGCATCGAGTCGCACTGCGTGTAGTTGCGCGCGTTCGCCGCCTTCGGCAGCACCTTCACCAGCCCGCGGTAGCTGTTCTGCCCCCGGCCGGCGCTGATCCCCTTGCTGACGATCGTCGACTTCGTGTTGCGGCCGACGTGGATCATCTTGGTCCCCGTGTCCGCCTGCTGGCGGTTGTTCACCACGGCGACCGAGTAGAACTCGCCGACGCTGTTGTCGCCCTGCAGGATCACGCTCGGGTACTTCCACGTGATCGCCGAGCCGGTCTCGACCTGCGTCCAGCTGATCTTCGCGTCGCGCATCGCCTTGCCGCGCTTGGTCACGAAGTTGTAGATCCCGCCGCGCCCCTCCTCATCGCCGGCGTACCAGTTCTGGACCGTGCTGTACTTGATTGTCGCGCTGTCGAGGGCCACCAGCTCGACCACCGCCGCGTGCAGCTGGTTGCTCGACCGCTTCGGCGCCGTGCACCCCTCGAGGTAGCTCACCGAGCTCCCCTCGTCGGCCACGATCAGCGTCCGCTCGAACTGCCCCGTGTCGGCCGCGTTGATGCGGAAGTACGTGCTCAGCTCGAGCGGGCACTGCACCCCCTTCGGGATGTAGACGAACGACCCGTCGCTGAACACCGCGCTGTTGAGCGCCGCGAAGAAGTTGTCGCTGTGCGGGACCACCGAGCCGAGGTACTTCCGCACCAGCTCGGGATGCTCCTTCACCGCCTCGCTGAACGAGCAGAAGACGATCCCCTGCTTCGCCAGCTCCTCCTTGTACGTCGTCCCGACCGACACCGAGTCGAAGACCGCGTCGACCGCCACCCCCGCCAGCCGCTTCTGCTCCGAGAGGGGGATGCCGAGCTTGTCGTACGTCTCGAGCAGCTTGGGATCGACCTCCTCGAGCGACCCGAGCGGCGTCGCCGTCTTCGGCGCCGAGTAGTAGCGGATCGCCTGGTAGTCGATCGGCTCGTAGGTGACGTTCGGCCAGCGCGGCTCCTTCATCGTCAGCCAGCGGCGGTACGCCTTCAGGCGCCAGTCGAGGAGCCACTCGGGCTCCTCCTTCTTGGCCGAGATGAGCCGGATGGTCTCCTCGCTCAGCCCCGGCGGAATCGTGTCCGCCTCGATCTCGGTCACGAACCCGTACTGGTACTCGCGTCCGACGAGGGCCTCGATCTCGCTGCTCATGATCTCGCTCGGTGGTGCCGCCGACGGGGCGGGCGTCCGTGGTGGTGCGACAGGAAGTGCGACGGGAAGCGGAACGACGCCGCGCTCAGGCGGCCGGCGCGGCGGGGGCGGCCGCCCCCACGCGGTACTCGCAGGCGTTGCAGCCGGCGAGGATGTGCGCGGTGCGGGTCACCGGCTCGCCGAGGAGCTCGGCGATGAAGGCCTGCTCGGTCGCGCAGACCTCCGGCCACCGCTCGGCGACCGCCCGTACCGCGCAGTTGTGCTTGGCCAGCATCGGCGCCCCCGTCGCGGGATCGGTGCGCGCCTCGGCCATGTAGCCGAGCGAGCTCCAGAGCTCCGCGACGAGCTGGACACGCTCGTGCAGCGGGAGCTGCGCGAGCGCGGGGACGGCATCGGCGGCCAGCTCGGCCCACTTCCGCCGGAAGAACTCCGCCACCCCCAGCCGCCCGTGCTCGGCCGTCATCGCCGCGAGCGCGTCGAGGAGGACCGAGGCGTAGGCGCGCGGGAAGAGCGCCTCGCCCGAGGCGGTCAGGGAGAAGGCGTGGACCGGCCCCCCCACCCCGCGCACCTCGCGGTGGTGGCGCACGACCCCCGCCGCCTCGAGCGCCTCGAGATGGCGCCGCATCGCGTTGGGGGTGACGTCGAAGCGGGCGGCGAGCTCGCGGGCGGTCAGCGGCTGGTGCTTCTTGAGCGCCAGCAGCAGCTCGGCCTGCAGGCCACGATACCCGACGAGCGCCGGGGCGACGGTCTCCATGGGCGAGCAACCTACTCGGTTTTCCCGATTCGTCAACGAAACCGTTGACGAATTCCATCCGCGGTTACGCGGAACCCCCGACGCACGAGTCGGGCGAACTCCGATGCGGCCGGCAGGGCGGTCGAAGCGCTCCGCCGGCCCGCTCCACACCATGCCGCCCGCCACGCTGTCGCCGGCCGCCCGTCCGCCCACGCCGCCACCGCTGGCACGGCTCTGGCGACCTCGGCCGACATGGCAGGACGACGCGTCCGGAGCGTACCGCTCCCGCGCACGCCACCGCATTGTCAGTATCCTTGCATCGGTCCGACGCATCCGGCGCACGACAGCCCCGCCACGCGCCCGCGGCCCCCCTCTCCCCCCGCATGGCCTTCCTCGTCCACGGCGACCAGCGACGCCAGCTCGGCCCCGGCGTCCTCTCCATCGGGAGCGGCGTCGAGGCCGGATGGCGCTTCCGCGTCCCGGAGCTCCTCCGCCTCCACGCCCTGATCGCCCAGGACGCCGCCGGACACCCCACCGTCGTCCGCGCCACCGCCGACGCGGAGATCACCGTCAACGGCGAACCGATCGGCGGCGAGGTCCGTCGCCTCCACCCCGGCGACACGCTCGGACTCGGCGGCCTCGACTTCCTCCTCGAGAACGACGCCCCGCGCCCCGATCCGGCCACCGTCACGGGACTGGGCTACCTCCGCGACGCCCGACGCGACCGGATCCACCGCCTCCTGCGCGACGTCACCACCATCGGCCGCGACACCGGCGCCGACCTCCTCCTGCAGGAGCCCGAGGTCGCGCGAATGCACCTGCACATCGTGCGCGATGGCGACACCATCCGTGCGGTACCGCAGCAGGGAGCAGTCACCCTGCTGAACGGCATGCGGTTGGAGAAGACGACGACGCTCAAGGACAACGACGCACTCGGCATCGGCCGCACCGTCCTCTTCTTCACGCACGAGGCGCCGCGACGCCACCCGCTCGAGAACACCACCCCCGTGCACACCGAGCGCTACACGCGCCGGCTCGGCACGGGCGTCCTCGGCGTCGTCGTCCGGCGCGAGGAGCGCGAGGCGCGCGAACGCCGCCGCTCCCGCGCCACCGCCATCGCCCTCGCCGCCATCCTCGTCGCCATCGCCGTCGTCACCACGCTCTGGCGCGCCGGCTCCATCCAGGCCGCCGTCACCGCACTCCTCTCGCGCCTCGGGTGAACGACTTCCGTCGTGACGTGACGCCACAGCTACGTGCCATCATCGCGGCAACTGTGGTCTTGGTGGCGACGGGCTGCGTACCGGCCGACACCCCTCCACCACCGGCCGCCACCGTACGGCTCGCCCCCGCCGATACCGCGGGGACGGCTCCCGACACGACGCTCACCGGCACCGCCGCGCCCCCGCCGCTCGCACTCGTCCTGCCGGCGCCGCCCGGCGGCCCCCTCGACGACCGTGCCCGCGCGCTCGCCGATCTCGCGGTCTTCGCGCCTCGCACCACGCGCTGGTTCATCGCCCGCCGAGTCGACTCGATCCAGGTCGCCGCCGACATCGGCCGCCTCGACGCCCCGCGCACCCCCGGCGATTCGCTCGCCGTCGCCCGCATGCTCGCGGCCGAGAGCCCGGTGCAGCCCGGTCTCCCCCTCGTCGTCCACGACTGGCGCCACCACGAGGCCACCGAGGTCACCGTCACCACCGCCGCCGGCCGGCGGCTGGTCGCCACCGCGCACCTCGCACGCCCGGGGTCGACCCCGTGGGTCGTCGTGGAGGCGCGCACCGCGCGCAGCGACTCGCTCCGCCCGTGGACCGCGCCTGCGGTCCCCTGCGATCCCGGCGACGGCGACGCCATCGCCACGACCGTCGAACGGCTCCTCGCCGGCGCCCGACGGGTCGACCCGGGCGCGATCACGACGCCCGATACCGGGGCCGACTCGGCCACCGCCCGCGGGAGCGCCATCACCGGCTGCTTCGGCGCCTTCCGCGCCGTCGTCGTGCGCCGCCCCGCCACCGCGGCCCCCGACGTCACCGAGAAGGCGTGGCTCCTCCGCCCGGACGGCCGAGCCCGGACCGTCCGCCTGCGCGACCTGAGCTACCCGCTCCACGACGTCGTCGGCACCGTCGACGTCGACGGCGACGGCACCGACGAGCTCCTCGTGCGCTCCTATCGCCCGGCGATGGAGACCGTCGCCGCGCTCCGCATGACCGACTCGGTCACCTTCACCCGCTTCGCCTCGGGCTTCACCGTCGAGCGGCGCTGAACCGGGGCGTCGCGCGCCTCAGCGCACCTCGAGGACCAGCGTCGCGAAGTCGGAGCGCCAGCGCGCGTCGGGCGACGCGGGATCCGTCGGGAGCGCGCAGCCGCCGGCGCTCATCGTCTGGTCGCTCGTCCGGAGCGAGGTCGCGCGCACCAGCCACTTCCCCGGGCGGTCGAGGCGGACCGACACCATCCCCTCGGCGTCGGCGCGCGCCATCCCCCCCTTCGCGGCGCCGGCGCGCGTCCACCCCACGCTCTGCCCCGGCTGCGGGACGAGGCAGCGCAGCACCTGCACCCGGAGCGTGCTCCCCGCGCGGAGCCGCACCGGGTCGCCCTGCGGGACGAGCTCGAGCCGCTGGCCGATCGGCTCGCGCCACGACGAGTCGCCCGGCACGTCGCCGACGCGCACGAAGCTCTTCGCGTGCTTCGCGTACGTCTCGGTCCACGTCCCGTCGCCCGCGCGGTACGCCGCGCGCACGCCCGAGTCGACGCCGATCTCGTCGAGGTAGTGCGCGACGTCGCGCGGCTCGAGCGTGAGCGTCCGCGGCCTGAGCGAGACGACGAGCGTCGCCGTCCCCGCGCGCGCGAGCGGGGCCGAGGTGAGCCGGAGCGCGCGGTTGCGCGCCGCGCCCGCGACCAGCGGCGTCTCCGCGCCGGCGAGGTACGCGTGCGCGCGCTCGATCCGCTCCGGCTTGATCGCCGTCTCGTTGACCGCGAAGCGCCCCGCGCTCGTCATCTCGAGCGTGGCGCGCCCGCCGACGGGGACGCTGCCGCGCACCGGCATCAACCAGGTGTCGTGCGCCGACAGGACGCCCGCGGCGAGCGTCGCCGCGACGAGGACGAGGGACGTGCGAACGGCACGCGGGCGAGGGAGCGGCATGCGACGTCGAGGCAGGAACGGGTGGGAGGTGTCGCGCCGCGGCCGAGGCGAGGGCGGGCGACGGACGTGCGGCGCCCGACGATGGGCACCCGCGCGACGCGCGGCAACCCGGGCCGCCGCCGCGTGTCACCCCGCCGCGTGCCCGGCGATCGTCATCCGGTCGCGCGCGAACGCGGCGACCGCCGCTCAACGCCGCGCCGACGTCGTCCGCGGTGCCGCGCGCATCACGCGCGCCCACGCCGGCGCGGCCACGCTGCCCGCGTCGCCCGGCGCGACGGCGCGCGTCCCCGACAGCGCCCCGACCCAGAGCAGCGCCACCACGTCGTTCGCGCCGCCGACGTAGAGCATCTCGCGTCCGCCCTCGGCCGTCCCCGTCTTGCCGAAGAGACGCACCCCCGGCAGCGCGTCGCCGACGCCCCGTGCCGTGCCGGTGTGCGGCACGCGCGCGAGCGCCGACGCCACCGACGCGAGGGCGTCGTCGTCGGCGATCGCCGTCACGCGCCGGTCGTCGTCGTCCTCGCCGAAGCGCGCGGCACGCACGTCGCCGCCGCCGGCGAATTGCGCGTAGGCGTCGAGCAGGGCGAGCGGGGCGATCGCGTCGGTGCCGAGCCCCGAGACGTGCGGCGCGTCGGCCCGCACGAGGAGCCCCGCCTCGGCCAGCGCTTCGCGCTCGCCGCGCCGCAGGCCGTCGAGCAGGCAGGGGCCGAGCACGTTGTCACTCCGCGCGAGCGCGTCGGCGAGCGTGCGGAACGGCGCCTCCCATCCCGACAGCGACTGCAGGTACGACGTCGCCGCCAGCTCGGGACAGTGGCCCTCGAGCATGCTGTACACGTCCACCGAGGCGAGGTCGGTCCCGCCACGCAGCGCCGCGGCCAGCAGGAGCGGCTTGAGCGTGCTCGCGGGACGGATGCGCGCGGCGGTGAAGAGCGCCGGGTCGCGCTGCGCCGCCGCCGCCGCCCACGCGAGCACCGCGCCGTCGGCGGCGCGGCGCGCCACGAAGAGCGCGGCGACGTCGCGCCCGCCGCGCCCGAGGCGCTGCACAAGTGCCGTCACCTCGCGCGCGGCGGCGCGCTGCAGCGGCGCGTGGAGCGTGGTCCGCACGACGCGCCGGTCGCCGATCAGCTCGCGCCGGTCGAGCATCGCCACGAGCGCCGCGTCGGGGCCCGGCTGCCGCGGTGCGGCGCGCACCGTTCCCGGGCGGAGCGAGGCCGCGTCCAGCCGTGCCCAGCGCGCGTCGAGCCGCCGCATGCGCGTGACGACGCGCCGCACCGTCGCCTGCCGCGTCGCGGCGTTCGCGCGCGCCGGGTCGCGCGGTCGCGGCGCGGCGACGAGGTGCGCGAGCTCGGCCGCGTCGGCGACGCGCAGCGCCGTCGCGGGGATGCCGAAGTACGCGAGCGCCCCCGCGTCCACGCCGCGCCGGTTGCGCCCGAGGTACACCGTGTTCAGGTACAGCTCGAGCACCTGGTCGCGGCCGAGCGACTGCGTGAGCCAGACGCCGAGCGTCGACTCGGCGAGCTTGCCGCGCACCGAACGCTCGGCGGGCATCGCCCGCCCGCAGAGCGCGCGCGAGAGCTGCATCGCGAGCGTGCTCGCCCCGCGGCGGCGGCCGGCGACCAGGTTGTCGCGGACCGCGCCGAGCACGGCGAGGGGATCCACGCCGGCGTGGTACCACGCGCGGAAGCGACGGTCCTCGACGGCGACGAAGGCGTCGGGCACCCACGGCGGGAGGTCGGCGAGCTCGCGGTAGCGGCCGCGATCGAGGTCGAGCGTCGTCACGATGCGCCCGTCCGCGTCGTGCACCACGCGGCTCGTGCGCGCCTCGGCGATCGCGCCGGCCACGTCGCACGAGTGGCCGACCCGATACGGCCAGAGCGCGGCGACGACGCCGAGGAGGGCGACGCCGGCGAGGCGGCGGGCGAGACGGCCGGAGCGGCGGAGCGTGGCGGCGAGGGGCACGCAGCGGGGGGAAGGGGACGCGCCGCAGCGGGGCGAGTTCCGCGCCAGCGTCCCGCGCCGTCCGGCTAGCTTGAGGGGCATGGACCCGGTCCTGCTGGCCGCCGTCGCCGTCGTCGGGACCGTCTCGGGCGCCACCGCCGCCGTCGTCGGCTTCGGCATCGGCTCGCTGCTCACGCCGCTCCTCGCCGCGTCGCTCGGCACCGACGCCGCCATCGCCGCCGTCGCGCTGCCGCACCTCCTCGCCACCGCCCTCCGCCTCTGGCGCCACCGCGCCCACGTCGATCGCGACGTGCTCGCGACGTTCGGCTGGCCGAGCGCCGTCGGCGGCGTCGCCGGGGCCATCGCCTACGCGCGCCTCGGCGATCGCGGGCTCGGCGTCGTGCTCGGGCTCCTGCTCCTCGCGACCGCCGCGATGAACGCGCTCCCCGCGCTCCGTCGCTGGCGCCCCGGGCGCGGCGCCGCGCGACTGCTCGGCCTCGCGAGCGGCCTCTTCGGCGGCATCGCCGGCAACCAGGGCGGGCTCCGCGCCGCGGCGCTCCTCCCGTTCGACCTCGCGCCGCGCGCCTTCCTCGCCACCGGGACGGCGATCGCGCTCGTGATCGACCTCGCGCGCACGCCGCTCTACCTCGCCCGCGCGGGCACCGCGCTGCTCCCGCACGCCCCGGCGATCGCGGTCGCGGTCGTCGCCTGCGTCGCCGGCACGCTGCTCGGCGAGCGCTGGCTCCTCGCGCTCCCCGTCGAGCGCTTCCGCCGCGTCGTCGCGCTCGTCGTCGCGCTCGCCGGGCTCGTCGTGCTCGTGCGCGTGCTCGTGTGAGCGTCTTGTGCGGGGTGTCCCGTCGACTTCCGTGCTTCGCGCGGCACCGCTGAACCGCGGGGGGTGAAGCAGGGACGGCAGGAAACGGCAGGGACGGCAGGCGACGGTCGGCAT
>ERZ1066121.1231-NODE-1231-length-19598-cov-16.064934_pt1 | contig 19598 bp, 17 predicted proteins | sample MGYA00382768_ERZ1066121 | MGnify/ENA primary metagenome ERZ1066121 (study PRJEB33369, sample SAMEA5778351) | biofilm metagenome | biome: Industrial cooling water; feature: Water cooling tower basin; material: Biofilm | place: United Arab Emirates | collected... | reverse complement strand
GCCCGACCCCGCCCGGCAGCCCGCGCTCGCCGCGCACGTGGCGCGCCGCCTCCGCGAGGGACGCGCCCGCACGGCCGCCGGCGCGGCCGGCGCGCGCCCACGCATCCCGGGCTTCGGTCATCGCCTCTACCCAGGCGGCGACCCGCGCGCGCCGCCCTGCTCCTCGCCGGCGTACGGCAGCGCGCGACGAGCGCGGACGGCGCAGACGAGGCGAACGTCGCGGCAGCACACGGCGTCGCCTTGGCCGAGGCGTACGCCGCCGCGGTGCATGCCGTCGCCGGCGCGCGACCGACGGTCGACTATGCGCTCGTCGCGCTCTGTCGGGCGGCCGGCGCGCCGGCGCACGCCCTGCTCACCCTCTTCGCGCTCGGGCGTAGCGCCGGGTTCGTGGCGCACGCGCTCGAGCAGTACGCCGCGGGCCGGGTCCTGCGCCCCCGCGCGCACTACGTCGGGCCGCCCATCGAGGCCACGACCCCGCCAGTGGCGCCCCGGTGAATTCGCCGACCCAGCACCAGCGCGATGCACCGTGCGCGCACCGTCCGCAGCGCTGCGTCGCACGCTCGACGCTCCGTCGGTCGCACGCCCCCACTCTCTCCCTCACGCCCCTCCGCCATGTCCACCCCAGAGCCGCCGCACCACGCGCCATCCGCGGCCGCATCGGATCCCGCCGCTCTGAGCTTCGTCGAGCTCCTCGCCTACGAGCGCGAGGAGCTGGATCGCTGGGCCGCGTTCTTCGCCTCGCATCCGGGCGCGCTCGACGTCCCGTTCGCCGAAGGCCGCACGGCGACCGTGCGCGGCGTAGTCCAGCACATCGCCGCGGTCGAGCGGCGCTACGCGGACCGCCTCGCGGGCGTGCCCGTGACGCCGTACGAAGCCGTCCCGACCCACCCGGACGCGGCGCTGCTCGCGGCCGCGCGCGACGCGAACGCCCGGCTCGCCGCGGCCGCGGCCGGGACGTCGGCGGAGGACCTCGCACGGGTGCTCGAGTTCACGACCCTCAGCGCGGGGACGCAGCGGGCGAGCGCGCGGAAGATCGTCGCGCACGCGCTTCTGCACGGCGTGCGCACGTGGGCACAGGTCGCGACCGTCCTCCGCCAGCGCGGGGCGGCAACGGAGTGGCACCATGACCTGCTGTTCAGCGAAGCGCTGACCTGACGCCGGCAGCCCAGCGCATCGAGCTGCGACGTGGTGAGTCTTTCAACCGCTGCCGGTCGAGACGGAGTGGCCTGCCGGAAGCTACGCCTGCGAGAACCGAGTGGCCGACTCAGCAATGTTGCGTTCGACCGGCAGCCTCGGTTCTGGCCTCCCTCGCCGGCCCGGATGGTCGGGGTACGCGGGCCACCGGCTGCCTAGTCCCCTCGGGCTGGGTAGCTTCCATGCGACTGCCCCCCGCCATCATGCCCCTGCTCGATCGTCTCCTCAGCCTCCGCGCCGAGATCGGCGCCGCCGCTGCCGCGAGCGGCGCGCGCGACGTGCGGGTGTTCGGCTCCGTGGCACGCGGCGAGGAGCGCCCGGACAGCGACGTCGACCTGCTCGTCGAGCTCGAGCCGGGGCGGACGCTCTTCGACCTCGCCGCCCTGGAGGAGCGTCTCGAGGGGCTGCTCGGACGCCCGGTGCAGGTGGCGACCGCGCGCGACCTGCGCGCGCCGGTGCGGCGAGCGGCCGAGCGCGACGCGGTGCGCGTCGCGTGACGCGCACGGCACCGACGGCGCCAGCCCGGGCGGTGCCCTCGGCGCGGTGCGGGGCACCGTGACCCGCGACCCGGACGCGCACTCGGCCGGGAGCCCGGCGTCCGCCGCGGCCGTCGAGCGCCTCGAGCACATGGTGGCCGCCGCTGAGGCCATCGCCGGCTACGTGGCCCGAGGCCGCGCGGCGTTCGACGCCGACCCCGCCGTGCTCGACGCGGTGCTGTACCAGCTCGTGGTCGTTGGCGAGGCCGCGAAGGCGGTCCTGCAGGCCGACCCCGGGTTGCGGGCGCGGTTCCCCGACGTGCCGTGGTCGGCGATGGCGCGCGTACGCGACCGCGCGGCCCACCACTACTACAAGCTGGACCGAGACGTGGTGTGGGAGACGGCGCAGGCGGCGGTCCCGGCGGCGGCCGCCGCGCTCCGGTTTGCGCTCGCCGCGCTCGGACGCCCGTCGCCCTGAGGCGCTCGACACTCGTACCGAAGCGAGACACGAGGGCCGGCAGCACGGCGGGGGCGCGTTTCATCGTGAGACGTGCCCCAGCCGTCGCAATGCCGACCGTCGCCTCAGGCCACGAGGCCTCCTCTGGAACCGGAGCGATTCAGTGGGCTGGGGCGACGCGGTGGCGTGCGAGGCGTTGGGACCGTCGGCTCCGGTCGCCACCGGGCCGACGCTGCTCACGCTGGGCGGGGTGCTCCGGCGATCGGATACCCTAGTATCCTGCAAGATACTTCCGTATCCTTCTGCATGGCTCGCCCGCCGCACGTCGCCCAGGGGTTCCTCCGAGCGCCGCTCACCGCGGTGTTCCGCTCGCCCGGCGCCGTGCGCGTGCTTCGTGCGCTGAGCCGCCATGGCGGCCTGCTCGCCGTCCCTACCCTGGAGCGCGCCGCCGGGTTGACCAATGCCGGCACGCACCGCGTCCTGCGGGCGCTGCTCGACGCCGGCATCGTCCGCCCCGAGGGGCAGGGCCGTGTGACCGCCTACCGGCTCGACGCGAGTCACCCGCTCGCTCCTGCGATCACCGCGCTGTTCGCTGCCGAGGCGGCGCGCGTGGACCGCGTGCTCGACGCCGTCCGCGCGGCGGCCGCACCGCACCAGCCGACCGCCGTCTGGCTCTTCGGCAGCGTGGCGCGGGGCGAGGACGTGCCCGGGAGCGACGTGGACGTCGCGGTCGTGTTCCCGGCCGGGCGTCCGGACGCGGCGCTCGCGGCGATCCGCGAGGCGCTGGCGCTCACCGAGGACGCCGAGCGGGTGGCCATCTCGGTCATCGGGCTCTGGCCGGCCGACGTTGCGCGGCTAGCGGGTGGGGAGCGCGGCGCGCCCGACCCACTCTGGCGGGCTTTCGAGCAGGACGCGGTCCCGCTTCTGGGTGACGCGCCGGCTCTGCTGCGGCCGCGCTGGACGATGGACCACCCCGAGCGGCCGCGGGACGCCGACCTGGCGTCCCGCGCACCTCGAGGGGCCGGTCGAGGTGCCGAGCGAAGGAGGTCGACATGACGCGCCGTGGGCCCGAGCGGGCGGTCGACGAGCGCTTCTGGTCGGGGCGCCTCGACAACGCGCGCACCTTCCGGCGCGCGGCCGAGGCACTCGCCGACCTCGCGAACGAGGGCGAGAACGCCAACCCGATCGTCGCCCTCATCGTGCTCGCCGCGGTCGGTTACGGAGATGCGCTCACCGCACGCGTGCGAGGTGTGGTGAACCGGCAGGATCACCAGATGCTTCCCCGAGCGGTGCGCGATGCGCTCGGCAACGGTGTGCCCGAGGCGGAGCTCACCCGGCTGCGGCGCATCCTCGCCGAGAAGGACGCGGCGGAGTACGGCGCGAGGTACGGCAACCTGACGCCCGCCCGCGCGCTGCTCGGCGATCTGCAGCGCTTCGCGCAGTGGGTCGAGCAGACGCTCCCGACCTTGTGAGACATCGCGTGACCCACCGCCAGCGCGAATCGCGCGTGGTCGTAGACAGCTCGGCACGACGCGTGGGCAGCCGCGGCCGAGTTCCGACCCCGCCTCGCAGCCATCTCGGTCGCCGTCCGGAGCCGTCGGCGAGAGACCCTGATCGTGCGACGGGCATGCGAGACGTGGTATCCCGCGAACGCGGGTTCGAGCAGCGCGCCGCGGGGGAGGTTCGGGAAACGACCGCTCCTCACCGCCTCGCGTCGGCGCCTGCGCTGGGGGGGGCCGCCCCTGTGGGCCGGTCGCGGTCGATCGGATCGCTGGCCGGTCCGGACCGGCCGGCGCGCCCGACGGGGTGGTCGCGCCGGCCGCGGTGTCGCCCCGCGGCGCGTAGCCGCTCTCGCGCAGCACGCTCATTGGGCGAGTCGGTTGAGCAGCCGGAACGCGGCGCGCGGGGCTAGGCGGTCGAGCAGGTAGAGCAGGCGCGCGCCCCCGACGCGGACTTCGGTCCGGCCGCTCGCGAGCGACCGGAGCGCGGCGGCCGCGAACGCCTCCGGCGTGACTGCCGGCGGTCCGCCAGCCCCACCGGGGTGGAGCGCCCCCTGGAGCAGCGGCGTGTCGACGGCCGGCGGGGCGATGTCCACGACACCGATGCCGCTTCCGCGGAGCTGGTGTCGCAGTGCCTGCGTGAAGGCCTGGAGCCCGGCCTTCGTCGCGCCGTAGATCGGCGTCGCCGCGAGCGGCACGTACCCCAGCCCCGACGTCACGTTGATGATGGCCGGTGCGCGACCGCGTGCCACCTGGCGGAGCAGATGGGGGAGGAACAGCGACGCGAGATGGATCGGCGCCTCGAGGTTGGTCGCGATCTCGCCGGTCTGCACCACGTCCGGACCGGCGGTCAGCTGCACGCGGCGCTGCAGTCCGGCGTTGTTGACGAGGACATCGGTCTCCGGGTGCTCCTCCTCGACCCACGCGAGCAGCCGCCGGCGGTCGGCGATGTCCGCGACGTCGGCCGTCAGCGTCGCGAGGTTGGGGACACGCGTCGTCGCCTCCGCGAGGCGCGCCGGGTCGCGGCCACACACGAGCACCCGACTCCCCGCCCGCGTGAAGGCCTCGGCGAGCGCGAGGCCGATCCCCGAGCTTCCACCGGTGATCAGGACCGTGTGACCATCGAGCTGCATGTGTGACGACGGGGTGAGCGGGAGACGGGACGCGGGAGTGAGCGGACGCACGGCCCGTCGGTCACGCGGGCGCGATGGGCCGCGTGGCGCGCCGGTCGCCCCACGGCGGGGCCGCCGGACGTGCGCCGGACGTGCGCCAGACGTGCGCCGGACGTGCGCCGGGCGGCGTCAGGGCTGGACGGCGGCCCGGACGAGCGTCTGTGCGACGGCGGCGCTCTCGGCACCGAGGGACAGGGTCTCCCACTGGCGGAGCCTGCCATCGCGCCCGTAGGCGGCGGCCACCAGCGGGCGATCGTCGGTGCGCACCGGGCGTCCCAGCGCGCCGTCCCAGTCGAGCAGCACGCGCGTCGCGGTGTCCTTCGGCATCTGATTCCGGATCAGGCTGCGCACGAGGCGCGGGGCGCCGCGCAGATCCGCCACGGAGAGCACGCGCACGGCGCTCCCCGCGCTCGCCGTGCGGAACTGCCGCTCCCAGCGCGCGGCGGCGTCGCTCCCCTCGCGGTTGGACGCGATCACGATGATGGGGACCCCGGGCGGGCTGGCGAGTGCCGTGATGCTGCCGAACTGGTCCCGGAGCGTCACGGCCGGCAGGCGCGGCGGGGGCGCGCCCGCGCCGGACGCCGCGGCCGCCTGCGCGCCGAGGGCGCCGGCGGGCAGACCGGCGGTCGTGGTCATGGCGAGCAGCGCCGCGAGCGCGGGTGGGAGAGCCGGCATGCACGCCGCGGCGATGCGACGCGCGGCGTGGCCGTGGACGACGCGGGAAGACTGGGAAGACGAGAGGCGGGACACGGACGAGGAACGGGGAGAGGATGGCGCAGCGCGCGATCGCCCTGCAGCGGACGGCAGCGGACTGCAGCGGATGCCGGCCGCCGGTCGGCGGCGGGCCGGCAGCTCACCGGCTGACCACGTCAGCCGTCAGCCGGCGGTTCTGGAAGAGCCGGAAGGGGAGAGCTCGCCGTCCGTCCAGTACTCCAATCCTGGACGGTGCAGGGGCCATCGCCCATGTCGACGACCTGACGTTCGTGCATGCGCCCCGCCGATCCCGAACGCGCCCTCGCCCACGAACGGCTCGTAGGCCGAGTGCAGGACCGACAGCCCGCGATTCCGGCGGGCGTCGTCGCGACCGCCGCGGCGCGGTGCCCGGCCGGTCGTCGCGCTCGGCCCTGCCCCCGGCGGTGTGGGGCACGCACCCTCCCCGCCACCGTTGTGATACGGTATCGTATCGTATGAAGAAAGCAAGGGTTCCAGGACGCCCGCGTAGCGAAACCGCGCGCGAGGCCATCCTCACCGCCGCGTTCGCCCTCCTCGCCGAGCGCGGCTACGGCGCGTTCGCGATCGAGACGGTCGCCGCCCATGCGGGCGTCGGGAAGACGACGATCTACCGGTGGTGGGCGTCGAAGGCGGAGCTCGCGATCGACGCCTTCCTCCACGCGACGGACGCGGAGATCCGCCTCCCCGACACGGGGTCGGCCGAACGTGACTTCCGGGCGCAGATCACCGATCTCGCCGAGGTGCTCCGCGGCCCTCGAGGGCGCGCGTTCGCGGGCATGCTGGCGGGATCGGCCGCCGACCCCACGCTCGGCCGCGCGCTCGGCGAGCGTGTCCTGGAGCCTCGGCGACGCTGGGGCTTCGAGCGCATCGTGCGCGCCCAGCGCGCCGGCGAGCTCCGGGCGGGGGTGGAGCCGATGGCGGCGCTCTCCGTGCTCTACGGTCCGCTCTACGCGCCCCTCCTGTTCGGCGGCGAGGTCCCCTCGGCTCCCGAGGTGGCGGCGTACCTCGACGTCGCGTGCGCGGGCGTGTTCGCGCGCCGGCGGCGCGCCGCAGCGGCCGCGCCACCGGGCGATCCGGCCGCCACCATCTCCTGAACCGCGGGGTGGGCGTCTCGCGATGAGACGCCCGCTCCGCGGCTTCGCTGCCGACCCCTTCGCTCCCGTGTGGCAGGTTCCGTTCAACGGGCGAGGGCCGCGTACCCGAACACGCCACTGGCCGCGAGCAAGAGGAGTCCGGCGACGACGAACTCGCCGGGGCGCTCGGGCGGCACGCGCCCGAGCGAGCGCAACGCGACCTGCGGGAGAACGAAGCTCACGCTCCCCTTGATCACCTGCGCCCAGCCGAGCGCGGTGAGCAGCGCCGCCGGACCCGTCCAGACGGGGTGGAACGCCACCACCAGTGCCCCGAAGGTGAGGCTCAGGAATCCGTTCACGAACGCGCCGGCGCGGCCCCAGCGGCGCAGCCGCACGAAGCACTCGGCCCACGCCCGCGGCTGGGCGACATGCGACGCACCGATCACCAGGCTGAACACCGCGGCGGACATCTCGACCGCGCGTTCCATCGCGTACACCTCGACCGCGCGTTCCATCGACGACCCCTCGGTCGGTCGTGAAGACGCCCCATCCCACGCCTCCTACGGCGCTCCGTACGGCGCTCCGTACGGCGCTCCGTACGGCGCTCCGTACGGCGCTCCAGCGCGTGCCGCCGGGCGGCGGCGAACGTAGCACGTCCTCGGGAGGAAGGCAGGCTAGGCGTCGAGGGTTGGCGCGGCGAGCGAAGCGGGCGCGCCAGCCGCGTGCACGGCTGCCGGGAGGCGCACGGCGACGGCCGTAGACGGCCGCGACGTGTGGAAGGGACGACGCATCGGTGTGCTGGAGGGGTGATGGGGAGAGCGCACGGACGAGCAGCGTACTGCGCGCGACGTCGCATCGCTTGCACGATCGCGCCACGGTCGTTGGCGCATCGCTCCAAGCGCGCGAGGCCGCGACGGCCGCACCATGAGCGAGCCGCGGCAGCCCGCGCGGTGCACGCTCGATCCCACGGTGCCGTTCCACTCATGTCCATCGTGTTCCACCTCCGCTCTGCCGCGCACGCGGCGCCGACACGGACCACGTGCCCGACGAGCACGCCCGTGCCTCCGACGGCGCGCCAGCACGAGAGAGCGCCACGGGGGTCGGCACCATCGCGCGTCGACCCCCGTGATGATGACCCGCCGGCGACGCTGTTCGCCGACGCCGCCGGCTCGATCCCGGGCGTCACGTTCGTCGCTGCGCCGGTGGTGCCCGAGCCCTCGACCCTGCTGCCCGCGGCGGGGCTGCTCGCACGGTCCGCCGCGTCGAGGCGCCGGCGCATGACGTCCGCTCTCGCCGCGCGCGCCTGTCCGCGGGCGGCGTGAGCCGTGTGTCGCCCCAGGCTGCCCTTGCCCTCCCACCGCATCCCCCCATCCGTGCTCCCGTCCACCACTCCCTCTGCGCAGCCCGCGCGCGCCGTCCACCTCGCCGGCCACGCGTGCGTGCTCGCGGGTCTCACGTTCTTCTGCGATCTCGCGCTGCACCGCGTCTCGGCGCTGTTCGGCCGCGGCTACTACGTGGTCGCCGCGCTCGTTGGGGTGGCATTCGCCGCCGCCGCGTTCGCCGTGCGGCGTGGCGCCATCCGGCCGCGTGGGTGGACGCGCCTGCTCGGGGCGGCGGGGGCCGGCGCCGCCGGCGCGGGCGCCGCACTGTGGCTCGCCGCGTTCGCGCTGCTCGCTGCCCGGCCGGAGGCGCGCTTCACCCAGAAGCTCACACCCGGCGGCTCGCTGCTGCTCAGCGTCGGCATGCTCGCGCTCGGGGCGGCCGTGCTCGGATCGCACCGCGCGCGCGGCTGGCGCGCGTGGGCGCCGCTGCTTGTGGGGGCGTACTTCCCGCTGCAGCTCGCAGTTCAGCTGGCGTTCTTCCTCGACGGGCGCGACGGCGCGCCCGGGCCGCGCGGCGAGCTGCTCGGCGCCTGGGGGCTGCTCTGGGCGTGGCTGGGCTACGGCCTCGCGTCGCCGACGGCGGCCGGGCGACCGGCCACCCACGCGGGTGCCTAACAAGCTGGCGCTGCGGGCGTGCTGCGCGCACGTCCGCCGCCGGCAGGGGCTGGCGTCCCCGTGGCGTCGTCCACCCGCGGGGCCGTCCCATCGCGCCGCCCCCCTCGTGCGCCCCTCGGACTCGCCACGTCCGGCATCGCCGGCTGCAGCGCCGGCTTCATCGCCCGCTGCATCGCCGTCCAGCGCGACCGCACCCGAGCACGCGCGCCGCCCGGCGCGTCTGCCCGCTCGCGAGTCGGCCCGCCGCACCGCGGCTCGCGGCGCCGACCACCGATCGCACCTCCGACACCCACCTCTCGACACGTCACGCGATGATTCCCGCATCGAACGTTCCCAACCCCGCTGCCACCCAGCGCCTCGCCGGCGGCGGCGAGCTCGCGCCCGCGGACTTCTACCCGGTGCCGGACGCAGATCTCCTCCAGCATCCGTGGCGGTGCATCGGTCGTCTCGAAGCGCGGCATCCCGACGGCGGTGCCTACCAGCACGCCGGCACCGCAGTGCTCGTGGGGCGCAGGATGATCCTCACCGCCTCGCACTGCTTTCGCGGCCGCGCCTTCGCCGACGGATGGCGCTTCCGGTTCACCCCGGCCTACGCCAACGGGGCCCAGCTGCGCGACCCTGCCGGTGGATTCGTCACGCGAGCCACGCTCACCGGAAACGTCGTGCTCGGCCGCCCCGGGCATTTCGGCGCTCCGGACTTGACCTCCGATACCGCCGCCGGATGGGACTTCGCCATCTGCGAGCTGGCCGTGGCGCTGGGTGACGTCTGGGGCTCGCTCGCCGTGTTCGCGACGGCCGGGCACAGCTACGACGACGTGAAGTGGACGAGCGTCGGTTATCCGGTCGGTCTGCACGGCGGCGAGCACCCGATCCGCTTTCCCGGCATCGACATTCACGGGGTCGAGAACGACAGGAACGGCAGCAAGGAGATCGAGACCGACGACTACGTGCTGCGCGGCCCCCTGGATCGTGGCAAGTTCGCGAAGGGCTGGTCGGGCGGGCCGCTGATGTCGATCCGCGGGGGCCAGTGGGTCGTCGCCGGCGTGATGTCCGGAAGCGAACCGGATGGCCTCGACATCGATGGCACCAACGTCTTCGCCGGCGGCCAGCGACTGCTCGACGCGCATCGTGAAGCGCACCAGCGGTGGAGTCGATTCGACTGGGCCGGGTGGTTCCCCTTCGGCGGTACGTTCCACGCCGGCGACAGCCTCGCCGCCGTCGAACGGCGTCCCGGCACCCACGAAGTGTTCGGTCGCGGGACGGACAACCGCATCTGGCAGAACGACTACCCGGTCGACGACGGCTGGTCGGGTTGGAGCCCGAGCGTGCCCGGCGCGGTGGCGGCCGGTCCGCCGACGGCGCTGTCCTGGTCGCCCGATCACGTCAGCGTGTTCTGGGTCGGCACCGACGGGCAGGGCTGGACCAGTCACTGGTACGACAGCGCCGGCGCCTGGTCGGGTCCGTACCCGCTCGGCGGCTCCTTCCAGGCCGGCGACAGTCTGGCCGTCGTCGCCAGGCGCCCGAACACGTTCGAGCTGTTCGGTCGCGGCACGGACGACCGCATCTGGCAGAACGACTACGCAGTCGGCGTGCATGACTGGACCGGATGGACCGCGAGTGTGCCCGGCGCGGTGGCAGCCGGTCCACCGACGGCGCTGTCCTGGTCGCCCGATCACGTCAGCGTGTTCTGGGTCGGCACCGACGGGCAGGGCTGGACCAGTCACTGGTACGACAGCGCCGGCGCCTGGTCCGGTCCGTACCCGCTCGGCGGCTCCTTCCCGACCGGGGACGGTCTGGCCGTCGCCGCTCGGTGGGCAAACACGTTCCAACTGTTCGGCCGTGGCCGCGACAGCCGCGTGTGGCAGAACGACTACGCCGTCGGGGTGCATGACTGGACGGGGTGGCGTGTCACCGCACTCGGAGCCACGATCTCCGGCACCCCCTCGGCGCTCAGTCACCACGCCGACCATGTGCAGCTCTACGCCATCGACGGCAATCGCGAGGCGACCAACACCTACTGGGGGAACCTCGACGGATGATCGCAGCGCGTCGGGCGCATCACACCGCGGCTCCACAGTGAATCGCCCCGCGTGCGGAGGAGACGGGCGGCCTCGAGTCTCCCAGTTGCTGGCCAGTGCGACGCCGCCGCCCGTGGGCTCGTCGGTGCGCGTCGGCGCCTGACAAGGGCCGACGCGCACCGGCGCGTGGCCTGGCCGGGCTCGCCAGGCCCGAACGCGAACTGCGCTAGCGCGCCCCCCCCGCCCCCCCGCTCGTCACGACCTTCGCCCGCGTCCCCGCCGGGAGCGTGCTCGTCGGCCCGGCCGCCTGGTTGAGGATCGCCAGCAGCTCGGGGGTGACCGACGGCGACGGATAGCGGCGCGCCAGGTCGGCGATCGTCGTCGCCCCCGAGAGCGGCACCACCTGCAGCCGGTCGGGCCGGACGGCCAGCAGCGCCGGGTCGGTGAGCGGGGCGAAGCTCCCGACCACCTGGCGGAAGACCGGGTCGTACTGGGCGAAGCGGGGCTGCGGGGCGTAGCCGAGCAGCTGGTAGGTGCGCCCGTCGTAACCGAAGAAGGCGACCAGCCCCTGGATCGTCCCCTGCTCGGTGGCCGCCTGGAAGTAGCTCGCCACCGCCGGGACGCCGTTGACGGTGACCGCCGCCGCCTGCCCGGGCTGCAGCCCCTGCTGGGAGAGGAAGCGGCGCGCCGCCGCCTGCGGGTCGGCGCCCTGCGCGAGGGTGAGCTGCAGCGCGGCGTCCTGCTGCGGGCTCACGGCGACGACCGCCTGCGGGGTGTTCTGCGCCTGCCACTGCGGGGGGAGCGCGAGGGTGAAGCGCAGCTCGGGGTGGACGAAGGTGCCCTGGCGGAAGAAGCCGTTGCGCGGGTTCTCACCGTAGATCAGCCCGTCGATGCGCGCGAGGAACTCCTCGCGGTCGGTGCGCAGCTCGGCGGTAGGACGGCCGAGCTCGGCGGCGCGCCGCTGCGCCGTCTGGACGCGCTCCCCCGGGTCGGGGTGGGTCGCCGCCCAGGACGGGACCGGGCTCTGCCCGGCGGCCTCGCTCAGCCGGCCGAGCGCGGCGAAGACGTCGTCCATCTCGCGCACGTCGTAGCCGGCGGCGAGGGCGTAGTCGAAGCCCAGGCGATCGGACTCGCGCTCGTCGTCGCGCCCGTACTTGAGGAAGAGGAGCTGGAGCCCGCTGCCGAGCGCCTGGCCGAGCTGGCCGACGGTGGGGGAGAGCACCGCGCCGATCCCGAGGCCGAGCTGGGCGAGCTGGGCGCGGCTCATCTGCGAGACCGAGTGGCGGGCGGTGACGTGGCCGATCTCGTGGCCGAGGACGCTGGCCAGCTCCGCCTCGTTCTCCATGAGGGCGAGCAGCCCGCGCGTCACGTAGATGAAGCCCCCCGGGAGGGCGAAGGCGTTCGGCGTCGGGTCGTCGACGACGCGGAAGCGCCAGGGGAGGTTGGGGCGCTGGCTGCGCGCGGCGAGGTCGGCGCCGATGGCCTGGACGTAGCGCTGCAGCGCCTCGTCGGGGACGAGGCCGAGCGTCTGCTCGACCTCGGCGGCGCCCTGCTGCCCCATCTGGATCTCCTGATCCTGTGAGATGAGGGCGATCTCGCGCCGGCCGGTGACGGGGTTGGTGGCGCACCCCGCCAGGACCCCCGAGCCCCCGACGCCCAGCACGGCGAGGGCGGCGGCGGCCCAGCGGCGGGCGCGGCGGCGGAACGGGGCGGCGGGCGCGGTGTGGGGCACTGGAGGTCCTCCCTCGACGTGGGTCCGGCGGCGCCCGGGCCGACGGGTGCTCGGGCGGCGGGCGACGGCTGCCCCGACGCAGGGCAAGGCCCGGTCCGCCGCGGCCGGGCGGCCGGCGCGCCGTCCGGCTAGCTTCGCCGCATGCGAATCGTCGGCGGCAAGCTGGCCGGGCGCGACCTGACCTCGCCCAACGACTTCCGGGTGCGCCCGACCGCCGAGCCGGTGCGCGCGGCGCTGCTCGACGCCCTGTGGCGCGACCTCCCCGAGGCACGGGTGCTCGACCTGTTCGCCGGCACCGGGGCGCTCGGCCTCGAGGCGCTCTCGCGCGGGGCGCGCTACGCCGACTTCGTCGAGACGCGCCCGGCCAGCCTGCACGCGCTGCGGGCGAACGTGGCGGCGCTGCGGCTGCGCGAGAAGTCGCGGATCTTCAAGCGCGACGCGCTGCCGTTCGCCGCGGCGCTCGAGCCGGACCGCTACGACCTGGCGTTCCTCGACCCACCCTACGGCTCGCGGCAGCTCGACCGGGTGCTCGAGAGCTGGCAGGCGACGCGCTTCGCGCGGGTGCTGGCGGTCGAGCACGCGCGCACGCACGAGCTGCCGCGCGGCAGCTGGCAGCGGGCGTTCCCGGACACGGACACGGTGGTGACGATCTACCGGGCGTGAGCTCTGCGGCGGCCCACGCGCGCCCTGCCGACGTCCGGTCGCCGCGTGCGAGCCGGTGAAGGCGGGGGCGCGGGAGCTCCAGCGGGCTACGGCGCGTTGCCCGCCGCGCCGGCCGTCCCGCCCCCGAGCGCCCGCACCACCCCCGCCGCCGGCGGTAGCGGCGGCGCCTCCTCGCGCAGCCCCACCCCGGTGAGCCCGCGCCGCCGCGCCTCGCGCACCAGCCACCCGACGACGTGCGCCGCGGCGTCGTAGCCCAGCCCCTCGGGGCGCACGTTCGAGACGCAGTTGCGCTCCGCGTCCACCCGCCCGGGGCGCGGGTCGTGGGTGAGGTAGACGCCCAGACTCTCGGGGGCGGTGAGCCCCGGGCGCTCGCCGAGCAGCACGACGACCAGCGAAGCGCCGAGGGCGCGGGCGACCTCGTCGCCCAGGGCGACGCGCGCCCGCTCGGCGACGACGATCGGCGCGAGGCGCCACCCCTCGCCCCGGAGCGCGGGGACCAGGCGCGCCAGCAGCGGCGGCGCGTGCCGCTCGGCGGCCCCGGCGGAGAGCCCGTCGCCGACGATGAGGGCGAGGTCGGGGGGCGGCTCGCCGGCGGGTGCGCGCGTCGCGTGGGAGGCCAGCCGCGCGCGCCCCTCCTCGCACAGCCGCCGGCCGAGGTCGGGACGGAGCAGGTACTCGCGCCGGTCGGCGGCGGCGCTGGCGACGCGCACCATGCCCGCGCCGAGCGACGCGAGCTCGCCGGCCAGCCGCCCGGCGTCCAGCGTCCGCCCCACCGCGTCGCGCGCCCGCGCGTGGGCGAGCTGGAAGTCGAGGTGCGCCGCCGTCGGCACGCTCCCCCCGGCGCGGCCGAGGGCGATGCGGGCGGCGGTGAGGGCCCGCAGCGGATGCCACGGATCGGCGATCATCCGCGCACCGCGCGACACGCGCGACGCCGCCCCATCGGGCGCCCCACGCGCCTCATGCGTCTCACGCGTCTCACGCGCCCAGCCCGGCGCTCAGGGCGAGGGCGCGCTCGCGCGGGGGGACGAGCCGTCCGCGCGCGTCGAGCAGCTCCATCGTCTGCAGCCACCGCTCGAACTCGGGCGCCGGGCGCAGGCCGAGCAGCTGGCGCACGTAGAGCGCGTCGTGGAACGAGGTGCTCTGGTAGCCGAGCATCACGTCGTCGGCGCCGGGCACGCCCATGACGTAGGTGCACCCGGCGGTGGCGAGCAGGGTGAGCAGCGCGTCCATGTCGTCCTGGTCGGCGTCGGCGTGGTTGGTGTAGCAGACGTCGCACCCCATCGGCACCCCGAGCAGCTTGCCGCAGAGGTGGTCCTCGAGCCCGGCGCGGGTGATCTGCTTGCCGTCGTGCAGGTACTCGGGGCCGATGAAGCCGACGACGGTGTTGACGAGCAGCGGGGCGTAGCGCCGCGCCACGGCGTAGGCGCGCGCCTCGCACGTCTGCTGGTCGACGTCGTGGTGGGCGAGCGCGGAGAGGGCGCTCCCCTGCCCCGTCTCGAAGTACATCACGTTGGCGTCGGGACCGCCGCGCCCGAGGGCGCGCGCCGCGGCGTGCGCCTCGTCGAGCAGGGCGAGCGTGACGCCGAAGCTCCGGTTGGCCGCCTCGGTGCCGGCGACGCTCTGGAAGACGAGGTCCACCGGGGCGCCCTGGGCCATCAGGTCGAGCGTCGCGGTGACGTGGGCGAGCACGCACGTCTGCGTCGGGATCGCGTGCCGCTCGCGGAGCGCGTCGAGCACGTCGAGCAGCCGCCGGAGCACGGCCGGGGCGTCGGAGGCCGGGTTGACGCCGACGACCGCGTCGCCGCTGCCGTAGAGCAGCCCGTCGACGACGCTGGCGACGATCCCGCGGACGTCGTCGGTGGGGTGGTTGGGCTGGAGCCGCGTCGAGAGCCGCCCGGGGAGCCCGATGGTGCTGCGGAAGCGCGTCACGACGCGGCACTTGCTCGCCACGAGCACCAGGTCCTGCAGCCGCATGAGCTTCGAGACGGCGGCCACCATCTCGGGGGTGAGCCCGGGGGCGAGCGCGGCGAGCGTGGCCGCGTCGGTCTCGTAGGCCAGCAGCCAGTCGCGGAAGTCGCCGACCGTCAGGTGCGCCACCGGGGCGAACGCCGCCGCGTCGTGGCCGTCGACGATCAGCCGCGTGACCTCGTCGTCCTCGTACGGCACCACCGCCTCGCTCAGGAACGCGCGCAGCGGCACCTCGGCGAGCGCCATCTGCGCGGCGACGCGCTCGGCGGCGGTGCGGGCGGCGAGCCCGGCGAGCACGTCGCCGCTGCGCGCCGGCGAGGCGCGGGCGAGCAGCTCGCGCAGCGAAGGAAAGTGGTGCCGCTCGCCGGCGACGGTGTGGGCGAAGCGCACGGGCGGGGCGACCGGGCGGGGCGACCGGGCGGAGCGGGGCGGGCGGGCGCGCCGCGCGGGCCGCCGGCGGGGGACGGGGTCGGCGCGAAGATAACCCCCGAGCGCGGGCGCCCGACAGCGGGGCGCGACCCGGCCCCCGACCCGGTGAGCGGATCCGGCGTCGGTAGTACCTTCCGCCTGACGCTCCCCGGCGCCCGAGCGGCGGGCGACCGGCGGCCCCTCGCCCCCCGCCCCGCGTCCTCCGCCTCCGTCCGGCGGCTCGCCCACCGCCCTCACCTCTGCCGACACTCATGGCCACCCCGATCGCGCTCCCGGCCGACGACCGCGCCGCCGACCCCCGCACGGCCGCCGCGCCCCGCCCTCCCCGCCGGCTCTCGGCGGTGGCCGACGCGCTCGTCGGCTCGGAGATCCTCAAGATCGCCGGCGAGATCCGGGCGCGCGTGGCCGCCGGCGTCCCGGTGTGCAACCTGACCGTCGGCGACTTCGACCCGCGCGAGTTCGCCATCCCGGCGCTGCTCGGCGAGGGCACGGCCGCCGCGCTCGCCGCCGGCGAGACCAACTACCCGCCGTCGGCCGGGATCGCGCCGCTGCGCGCGGCGGTGAGCGCCTTCTATCGCGAGTGGCTCGCCCTCGACTATCCGGCCGACGGGGTGCTCGTCACCGGCGGGGCGCGCCCGGCGATCTACGGCGCCTACCGGGCGGTGGTCGATCCGGGGGATCGCGTGGTCTATCCGGTGCCGTCGTGGAACAACAACCACTACGCGCACCTCGTCGGCGCCGTCGGCGTGCCGGTGGCGTGCGCCGCCGCCGACGCCTTCCTCCCCACCGCGGCGGCGCTCCGCCCGCTGCTCGCCGGGGCGCGGCTGCTCGCCCTCAACTCGCCGCTCAACCCGGCGGGGACGGCGGTCACCCCTGAGGCGCTCGCCGAGGTCTGCGACCTGGTGCTCGAGGAGAACGCGCGGCGCGAGGCGGCCGGGGAGCGTCCGCTGTACGTCCTCTACGACCAGGTGTACTGGATGCTCACCTTCGGCGAGGTGCGCCACGTGACGCCGGTGGCGCTGCGCCCGGCGATGCGCCCGTACACGCTGTTCGTCGACGGGATCTCGAAGGCGTTCGCGGCCACCGGGCTGCGCGTCGGCTGGGCGGTGGGGCCGACCGACGTGATCGCCCGCATGAGCGACCTGCTGGGGCACGTCGGGGCGTGGGCGCCGCGCGCCGAGCAGGTGGCCACCGCGCGGCTGCTGGGCGACGCGGCGACGATGCGCGGCTTCGTCGCCGGGATGACGGCCGGGGTGCGCGAGCGGCTCGACCTGCTGCACGCCGGGATGCAGGCGATGGCGGCCGAGGGGCTCCCGGTGGAGGTGATCCCGCCGATGGGGGCGATCTACCTGAGCGTGCGCTTCCCCTTCACCGGGCGGCGCCTGGCCGACGGCACCGCGCTCGACACGAACGAGGCGATCCGCGCCTACCTGCTCGAGCGCGCCGCCCTGGGCGTGGTCCCCTTCCAGGCGTTCGGGCTGCGCGAGGAGAGCGGGTGGTTCCGCATGTCGGTGGGGGCGGTGTCGCCGGGCGAGATCCGGGCGATGCTGCCGCGGCTGCGCCTGGCGCTGGCGGAGGTGGCGGGGTAGCGCGAGCGGCCGCCCCCGTGGGGGGCGGCGACGCCGCGTCGGGGAACCGCCGATGCGCGGCGCGGGGGCGGGACACAGCTTGAGGGGACGCCCCGCGCTCGCCTCCGGCGGCCCGGTCGCGCCGCCGTGCGCTCCCCGTGCGCCCGCCCCGTGATCCCCAGCACCGCACCGCCCCCCGCCGCGCCGTACGCGATCGGCCCGCCCGCCTCCGGGGTGGACGGCGCGCCGCGCGCCCCGCGCCTTCCGGCGACGCTGCTGCGGCGCGCGCGGGTGGTCGCGGCGCTGGGGAGCGATCCGGCCGCGGTGACGCTCGTGTGCGCGCCGGCGGGGTTCGGGAAGAGCTGCGCGGTGGCCGACTGGCTGCGCGCCTTCGCCCTCCCGCATGCGTGGGTCGCCCTCGACGCGGGCGACGACGATCCGGTGCGCCTCGTCGCCCACCTGGCCGGGGCGCTCGCGGCGGCCGCCCGCGGCGCCCCGACCGGGCCGCCGCCGGCCGGGGGCGGAGTGACTGGCGGCGAAGCACCGGGTGGCGTGGCACCAGACGGTCGGTCACCCGACGATTCGGAGGCCGACGCCGAGGGGCGGCGGCGCGCCGCGCTGGCGCGTGCCGCGGCGGTGCTCGCCCACCTCCCCGCCGGCGCCCCCCTCCCGGCCGCCTTCGGCGCCGCGCTCGGCGGCGCAGTGGGGGCGGAGGGGGAGGACGCGCCGGGCGGGGTGCCGCCGACGGTGCTCGTGCTCGACGACCTGCACCACGTCGGCGAGCCGGCGGCGCTCGCAGTGCTGCAGCAGCTCGTCGAGCGCGCCGCGCCGGCGGTGCGGCTGGTGCTCCTCTCGCGCGTCGACCCGGCGCTGGCGCTCGGGCGGCTGCGGGCCGCGGGCGCGGTGCGCGAGCTGCGCGAGGGCGAGCTGCGCTTCACCCGCGCGGAGGCCACGGCGTTCTTCGCCCACGCGCTCCCCGGCGGGCTCGACGCGGCGCTCGTCGAGACGCTCGACGCGCGCACCGAGGGGTGGGCCGCGGGGCTGCGGCTGGCGTCGATCGCGCTAGCCGGGGCGACGGACCGCACGGCGGTGGTGCGCGCCTTCGCCGGGACGCACCGCTTCGTCGTCGACTTCCTGCTCGAGGAGGCGCTCGGGAGCCAGCGCCCGGCGATGCAGCGCTTCCTCATGGAGAGCGCGGTGCTGCCGCGCTTCACCGCCGGCGCCCTCGTCGCGGTGACCGGGATGGCCGACGCGGCGGCGCTGCTCGAGGAGGCGGAGCACGCGCACCTCTTCCTCGTGCCGCTCGACGAGGAGCGGCAGTGGTTCCGCTGGCACCACCTGTTCGGGGAGCTGCTGGCGTACCGGCTGCGCCGGCTCGACCCGGAGCGCGAGGCGGTGCTCCGCGAGCGGGCGAGCGCGTGGTTCGCCGGGGTGGGGGAGGTGCACGAGGCGCTCGCCCTGGCCGCGGGGCTGGACGACGACGCGGCGCTCGTGCGGCTGCTCGACGCCCACGGCCTCGCGCTCGTCGCGCGCAGCGAGCTGGGGACGGTGGAGCGGTGGATGGCGCGCGTGCGCGCACCGGCGGGGCGCGGCGAGCCGGCGTTCCTCGTGGCGCTCGCGTGGCTGCGGCTGCTCACCGCCCGCGCCCCCGAGCTCCCGGTGCTGATGGCGGCCCTCGACCGGGCGCTGGAGCGAGCGCCGGTGGGCTACCCCACCGCGCGCCTGGCGGAGGCGCGGCTGCAGCGCGACCTCCTGCAGGTGCACGCGCTGCGCTTCGCCGACCGGCTCGCCGAGACGCTCGCCGACGGCGAGCGGCTGCTCGCCGCCGCGCCCCCCGAGCACGCGCAGGCGCGGGCGGTGCTCCTGTTCAACGTCGGGCGGGCGCGGCAGCGGCTGGGCGAGACCCGGCGCGCCCTGGCGCTGCTCGAGGCGAGCCACGAGGAGAGTCTGCGCGCGCGCATCCCGTACCTGATGCTCTCCACCCTCGCCCACGCGGGGTGGCTGCGCGCGCAGCTCGACGGCGCCGCGGCCGGGCGAGCGGCGCTCGAGACGGCGGCGCGCTTCGCCGCCGAGCATCACCTCGACGAGCTCCCCGCCCACGGGCTCGTGCTGCACACCCTCGGGCACGCGTGCCTCCTGGGGGACCGGCTGGAGGAGGCCGACGCGGCGCTGACGCGGGCCGTCGCGCTCGCGCGCACCGGGCGCGAGTCGGACGTGCTCGCGCACGCGGGGGTGCTGCTGGCGCGCGTGCGCATCGCGCAGGGGCGCGCCGACGAGGCGGCCGAGCTGCTGACCGGGGTGGAGCTCGCAGCACGCGTCGAGCGCGCGGGGTTCGTCGAGACGTCGCTCGCGCTCGAGCGCGGCTGGCTCGCGCTCGCGCGCGGCGACGCGGCGGGGGCGCTCGCGGCGGCGCTGGCCCACGCGCCGGGCACCTTGGGCCCCGACGGGGCGCCGCCGGCGTGGACCGTCGACCGGGAAACCGCCGAGCTCCTGCGGCTGCACGCGCTCGTGCGGCTCGACCGGCGCGACGAGGCGGCCGCGGTGGCGCGGGCGCTCGCCGAGGGGTGCGCGGCGCGCGAGCGGGGCGTCGCCCGCGGGGCGGCGGAGGCGGCGCTCGCGC
>ERZ1066121.1229-NODE-1229-length-19617-cov-6.794857_pt1 | contig 19617 bp, 18 predicted proteins | sample MGYA00382768_ERZ1066121 | MGnify/ENA primary metagenome ERZ1066121 (study PRJEB33369, sample SAMEA5778351) | biofilm metagenome | biome: Industrial cooling water; feature: Water cooling tower basin; material: Biofilm | place: United Arab Emirates | collected... | reverse complement strand
AAAGCAGGCTTTTAGGCAACTTGCATTGCTTCGTTTATGGCCGATGCGTGCGATCAGATCCTCGCGCAGGGCGTGCTGCATCGAGCGGTCCGTCGCGCGGCGGAAGTCGAGAGGTGTGAGCTTCAGCTCCCCAGAATCCTCGTCCTGCCGGGGAGACGGCCAGAGCGCGCGCAATGCGGCGCCGAGTTTCTTGGCTTTGGCACCATCGAAACGGGCTTCGGAGTTCGACGAAACACAAGGCGTGGCTGCATCGTCCGCCGAGGGGACCAGCACTGCGAATGGATCGAGGTCGCCTGCGCGCCATCGCCTCGCCACCTCGCGTAGGACTTCCAGACGAGGCGTTTCGGGAGATCTCTCTCGATCGAGCGCGGCCAGGCGCTGCAAAAAAGCCTGAGCGATACGTTCGGATTCGCTCAATGCTGGAGCGCGCTCAACAAGGCGCCGCATGCGCGTCCCCAAAGGCGTCTCGCTAGGGTCCTCGTAGCCCAACCATGCGCCGAGGCGGTCGAAGATATCTTGATAGCTGACGACCAGGGAGAGATCCTCGGGCGTCTGCTCGCTCCAGATTTCGACCAAACGCTGTCTCGCCCAAGGGAAGGGGAGAGCGCCCACGATATGTCCGCCCTCGCCGAGATCGTCGGTCGACACCCCCGCCGCGAGGGCTGCGTAATAGAACGCTTCGGCGACGCGATCGCGAGGAGAGAGGCGCTGCCGCAGTTCGGCCGGCGCTGGTGTGGCACCGTAGACGCTTTTGTCGCGTGCATCCGCCTCTTCCAGCTCCGGGACTTGCGCTGCGCAGGCTACCGCAGTCGCCAGGAGTCCCAGTGCAAACAGAGTTTTAGCGCCGCCATCGAGGCGATCTGTTCTCATCGTCTGAAAGCGCCATGCGAGCTTCACGCCAATGGGGTCTTAGGTTCGCCAACGTCGTTGTCGCTTTAGGTCGACCCCTGATGCCTGTGAACGCGTCGACGCGGGGAGTAGCGGGCTGCAGAAACTCACGAGGCGACGTCGTCGAATTGGATGTTGAAGGCATAGAAAGCATTATTAAAACAGTCGACACCTTTGCTTTGCTGGAAGACCTCTGCAAACGCGGTGTAAAAGTCTAGAAAATGCTGCTCGTAGACTGCCCGGGCGAGCTGGAGCTGACCAAGGTCGGCCGCGCACCTTGGAGAGGGATAAAGCGGCTCCAAGGCCGCCTTTGCGTCCACTTTGCTCTGTCGAAGTGCACCTCGAACCAGAGGATAAAAGATTTTGGGACAAAGTTCCTGACTCTCAGGTCCGGGCGGGTCGCTTCCGTAGCGCTCTGCGATCTCCAGCAACGCTTCGCCCAAGAAGGACTGCGCCAGCTCTTCGGGCGGTGGCATTCCCATGCCGAGGTAGGTCTCCCTCAGAAGCGCCGTGGGGTAGTCACTGGCTCGCTTCGAAGATCCCTCTTGCAATGTGTCGCCCGACGAACTCGCTTGAGGAGCGACGGCGCATCCGCCAACAGCGATCCCCGCAGCAAACAAAGAGAGCAAAGCGATCTTGCGACGCAGCGAGACATGCAAATGCCTTTGCATCCCAGAGACCTCTTCGACGGGAGGTTTGCGCCTTCGGTTTCGGATTGTCATTTCCCAGTGCCTTCTCGGCCCATCAGCTCTGCAGGATGTATTCCAAATCTCTTTGGTGAGGGTTCGGGTCGCGCGGTCGCCGTTGCCCTGCGCGCCCGCCGCACCGAGCAACTTCTCCAATCCGCTTAGCTGCCGAGCGTCGCGAGCGGTGCCGTCTCGAGGAAGGTCCAGGTCGGGTTGTCACGCATGAAGCGCTGGATTTCCCAATCGTCGCGCAGGAGCGCCACCGGAATGCCGTCTTGGTCCAACACAGCCATCGGGATGCGCCTTGCCTTCAAGGCGTCGACGTCGGCCGCGCCACTTACCCAGCGCGCGTGGGCGTAGGGCAGAGGGTCGAGGGCTACCTTGGCGCCGTATTCATGTTGCAGGCGGTAGGCGAGCACCTCGAACTGCAGCCGTCCGACGACGCCGCAAATCGGATCCTTTTCTTGCCCCGGTTCGGTGAAGAGCTGGACCGTGCCTTCTTCGGCGAGCTGCTCGATGCCTTTTTGCAGCTGCTTGCGTTTCATCGGATCGAGGAGGCGCAGGCGCGCGAAGTGTTCGGGCGAAAAGCGCGGCACGGCATCGAAGCGTAGCGAGGCCTCGCTGCTGAGCGTATCGCCGATGCGGAAGAGGCCGGGATCGTAGAGGCCGACGATGTCGCCTGCATAGGCCTCGGCCACTGCTTCGCGCTCGTTGGCGAAGAACTGCTCGGCGCGATTGAGGCGCAAGGTCTTCTGCAAACGCGAGTGGAAGACTTTGATTCCGCCTTCGAACTTGCCGGAGCAGACGCGCGCGAAGGCGATCCGGTCGCGGTGCGAAGGATCCATATTGGCCTGCACCTTGAACACAAAGGCGGAGAAGCGTTCGTCGCCCGGCTCGATGGCTGTTCCCTCGGCCGTGTTGCGGGGCGCCGGCGAAGGGCAGAGGTCTTTGAAGGCAGCCAGGAAAGGCTCGACGCCGAAGTTGCTCAAGGCACTGCCGAAAAAGACGGGCGTCAGCTCACCGGCGAGAAAGCGGTCGCGCTCGAAGCGTTCGCCCGCTTCTTCCATCAGCACGACTTCGTCTCGTAGTTCGGCAGCCGCCTCGGCGCCAATGCGCTCGTCGAGATTGGGGTCGTCGAGCCCGGCGATGCTCACCTGCGCACGTTTGGCCGCACCTTGGTAGGCATCACGCTCGAAGCGGAGCACACGCTTGGTCTCCCGTTCGTAGACGCCTTGAAAGCGGTCGCCGTTGCCGATCGGCCAGGTGACCGGCACCGTGGGAATCGAGAGCACCTCCTCGACCTCGGCCATCAAGTTGAAGGGGTCGCGGCTGGGGCGGTCGAGCTTGTTGACGAAGGTGACGATGGGGATGCCCTTCATTCGGCAGACGTGAAAGAGTTTGCGCGTCTGCTCCTCCACGCCTTTGGCCGCGTCGATGAGCATGATGGCGCAGTCGGCGGCGGTCAGCGTGCGGTAGGTGTCTTCGCTGAAGTCTTGGTGACCGGGGGTGTCGAGGAGGTTCCAGCGGATGCCCAGGTATTCGAACTGCAGCACCGAGGAGGTGATCGAGATGCCGCGTTTACGCTCGAGCTCCATCCAGTCGCTGGTGGCGGCGCGCTGCGCCTTCCGTGACTTCACGGCGCCGGCCATATGAATGGCGCCGCCGTAAAGCAGCAGTTTTTCGGTGAGGGTGGTCTTGCCGGCGTCGGGATGCGAGATGATCGCAAAGGTGCGCCGGCGTTGATGCTCGAGATTCATGGCTGGCCCCTGCTCTACGCAAATGTGCCGGGGAGGCAAGGAGGCGCGTCGAGAAAGGGCGGCGTGAGGTCAGGTGAGCGGGAGCTGCCCCTTCAGTCCTCCGCGCGGGGAGGTTTTGCGCTCTGCAGCTCACGCGCCTCGAGCCGGCGGCATGCGCGCAAGAGAGCGGAGACCGTCTTGAGCCGTTTGGCGATCCCGGCGGGGGACATGTCGAGTTTGCCGTCCAGGCGCGTCTCGGCTTTGAGGGTGGTGAGCGCCGCGGCGCGTCGTAGATGGGTGGCGATGATTTCTGGGGAAGAACGCTTCATCGATCCATCTCCAGCAGACGCAAAACGTCGGCCTGATCTTGAGGCCGACCGGCCGCGTTCTTCATGGCGATCAGAGCCTCGCGGGAAAGCACCCAGAGATCACGACCGTCCACACTCTTCTTTTCGCGCTTCTGCCAATACGCCTCGGTGTTTTCATCGACCAAGATCAAGTCGAGCATCAAAAGTTGCTCTGCGACTACTTTGCTCGAGCGGTGGAGCACCATGCCGTCTCTGAAACGCTGAGGAGGGTTCTCGAGCAAAAAGCCTTGCTCACGAGCGCAACGCTTGGCCTTCTCCAGCTCGAGTGGCGGGATGAGCAGGTCGATGTCTTGAGTCGCGCGGGGTGCACCCCATACGGCCACGGCGAGACCGCCGACCAGAGCATACTCCACATTCTCCCGCGCAAAGGCGGTGGCCAGCGAGAGCAGCTCCTCGTCCAATTCCATCAAGCCAGCTTATCATTCGACCCATAGGGGGACAAAGAGCTGCTATCGGCAAAGGGCCCGAGCGAGATCGTCGGGCAGTCGCCTCCTCGCCGAGATTAGAGGGTGCGCCGGACCGTCGACACCAGGGTGCCGTCGCTCTTCTTCAGATAGAGCACCACCTCTTGGCTGGCGCCGACCTCGGCGTCGTAACGCAAGGCCACCCGGCCGTTCGCTTGGACGGTGCCGCTGCCGACCGGCCGTTCGTCGACAAAGGCTTCGACAGTGGTCACGCCCGAGGCTTGTGAGGAGAGCCCGTCGACGCCCGTCTCGAAGGCCGAGCGGTCGACCTGCCTTACGAAAGCTGCCGGCGCCGAGGTGATGTCGAAGCTGGCGATGCCGCGCGCGATCAGCTGCCCTTGCGCGTCGTAACCGTAGGCCTCGATGGTCTGGCCGATGCGCGCCTCGGGAAAGAAGACGCGAGCGTGGAAAGTCTGCTCTGCCGCCTCGCCGCTCGAGGCCATACGCGTCGTCAGCGGCGCCGAGCCAGAACAGCCTTGGCTACCGCAGTCTTCGACCTGAAGGAGCTCGCCATCGACCCAATATTCGAGGCTCTGGACCTGCATCTCTGCCGTGCTCGCCTGGAGGCGATAGGCGCCGGTCAGCCCTTCGCGTTGCCAGTCGAGAACCACCGGGGCGTCGGCCTGCGCCGAGCTGCAGCCCTTGGGGTCCGCGCTCGCGAGGATCGGCGTGGGGTCGACGAGCTCTTCCCCGCGATAGATTTCGACGTGCAGATGCGGCCCCGTCGAACGCCCGGTCGAGCCCACCCGCGCGACGATCTCGCCTACCTTCACCTCTTGCCCCTCGTGGACGTCGATCTCGCTGAGGTGGCAGTACTTGTAGCTCCAGCTGCCCTGGCGCACGACCAGCTTGTTGCCGCAGCTCTCGGTCTGACCCGCGAAAGTCACCTTGCCGCCGAAGAGCGAATGCACCTCTTTGCCCATGCGTGCGCCGAGGTCGATGCCGTAGTGAAAGCTGTCCTCGTGCGTGAAGGGATCCTCGCGAGGCCCGAAACCGCTGTTGACCTTCGCGCCGGGCAGGGGGTGGGCGCGGCAGGCGCTCGCCGCGGTGGTGCGCTGCTCGACGTTGTTCTCGCCTTGCGTACAACCGAGGACACCCTGAACAAGTAGAAGCGCCGTGCACCCATAGGCGAGCAGCGACGTCAGGGGCCGAGTCGGATTCGAAAGCGAGACCGGAAGCTGAGGATTGACCAATGGCACAAGCAATCTCCTTCGCGATGTATCTGTGCACCTTTCGTACCTCCCTCCTCGGAATACACGGGCCTTCCTTGTCATCGATGGTGATGCGCTGGCGAGCCGCGATTTTGGTAACTCCGGTCGCTAACTTTCGCCGCCGGTCGGCGAAAGGGGCTTCAGAAGACCGGGTCAACGGTCACCAAAGTGAGTATTCCGAGGATGGGATGGCTGGCCTCAGGGGACATGTGCTCGAGGTAGGGGTCCCGAATACACTGAAAGATAGGGAGAATTGCCTAAGACCTCAGGCAAGACTTCGGGAAGGACCGTCGGCACGCTGTTGGCGCTGAACTTGCTTACATTGAGAGTCGATGCGGAAGAGTCATCGATACTGGAATCCGGCTTTTGTCCTAGGATGGCTGTGGCTAGGCGCGTGCACGCCGATGAGCGGCGGCTCTAAAGTTGCCGAAAAGAGCACATGCAGCGACCGCAACTACTGGGTCACACCGGTCCCGTTGGCTCCCATCACTTCTCCTTTCGGCTGGGCCGCCGGGCGAAACTATCCGCATGCTGGATTGGACCTCGGACATCCAGAAGGCACAAAAATTAGATGCGGTCTGAACGGTCACGTCACCCGTGTTCCGAACAACGGCGCTTGCGGAAACTCACTTTCCGTCGACAACGGCCATATCAAGTTCCGCTACTGTCACCTGAGTTCCTATAAGACGAGCGTCGACGGTCCTGAGAACACCGCGTCGACGGTCAAAGCCGACGATATCTGTGGGCTGGTCGGGACCACCGGTCGGAGCTCGGGGCCGCATCTCCATTGGGAGGTGTACGTGGCCGGAGAGCTCATCGACCCAATGCAATTCAAGACGCTCTACGCCGAGAACACGGTGGCGGAAGGGTCAAAGGATAGCGAGTCGACGGCGTGCACGAGTTCGGGCGTCGCCGCTCTCGATCCCCTCGAGATTCGATGGGAACGAGTCAATGGAAAGTATGTGCTTCACGCGCTGAGCTATCGCTCGCCTTTGCCTGAAGGCCAGAACGAGGACGAGTACCGACGTCGCCACTCGGTCGACGTCGTTCGTTTCTACGCCTTCGAGCCTCAAGCCATTCCCGCAGGCGAGTCGGGCGAAGGTGGTAGCGGCGAACGTGTGACCCAAAGCGATGCGAACTTCGGCATCGAGCCCGAAAACTCCGTGACCTCGATTCAGAAACCTTTGCCGACGGATTCCGCCGAGGCATTGGCGGCGCGCGGCGATAAGTATATCGAGCTTCGCAAATGCAATGACAACGAGTCGCCAAGCGAAAGCAATGGCTGCTCGAAAAACGCGAGCGCAGAGTACATTTCTGCGCCGCTCGATTTGCCTTTAGGGGAATGGATCAAGCTTGAGGCCCGTGGTTTCTCGCGCGGCGGGGTAACGCGAGGTCCCGCGGAGGACATCCCCGTTGCTCGCGGCGTCGCCTATCTCGCGGTAGGCATCAACGCCAGCACGACCATGTACGTGCGCCAAGTCCTCCCCTCTGACCCCTCGTCGGCCGCCAGTAAACCTCGCTCCACCTACGCGCTCGGTCTTGAGCGCGCGGTTACGCAGTACGTCGGAGGTATCCTCGCTTATGCGGACGGTTGCGGCGGAGGTGATGCAGGTTGCCGACTCAACAACGCTGGCAATTTCGGATTCTGGCGCGACAACGATGGCGACCAGCAGTCGTCTGGCCAGGGAACCGGACTCATCGGAATTACCTATCCTTTCCAAGAAGGCGGGCAAACGCGAAAGTTTTCCATCCGTGTGCTCAATCCCAGTGAGCTAAACGCTGACGGAACCGCGTTGAGCACGCCTGGAGCCTCGTTGGATTTTTCGGCGGCGGTACCGTCGAATCGCTTCGAGAAGACCCTCGAACTCTGGTGACCACTCTCTCGGCGAGGGAGCCGAGGCGTGAAACTCGACGACATGCGCATTCGTCGGCAAATTGATGCGCATGTACGCTCACCCACTCCCCCCCGAGCACGCCTTACTCTACCCTCCCATCGAGCCCTTTCGGCAGGGCCGCTTGCCGGTCGGCGAGGGGCACGAGATCTACTTCGAGGAGTGCGGCCACCCCGAGGGCAAGCCGGTCGTCTTTCTGCACGGCGGACCCGGCGGCGGATGCGAGGCTTTGCATCGGCGCTTCTGGGATCCGGCGCGTTACCGCGTCGTCCTCTTCGATCAACGGGGTTGCGGTCGCAGCACGCCGCATGCCTCGCTCGAGGCCAATACGACCTGGCATTTGGTCGCCGACATCGAGCGGCTGCGCGAACATCTGGGGATCGAGCGCTGGCAGGTTTTCGGCGGTTCCTGGGGCAGCACCTTGGCCTTGGCTTATGCGCAAAGCTCTCCTGAACGCGTCAGCGAACTCGTGCTCCGCGGCATCTTCCTGGTCCGCGAAAAGGACCTGCGCTGGTACTACCAAGAGGGCGCATCCCGCGTCTTTCCCGATCGCTGGGAGCGTTTCCTCGAGCCGATCGCGCCGGCCGATCGCTCCGATTTGATTCAGGCCTACTACCGACATCTCACGCATTCCGACGCGGCCATTCGTCTTCGTGCGGCCAAGGCGTGGAGTCAATGGGAGGGCAGCACGATCCGCCTACGGACCGACGAGGCGATGGTCGACAACTTCGGTGACGCGCATTTCGCCGAGGCCTTCGCGCGTATCGAATGCCACTATTTCATTCACCGCGCGTTTTTCTCGAGCGACAACCAGCTGATCGAAGGGGTGGACAAGATTCGGCACATCCCGAGCGTCATCGTCCACGGTCGCTACGATATGGCTTGCCCTCTCGACAACGCCTGGGATCTGCACCGTGCGTGGCCTGAAGCGGAGTTCCGCCTCATCGAAGAGGCGGGCCATGCGGTGATCGAGGCGGGGATCGCCCGCGCGCTGATCGAGAGCACAAAGCGTTTTGCCGATCGAGCGCTCTGAGTCGCTGCCCTGTCTCGGCTGCCTCTTCGACATCGCGAAGGTGAGCCGCATTTCGCTCGAAAAGCCCTCCTTTGAGCAAAAAGGTCAGGGTTTCCGGGTTGCGTTTGGCTCGCTCTTTTGCCATTGCTCAGCCCCCGTCTGAAAGGGTGTGCCCAAGCGCAGTACAGGAGTAGCGACAACTTAGATAGAGCGACCCGCCATGGGGCCGGCAAGTCTCCGATTCGTCCATGCGCGCCGCTTTAAATACTCGGCTCTCGATCGCGAAGATTGAGATTTCGAGCCGCGGAGAAAAACTTACTTTACCGACGACAGCGCATGCAGAAGCGCTGTGGAGCGCGGATTCCCCGCTTCGCGGAGGTGGACCGGCACCGCTCAATCCTCAGCATATCGCTTCGCTGCGCCTCTCTCTTGCCACATCCGAACGCTCCGCCTCGCCGACATGCTTCTCCGCAACTTCCGAGCGTTCTGCGTCCGACACCTACTCTTAACGCTTGAACGTAGAACGCCTCTCTTTGACATCGAACTTTAGTCCCGGCCCGCCCTTAACTTGCTTCGTCTAAATGGTTTGGTTTTATGGCTTCTCCTCGACTTTGGTTGCGCTTCTCTTTCTCTTCTTTAGTATCGAAATTGATATGCTGTTGTTTGGTCTTTGCGTCGGCCTGCGCGCCGAAAGACTTCGAGCATGCGGACCAGCTCAAGTCACTGAATTTTGACGTCTTAAAAGAGACGCAAGCGTATATTCAGAGCTGCGAAAATGCGCTGGGTCCCATTCCTGATTTTGACTGTAACTCCGCGGACTCGATCGAGCTCACCGTCACGAAAGACGGGGCCGAGGTGTCCGGAATCTCCTCCGAAGTTCTCGATTGCGACAGTCCCAGCATTGCCAATCTGAAAGGGCGCTGTCAGCCGGGAAGTCGCGTCGTGGTGCGACGTCAGGAGGACGTCGTTTGGGTGCTCTACTGTGTTAACGTCACCCCGCGTACTTCTGGGGATTCCCAACGCTCTCTTTTCGACAACATCGCCATTCTCGGTTACCGGACCAAAGATACAGGGGGATGCCAAGCCAGTAGCGCAGACGCGAAGGCAGGCGATCTGTGCTTCTTCTCCTCCAAGAATGTGGAGGCCAACTCGCAAGCCAGTGCGCATTGGGCTCGCGCGGGTGAGCGAATCGACGGCTCGAAGATCCCTGCGATCCACAGCCAGATCCGTGCCCTCGACGACTTGGGCTTCCTCTCGAACGCAGCGGATATGCAGAAAGACGTCTGCGTCAACTGCCATACGGCGATGCCTTTTATCCGCACCCCCAAGTTTCACGACAAGACCCGACCCGGTACGTCGCTTTTGCCCGACCTCGCGGCGCGCTCGCCTTATCGAGTGGTTCACGAAAAGCGCTTGAACGAGCTCTATGATTTGGCGGTGCAGGCCAACGAAGCTCGCAATGCCTATCACCGAAGCGAAAATCCCTGGACGCCTGCAGCTTGGGAGATGCCCGGCAGTCAGTGCACTCAATGCCATCGCATCGCCAAGCGGAAGACCTTTTTCAGCCAGGATGAAGTCGCTCAGGGGGTCGGTTCGATCAGCCCTGAACTTGCGAGCATCGGGGGGCCTTATCTAACGATCACGCGCCGCGATGGGTCGTCAGAGCGACTCGAGGAGGATCCCTACTTGAGCGTGGGGCAGCGGAGCTTTCCCAACGTCCAGTGGCATGCCAGGCGCGGGGTCTCGGCGTTTACGAGGTATTCGACTGCCGCGAGTTTCGCCGACTCCAAGCTGGGACGTGACGCAGACGCGATCCGCAAATGTTTGCTCGGCGAGCCGGATGCGGGCGACTGCGGCCGCGAGCGCGTGCTCGCCACACCGGTACAGCCCTGAAAGGAGCAAACGCTCTTGTTCGGAGTGCGCTGCGTTAGCCGCGGCCGAAGCCACGGAAGACGATGGCCGTAAACGATGCTCCCTCCTGCTCGGGGAGCTCGGCGAAGGCTCGAAGGCCACGCTGCAAGCGGGCTTCGTCCATATTCAGCTCCTCCACCAGGAGAGGCACCATGGGCTCGAGGAAGCTCAGAAAATAATCGACGTGTCGGCGCAGAGCGTCGTCGTTCGGCCGGTTGAAACACTGAAAGCCCATGGGATAGGCGCGCACTTCCTTGAAGCCCTGCTGGACGAGGAGCGGGCCTAGGCGACGGCCGATGGTGGCGGTGCCGTTGCGCACGAAGAGTCGACGTTGTCCCTCGAAGAGGTAGTCGATGTCGGCATCGATCGGCCAGGCGTGTTGCAGGGAGTAATCGGTCTCCTGGCAGATCAGGCTACCCCCTGGCTTGAGCACGCGCTTGGCTTCCGCGAGGACCTTCTCGGGTTCCTGCAGATGTTCCAAAAACCACATCATATAGACGTGATCGAAGCTGTGATCGGGCCAGGGTAGCGAGGCCGCATCGCCTTGCCGGAGCTCAACCTCGAGCTGCAGCTTCTCCATATGCTCTCGTGCGTAGGCGATCTGTTCTGCCGCGGCATCGAGACCCGCGAGACTCAGCGAGGGGAAGCGTCGGCCCAAAATGCCGAGTACCGCGCCCACCCCGCAGCCGATCTCGAGCAAGCGGCCGCCCTGAGCATAAGGGAGGTCCGGCAGAATCAGCGTCTCCCGCCAGTATTCCGCCTGTTCGACTAGGCGGTCTTGCTCTGCGCGGGTGTAGCCGTGGATATAGTGTTTCTCTTCGCCGGACATAGGTCGGCATTGCTACCTCAGATCCGGCTTCGCGTCGAACCTCGACGAAAATCGAAACAATCAGATGCGTCACAAATTTTTCTGGATCCAGCGGATGAGCTTATTGAGCCGGAAAAGTCTGCCCGTCTAGGGTCAGCTTATATGGTGGTCAAGATTACTTCTTTACCCTCTCGTACTTTTGTACTACCACCCTATTAATACAGTGCGACGGGGTACTTATGTCCGAGATCGTCCTCTCCCCCGCTTTTCTTAAAGATTTCATTGATATTCTGGACGTAGGGGTGGTGGTGCTCGATTCGAAGGGCACCGTAGTCCATTACAACCGTTGTGAAGCACTCTTCGCCCGCCGGCGGCGCGAAGAGGTCATCGGCCAGAACTTCTTCCGCGATGTCGCCCCCTGCATGGATGTGCAGAGCTTGGCCGGGCGCTTCAACGAAGCCATGTCGCGCGACTCCTCCGCACGTCCTTTGGATTTGCGGGTCAGCTATACCTTTTCCCTTCCTCTCAAAGACGGAGCGCGGGAGGTGGAGATCCGTATGGCCTCCTTCGTGCTCTCGGGTGAGCCCTACGGATGCCTGGTCGTCAAAACGCGGGGCGACGAGGCCGACGAGCCGCGTGCCCGCCGGATCGAGGCTGCGCCGATGGCCAAACGTGCCGCGCCGGGGCATTTGGAAGAACAGGTGATGCACCGCTTCGCCAAGCACCAGCCGGCGGCGGCTCCCAGAAATGTTTTGCGCCCCTCGCGGGATTTGCGTCGCGTCGTGCAAGACGCCCTGCAGGAATGTGCGCAGCAAGGAGGCCTCGAGCTAAGGCCTCAACTGCCTCGGGAAGCGGTTTGGGTGGCCATTGACGAGACCTTGATGCGCAATGCCATCGTCCGCCTCGTGCAGAACGCGCTGGTCGCGAATGGCGCGAGCGCGTCGGTCGCCGTGCGACTGTCTCTGGATTCGGGCTCTGCCTATCTGGGAATCCTTTACGGAGGACCGAGCTTGCCCGAATCCTTTCGCCATACCCGTGGCGACAAGGTCAGGGCGTCCCAGAACTCCAGTGACGACGACGCGCATCCCGACGCCATTGCGCTCACCTTCGTTCGCCTCGTCGCCCGTGCTCACGGAGGCCGCGTCGACGTCGAGAGCGACGAGAGCCGCGACGGCACCCATGTGCGCATCCGCTTGCCTTTGGCGCCGGCCTCTCGGGAAGCGGAAAAGACGCCGAAGCGTGAGGTCACCTCAGCGATCGAGCTCGGCGATGTCTCGCCGATGTTTCAGCTCGCCGAAAGCGAAAACTCGACGCATCCGCTCAGTGCGAGCCCGTCCCTTTATTCTCGCCCATCGCAACCGCATAAACCTCGGAACTGAAGTGGCCTGCCGGTTGCGAGCGCCGCTGACGACGTTCGCAGAGGAGAATATGGGTTTGCTCGATGCATTCGAAGCGGACCGCGAGGCGGTAATAATCACGGTCGCGCACCGTCCCCAGGCGCTCTAGGGCTTCGCGCACGGCGCTGCGGTCGTCGTCGAGAACTTGGAAGTGGGCGTTCCAGTCGGGCGCATCCTGCGTGCGGATCGCTTCGATGACCACGCCGGCAGGGTTAAAGTGGAAGAAGCAACGGCCGAACTCCAGCCGCCATTGCTCGGTCGCGCGGTCCTGAATGACCCAACGCCCTTCGCCGAGCGAGGCGCGGACCACCTCGCCGAAATACGCGGCACACATCGGCACGATGAGATCGGTGATCTCGGAGGCGGCGTCGGCCGGAACGAGCTCGAGATAGTGGTCGAGGATGGGCAAGGTGTCTTGCGTCCCATCGAGCTTCAGGCCGAGGGAGGCCTCCACCGACTGAATGCAACGAAGGGAGAGGTCCGTGATCAGTGCGGGAGCGGGCTCGGCCGGATTTGACATCCCGCAAAGATAAAACATCTCCTCCCGATTTCCAGCCCTCGCTCAGCTATATGAATCTTCTTCGGAGAAAAATGCGATTTTGGCCACGCCCTCCAGGGTGAGGTCGAGAGCGACTTCGTCGATGCGGGGACAAGCCGAAGCCATCAGCGTCGCCCAGCCCCCGGTGGCGATGACCTTCACACCAGCCTTCGCCACCTCGGGCTCGAGCTGAGTGAGCTCCTTCTCGAAACCCGCGAGCAAACCTTCGATCAAACACGCATGACCCCAGACGATGCCGGTTTGGAGGCTGTGAAGGGTGTCGAGTGCGAGATAGCGCTCGGGCAGGACGAGGGCCTGCGGGTCGAAGAGCTGGGCGGCGTGGAGGCCGAGGCTGGCGGCGGCGGTCTTCAGCCCGGGAGCGATGGCGCCACCGACGAAGCGCGCGCGCCGATCGACGCAGTTGAAGGTGGTCGCCGTGCCGCAGTCGACGACGATGGTGTGCCCGCCGCTCCTGGCGTAGCCTGCGACCATGTTGGCGAGACGATCGGCGCCCAAGGCCTGCGACGGACGGTAGGTGACCTCGAGTCCGCAGGGTGTGTCGCCGCGGATTTGGATCGCCGATCCCCCAGCGATGCGCGCGAGGGCCTCGTGCAAGGCTGCGTCGACGCTGGGGACGACGCTGACGAAGGCCGCCCTGCGCGGATGCGTCCCAGGCCCGAGCCAATCTCCGAGTCCGGCGTTCAACGCATCTTCGTAGTCGCTGGCGGAAGCGTGCGGCAGGGTGTCGAAGCGGCAGCGCGCCAGGAGCGTCTCGCCGCGGAACAAACCTGCTTTGACGAAGGTGTTGCCGATGTTCAGGGCGAGCAGGTGCTCCGCCCTCGCCCCCTCCCTCATCGAGGACGCAAGGACAAGGAGCGGCGCAAGAGCTCACCGAAGGTCGCTGGCTCCTGCAAAGCGGCAGGCTGAACGATCCTTGCGATGGGGGCCACCGGCTTCAGACTGACGGCCTTGATGCTTCGTGGAGCGAGGGATTCGGGGCGTGCAGAGCTCGGAATCGGCGCTTCGGGGATGACCGAGACGCGTTCCACGGGCGGAGGCAAAGGGCGCTCGGGCATCGCCGAGGGGGTCGCAGACAGGGCGGCTTGCGTGGCCGGAGCCGGAGACGCCGCGACGCTGGAAGGCGCGATGAAGGACTGCGGCGCGGCAGGTTGCGCTGCGGCAGGCTGCGCCTCGACCGCTCGCGCTTGGCCTCGCTCGGGCTTCTGCTGACGATTGATCTGGATGCGGCGAAGGAGCTCTTCGAGCGTTTCGATGCTTTGACTCATGCGCTTTCTCGAGAGGGGGCGAGACGTCCAAGGATCGAGGTGAGGTCGGCGCCCTGCTGCGACCAGGTCCAAACCCGCTCGGCGACGCTGGGGTCGACGACGAGAAACGTAGGCCCGCGCAGGGGGACGCAGGCGACCTCCGCGTCGAGGAGCTTGGACAGCAAGCCGCCCAAAAGAGCCGCCGCGCCGAGGTGTTCGCTGTCCATGATCGGCAGGTCGTCGATGCGCACGACGACGGCCGGCCCCCAGCGTTCGAGCTGCAGCTTACCCCAGCCAAAGAGCCCGAGAAGGATGGCGATATGGTCGACGACCGTCTCGGGGGGCAAGCGATCGCTCGACTCGCCCAGCGCCTGCATGACCTGCTGGCCGAGCTCGGTGCCGAGCTCGCGGATCGCGGTCAAGTCGCCGGTTTGCACGGCGAGCTCGAGGAGAGGCGCCGCGACCTCGTCCGTCAAAAGCACCACGCGTTTGCCGCTGCGCGTCTGCACCGCGCCCCGCGCCAAATCGAAATGGTAGTAGTCGGCCGGGTCGAAGCGAATGTCGGGCATGGTCTTACCTACTTGCCTGCTGTAAAGGGTTTCGGGTGTCGGTGTCAACCAAGTCGCTCGTTTATGCAAACTCTGGCCTGCTCGTTGCCTTTCTCGGCCTCCTCGCGCTGATGCCTTCGGGCGCCCTGGCGCGCGCACCCTGGAAGGGTCCCCGCCGGGAGCCGCCGACCGAGACGCCGCGGCCGCAGGTGCCGACGAGTGCGCGTGCCATCGCGGCGCCTCTGGCGGTGCATGCGGAAGCGGGAGTGAGCGCGGAGAACATCCGCAGGGCGCTCGCAGCGCTCGAGCGTGCCGAAGGGTGGATGCGCAGCGAGGGCTGGCCGAGTCCGGTGGCCGACGGCGGTTTGGGCGAGGGGGAGGGCTTCGACCTTTACCTGCTCAAGGCGCATCCCGAGGGCGACGCGGTCTATGCCGACGCTGCCGTGTTGTGGTCCGAGCTCGATGCGGTGTCGGCCTTTGCCGTCGTCGAAGAGCGGCAGGGTGCGGAGCTCGAAGAGCGGGTCCTCTCGCTTTACGTCCAAGCCGTCTTGCTCGGTCTCGACCCGGCGGAAGCCGAGAGCTGGCGCCGCGCCACGGCCTGTTGGTTGCTGAGGCACATGGATGCCTCGGCCCGATGCGGGGGGGCGCTGCGCAAGCAGCAACGCGAACCCTGGCGTTCATGGATCGCCTTCAGCGCTGGCGGTGGCGCGGGAGGCGCAATTTTGCTCGAGTTTTTGAGCTGGCGCCTGGCTGCGGGCGGCAGCACCTGGCTACGAGATCTTTGGCATTTCGCGCGCCAATACACCTGGGATGCGGCGGCGGGTCTGCGCGGCAGTCCCGACCTCTGGGCCGCACTCGAGCAGCTGCTCAAGATGCGCGGGCTGCGCATCGAAGAGATGATGGAGGAGCTCGCCCGCTTCCGCATCGATCCCGGCAGGCGCATGGAAAGCCTGCCGCCTATCTACCGGCAATGGAACATCGACACTCAGAAGATGCCCATTCGCCTCGCCAATCGGGATCCCGCCCTGCAGTCCTACGGCAGCGCTTATGCCTATGTGGATTTGCGTCGTGCGGAGCTGCCGCAGGAGCTGCGCATATGGCTGCGTGGCGAATACGGGGTCCGCTGGTCGCTCGCGGCGATCCGCGTCGGTGAGCATGGCGAGCTGCAGGGGGCGCTCAGCACGCCGCTGCGAGAAAGTCACCAGGCCTATTTGCCGGTGCAGCGAACTCCCGGACTCTCCGGGCTTTGGCTCGTGGTCACGAATATGAGCAACCGTCGCCCCGACGCCGACATCAGCGACGAAAACCTGCGGTCGTTTCAACTCATCCTCGACGCGCAGCCCTAAGGTTGGCTTGGCGTCTCCCGATGTGACGCGGTCTTCAGCCTCGGTTGGCGGAGCGTCGCTGTCCGTTGCCGAAAGGGGCCCGCCGCCGTCGCCTAGGTCGCCGCGGGCCTTCATCGCGCGTGCTCTCGTGCGCCGCCGCCGTGTTCGCCGGCATCCGTGCCCACGAGGGGATGTCCTCGAGGCGGGCCTCGCAGTCCAAGGTGAAGAGCGTCAGCGCATCGTCGAAGAAGTCGCGTTTGGTCAGTCCGCGGATTTTGCCGGCCCGCATGCGGCGCTGGCTGGCGACGATGCAGCGGATGCGGTCCTTCATCCGGCGCGGCAAGTTGAGGCGCAGCACCAGGTCGACCATGAACTCCTCGAAGGCATCGCCGGGTGCCGGTGAACCCTGCAGATACTCCTGCATCGGCTCCCAAAGCAGCGAGGCCAAGAGCACGGCATCGGAGGGCAGGCGCCCTTCGCGCAAGCGGCGGTCGATGGCCGAGAGCCGGCGCCAGGTCAGATCGCTGCCGGGCGAGGCATCGTCGAGATAGGCCGCCACCTCGGGGAGGATCACGGCGAGGACGCCCGAATCCCAGGCCAGGTAGATCGAGCGCTGCGCCGCGCCGCCGCGCATCAGGCGGAGCAACTCTTCGAGCACCCGCGGCCGCGCCGCACGGCGGATCTCGCCGCGCAAGGCCAACATGGTCTCGTAGAGGGAGGGGTCGATGCCCAGGTCCAGCCGCGCGCTGAACTTGATGGCGCGCAAAATACGGATGGGATCTTCGCGCACGCGCACGTCGGGATCGCCGATCATGCGCAAGGTGCGTCGGCGCAAATCGGGCACGCCGCCGATGTAATCGATGATCTCGCCGCGCTCGAGGTCGTAGAAGAGACCGTTGAGCGTGAAGTCGCGGCGGATGGCGTCCTCGTGGGGTTCGCCGAAGGTGTTGTCGGAGCGGATGAGCAGGTCCTCGTCCTCGCTCCCCGCGTCACTGAAATCGCCGTTCGTCTCGGCCAGCTCGCGTTCGTCTTCCCGTTCGCCGTAGAGCGCGAGCGCCCTCTCTTGCGAGGGGTCACGACGGAAGGTGGCGACCTCGATGATCTTGCCGCCTGCAAAAAGGATATGGGCTAGACGAAAACGCCGTCCGATGATGCGGCAGTTGCGGAAAAGGCGCCTCACCTCATTGGGACGCGCATCGGTGGCGATGTCGAAGTCTTTGGGCTTGTTGCCGAGGAGCAGGTCGCGCACGCCGCCGCCCACCAGGTAGGCCTGATAGCCGTGGCGCACCAGGCGCCGGATGACTTTGACTGCATCGGCGTCGATACGATCGGGGTCGATTTCTCCCGGATAAATGACGCGCGGCGGGGAATCGAGATCCTCCACGGGCTCGTCCAGCAGGACGTCCTCCGGCTCGGGCGAGGCGGATTCCTGCATCGGGTCGGCGTTTAGCCGCCCTTCCTCGTCTTTGACGCTCGTCTCCCAGGGCGGCACGATCGACTCGGATACTTCCTAATCTAGTACAGGTTTACGAACAAGCTCCGCTGCGCTTGTAGCAATTGCTGGGGCGAACTGCAAGAGTCCGGATTTCCTTGCGGAAAGGCAGGCTTTCTCGCAGAACACCGAAGGTGTCCCTCTCACACGACCCCGGCCAGCTCGTCGTCTTGGGTTATCCCGGCACCGCCCCTCCTGTCGATTTGCTTGCGGCGCTCGGTCGCGGCGAGCTCGGCGGCGTGGTGCTCTTCCGCCGCAATTTCACCGAAGCTCTCGAGGTGCGCAGTCATACTGCGGCGTGGATCGCCGCTGCGCCGCCCGAGCTGCCGCCGCTGATCGCCGTCGACCAAGAGGGTGGGCGCGTGGCACGCCTGGGTCCGCCGCTGCTTTCGATCCCAGCCATGCGCTTTTTGGGGCGCTTCGACGAGCCCGCCCTGACCGAACAAGTGGGCCTCGTGCTCGGTGAGCAGCTGCGTTTGCTCGGCTTTTCCTGCGACTTCGCCCCGGTGCTCGACGTCGATACGCAAGCGGCGAACCCGGTCATCGGCGACCGCGCCTTTTCCAGCCATGCGCCCACGGTAGCGCGGCATGCCTCGGCCTTTGCGGCGGGCCTGGCCCGCAGCGGCATCATCGCCTGCGGCAAACATTTCCCCGGGCACGGGGACACCCTACTCGACAGCCACCTGGCCCTGCCGCGAGTCGAGCACGACCGTGCACGTCTCGAGCGTTTGGAGCTTTTGCCCTTCCGCGCGGCCACTGCCATCCCGATGTGGATGAGTGCTCACGTGGTCTACGAGGCCCTCGATCCGCAGCGACCGGCAACCCTCTCGCCGCTCGTGCTCCAGGCTCTGCTGCGCGACGAACTGGGTTATGAGGGCGTGCTCATCAGCGATGATCTCGAGATGGCGGCGATTCAGCACGACGACCCGATCGAAGCCGCGATCGAGGCCCTCATGGCAGGATGCGACGCCCTGATGTTCTGCTCCCGTTTCGAGCTATTGGCGCCTTTGCGCGAAGCCTTGCTGCGGCGCAGCGAGCGCGACCCCCGCGTCGCCGCCCGTATCGAAGAAGCCTTGGGCCGCTTTCTCGCGTTGCGTCGCCGCTATCCGGCGCAAGCTCCTCTCGAAGCCGAAGCGTGGAGGCAGCGCTTCGATACCGAGGCGCAACATGCCTTGCAGCGCCAACTCGATCGCCTGCGTGAGATGACGGCATGAGCGAGGTCTCGTCTCCAGGACGAAAGGACAGATCCCTTTGATTTCGAAGCCACTGCGCATCGCCTCGTGGAACGTCAACGGCCTGCGATCTTGCGCCAAAAAAGGCTTTCGCGAATGGCTCGAGGCGAGCGAGTTCGACATCGTCGGCCTGCAAGAGGTGCGCGCCACGCCGGCGCAGCTGCCCAAAGAGATCGCCAGCCCCGAGGGCTGGTGGTGCCACTACTACGTCGGCGAGCGTGCCGGCTACAGCGGCGTCGCGCTCTTTTCCCGGCAGCCGCCCGACCAGGTGGAGGAGGGATTGGGCATCGAGGAGTTCGACGCGGAGGGACGCTACCAGGCCCTTCGCTTCGGCCACCTCTGGGTGATCAACGCCTACTTCCCGAACGGCAGCGGCAAAGAACGCGACAACGGCCGCGTGCCCTTCAAGCTACGTTTTTACCGCGAGGTCTTCGACCGCTGGCTCGATGCGCTGCGCGAAGGCGGCCGCGTGCTCATCATGGGGGATTTCAATACTGCGCATCGCGAGATCGACCTGGCGCGACCCAAGGCCAACGAAAAGACGAGCGGCTTTCTCCCCGAAGAGCGCTTCGAGTTCGATCGCTGGCTGGACGCTGGCTGGGTCGACAGTTTCCGCCATTTCGAGCCCGGCCCGGGACATTACTCGTGGTGGAGCCAGCGCTCCGGCGCGCGTGAGCGCAACGTCGGCTGGAGGATCGACTACGTGCTCGCCTCGCCCGGCGCGATGCCCTTTGTGCAGGGAGCGGCGATTCACTGCGAGGTGCGCGGTTCGGATCACTGCCCCGTCGCCGTGACGCTGGACGCAAAAGTCCGGGAGTAGAGCGGACACCGCACGCCCCTGGGT
>ERZ1066121.1228-NODE-1228-length-19621-cov-6.123582_pt1 | contig 19621 bp, 15 predicted proteins | sample MGYA00382768_ERZ1066121 | MGnify/ENA primary metagenome ERZ1066121 (study PRJEB33369, sample SAMEA5778351) | biofilm metagenome | biome: Industrial cooling water; feature: Water cooling tower basin; material: Biofilm | place: United Arab Emirates | collected... | reverse complement strand
TCCGGATGCGCGACGAGGGCGAGCATCTTTTGGGCCTTGGCCAAGGCGCGCTCGCGTGTGGTGGCGTCCATCCAATCGAGCCGGCTCAGGTCCTCGATGAAGGCGGCGACGATGGCCTCGATGAGGCGACGGGCGCGCTGGCGCTTCGCTTCGGGGAAATGCAAGAGCACGTAGGCGTGTCCGAGGCTCTCGCCCATGGCCGCTTCGGTCGCACCAACGCAGCGCTTCCAGCGCTCGGGCAAACTCTCGATGCCGGTGATCAGCGCGCTCAGCTTGAAGTCTTCTTCGACGAAAGATCGAGGGAGGGTGTCGGCGAAACTCGAAAGCAGCTGCCAACGCAGATAAGCCCGCCACTGCGGCGCGCGGGTCTTTTGCCAGAGGAGATGGAGTTTGCGGAAGTAGTCGAGGCTCGAAATGCTCAAGGAGTCGACCTGCGCCGCACCTAGACGGCCGAGATAACTCGCCCAGGGGAAAGCCGGCGAGAGCCGGGCCAGGTCGGCGCGGCTCATCTTGTTGTAGGTCTTCCAAGGGTCGCGCCGCTTGTCCTCGGGCTGCGCGATCTCGGCGAGCTTGTGCTCGATCTGCAGCACAGCACGCGCGCCCTCTTCGACCTCCGCCTTGGAGGCGCCGCCGAGCTCGAGCACACGCGCGACGTGTTTTTGGTACTCGCGCAAGAGCGCGCGAGAGGCGGCGTCGCGCTTGAGATAGTAGTCGCGATCCGGCAGACCGAGGCCCGATTGGTCGAGGTAGAAGAGGTTGTGTTTGGGGTCTTTGAAGTCCTGATCGACCGCCCAGTCGAAGAAGGTCCAGACCTGATAGCGGTGCAGCTGACCCAAGACTTCGCTCAGACCCGCCAGGTCTTGCACCCCGTCGATGGCCTCGAGCAGAGCCTTCAGCGGCGTGAGCCCTTGGCCCTGCACCGCCTTCTCGTCCATGCAGGCGCTGTAGTAGTCCCCCAAGCGCTTCGCCTCATCAGCCGGCAGGGCCGGTAGCTGGCCCTCTGGATGCGCCAAAGACTCCAAAATGGCGCGCGCGTCTTGCTCGACGTTTTCTTCGATGACGTGAAAGCTGCGGTCCCAGGTGGCTTCGTCCGGCGGGATCTCAGCGCGCGCGAGCCAGCCGCCGCAGGCGTATTGGTAGAAGTCCTCGCAAGGCTTGACGCTGGTGTCGAGCAGCGCCGTCTCAACCTCTCGCGGCGGCGCCTCCTTGGCCTTGCTCGCATCCCCTGGCTGGGCATCGACGCGCGCATCGCCGGGCCGCCCCGCGCGCTCCTTGGCGGGGCAAGCGCTCAGGGCGCAGAGGCAGCTCAAGGCGAACGCAAAGCGAGACTTGGCTGGCCACTGGGCCTTGCGCAGGGCTCGAGTCTGTGAAAGCGGTGAAAGCATGTTTGGCAAAGTCCTCGTCGCAAACCGTGGCGAAATCGCCCTGCGTATCATTCGGGCCTTGCAGGAGCTGGGCATCGTCGCCGTCGCCGTCTACAGCGAAGCGGACCGAGCCGCCCAACACGTTCGCCAGGCCGACGAAGCCTACCCCATTGGTCCGGCGGCGCCGCGAGAAAGTTACCTCTCCGTCCCCGCCCTCCTCGAGGCCTGCCGCCTCTCGGGCGCCGAGGCCCTGCACCCCGGCTACGGCTTTTTGAGCGAAAATGCCGAATTTGCGCGCGCTTGCGGCGAAGCGGGGGTGGTCTTCATCGGGCCCAGCCCCGAAGTCATCGCGACCATGGGCGAGAAAACCGCCGCCAGGCGCCTCGTCGAGAGCCTAGGCGTGCCCGTGCTCCCCGGCCTCTATCTCGACGAGGGCGGAGGTGACGAGACGCTGCAAGCTCGAGCCGAAGCCCTGGGGTTCCCCCTCGTGCTCAAGGCGGCCTTCGGTGGAGGCGGCAAAGGCATGCGCTGGGTGCACCGCCCCGACGAGCTGCACGCCGCCTTCGAGCGCGCCCGCAGCGAAGCGCGACAAGCCTTCGGCGACGGCACCCTCTACCTCGAAAAGGCGCTGGTCCGGCCGCGGCATATCGAGATCCAGATCGTCGCCGACCGCCAGGGCAACGTGCTCTCGCTTTTGGACCGCGACTGCTCACTGCAGCGGCGCCACCAAAAGGTCGTCGAAGAGGCGCCCGCCGCGGCGCTCTCGCGCGAGGTCGTCGAGACCATGTCGGCATGCGCCGAACGCATCGCCAAAGCCGCGGGCTATTACTCGCTGGGCACGCTGGAGTTTTTGGTCGACGAAGACGAGAACTTCTACTTCCTCGAGATGAACACCCGCTTGCAGGTCGAACATCCCGTGACCGAGCTCGTCTACGGCATCGACCTAGTGCACGAGCAGATCCGCATCGCCGCCGGCCTGCCGCTCTCGCTACGCGCCGAGCAAGTGCAGGCCCGCGGCCATGCCGTCGAATGCCGCATCTATGCCGAAGACCCCGAACAAAACTTCATGCCCAGCCCCGGCACGCTGCAGCGCTACCGACCCGCGACGGGCCCTTGGCTGCGCGTCGATGACGGTGTCTACGAAGGTTACGAGATCCCTTCGGAGTACGACCCCCTCTTGGCCAAACTCGTCGCTTGGGGACGCGATCGGGACGAAGCCCTGAGCCGCATGAAGGCGGCGCTAAGCCGCTACGTGGTCTTGGGCGTGGCCAACAACCTGGAGTTCCTCCAGCGGCTGCTGAGCCATCCCACCTTCGTGAACGCGCAGCACCACACCTCCTTCATCGAAAGCGAGCGGGCATCGCTCTGCGCTGCGCCCCTCGCCGAGAGTGATTCCGCCTTGCCCCTCAAGGATGCGGTCGCCCTCATCGCAGCGGCGCTCTGGCGCGAGACGAAGGGGGTGCCTGCCGTTTCCGCGTCCTCGACCTCCTCGGAACCATCCGCTTGGCGGCGTACGACGCTGGTCCGCTAGAGACGCAAGGCCGCCTTCAAAAGGGAACACGACCACCCGGCCCCCCAAAGGTTCGGATGGACTTCCCCGAGAGCGCCAGGGCAGTCGAATGCATCCCCGCTTGCTAGCCTTTGTGGACAAAACGAAAAGGCTGACGTTAGCTTCTGCGGCCATGCAGGCTTTGAGATCACTTCTCGTCTTTTCACTCCTGGCAACCCTGGTCGCGTGCGGAGGGGACGAAAGCGGCGCGTCGTCCTCGACGCGCTGTGAACTGCGCATGACCTTGAGCGGCGCGCTTTCCGAGACGCTGCAGTGGAGCGAAAACTGTGGTGGTCAAAGCGACGCAGGAGGCGGAATGACCCTCCTCTTCGGCGGCGCAGCGGAGCCGGTGAACATCCGCATCACGTTGCTGCGTCGTTTCATGCCGGGTGAGCTCGCTGCCGATGTCGCCAGCCAAGTTGAAGTGCAAGAGACCTCGAGTGGGCGCGTTTGGCGTAGCGACAACACCTCCTGCTCAACCAGTGTCGAGGAACACCGCCTCGCCGATGAACCCGAGATGTCCACCTTGAGCATCTATCAAGTCGCAGGACGTGGCGGCTGCAATCAAGCGCTGCAACGCACCCAGATCGGCGCGAACGAAGCGCTGATCATCGAAGGCGAATATCGTTTCGCCAGCGAGATGCCCTGGCCGCGTTGAACGCTCCCGGCACTTGAAGCCATCCGACTTCCCGCCCAAGCTGCGCCATGCCTCGTTTCCCGCGTTTGTCTCCCTCCTCTCAGGGTCTATCGAACCAAGTCTTCGGTGATCTGGTGCGCCGAGCGCATCAGCGGAGTGGCCCGCTCTACCCGCTCCATGTCGGCGACACCTGGCTCGAACCGGTCGAGAGCGTGCAGCGCGAATTGCAGCGCAAGGACCACCCTCCGGGTTTGTACCGCTATGCTCCGGTGCAGGGCGAGCCCTGTCTGCTCGACGCGATCGAGGATCATCTGCAGGAGCGGAGCGGCATCGAGATCGATCGCGAATGCCTCCAGGTCGTCTGCGGCGCCACGAGCGGCCTGAACATCGTCTGCACGACCTTGCTCGACGAAGGCGACGAGGTAATCATCCTCGCCCCCTTTTGGCCGCTCATCCGCGGCATCGTGCATTCGCTGGGCGCGAAACCTGTCGAGCTGCCTCTGGTCGATCGCTTCGATCGCGAGGGCTTCGACGTCGGCAGCGCACTCCGCTCAGTCATCACCGAGCGCACGGTCGCCATCTACGTCAATACGCCGCACAACCCCACCGGCCGCGTCCTGCCGCGCGAGCTGCTCGACACCCTCGCGGAGGTCGCGCTGGAACACGATCTCTGGATCCTCGACGACGAGGTCTACGACGACCTCTGGTACACGGCGCAAGCGCCGGCGCCACTCTGGACGCATCCCCGCCTGCGCGAGCGGACCATTGCCTGTCACTCGCTCTCGAAGAGCTACGGCCTCGCCGGCGCGCGCGTCGGCTTCGTGCACGGGCCGGCGGAGTTCATGCAGTCGCTGCGCGGCGTGCAGACCTTCCTCACCTACTGTGCGCCTCGCCCGATGCAGTTCGCGGCCTGCGCCGCCCTGCGCGAAGGGCAGGAGTGGTTGGCGAAGGCGCGTCAGGCCTACCGGGATGCCGGTCATCGCGCCGCCGCCACGCTCGGCCTACCTCCGCCGGCGGGTGGCACCTTTCTCTTCTTCGATGTCTCCGCCTGGTTGCCCGAGGGCGCGGGCGACGCGCGTCTTTTCCTCGAAGCCTGTCTCGAAGAAGGGGTGCTGCTCACGCCGGGCGCAGCCTGCGGTCGCGACTACGCGCGCTGGGTGAGACTCTGTTTCAGCGTCATCCCCCCGAAGGAGCTGAACGAGGCGGTCGAGCGCGTCGCCGCGGTCCTTGCGCGAGGCCCTCGCTGAAGGTGGAAGATCGCGCGTCTTTGCTCTCGCGCTCGTAGGCACGCAAGGCCTCGCGCGCTTCCTTCCACGCGCGGCGGAGCTCCGCGCACTCCCGCGCGATATGCGCCACGTCGAGCAAAGCTCCTTCACCCACCTTGGCCTCGCAGAGCTCCTGTAGCTCCTGCGCCAGATTCGCAGCGCGCGCTGCACCAAAGAGCAAGGCGTTGCCTTTGTACTTGTGAACGAGCCCCTTGATCTCGTGCGCCGGAACCTCGCCTCCCTTCGCAAGGCTTTGCTCGAGCCGCGCAAGGATCTCGTCTTGCTCACGGCGGAGAGTGGGAAGCAGCATGGCAAGCAGAGTTTTGCCATTGGCGCTGCGCGCCTGGGCGAGCTCATCGACGATGTTTTTATCCAGGATGGCGGCGCGCTCTGATGTGGTGGCCGAAGCACGCTGTGGCGCCAGGGAGGCATGGACTCCTTTGAGGCGCTGCGTCGGCAGATCGCGCAATAGGGAGTCCACATTCGAGAGACTCAAGGGCTTGGTCGCCCACGCATCGACCCAGGGGCTCGGCTCCAGGGTCTCGTGTTCGGCGAAGACATTGGCGCTCATCAGGATGAGCCGCGGCGCGCGCGCGTTTGCTCCGCTGCTCTGCGCCCGCACCAGCTGGGCCAAGGCCAAGCCGCTCATCGCCGGCATTTGGTAATCGACGAAGAGCACGTCGAATTGGTTCTGCTGAAGCAAACGCAAGGCCTCGCGACCCGAACTCGCAAGACGAACGCGGTGCCCACGCAGGCGCAAGAGCTCGTCCATGAGGGCGCGGGTCGCCGAGCTGTCGTCGACGACGAGGATGTCGAGGTGCCCGAGTTCCGCCTCCTTTTCTCCGAGCGGGGGTGCACCCAAGGTCGTCAGGCTCGGCTCGGGAGGCATCGAGGCATGCGGCGCCCGCATCGATGGAGAAGAGGTACGCTCGCCTTCTTCGCGTTGCGTGACAAAGGGCAGACGTAAAGAGACGCAGGTCCCGACCCCGACCTGACTCTCGATGCCGAGGCTGCCGCCCATGGCGCGCACGAGCTGCTGCGAAATGGCCAATCCAAGACCCACACCGCCGTGTCGCCGGGAGGCCGAGGCATCCACCTGGACGAAAGGCTCGAGCACCTGCTCGAGGAAAGCGGAGGGGATCCCGATGCCCGTATCGCGCACCTCGATCCGCAAGACCTCACCTCCTTCTGGAGGGCCTGCGACATCTGCAGAGGCGGCGCGCGAGGTCTCGGCGTTTTCGACTTGGGCGACCACCCAGATGCGTCCGCGCTCGGTGAACTTGAGCGCGTTGTCGAGGAGATTGCCCATCACCTGCTGAAAGCGCTGTAGGTCGCCGAGCAGCGCCGAGGGCAAGCTCCCCTCGACCCAAAGCTCGAGGCTTAGCCCGCGCTCCTTGGCAGCATGGCGCCGTGCCTCGAGGATGCGGCGCAGGGCGCCCTGGACGTCGAAAGGCTCGCGCTCGAGTTCGAGCTGCCCTGCGTCGAGCGCCGCGTAATGCAGGAGGTCGCCCACATGACGCAGCAGGAGCTCGGACTGCTCCTCGATGAAGCGCAGATAACGACGTTGGCTTTCGTCGAGTTGGCTCAAGGCCATCAGCTCGGCGAAGCCGCGGATGCACTGCGCCGGCGAACGCAGCTCGTGGCTGACGTTGGCGAGGAACTCGGCTTTGCTGCGTACGGCCCGCTCGGCTTGATGCCTCGCCTCGTGCAACGCTTGCTCGAAGGCCTTGCGTTGATCGATGTCGCGGATGCTCGTCCGGTAACCGCGACGCCGGCCGCGCTCCAAGATCGACTGCCACGACATGGCGACCCAACGCAGCGCGCCGTCCTTGCGAAGCACGCGGAACTCGAGGTCGTTGCCCACGCTGCCGCGCGCCGCAGAGTGCAGCGCTTCGGCGATGCGTGAACGGTCGCCGGGCACCACCATGCGCAGCGGATAGTCGCTCATCTGCATGCATTCGCGCACCGAATAGCCGGTGATGCGTTCAACCGCCGGGTTGATCCACCGCACCTTGCCGCGCGGACCGATCCAGCTCTCCCAATCATAGGTGTATTGCGCGATGGCGCGGTAATGCGGGTGGTCGCTCGCCTTGGCCTTTGCGGCCTCGTCTCTGCGTTGCACCATAGCCTTCGTCCTCAAGGTTCGGCGGCGATCAATCCCTGGGCAATTGCATAACGCGTCAGTCCCGCGGTCTCGCGCACGCCCACTTTGCGCATGATGTTGGCGCGGTGATTGGAAACCGTCTTCTCACTCAAGCCCAGCTCGGCCGCGATCGCTTTGCTGCTCGCGCCGGAGGCGACCCGCTGCAAGATCTCCCGCTCCCTCATGGTGAGCGTCGACGAGGCGAGGGGCTGCTCGCGGCCTTCGCGCAGCAGTTCACTGGCCCGCGAGCAATAATACACTCCCCCCGAAGCGACCCGCTCGATCGCCTCTCGAAGCTCATGCAGCGGCACGCCTTTGGTGACGATGCCGTGCGCCGCCGCCTCGAAAGCCCGCTGCACCACCGAGGCCTGCTCGTAGGCAGTGACCACGAGCACCTTCGTCGCGCGAAAGCGCTCGCGCAAGCGCCGCAGGACCTCGACGCCGTTCAGGTCCGGCAGCATGATATCGAGGATCACTAGGTCGGGTCGAAAGCGTTCGCAGAGCTCGATGCCCTCTTTGCCTGAGCTCGTCTGTGCGAGCACCTGGTAGCGCGGCGTCGTCGCGAGCAGCGCCGCGAGCAGCTCGCGCAACACACGCTGGTCATCGATGATGACGACGCGCAAAGGCCGGCCTTCGACTTCGCTTCCCAGCACCCCAGGCATGTTTTCCTCGGCCACCTAGGCAATTCTCCCTATTCCGCGAAGTCGCGGAACACACGAACTTAAGAGAGTACTCAGGATGCTTCGCGAGGAGAAGGGACAATGATGAAAGTCAGCTCATGGATCGCTACGTTCTTACTCCTAGGGCTTGGGGGCTGCGCCACGATGAGCACGAGGGAGCAGGCTCGCCCGCGCTCGACGCAAGCGCTGGCTTCGGCGCAGCGCGCTTGCCAAGGCATTCCCCTCGATCAGAGGCGGGAACCCCTCTTCGGCACCCAGCTCAAGATCGCGGCACGCCAGCCTCTACATACGACGGTCGGCAGGCAGCGCAGCCTCGTTCCTGAAGGCGCAGCGATGAGCGTGGTGGCCAAAGAAGGCCTGACTCAACCTTGGCTGCACCGCCTGGTCACATGCCACGCGGCGCAATACGCGAGCGGCGAAATGCCCGAAGCCTTCGAGCGCGATCCTCTCGCGCTCCCGGATGTCGAGGTGCACATCGCGCAGTCGGGCGGCCGCTTCATCGTCCGCCTCACCTCAGACGAAGCCGCCGTGGCGCGCGAGATCGCCAAACGCGTGATGCGCCTTTGAGCGCCGCCGCTCAGCCCTGCTTGGCCGCCCAGGAGTTGCAGTAGCCCTTGGGATGGATCGGCCCGGCGACCAAGGTGCAGCCGCCGCATTGGGTTTCGCCCTGGCTCTTGAAGAAGGCGCAGTTCTCGCAGCGCTTGTCCTTCTGCGGCGAGCGGTCGACGTAGTTGAGGTTGATGCGCGACTGCATCTGCGCCGAGCTCAGGCTCGAGGTATCGGTGCAGGCAAAGCTGCCCTTGGGGCTCTTGCAGCCGACGAGCCAGCCGCCGGCGCCGATCACGACCAGGCCAAGGCCACTACGCAAGAGCTCACGACGCTGAATGCCCGCCTTCTCGTTCTCTTCGTTCCGCATACACTCCCCCTGATTTCAATGGGCTTCCTTGGGCAAAAGGTGGGCGCATCTCCTCGTTCTGTCCATAGCCTTCGTGACCCACTTTGCACCTAGGTCGACAAGCTCGGCTTGGCGTTGTATGAGCAGCGGCGACCTCTGGGTGTTCATTATGTCGAAAAAAGCAGCTACTTCCTCCACTTCGGCCGACAAGCCGATCCTCGTCACCGGTTCGAGCGGTCACCTCGGCGCCAACCTGGTGCGTACCCTGCTCTCGCAGGGCAAAAAGGTGCGCGTGCTGCTGCGCCGCGGCAGCAACAACAGCGCGCTCGAGGGCCTCGAAGTCGACCGCGTCTTCGGCGATCTGCGCCAAACGGAGACCCTCGTGCCGGCACTCGAAGGCTGCGATTACGTCTACCACTGCGCCGCCGTGGTCTCGACCTTGTACGGCACCCCGGCGCTCAAGCGCGAGATCTTCGAAAGCAACGTCGTCGGCACGCGCAATCTGCTGCAGGTGGCCAAAAAGCAAGGCGTCAAGCGCGTCGTCGTCTCCGGCTCGCTGAGCGCGACGGGCTACGACCTCGACGATCCCGCCAAGGCGACCGACGAGAGCTGGCCTTTTTACCCCTTCCAGCGCCCTATGCCTTATGAGGTCAGCAAGTCGTTGGTCGAGCTCGAATGCCTCAAGGCCTGCGCCGAAGGCCTCGACGTCGTCATCGCCACCTCCTGCGCCATCCTCGGGCCCAACGACTACAAGCCCTCGCGCATGGGCAAGACCCTCTGCGACTTTGCCCAAGGTAAGCTGCGGGCCTACATCCCGGGTGGCTTCGAGTTCGTCGCCGCCAAAGACATCGTCCAAGGCCATATCTTGGCGATGGAAAAAGGCCGCAGCGGCCAGAAGTACACGATCAGCACCCGCTTCGTCACCGTCGACGAGCTGATGGAGATCTTCGAGCGCGTCACCGGCCACCCCAAGCCCAAACTGCGCATGCCGCCGCAGCTCATGGCCGCCGTCGCCGAAGTCACCGCCTTCGCCCAGACTTACCTGCTGCCCAAATCCAGCCCCCGCCTGACGCCGGGCGCCATCCGCATCCTGCGCAAGCAGCGCCATACCAGCACGCAAAAGGCGCAAAGCGAGCTCGGCTACAAGCCCTCGAGCATCGAAGACGCCGTGCGCGAAGCCTACGAGGACTTCATCCGCCGCGGCTTGATCCCTGGCAAAAGCGCCTCCTCGCGCTCGGCGCAAGCCAGCGTCCAGCCCGCCCCATCGGCCCCGCAGCCCAATGGGGCCGCGAAGCCAGCGAACAAGGGACAAAACGCTGCGCTTCGCAGCTGAAGCCCGCGTCGATCCCTAGGCCTCGGGGAGGGGAAGGAAGTAGAAAAAAACCCTTGCTCGAAGGTTGGCTTTCGCCGAGAGCGGGGTACAATCCGCGCCATGGCGAAGGACCTATCCTCGGCTCAACTCTCCTCCACTCCCCTCTCCCTCGGCGGCCTGTTGCCCCCCTCCTTTGAAGAGGCGACCAACCGTCGTCAAAAGGCGCGCGCCGCGGGCCTCGACCCCGACTATTGGTACCCGGTCGAATACGACGAGCGCCTCGAGGCCGGCCAAACCCGCGAAGTGGTGTTTTGGAAGCGCTCCATCGCCATCTTCCGCGGCCAAGACGGCCAGGTGCGCGCCGTCGAGAACCGCTGCGCCCACCGCCAGGTCAAGCTGAGCCTGGGTGTGGTCGAAGGCTGCAACGTCGTCTGCCCCTATCACGGCTGGGCCTACGACGGCGAAGGCCGCCTCGCCTCGGTGCCGCACGACTTCTTCGGCAAAAACCGCCCCGACTTCCGCATCCGCAGCTTCCCGGTGCAAATCCGCTACGGCCTGATCTGGATCTTCCCCGGCGACCCCGAGAAAGCGCAGACCAAGAGCCTCCCCGAGATCCCCGAGCTCGAGGGCAAAAACCGCTGGTCCTGCGTCCCGGTCGACTTCACCTGGCGTGCTCACCATTCGATGATCATCGACAACGTGAGCGACTTCACGCACGCCTATTTGCACCGTCGCTTCCGCCCCTTCACCGACGCCAAGCTCAAGAACCTGGTGGTCGAAGAAGATCGCGTCCTGCTCTCCTACGACACCAAGGTCGGCGACGGCCCGATCTCGAAGTATTTCGTCAACCGCAAGCGGGTCAACACCAACTCCATCGAGCTGGGATACGAGTACCCCTACCAATGGTCGAATACCGACAACAAGATCAAGCACTGGTGCTTCGTCTTGCCCATCGACGAACGCACCACGCGCAGCTTCTTCCTCTTCTACTTCAAGGCTCTCGACATCCCCTTCACCTCGGCGTCGATCCCGCGCTGGGCGATGGCGCCCTTCTTGCGCATCGCCAACCGCCTTTTGGTCAAGCCTCTGCTCACTGAAGACGGCTTTGCCGTCGAAGCCGAGCAAGAGGGCTACGACTCCTGCTTTGATGCACCCGTCGCCGAGCTCAACCCCGCCGTGCACCAGTTCCAGCGCCTGACGGTCAAGAAGTGGGAAGAGTACCTTCGCCGCCAGGCCAGCAAAGGCGCCGAAGCCTCACCCTGCAAAACGGGCGTCACGCTGCAGCAGGTGCCAGCCGCGGAATAAGGCAGATCGGCACGCTCGGTGGCAAGATCGCGAGCCAGTGTCGAGCCCGTTTGCGCGTCGAGGAGCAGCCTCTGCCCTCGACGCGCCAAGATTTCTTCCGAGTAATTGTTACTCCGAGACCCAATCTCGCCCCCTGGCACCCCTGTTGCTTCGGGAGTGGGCAGGAGGTCTCGATGAGCTACCGGAAATCTGCGCTTTTGCTGAGCCTATGCGCCTGGGCGTGCACTTCACCCGCTCCTTCGGAGAGCGAAGTAGCGGACGCGACCAAATCCTCGCGCAAGGAGGCTTTTGCCTGCGAAAGCCAAGAAGAGGGGCAACGCTCATCGCTTCGCTTGCGCATCGATGAGGGAAAACTGGTCGGAACGCTCGAGCGCGAGGGCACCGTTTCGCCGGGCGACTTCCTTTCGGGGCGGGCGCGCACCAAGACCGAAATCACATTTCGCCCCAACTGCGCCGCGATCAGTCACGCGGCCTCGAATGTCGTAGCCGACGAAACCGTCGTAGGTGCACTCGAAGGTTCGGTTTACGCTATGACCGAACGCAAAGTCGCCGTGACCGGAGTCTGCGGCAGTTGCAGCAAGACCCGCTACTCGCCTCATGACGGTTCTACCGAAGGGTATGCCTACTGTTTGGGCCAAGTGGAGCCCTTCTACGATGGCGAAATGCTCTGGTGCGATGGCTGGCAAACTGAAGGCGAGCAAGCCCTAGTCACTTTGTCGGCGCGTGCCGAGGGCGCGGGTATCCGACTAACCTTTGAAGACAGCCGCGGCAGCAGCTTAGAGCCCTCCGCTCTCTGCGACGCTACACCCATCGCCTCCCTGCGCGATCTCCTGATCGAGCTCTGCGAGGGCAGCGCGACGCACTAAGGCAGACGCTGACACAAACGGGCTCCTGGCCCCCTCTCTCTTCGACCAAAATTCGTCTCGAAACGACGACGCTCCCTGAACCTAAGGGAAAGGGTTGGGATGCCAAATGAAGAGCCAGCCGATGTCGATCGGATGAAACGTGAATTAGGGGCGGTGGGGGTATCGACCGACCCAAGGCCTTCTCCCTACTCGTTGCGATAGCTTCCGTCGAAATCCGCCTGCTTTGGCCAAAAAAGCCATGAGTCGTCCGTCGCATCGTTTTACCAACGATGCGGGACGTCCATGCTCAAGAGCCAGGCGGACGCAGCGCAGCCAGTCCGAAATAGAGGTCCTGCGTGATTTCTCGGGCAAGTTCTTTGGCCGGCGTCCGGAACGCGTTGGTGTGCAGCTGATCATCGATCATGAGCGCGGAGATTCCATGAACGGTCGACCAAGCATAAAGCGCAAGCCGCCGTGCGTCGCCCTGGCGTACGCTGCCTTCCTGCTGACAGGCCTCAACGACGGAGACGAGAAAATCCAAGGTTCGCCTCGAAGCGGCGCTGAGGCCTGGGTAAGGCCTTTTGTCGCGCAGCACATGGTGAAACATCGTCCGAAAATGGCCCGGGTTTTCGGCAGCGAATCGAATGTATCCAGCGCCGACCGCCTGGAGTCCCTCAATGGCAGTCCGAGGCTCATGGCGTGTGTCTCCCGCTCTCTGCGGCAGCTCCTGCATATACATGAGCAATCGCTGGTAGCCCTCTTCGGCAAGGGCCGCGAGAAGGCCTCGGAGGTCCTCGAAATGGTGTGCCGGTGCGGCATGACTGACGCCCGCATGTCTCGCGACCTTACGTAGCGTTAGGCCCTCGAGCCCTTCTCGAGCGATAATCTCGAGCGCGGAGCGGATGAGCGCTTCCTGCAGCGCGCCGTGGTGATATCCAGATTTTCTCGCCTTAGACATACCTCACGCAGGTCAAATCTACCTACCACGTGCCACGTAAGTGGAGACCTCCGAAATGGGCGGTGACGTCAAACTTGAACCCCTTTGAGAACCTCCGCGAGGAGCGCTGCTCGACGCTCTTTCCTGTCTCGCCATCGAGGAGCGCCTGTGACTCGTCGGACCCCTTGCATAGGTTCTCGGCCATCGCCTCCTGGTGGGCTCGAATCGCATTCCTAGGCGAGGTGAAAATGCGAAGCAAGGTCGTCAGGAGCACGCCGCCCAAGACTCGACCAGTGACGGCCCAATTCTCGTAGCGGAGCTGCAGGTACGTGCTCACACCCGCGGCCCACAAACCGGGCATGATGAAGGCCAGAGGTGCGCGGTAGCTGGCCTGTCTCGACGCTGCCTTTTCCAGGAGCGCGCAACCTACACGCGTACGCGCCTCCGCAGAGTGGAGCCGCTGCAGACGTCTGGATGCGTAAAGTGTGACCTCGGGAAAAATCGCCATCTGCAAGGTCGTGATCCCAGAACCCACGGCGGAGAAGACGAAACCCATGCGCTCGCCCTGCTCCTCTTCGAGCGCTGCGAGCGTCGTATTGCTCACCACCAACGCGGCGTTGATCGCGATCCACGCCGACCACCAGCGTCGTCCTCGCGGACTAATATCGTCGAAGACCTGCGGAAGCGGTGACTCGAGATGCGGAGACGTCGTCTCCTCGTAGGTCGACACCTTGGGAGACAAGGGCGCCTGAGCGAGCCCCCTCCCTTCCGTGCTGAACCAGCAAACAAGAAAGACCATCGCGCGCTGTGTAGGTCGAAAGCGGATGAGAACGCGTTTCGAGGACAAGCCCATCTTGACAACGTAAAGTTACATTTTTACATTGTCAAGATGAGCTCGAAGACGATCTCGTTTGGGAACACCCGATGCCTGACTCTCGCGCTGTTGTCGGCCAATCTGCTGTCCGCATGCGCACCTTCTCCGGGCGTCCGCCCCTCTGTGGAAAGCCCACTGCTTCGAGGTCTAGGGCAAGCTGCACGCTGGGATAAACCCTCGAAGTCGACTCTCGTGGCGTTGGCATCCGCCTACATGAACGAGGGGAGGGACGCCGAGGGCCTGGCGTTTTTCCGCGAGCGCCGCCGCGAAAGGAGCGACGAGGCTTTGTTCTTGGCCTTCGAAGGCTTGTTTCAGGCTCGCACGGCCAAGGAGGTGCGTCTGCTCCAACGAGTCGCTTGGGTCGAAGGAGCGCTTCATAAGCTCGATCGTGCGGCCAGAATGGATCCCTACTTGTCGCGTTATCTCCGCGCTCTCGTGCTGGCACGCTTGCCCAAGCGTTTTGGAACTGCACGCATCGAGGAAGGCGTTCGCGAGCTCCGTGACCTACTTGAGTCCAAAACCTCTTTCCTCTTCGCGGCGACGCTGGCAGAGACGACACGCGAGAGCCTGCTGCGTCAAGGATACCAGGCGATCGCCCAAGCTTCCGAGACCTTGGCGCGTCCTCTCGAAGCAGCGAAGGCGTGGCGCAACGCAGGTGGCCCTGCGAGGAGCCTTGGAGCGCCCCTCCTTGGGACCGCTTATTCGGTTAGCGAGAGGAGCGGTTTCCGCTTCTGTCGCCCTCACTTCTGGCATCCGCATCCGAAGGTACACGTCGCCCGTGGCTATGACTTCGGCGATATCGCTTTTGTCGAGACCTCGGCGGGCGTCGTGGTCATCGATAGCGGTACGACCCCCGAAAACGCACGCGCCGCGCTTCGCGACTTTCGCGACAAGGTGACGAAAGCGAGCATCCACACCGTCGTGCTGACCCACGCACATTGGGATCATATCGGAGGCCTCTCCGCGCTGCTCGAAGAGAGAACCCGCGTCGTCGCTCAGGCAAATTTCGCCGACGAGCTCCGGCGCGTCAACGATGCAGGCCTCGACTACTCATGGTTCTTCGGCAGCACGCTACGGCAGCGCCCCGATACGCCGCTCTTCCGAGTCCGGCCCGACACCTTGATCGCGGAGACCGAAGATCTCCAGATAGGCGATACGCTTTTCCGTCTGCACCCCGTCTCCGGAGGTGAGACGAGCGACGCTCTCATTGTTGAACTGCCTCAGGCCTCGCTGAGCTTTGTAGGAGACACTTTCATGCCCTATTTCGGCGCGCCCTTCGTCTCTGAGGGCGATCCCGAAGGACTCATCGAAGTCATCACCTTGCTGCGCAAGCTCAACTCCAAACTCCTGATTCATGGTCACCCTCCCCTCAGCGAACTCTACACCCAGGCCAACCTGCTCCCGCTACAACGTGCTCTGCGAGAGACCGCTCACGAGGTCTTGCGAGGCATCAAGCAGAGCCAGCCCCTGTGGCGAATCGAAGAAGCGCAGCGCCTCCCCGCCTGGATGAGTGCGTACCCCGACGCCGTAGTACCGTTTTTGGTCATGCGACCTCATTTCATTCAGCGCCTTCATCGCCAACGTACGGGCTATTGGCAAAAAGATTTGGAGGGGCTTGAGACCATCCCTCCTCGCGTATGGTCGAAAGCCATCGATCACATCGCTGGGGGGCGAGCCAAAGCATGGACCAGCGCACTTTCACGACTCCTCGAGGCAGGCGACATCGCCGTCGCCTGGCGCTTGTCGGAATTCGCACTGATTCAGTACCCTAAGAATAGAGAGTTGTTGAACTTACGATTGCGTGCCCTTCACGCACTGAGGAAGCGTTACCAGACCCTCGATCCTTTCAAGTTCATCGTCTACTCCGAACTCGCCAGGATCGAGAATCCCGCGATCGAGGGACCCTAACGAGTCTCACGCAGCCAACCCTCGAGATGTGACGAAGCAAAAACGAAAACCCCGCCTCTCCCAAAGGAAAGGCGGGGTTTTCTAGCTTGCGCGTCAGAGACGCTATTCGGCGATGTGGAACTCGACGCGTCGGTTCGCCGCGCGGCCCATGGGCGTTGCGTTGGTCTCGACGGGTCGCGCCTCATCGTAACTTTCGGAGGTCAACTTGCTCGCCGGGACGCCGTTCTGCTGGAGCGCACGCAGGACGCTCGCTGCACGACGCTTGGAGAGCTGCAGGTTGTACTCGTCGGGACCGGTGCTGTCGGTATGACCCTCGATGCGGATCTTCTTGATCCAGTCGCTGGCGAGGATGGCTTCTGCCACCGCGCGCAGGACGGGGAAGCTCGCTTCGAGAATCGTGTCTTTGTTGGTCGCGAAGTAGACCGGCTGGTTGATTTGGATCTGGCCCTCTTGGACGCGGACCAAACCTGGGCAGCCGTTGCGCTTGGGATCGCGGCTCGGTGCACCCGGCTCGTCGGGACAAGCGTCCTCGGCGTCGGGCACGGTGTCCTGATCCTTGTCGGGCAAGGGGCAACCCGGGCGCTCCGGATCCGGACGCGGACCCTTGTGCACGTCGCGGCAGTGATCTTCCTTATCCGGCACGCCGTCGCCGTCGCTGTCCATCAAGGGGCAGCCAGGGCGCTGCGGATCAGGCTTGGGACCGTGATGGATGGTCGGGCACTGATCTTCGGAATCGGGCACACCATCGCCATCTCGATCGGTGATCAGCAAGGGGCAACCCGGACGCTTGGGATCGGGCTTCGAGCCTTGCGGCGTCGTCGGGCAGTAGTCTTCGGAATCGGGCACGCCGTCGCCATCGCGATCGGGCTCGGCCGACTCGCTGTAGCGACCCATGAAGCCCATCGACACACCGAACATCAAGAAGTTGGCGTGGTTGTCGATGGGATCGCTGCCCCACATATAACGGATGAAGGGACCGAGACGGATCTTGCCCGACTTGGTCAACGCAAACTCATAACCGAGACCCGCCGAAAAGCCGCTGCGGCGGATATCTCCCGACTCACCGAAGACGTAGTTGAAGTCGACCCAACCGTCGTCTTTGACGTCGAGGAGGAGCTCGGACCAGTGCAGGCGCAAGCCGGTCGCTAGGCCGAGATAAGAGGTGGAATCGGCCGAGTCTTTGGCGCTCAGCCACATGGCCATGCCGCCGACCTGGATGCCGAGCCAGTTGATGCCCACCAGAGAGAGGGCATTGAGCTCGACGTAGAGCGCACCGCCGATGCCGAGACCGAAGAGGTCTTTGTTTAGGTCATCGACCGTCTTGACGCCGTAGAGCTCCGCGCTCCCACCGACGATGGAGACTTTGCGCTTCTCGTTGGGGTTGCGATCGGCAGCCGCGGGCGCAGCGCTTACTTGCCAGCTGGCTAAAGCGACGACGAGCGCGAGAAGGCTTCGGAGGGAGGCTGAGGCTCCGTGCTGCATAGATAGGCAAGCTCCTTCGGGTCGCTTCAGGTGGGAAGGCGCCTCATTTCGAGATGATCGCGTTTCCCGGCGATGCTCACAACTCTCGCTCATTTCTTTCACCCATGCTTTGCTGGCCGAGCGCGCAAAATCTGGACATCATCACCCGACGATCGCTGCTCGCTCACGCTTCTGCAGACGGGTGTTTTCCCGCTGCAGAATGCGTATTACCCGGGTTTCGGGCGCGCGTAACGTACGCAGCAAGCCTGGCTGCTGCAAGTCGAAAAAAGGTACGGGAAACTGAGCAAGCTGCAAGCCGATGCGTGCGGATCGGGGCCGGTCAGCGATCTCTCGCTCAGGCGTCTCGCCCTTTGTCGGGCGTCTCTTCGGCGGCCGAAGCCTTTGTCTTCGCCCCCACCTCAGCGGCCTCTTCCATCCCGCGCTTTCCCTGATCGGCTTCGGATTCCACGGAAGAAGGTGCCAGCCGGGTCAACCAGGGACGGAATGCACTCTCGATCCCCGCACCCGCCGGCATATCCTCGGGGGAGAGCTCGGCGAGCAGACGCGGAGCGGCGTGATCTCCCAAGGCCAGAAGCCAAGCGCGCGAACCCAAACGCACGACGCAGAGCGAGTGCCTCGGGCCCAGCGGCAGGCGTTCGACGAGCTGCAGGCTTCCGCCACTGCGCCCTCGCGTCCCCCATCGCAGGCGATAGGCGAGCAGGGCCGCAGCCAGGAGGAAGAGGAGGATCAACGTCAGGATCAACTGCGGCACGTTGCTAATCTCCTTTCCCCCGGGCTCATTCAGTGCATGCTGGGTGGAGCGCTCGCCGAGTTTTGCGCCGGAGGCAGGGGCGCGACGGTCGCTTGCGGCGCGATCGAAGCCCAGAGGATCTCCGCGATATCGAGCTGAGCGATCTCGTCTTCCTTCTCTTCGGCTTTGAGGCCGTCGGTCAACATGGTCATGCAGAAGGGACAAGCGCTCGCCACGGTGGTCGGCGCCGTCTGCAAAATCTGCAAGGTTCGCTTGCGGTTGACGCGGTTCTGGTTCTGCTCCTCCATCCACATCTGCGAGCCGCCCGCTCCACAGCAGAGGCCCTTGCGGCGGTTCCACTCCGGCACCTCGACGAGCTCGACACCGGGGATGGATTCGAGCACCTGACGCGGCGACTCGTAGACGTCGTTGTAGCGACCCAGATAACAGCTATCGTGATACACGACGCGACCGCGAACGGGATTGCGCGGCACGATCTTGCCTCGCGCGATCAGCCCCATGAGGAAGTCGGTATGGTGCACGACCTCGTATTTGCCGCCGAAGTCGGGGTATTCGCGCGCCAAAGTGTTGAAGCAATGCGGGCAGGCGGTGACGATGGTCTTCTTGTCGACCCCGTATTTGTTGAGGGTCTCGACGTTCTGCTGCGCCAGCATCTGGAAGAGGTATTCGTTGCCAGCACGCCGGGCCGGGTCTCCGGTGCAGTTCTCTTCGCTGCCCAAGATCGCAAAGTCGACGCCGGCATGCTTGAGGAGCTGTGCGACCGAACGCGCGATACGCTTGGCGCGGTCGTCGTAGCTCGCGGCACAACCCACCCAATAAAGGACGGCGGCGTCGCTGTGGTCGGTGAGGAAAGGCACCTCCAGGCCGTCGGACCAGTTGCCGCGGTCCATCGAGGAGAGGTTCCAGGGGTTGCCGTTGGTCTCCATGCCGTTGAAGGGCTTGGAGAGCTCCGCCGGGAACTCGTTTTTCATCAAGACTTCGTGACGGCGCATGCCGACGATCTTGTCGACGTAAGAGATCATCACCGGGCACTGCTCTTCACAGGCGCGGCAGGAGGTACAGGCCCAGATCACATCGGGATGCACGATATTGGGTACCAGCTCCTCCGGCTTGGGGGAGCGGAAGTAGCCGCCCGCGGGAGCGCGCGGATGCGTATCGAGTTCCTCGCCCGGGGTGATGCCTTTCTGTCCACGCCCTTCGCCAAAGAAGGCGTATTCGGTGTCGTAGAGATGGTCACGGAGGGCCAGGGTCAGATGTTTGGGCGAGAGTTTCTTGTCGGTGATGAAGGCCGGGCAGTTGTCGCTGCAGCGGCCGCATTCGGTGCAGGTATAGAGGTCGAGGATATGCTTCCAGGTGAGATCCTGCAGCTTGCTGATGCCGATGGCCTCCTCCCGCTCGACCTTCCCTTCAAGGTCTTCGATGTTGGGCAGCTGACCGGCAGGGTTGCGGTCGCGTGTGAAGACGTTGGGGATCGCCGTGATGATATGGAAGTGCTTCGAATAGGGCAGGATGTTGAGGAAGATGAGCACGAAGGCCGAATGCCACCAGAAGCCCACATGCTGCAGCAGCTGCAGCATGGTTTCGCTCTCGACGCCCTGAAGCAAAAAGGCGAGCGCCGAGCCGGCCGGTTCGAAGGTACGGAAGTGCAGCGCATGCCCTTGGCTGCGGCTCTCG
>ERZ1066121.1227-NODE-1227-length-19622-cov-8.863546_pt1 | contig 19622 bp, 18 predicted proteins | sample MGYA00382768_ERZ1066121 | MGnify/ENA primary metagenome ERZ1066121 (study PRJEB33369, sample SAMEA5778351) | biofilm metagenome | biome: Industrial cooling water; feature: Water cooling tower basin; material: Biofilm | place: United Arab Emirates | collected... | reverse complement strand
CGGGCTTGTCGATGCCCATGCCGAAGGCGATGGTGGCGACCATCACCATGCTTTCGGAGGCGACGAACTCCGCCTGCACGCGGGCGCGGCGGTCCGGTTCAAGCCCGGCGTGGTAGAACCCCGCCTCGCGCCCGGCCCGGGTGATGGCGGCGGCGAGGTCCTCGGCCTGCTTGCGGCTGGGGGCATAGACGATGCCCGCGCCGTCGAGCCTTTGGAGGAGGTCGACGATCTGACGCGGACCGTTGTCGCGCGGGGTGATGGCGTAGCGAATGTTCGGGCGGTCGAACCCGGCGACGATCAGGCCCGCATCAGGAATGCCGAGCTGTTTGAGGATATCCACCCGCGTCGCCTGGTCGGCGGTGGCGGTGAGCGCGAGGCGGGGCACCTCTGGGAAGCGGTCGAGCACCGGGCGCAGCATGCGGTAATCCGGGCGGAAATCGTGACCCCATTCGGAGACGCAATGCGCCTCGTCGATGGCGAACAAGGACACCTCGGCGCGCTCCAGCAGAGCCTGAAAGCCGGGGGTGGAGGCGCGTTCGGGGGCGACATAGAGCAGGTCGAGCGCGCCTGCGCGGAAGGCCTCGGCGGTGGCGGCGTTGTCGGCATCGGCCGAGGTCATCGAGGCGGCGCTGATCCCGGCCGCGCGCGCGGAACGGATCTGGTCGTGCATCAGCGCGATGAGGGGCGAGACGACCACCGCCGTCCCGGCGCGCGCGAGGGCGGGGATCTGATAACACAGGCTCTTGCCCGCGCCCGTAGGCATCAGCGCGAGGGTGTGCTCCCCCGCCATGACCCGGCCGATCACCGCCTCCTGCTGGCCGCGGAAAGCAGCGTAGCCGAAGGTGCGGCGCAGAATTTCGTGACATTCGGAAGGCAGGGCCGCGCTCATGCGCAGCCCCTAGCCGATGGCGCGCGCCTTGGGCACCCGGCGTGCGCGCACTGTCAACGGCTTAACGCAGTATCGCCTTCTTCGCCGCGAGGTCGACCACGTCGCCTTCGGCAAGGTCCGCGCCGCGGGTGGCAATAGTGCCGTCGGCGCGCCTGCCGAGATTCTCGGGCCGCACCAGCCACAGGTCCTGATGGCCGAGAATGCGGCCATCATGGGCGAGGATCGAGACCGGGCCGATCGGCAGACGATCACGCTCGTCGACCAGCACCGGGTCCTCGACCACGGTTTCGCTGCCGTATTTCTGCCCCCACTGGCGCAGCGCCAGCATCGCCGGGAGCAGGTCGAAGCCCTTTTCGGTCAGGCGATATTCGATCTTGCGGCGATCATCGGCGCAGGGCTCGCGCTTGAGGATGCCGTGCTCGACCAGCTTGGCGAGGCGGTTGGAGAGGATGTTGCGGGCGATGCCGAGTTCGCTCAGGAATTCCTCGAAGTGCTTGAGACCGTTGAAGCTGGCGCGCAGGATCATGAAGGACCAGCGTTCCCCCATCACCTCCAGTGCCTGCGGCAACCCGCATTCGATCAGCTCGCGAAGCGGTTCTCTCAAATCACCCATGGTTTGCCTTTCTGTCCCCTTCCGGGGGCATGTGTAACCGATTTTCGGGGCCACACAAAAAAATTTCAGTTTTCAGTTGCAACTCACAACCTAGTGGGTTAGGTAGCGAATAGCAACCGGTTTCGAATCGAAATGTTGCATTGCAAAACGCGGTGACAGAGACCATGGGGCTCGACGGGCCCCGATACAGAAAAGGCAAAGGATACCCCGATGATCAACTCCATCTCCCTCCCCCGCACCGGCAAGTTCGCAATTCTGGCTTCGGCACTGGTCTATACCGGCGCGGTGCTCGGCGTCGCCACCAGCAGCAGCCCGCTCGAAGCGGCCGGCACTGCCTATTACAGCGCGACCCTCAGCGCCCCGGCGAGCGAAGCGCGCTTCGTCGCGGGCGGCGTCGCCTGGACCTGCGAAGGCACCACCTGCGTCGCGGGCAAGGCGAGCGCGCGTCCCTTGCGCATCTGCCGCGGCCTGAACCGCAAGTCGGGCGAGGTTGCCGCCTTCAAGGTGCTCGGTCAGCCGATCGAGGCCGAAGAGCTTGCCAAGTGCAACGGCTGATCGCCGCCTGACCTGATCCCCAAGTCCCTCTCCGTCCGGCGTCCCCCCTCTCCATCCGGACGGAAATCCAGAAGCCCCGGCGCGCCCGTCCCATGGCGCGGCCGGGGTTTTTTGATTTGGGGGAACAGCGACCGGGGAGCACCGGTTCGGACCCGAAGGGTCCGCGAGCGCACGGCGCGAGCCGCAGGCGCCCCGTAGCGGAGCGGAGGGAACAGCGCCGAGGACGTGACCGCGGAGGCGGTCACGCAAACAAGGAATCACAATAGGCCCGCTGCGACCAGTTGCGCCTCGAGGCTCACCGCATCGGTGAACAGATACGCCTCCCACCCGCGCGCCCTGGCCGCCGCAATGTTCGCCGGATTGTCGTCGGTGAAGAACAGCTGTTCCCCGCTGCGCCCGCTGCGCTGCTCGACGATCTCGTAGATTCGCGGCTCGGGCTTGGCGACCTTCTCCACGCCCGAGACGATGATGTCCGCGAAATGATCAAAGATCGGCTGGGTGGGGCGAAAGGCGGCGAAGAACTCGTCGCCGAAATTGGTCAGGCAGTAGAGCGGGACGCCCGCCGCCGCCAGCCGCTCGACCAGTTCGTGCGAGCCTTCCACCGGGCCGGGAACCGTCTCGTTGAAGCGTTCTGCATAGGCGCGGATGTGGGTCTCGTATTGCGGGAAGAGCGCGATTCTCTCCGGCAGCATGTCGGCCAGCGCCCGGCCGCGGTCATGCTCGAAATGCCACTCCTCGGTGACGACGTTGGCGAGGAACCAGTCGAGCTCCTCGCGATCCTCGATCAGCTTTTCGAACAGCGCGCCCAGCTGCCAGTGGAACAGCACCCGCCCGATATCGAACACCACGGCCTTTTGCATCGCCAAGCCCTCAAACGCCAAGCCCTCAAACGCTTGCGGCCCGCGCTCCGGCTAGGAGGCGGGCCGCCAAAATCCCTGAGCCACCCCGACGGGCAGCCGCGCCGAATCAGCCCTGGCGGGCCTTGAAGCGGCGGTCGGTCTTGTTGATCACGTAGGTGCGGCCGCGACGACGGATCACGCGGTTGTCGCGGTGGCGGCCCTTCAGCGACTTGAGGCTGTTGACGATCTTCATGGCGCTTTTCCAAAAGAGAAGCGCGCCGGATAGGCTCCGACGCGCGGAAATTGAAGCGTGCCGTTAGCCGCGCCGGGAGCACGCGTCAATGCGAGTCTGCTACGCGGCGCCCCTGAGATCGGTCAATTTGCGCTCCCACGCGAGCGCATGGGCGATGATCGTGTCGAGATCGGCGTTTTGCGGCTCCCAGCCGAGCGTCGCCTTCAATCGCGAGGGATCGGAAATCAGCGAATCGGGATCGCCCGCGCGGCGGCCCTCGATGCGGCGGTCGAGCTTGCGATTCGTCACCCGGTCGACCGCGTCGAGCACCTCGTTGACCGAGAACCCGCGGCCATAGCCGCAGTTCATCGTCAACGAACGGGCAGGCTCTGCGATCAGCGCCTCAAGCGTCAGCACGTGGGCGGCGGCAAGGTCGCTGGCATGGATGTAGTCGCGCACCCCCGTGCCGTCGGGCGTGGCGAAGTCCGTGCCGAAAACGCTGATCGAATCGCGCTTGCCGAGCGCCGCCTCGATCGCGACCTTGATGAGGTGGGTTGCGCCTGCCGTCGATTGTCCGGTGCGCGCCTCAGGATCGGCACCCGCGACGTTGAAATAGCGCAGCACGCCGTAATTCATCGGATGGGCGGCGGCGACATCGGCGAGCATCTGCTCGGTCATCAGCTTGGACCAGCCATAGGGATTGATCGGGCGCTGGGGTGTTTCCTCCGACACAGCCGCCACATCGGGGATACCGTAGGTGGCTGCGGTCGAGGAGAAGATGAAATGCGCAACGCCCGCCTCGACCGCCGCCGCAATCAGGGCGCGGCTCTTGGCGGTGTTGTTGTGATAGTACTTGAGCGGATCGGCGACGCTTTCGGGCACAACAATGGAACCCGCAAAATGCATGATCGCGCCGCGCCCCCCGCCCAGCCCCTGCTCGGCGAAGATCCGCGCCAGCAGATCGGCATCGGCGATGTCGCCTTCATACAGGGGCACGCCCTCGGGGACGGCAAAGCGGAAGCCGGTCGTCAGATTGTCGATCACCGCCACCGGCCAGCCCGCGTCCTTGAGCGCGAGCACCGCGTGGCTGCCGATATAACCCGCGCCGCCGGTCACCAGCACGGATGGTCTGTTGTCTGCTGTCCTCATGGGCCGCCCCTATCACGCAATCCGCTGCGAAAATCTCAACCTGCCGCAAACACACAGGAGCCTCACCGCCGGACCTGTGCACGCGGGCATGCGCGTCCTATAGTCGTCGGCCCGGAAAAGGAACCTGCCCCATGTTGTTCTCCCGCCTCGTTGCCCCCGCCCTTGCCGTCACCGCCGCGCTCGCGCTGCCCGGCTGCGCGTCTACGCCCTATACCGGGCCGGTTGAAGTCACGCGCTTCATCGCCCCCGATCCGGCGGGCCTCGGGCAGGGAACGATCGCGCTCGCATTTCCCGATGCGATCGACAATCAGGCCGCCCGCACCGCCTTTGCCGATGCGGTGCGGGCCGAGTTGACCAGGCTCGGCTACACCGTCGTCCCCGAAGGTGCGAACGCCGCGCAGACCGCCGCGATCCGCACCGCGCGGCGCCCGATCACCACCGCCCCGGTGGAGCGGCGCGGCCCCGTCAATGTCGGTGTCGGCGGCGGGACGGGAAGCTTCGGTTCGGGCCTTGGCGTCGGGCTCGGGGTCAATCTCGGCGGCGGGCGCGAGGGGGCGTCGGTCAATACCCAGCTGGAGGTGCGGATCACCGCCGCGAGCGGCGCGACCCTGTGGGAGGGCCGCGCGGAACTGGCGACGGGGGTCAAGTCGCCCTATTCCCCCGTGGCGGTCAGCGCGCGCACCCTTGCCGCCGGGTTGTTCAGGGACTTTCCCGGTGGCAATGGCGAGACCGTGACGATCGACGCCAAGAAGCTGCAAGGAAACTGATGACCTCTCTCTACATCGATGCCGGATTCGACAGCGGCAATATCGACGTGCTGGGGATCGAGGGGCGGACCGCCCGCCTCGCGATCCGGCGCGACAATGCCTCGGACTTCTTCCAGTGGTTCCACTTCCGCGTCAGCGCGCCTGCGGGCGAGGAGGTGGTGCTCAAGATCACCGGCCTCGCGGCGAGCGCCTATCCCGGCGGCTGGCCCGATTACGACGCCTGCGTCAGCGAAGGCCGCGCCTACTGGGCGCGCGCGGCGAGCACCTATGACAAGGACGAGGACGGCGGCACGCTCACCATCCGCTATCTGCCTGCCGGCGGCGTCTTCTGGTGCGCCTATTTCGCGCCCTATTCGATGGAGCGGCACCATGACCTGATCGCCGAAGCGGCCTCGGCCGAGCGCGTTGATTACTTCCGGCTCGGCACCACGCTGGATGGCCAGCCAATCGACTGCCTCGAGATGGGTGAGGGCGAGGTGCAGGTGTGGCTCTACGCCCGCCAGCACCCCGGCGAGACGCAGGCCGAATGGTGGATGGAGGGCGCGCTGGAATGCCTCACCGACCCCGCTGACCCGGTCGCGCGCGCGCTGCGGGCGAAGTGCCGCGTCCATGTCGTCCCTAACTGCAACCCGGATGGTTCACGCCGCGGGCACCTCAGGACCAACGCGGTTGGCACCAATCTCAACCGCGAATGGGCCGATCCCACCCCCGAACGCTCGCCGGAGGTGCTGGCGATCAGGAACCGCATGGACCAGACCGGCGTCGACTTCGCGATGGATGTCCACGCCGACGAGGCGATCCCGGCGGTATTTCTTGCAGGTTTCGAGGGCATTCCCTCGTGGAAGGACGAACAGGGCGAAGGCTTCTACCGCTACCAGCGCATCCTCGACCGCCGCACGCCCGACTTCCAGACCAAGCTCGGCTACCCCAAGGCCCGCCCCGGAACCGCCAACCTCAGCATGAGCACCAACCAGCTCGCCGAACGCTTCGGCGCGGTCGCGATGACGCTGGAGATGCCCTACAAGGACCTGGCCAGTTTCCCCGAGCCCGAACAGGGCTGGTCGCCGGAACGCTGCAAGCTCTTGGGCCGGGAGTGTCTGGCGGCGCTGGTGGAATGGCTGGAGGGGTAAATCGCCCGTTCGTGTCGAGCGAAGTCGAGACACACCGCGCGGGGGCCTCTCGACTTCGCTCGAGGCGAACGGGATCAGCCGAGATGCCCCGGCCCGAAGGCATGGGGCAGCAGCGCTGAGAGGCTCACCCGCCGCACGTCGTCCTTGCTGACGCACAGCACCAGCGGATCGGTGTCGCCGAGCGCGGCGACCTCGTTCAGCACCTGACGGCAGCGGCCGCAGGGGGTGATCGGGGCGCTGTCGGCCTTGAGGCCCACCACCGCGACCGCCACAAGGCCCCCGCGCCGCCCCTCGCCCAGCGCCTTGGCGACCGCCACGGTCTCGGCGCACAGGGCGAGGCCGTAGCTGGCGTTCTCGATGTTGCACCCCGTTATGACCGCGCCGTCCGCGAACAGCAGCGCCGCGCCCACGGGGTAGTCGGAATAGGGGGCATAGGCGTTTTCGGCCGCGACATGGGCGGCGGCGATGAGGGCCTGTTCCTGTTCGTCGGACACGATCACTTCTGCACCACCACCCATTCGACCGGCTCCTCGCTCGCCTCGGTCACGCGCGCGCTGTTGGCGCTCCATAGCAGCCAGGGGCGGCCCGCATAGTCGGGGCGGGCGCGGTCGCGGGCGAGCCACAGGTCGCGCGCGAGGGCGGTCGCGGTGCGGTGCCGCGCCTGGAAGGCGGGCGAGAGCTTGAGGATCGCCGGCCTGCCTGCGTGCAGTTCGATCTGGTTGATGAGCGTCATCAGCTCGCTCTCCACCGCCGCGTCGCTGACCTTGGGATCGCAGGCATCCGCCAGCCGTTCGAGGCCGATCGCGGGCGGCAGCAGGCGGGCATCGCGCGGGACCATCTGGGCGAAGACCCCGCTCTGCGCATTGGCCCCCAGACAGGGATCGAAGGGCAGCACCACCCCGACCCTCAGCCCCGCCGCCTGCGCCCGGGCGAAACGCTCGGCAAAGCCGCCCGGGCCCTCCGCTCCGGCCCCTGCGGCGAGCGGCAGGTAGACGAACTGCGCGCCCACTGCCTTCAGCGTCTCGAAGCGCACCGGCGCGCCGCCTGCGGGGACGAGCGCGCCCTGTTCGGGATAGAGCGCCTGGGCCGGGCGCCACTCGCGCATGTCCCACCAAAGCCAGGCGGCAAAGGCGGCGGCGAACAGCACGGCCAGCGCCACGAGCCGCCACAACCAGCGACGCGGCGCGCCGCGAGCGCGCGACCTGCCCCTCTTGCCCATGCCCCTTGTCTGCCCCTCAGCCCTTGATGTGCAGCACGCAAATCAGCGTGAACAGCCGCCGCGCGGTGGCGAAATCGGTCTCGACCTTGCCGTCGAGCCGCTCCAGCAGCAGCTCGGCCGCGTCGTTGTGGATGCCCCGTCGCGCCATGTCGATCGTCTCGATCTCGGCCGGGGTCGCCTTGCGGATCGCCTGATAATACGAATCGCAGATCGCAAAATACTCGCGGATCGGGCGGCGGAACCGGGCCATGCCGATCAGCAGCGTTTCCAGCAGATGCTCGCCGGTATCCTTGATGTCCATCGCCAGCCGCCCGTCCGTCACCGACAGGTGGAGGTGGTAGGGCCCGGGGGAACCGCGCTCGGCGCTGCGGACCGGCTTGAAGGTGTTTTCCTCGATGAGGTCGTAGATCGCGACGCGCCGTTCCTGCTCGACATCGGCATTGCGCCACAGGATCGTCGCCTCGTCGAGCGTGACCTGGGCAATGCGCTGCGCTCCCGCGGCACCGGGCGCGGAGGAGACGGACAGGGAATCGGACGGCGGCTCAGCCATGGCCCCTGCCTTCGCAGATGGAGGGCACGCACTTCAAGCACTTCGACGCGCCTTCCCCACTATCCACAGCATGCGAAATAAATATTGCCCGCCCCGACCCTTGCCGCGGGCCCCTGCCGGGCGCATCAGGCCCCCCATGGCCGAGCCCGAAAAAGTCACTCCGATCAAGCCGCAGGATGCTGCCGGCGACCTGCCTGTGCGCAAGCTGCCCGCCAATCTCGAGGCCGAGGCGGCGTTCCTCGGCGCGGTGCTGATCGACAACCGGGTGATCGAGGAGTTGCAGGTCCCGATCCGGCCCGAGCACTTCTTCGAAGCCCTGCACGCACGCATCTACGAGCGCGTCCTCACCCTGATCGAGCGCAACGCCACCGCCTCGCCCGTCACCCTGCGGCCTTTCTTCGAGGCAGACGAGGCTTTGCGAGAGCTTGGCGGCACGTCCTACCTCGCCCAGCTCACCGCGAGCGGCGCCGGCCTTCTGGTGCCGCGCGAGCTTGCGCAGCAGATCTACGACCTTGCCCTGCTGCGCGAGCTGGTGAGCGTCGGGCGGGGCCTTGTCGAAGGCGCGCTCGACACCTCCGAGGACACCTCGCCGATGGAGCGCATCGCGCAGGCCGAAGCGGACCTGTTTCGCGTCGCCGAAGGCGCGAGCACCGGGCGGGAGGCGGCTACCTTCCGCGAAGCCGCGCTGACCGCGATTCGGATGGCCGAGGCGGCGATGAACTCGGGCGGGGGCCTGTCGGGCAAGACAACCGGCCTTGCCACCATCGACCAAAAGACCAGCGGCCTGCACAATTCCGACCTCGTGATCCTCGCCGGACGTCCGGGCATGGGCAAGACCTCGCTTGCCACCAACATCGCCTTCAACTGCGCCGAGGCGCACCTCACCTGGCAGCGCGAGGGCGGCGAGTTCAACTACGGCGCGCCGGTCGCCTTCTTCAGCCTCGAAATGAGCAGCGACCAGCTGGCGACACGTATCCTGGCGGAACAGGCGGAGATTTCCTCGGAAGCTTTGCGCAGCGGTAAACTGAGCCGCGAGGATTTCCAGAAGCTCTCCTACGCCAGCCAGCGCCTTGCCGAACTGCCGCTCTATATCGACGACACCCCCGCGCTCACCATAGCCGCCCTGCGCACCCGCGCGCGGCGGATGAAGCGGCGGCACGATATCGGCCTCATCATCGTCGACTACCTCCAGCTGCTACAAGGTTCGGGCCGGGCGAATGACAACCGCGTGAACGAGATCTCCGAGATCAGCCGCGGCCTCAAGACGCTGGCGAAGGAATTGCAGGTCCCGGTGATTGCCCTGTCGCAGCTCTCCCGCGCGGTCGAAAGCCGGGAGGACAAGCGCCCGCAGCTCTCGGACCTGCGCGAATCCGGCTCGATCGAGCAGGACGCGGACATGGTGTGGTTCATCTTCCGCGGCGATTACTACCACCTGCTCGTCAAGCCCGACACGCCCGACGCGAGCAGCACGCCGGACGTGCAGGAGAAATATCGCCTGTGGGAAGAGAAGTTCGAAGGGCTGGTGGGCCGCGCGACGCTGATCGTGGCGAAACAGCGCCACGGCTCGACCGGCAATGTCCCCCTGCACTTCCAGAGCGACATCACCAAGTTCACCTCGCCCAACTTCAAGGACTATTCGGACTATGGGTACGAGTAGCGGGCGAGCGGCGGCTTTCGGAGCATGTTTCTCCGAACGCGAATGACCGGGTGAGAGTGGGCACGCGAAGAGCGGCGTGCCCTGCCCGCGGTGGCAACACGCGGGCAGGGCGGCGGAACTCAACTCAGGATCGAAAATTCATCGAACTTGGTCGTCGGCGCATCCGTGCGGCGCGTGTCGAACACATAGCTCGACACGAGGCCGCTCTGCGTTTCGAAGACGCTGAAGACGGTCAGCGCGTTGCTGGCGACGAACGGCACGTTCACCGGTGAGCCCTGCAAGTCCCGCATGGGGTTCATGATGCTCGGCATGATTGCTTCGCGCCCATGAGGATCGAGCGTGGTGGGATAGTCGGCGGGATCCCATTCAAGCCTGGTCTGCGGGCCTCCGGTCACTGTCGCGCTGCGCCAGCTCGCGTTTCCGGGCTGTGTCGGCCGTGGGCCCTGGGTCGGGGAAGCGCCCTGCTGTGCGGTGGGAAAGAACATCGCTCCGAACGAATTGCCGACGTTCGATGTCTCAAGATAGTGCAGCGATCCGCTGCGCGTCCGGTTCCAGAGGTGGGAGTGGCCCGTATGCACCAGGTTGACGTTGTGACGCAGCAACAGCGGTTCGATGTCGTTGCGCCAGATGTCATCGGCAATGGGGTATTCATACCGCATGTACTTGACCGCGTTGGCAGCGATCGCATCACGCACCTCGGGCCAGCGAGCCGGCCATTGTGACGCCGGGAACGGCCCGATCAGCGATCCGTCCGTCAGTTCAGCCGTCACTCTTTGTTCAGCCAGCACCGGGACGGCATTGTCTCCAAGGCCGGCCATGGTCTGGTGCGACAGCACGATCCTGTAGCGGGCCGTGCGGGCGGCCTCGCTCTGAAGCACCTGTTCGAGCCACTGGTATTGCTGCGAACCGCGACCGAACGGCACGAAGGTGAAGTCGCCGAAGCCCCAATTGTCGGTGCTCTGTGTGACCTGCGCGCTGCCTCCGGGCACCTGTTCGGTAAACTTGCCGCGCTGATTGGGGTTGAAGACCCTCCAGATACGGTTCGCATTGAGCGAAATCAGGAACACGTCACCATATCGCTGGGCCCAATATTGCTTGCCTTGCGGGCCTTCGGGCAAGGACCACATTTCGCGATAGGTGGTCCACTCGAAGCTGTTGTCCTCGATCCAGCGTTCGCGCAAGGCCGGGTCATTCGACGGGTTGATCTGGGCTTTGAGTTCTTCATAGCGTGCCTCGGCATACCAGCGCGGCTGCGGATCATTGTCCATGCCGTTGATCGTCACCGGACCGGTGTTGTTGGGGTTGTTCGTGGCAGGGTCGAGGCGCCAGCGCCCCGGCTGTTCGTGATTGCCGAGACAGCCGTAGAGCGCCGCGTTCTGAAGGATCTTGCCACCCTTGTAGACCGCCGCCGAATTCCAGCGTTGCATCGTCCCCTGAAGTGACTGGAAGAACGAAGGGTTGTTGTTGTTGGCCCGGTCGAACCATTCGCTGGCCCGGTTGGGCTGGCTGACGAAGTCGCCGGGGAACAGCACGGCATCGACCCGCCCGAACGTTTCTTCCACCTTCTGGAAGTTGGCTGCGGCCATTGGGAAGTTCTGCTGGTCCGACGACAGGAGCAGCCGCAGCGCCTGGCCATTGGCAGGCAGAGGCTGAAGCGAAAATGTCTCCGAGCGGACCGTGGTGCCATTGGGCAGAACGCTGATTGCGACATAGGGAACGCGCGTGCCGGCAGTGAGCCCTGTGACAGTGGCCTCGTGGCGGAAAATGCTGCGCCGGCCGGGGGTCTCCAACCCTGCGGTGATGGTCTGGAAAACCTGCGAATCGCGATCTTCTAGCATGCGCGTCATCGGGGTGGTAACGGCATCGAAGCGGCGCTCGAACATGGTGCCGACCCGCACATAGTGCTCGCCGCCCTCGCCTTCGGTGAACCAGACCACCCGGACCGAGCCTGCCTGGGGATTCTGCAACATGGGGTCCGACAGCACCTGACGGGCTTGGGCGAACAGAGTGCTGGGAAGCTGCACAGGCGGCGCTGCAGGAGGCGTGCCGCCCGTTGCATTCGCATCGTCACCATCGCCAAAGCAGCCGGACACACTCATGGCAATCGCGCTGGCGGCACCCATCGAAAGGAAGTTGCGCCGGGACGAGACCGGATCGAATTTCTGCAGGGCCGGCAGGCCGCCGGGCTGACGGTCATCGGGAGATTCAGGTTGTGACATGGAAGGCTGCTCCTGTTGGGAGCCTTGGCGCCTAAGTCCATCGTATTGCAGAATAAGGGCATTATTTACAACGTTTTATAATGATTTCGCGACAGATGCGACAAAGTATCATATCTGCGCAAGATTGGCAGACAAGGCGTCGCTCCCCGACTGGCAGGTCTTGCGATCGGCAAACGATGGCCGCCGCTTCCAAGAATTCCGACAGCCTGCCCTACCGCGTGCCGAGGCTGCTCACCCGGTAATCGGCAAGGCTCAGCCAATAGGCGATCCGCCAGCGCAGGCGGGTCAGCGGGGTCGCTTGGCGGGCGTACCAACCGGGGGTGATCGCCTCGCTCGATCCTTCCAGATGGTCGATCAGCTTGCGGAGCTCGGCCGCCAGCCCCGCATCCTCGATCCGCACCATCAGCTCGACATTGATACGGAAAGACCGCTTGTCGAGATTGGCGCTGCCGACATAGCTGATGTCGTCGACCACCAGCAGCTTCATGTGCAGCTTGCAGATCCCGAACTCGAAGATCTTCACCCGCGCGCGCAGCAGCTTGCCGTAGTGCACCCTCGCCATGTCGATCGCGGCGGTGATGTCGGACTTGCCGGGCATGATGAAGCGCGCAGCACCGCGCCGGCCGACGCGGGCGAACAGGCGGCGCAGGCTGCGCGGCGGCGAAAAATAGGCCGAGACCGCATCGAGCCGCTTCGCGCCCACGAGGTCCTGCCTCAGGCACCACGCCCAGTGGCCCTTGCGCACCAGCGGGCCGCCGACCAGCAGGCGCACCTTGCCCCCGTTCTCATTGGCGCCGCCGTCCCACCGCTTGACGATCGCGCGCAGCCGCCGCAGTTGGCCCGTGCGCCCCCCTGCTTGACCCGCGACCCAACCCCGCAGCAGGGCGAACCAGCGGGTGAACTGCTCGACCACCGGGCCTTCGATCAGCACCGAAAGATCGCACCAGCCGTTTTCGGCAGGGATCGCGAAATAGTGGTCCGAGATATTCGCTCCGCCGGTCATCACGCGGGCCTCGTCGGCGATGGTGAACTTCTGGTGGTTGCGCACCAGATAGCGCGTGCCCCACTTGGGGCTGAACACCGCAAAGCTGCCGCCTGCCTCGGTCAGCGGCGCGAAGAAGGCGACGCCCGCGTCATTGCCGAAGGCATCGACGATGAGATCGACCTTCACCCCGCGCCGCGCCGCCGCCACCAGCGCGTCGCGCACCATGGTGCCGGCGGTGTCGCTGTCGAACAGGTAGTAGAAGATGCGCAGGCTCTCCTGCGCGCCGTCGATCAGTTCGACCAATGCCTTCAGCCGGTCCTGCCCATGGGGGTAGAAGGTGAAGGCATGGCCCGCGCCCTCGTAGCGGAACGGATCGAGGTCGCAGTAATCCGGTCCGTCCTCTTGCGAAACGGCGGCAGGCGATTCGGCGCGGGCTGTGGCCATGGGCGAGGGTCTGCCGCATCGCGGGGCGAAGCGACAGGCCCTCGCGGCGAAAGGAGGCTCGGCTGCGGGGGCGCGGGCGCTTACAGCGGAAGGCTCAGCGCCAGCCCGCCCGCAGCGCAGATCGCCAGCAGCCGCAGCACCGACCACTTCGCCCCGAAGGCCAGCACCAGCGCCAGCCCCGTCAGCACCCCGGCCCGCCAGTCGAAACTCGCCAGCACCGGCCAGCTCAGCCGCAGCGGGCCGAGCGCGACCTCGCCGACCTCGGCGAACAGCACGTGCAGCGCGAACCAGGCGGTGAGGTTGGCGATCACGCCGACCACTGCCGCCGTCACCGCCGCAAGGCCGCCCTTGAGCCACACCGCCTGCCCCATCCGGTCTATCCACGGGGCGAAGGCGAAGATCCACAGGAAGCACGGCGCGAAGGTTACCCAGGTCGTCAGCCCCGCGCCCAGCAGCCCGGCGACCAGCGGCGAGAAGGGCTCAGGGCTGCGAAAGGCGGCGAGGAAGCCGACGAACTGGGTAACGAGGATCAGTGGGCCGGGTGTCGTCTCGGCAAGGCCCAGCCCGTCGGCCATCTCTCCGGGCTGCAACCAGCCGAGCCCCGTGACCGCCTCCTGCGCCATGTAGGCGAGCACGGCATAGGCCCCGCCGAAAGTGACGATCGCGAGCTGCGAGAAAAACGCGCCGATCTGCCACAGCACGTGCCCCTGACCGAGGGTCGCTGCGACCAGCGCGAGCGGCGCGGCCCAGATCGCGCCCCACACCAGCACTGCGGCGATGCTGGCGCGCCACGGCCGCGGCGGCAGCGCCCCGCCACCTGCCGCGGCAGGCTTCAGCCCCAGAAGATCGGGCCGCGCGCGGGCGACAAGCATCCCGATCACGCCTGCCCCGAGCACGATGAGCGGAAACGGCAGGGCGAACAGGAACAGCCCCGCGAAAGCCCCCGCCGCCAGCGCGCGCTTCAGGAGCGTGTCGAGCGCGCGGCCCGCGATCCGCAGCAGCGCCTGCACGACAATCGCCAGCACCGCCGCCTTCACCCCGAGGAACAGCGCCGCCACCCAACCGAGGTTCGCCGCCAGCGCATAAAGCGCCGACAGCGCCAGAATGATCAGCGCGCCGGGAATGACGAACAGCAGCCCCGCCGCCAGCCCCCCGCGCACACCGGCAAGGCGCCAGCCGACCCACGTCGCCAGCTGCTGCGCCTCCGGCCCGGGGAGCAGGTGACAGAAATTGAGCGCGTGGAGAAAGTCCTCCTCGGCGACCCATTGGCGCTCCTCAACCAGCTCGCGGTGCATCAGCGCGATCTGCCCGGCCGGCCCGCCGAAGGAGAGAAACCCGATTCGGGTGAAAACGGCAAGGAGTTCGGAGAAAGCGGGAGCGGGGGCTGTTCCGGCAACGCCCTCGGCTGCAAGATTCAGGTCCAGTTCGGCCATGCATACCTCGAAATGGTCCCCTCCGCGTGAAGACGGGAGGGGGGATGACGAGGCAACGCTTGGGCCTGTCTCAGCCTGGACGGGAGGTTGCTCGGCCCCGTTGGCTGGACTGATAATCCGCGCCCGCGAGCCGCGCAAGCCGCAACTTCATGCCAGACCCGTCGTGGCCCCGTGCTTGACACGGAGCTTGGCTTCTTTTGAGTGCTTTTGAGTGCAAGGTGGCAAGAAGAACAGCCAAGCCCCGGATCAAGTCCGGGGCGGGGGAAGAGAGCGACAACAAACCACCCACTTGCGGCCATCCCCGGATCGCCTGCTCTTGCCCAAAAGCGGAAGGGCGGCTTTTTTTCGTCCGATCTGCTGCGCGCCGGCGCACGCGGAACCTCGCCGCTCCGCCTCCTCGCCCCCAAGTCCCCCTTTTCCTTGACTTCGCGTCCCCCTCGCCCTAGCTCGCGCGCTTCCCTGCTTTTCCGCGATTCTTGCATAAGGCCCGTCCATGGCACGCGTTACCGTTGAAGATTGCGTCGACAAGGTTCCGAACCGCTTCGACCTCGTGCTGCTCGCAGCCCAGCGGGCGCGGGAGATTTCGGGCGGGAGCGAGCTGACCATCGACCGCGATCGCGACAAGAACCCGGTCGTGGCACTGCGCGAGATCGCCGAGCAGACGATCACGCCTGCAGGCCTCCACGAATCGCTGGTGACGGGCCTCCAGAAGATCCTCCCCGACGACGAGGACGAGGCCGACGAGATCGGCTCGCTCAGCCAGTCGGCCGAAGCCCTGCGCATCACCGCCTCGGCCCCGGCGCGCACTTCGTCGCTCGGCGGCGATTACGACGGCTGATCGCCAGCTGCGGCGCCGGGCGTGCGCTGCATCCTGACAACCCGGTTGTGGTCCGGCGGTGGCCCGGCGTGACCGTGCGCGCGCCAGACCCGCGTTTGACCTCTGCCAGACCCTTCGCAGACCCCTCCTTGACTGCTTCTTGACCCGCTTTGCAGCGCGCTTGCCATGCGCTGCCAGGACGTTATCGATTGCCACTGTAATCAGATTGTAACATCACGGGTTGCGGGGCGCATGGCATCGATCGCGGTCTACAGCATCAAGGGCGGGGTCGGGAAGACGACGCTGGCGGTTAACCTCGCCTGGTGCGCCAGCGCCATCTCGCGCCGCAAGACCCTGCTCTGGGACCTTGACGCGGCCAATGGTTCGGGCTTCCTCCTCGGTGTCGACCCGCGGAAAAAACGCAGCGCAGACAGCATGTTCGCTGACGGGAGCGACCCGGAGAAACTGATCCGGCCGACCGCTTTCAAGGGCCTCGACCTGCTGCCCGCAGACGAGAGCATCCGCGCGCTCGACCGCCAGCTCGACCGGCTCGGCAAGAAGAAGCGCATCGCCCGGCTGACCGAGGGCCTGGCCAAGCGTTATGACCGGATCATCTTCGATTGTCCCCCTGTTCTCAACGAGCTCTCCGCGCAAATCATGCGCGCTGCCGACCTCGTGATCGTCCCTCTGCCGCCATCCCCGCTATCCGCCCGGGCCTTCGAGGTGGTGGTCGAGGAAGTGCGCGGGACAGGCAAGGGGCATCCGCCGATCTTGCCCGTGCTGTCCATGCTCGATCTGCGCCGCTCGCTCCACAAGGCAGCGCGCGAGGCGAACCCGGCCTGGCCGGCGATCCCGCTGGCAAGCGCCATCGAGCAATGCGCGGTGGAGCGGCGGCCGGTAGGAAGCTTCGCCCCGCGCTCGCCGGCCGCGCGGGCAATCGCAGGGCTGTGGACCGCGATCGAGCGCAAGCTCGCACAGAAATAGGCGCTTTCGCAATCGCGGCACCTCGGCCTATAGTTGAGGCTTCGAGCCAAGGGGGCAAAGGCGCGATGAGCGGTATCGGCGAAGGGTTGGGGACAGCGATCGAAGGCGGGCTGCTCGGCAGCGCGCTCGAGCCTGCCGCGGGCGACAAGCCCGCCGCCCACGCCGCCGGCCCGGTCACCTGCGCCAATTGCAAGACGGTGTTCGTCGGACATTTCTGCCCCGAATGCGGGCAGAAGGCGCATCTTCACCGCAGCCTTGCGGCCATCGGCCACGACATCATGCACGGGGTCCTGCACCTCGACGGCAAGCTGTGGGAGACGCTCCCGTTGCTGGCCTTCAGGCCAGGCGAGCTGACCCGGCGCTATATCGCCGGGGAACGCGCGAAGTTCGTCAGCCCTATGGCGATGTTCCTGTTCACTGTCTTCGCGATGTTCGCGGTGTTCCAGATGGTCGGGATAGGGGCGCCGACCGATCTCAAGGTCGAGGCCTCGCTCACCGAACAGATGGAACAAACGAAAAAGGAAATCGAGCAGCGCGTCCAGGATCTGGAACGCGAGGTCGCCGATGCCCGCAGCGAAGGGCTGTCAGCCGAAAGCGAGTTGGCAGAACTCGCGAGTGCCAGGACCGAGCTTCAGAAATTCAACGAGGCCCGAACCATCATCCTCGATGAGGAGATCGGCGCAGGGTTCACCTTCACCAAGACGGGTATTGGTTTCATCGATACCCTCACTGCCAAATGGAAGAAGAACCCCGTTCTGATTCTCTACAAGCGTCATCAGAACAGTTACAAGTTCAGCTGGTTGCGGATCCCTCTGTCGATCCCGTTCGTGTGGCTGATGTTTGCCTGGCGGCGGCGGCACAACGCCTATGACCATGCGATCTTCGTCACCTACTCGCTCAGTTTCATGTCGCTGCTGTTCATCGTCATGTCGATCCTCAGCACCTTGCCCGAGGGGGACGGATGGGCCCTGCTACTGTTCATGATCGCCGGACCGCTGCACCTCTACAAGCAGCTGCGCCATGCCTATGGCCTGTCGCGCTTTTCGGCGCTGTGGCGGTTCGTGATCCTGATGGTTTGCACCCAGTTCGTGCTGACGATGTTCCTGCTGATCCTGGGCGTGCTCGGCGCGTTCTGAAGCTGTTGCCCGGACCTTGCGAGGCTGCCGAGCGCATCCTCCAAGGCGGCGCGCGACTGGCGGGCAGGCAATCGCTTGCACACGAAAAGGAACGGCTCCCAAACGGCTTCGGGCACCCTTTCTGCCGATAAGTTGCGAGGGTTCAGGCCCTCCGCGGTGTTCCGTCGCCGCCTTGCCTGGTGGACCGATCGGATCAGGACGCTAGCTTGCCGGTGGCACCAGCACGCAGCCGCGTGGTTGCTGGACCTTCTTTTCGACCACGGCGATGCTGTCGAAGAACTGGATACTTTCGATCGGCACGATCTTGTCGGACTGGTTGACGCCGGGTGTGAAGTAATGCCGGTGCATGGCGTCAACCTTGTCCTTGAGGAATTCGATACCGGTGCCACTGCGTCCCACGCCCCCCTCATAGGACGGCCAGTAGGCTGTATGCAGATCCTCGATCAGGTACAGCCCGCCGTCGCTCAACAGAGGGAACAGCGCATCGAAACTGGCCCGCTGATGGCTGGCGACATGCGAACCATCGTCAAGCACCACGTCCACGCCGCCCATTTCCTCGACGACCCGGCGCAGGAATGCAGGATCATCCTGCGAGCCGATCCGCACTTGCCCCGAAATGCCATCGAACGCGGCGCAGGCAGGATCGATGTCCACCCCGAAAATCGTAGCCTGCTGGCCGAAGAATTCGCGCCAAAGGTTCATCGATCCGCCACGGAAGACGCCAATCTCCAGGAAACGGATGGGCTGGCCGGCATATTTCCCGAGGATGCGATCGTAAATCGGGAGATAGTGAAGCCATTTGAAAACGGCTTCCTTGTCGTTGGCAAAGAAAATATCCGCGCAGCGACCGGCGTATTTCTGCTTGTCTATGTCTTCCAGCTTCAGAGTGAATTCGTTAAATGCGGTCGGGTTTCCGCTCTTGAGACGCCATGCCTTGTTGCTGATTTTCTTTATAACGTCAGTCATCACTGTCTCCAGAAGCATAAAGGCTGCCAGCGCAAGCCTTCACGGCGCCCCCGGTTACGAAGAGGACGAGGTAACCGGAGCGTGTCGAATCGCGTCACCCCGCGCGCCATGCCGGGGCACTTCAGACTATTGCAATAGCCCGCGCGCACCAGCGTTTTCTTCCGCCTGTCGGCAGTGTGACACGGGTCGGCTTCCCGCTCATGCGCACGACCGGGCGGCAGCAGGGGGGCGAGGTGATGCGGCGACAAAAGCTCCGACGGAGATCATGCGCCCTGCGGCGCTTCGTCACCCTTGTCGGCTGCCCCGCCGAAACGCTTGCCCGCCTTGGGGATCGCCGAGCCGCGCACCGGAGCGGCGACGAGCGGCCCGCGCGGGGCATCGGGACGGTCGATCTTGCCGTTTTCGAGCAGCGCGTTGATCTCCTCGCCCGACAGCGTCTCATACTCGAGCAGCGCCTGGGCGAGCAGGTGGAGCTGGTCCTCGTGGGTCTTGAGGATATTGGTCGCGCGCTTGTGGGCGCCTTCGACCAAGCCCTTGATCTCGTTGTCGATCAGTTCGTTGGTCGAGCCCGACCGGAAGGTGCGCTGCGCCTGCCCGTAGCCGAGATAGCCCTCCGACTGTTCCTCATACTGCAAGGGACCGAGCTTGTCCGACATGCCCCACTGGGTGACCATGTTGCGCGCGAGGTTGGTCGCATACTGGATGTCGGACGAGGCGCCGGAGCTGACCTTGTCGTGGCCGAAAATGATCTCCTCCGCCACGCGCCCGCCCATGCTGACCGAGAGGTTCGCATGCATCTTGTCGCGGTGGTAGGAATAGCTGTCGCGCTCTGGCAGGCGCATCACCATGCCCAGCGCACGGCCGCGCGGAATGATCGTCGCCTTGTGGATCGGGTCCGAAGCGGGCTCATGCACCGAGACGATCGCGTGGCCGGCCTCGTGATAGGCGGTCATCTTCTTCTCGTCATCGGTCATGACCATGCTGCGGCGCTCGGCGCCCATCATGACCTTGTCCTTGGCGTCCTCGAACTCCTGCATC
>ERZ1066121.1223-NODE-1223-length-19661-cov-8.587167_pt1 | contig 19661 bp, 12 predicted proteins | sample MGYA00382768_ERZ1066121 | MGnify/ENA primary metagenome ERZ1066121 (study PRJEB33369, sample SAMEA5778351) | biofilm metagenome | biome: Industrial cooling water; feature: Water cooling tower basin; material: Biofilm | place: United Arab Emirates | collected... | reverse complement strand
CGTGGTTCTCGATCGCGGCCGATGCCAACTATGACCGCGGCGACAACAACCAGACCACTTACACGCCGCGAGGTACGCCCTTGGTGACGGGAACGGGCGGCCTCTCACCGAGCCTCGGGTCGCTCCGAGTCGAGAACGCCACAAACGAAGGTTTCATCGGCACTGTGACGGGTTCGCTTTCGAAGAGCATCGGCGACCTTACACTCCGACTCTCACAGCGCGGCGAAGTACGCAAGGAAACGAACAACGAACTGGCCACGACGGGCACGCAGTTCGGCACCGAAGGCCTGAAGGCCATGTCGCAGGCTACCGTACGCACCACCGCCAATAGTCTCACCGACTACCGGGTGCTTGGCTCGATCACGAGCCTCGGTGTGTCGTTCAAGGAGCGCTACATCGGTGACTTCCTGCTCCGCCGCGAGGGCAACTCGCTGTTCGGCGCCGCGAATCGCTGGAATACGTTCGGTCGTGCGTCGGCCGCGTGGCTGCTCAGCGAAGAGAGCTGGTTCCCGCTTACCGACTTCAACGTCTTCAAGCTGCGCTACAGCTACGGCGTCACCGGCCTCAACCCGGGCTTCTCGTCGCAGTACGAATCGATGACGTCGGACGGAACCGGCGCGATCCGGCGCGGTTCGCTGGGCAACATCAACATCACGCCGACGTTCACCGTGGAAGAGGAACTCGGTCTCGACGTGGCGTACAAGTCGCGTCTGTCCGGTACGCTCACGTTCGTGCGCAACCGTAGCGAAGACGTGTTCGTGAGCGTGCCCGCGCCGGCCGTGTCCGGCTACCAGACGCAGGTGACGAACCCGGCGCAGCTGGGTGGCAGCATCATCGAGCTCACGCTACAGGGCGCGATTCTCGCCAATCCGAAGGGACTGCGCTGGGACGTGCTCCTCACGGCCGACAAGGCGTGGTTCTCGACCGAGCGCTTCGGTCGCACCTGCTTCGACGACGGGCTCCAGTTCAAGTGTGACGGCGTGCCTGTCAGCGAGATGTGGGGCAACATGATCATCGAAGACAAGTCGCAGCTGCCGGCCGTGCACGCCAACTCGCAGGCGCTCTTCGACATCAACGATGATGGCTACGTCGTGCCCGTTGGCGCCGGCAACACGTGGCGCGATGGTATCGCCAAGTCGCTCTGGGGCACCAACATCAACATTGACGGCGTGAACTACCGCTGGGGTCACCCGATTCCGCGGCGTACGCCCGACGGTGTGCTCTGGTACGGCAAGATCGGTGACAGCCGTCCGGACCTCCGGTACGGTCTGCAGAACAACTTCCGCTACGGCAACCTGCGCTTCTACGTGCAGATGAACGGCCAGCTCGGCGGCAACGTGTACGCCAAAAGCAACCAGACCTACTACGCCTCGGGTGACCACCCGGACGTGAGCCAGGCGGGCAAGCCGGACGAGCTCAAGAAGCCGGTGTCGTACTACAACGCCGCCTCGAACAACAACAACCTGTACCTCAAGCGCTTCGTGCAGAGCGGCACGCACCTGCAGCTCGCCGAGCTCATGGTGGGCTACACGCTCGACGCCAGCCGCTTCCGTTTCCTCGAGCGCGTCGGCTTCAGCCGCGCCCAGTTCGATTTCATCGGCCGCAACCTCGGCGTGTTCAGCAACTACACCGGCCTCAATGTCATGGGCGGCTCGCCCACGGTTCGCATTGACGACGCCACGTATCCGCAGACGCGCACGCTGACCGGCGTGATCACGCTTACCTTCTGAGCTCGCACATGACGCTCCCCGCATCCCGTTCGGCGACCCCTCGTGGTCGCCGAACCGGCGCGCGTGCCGCCCTGGCGGCCGGCGCCCTCGCTCTCACCGTCGGTGGTTGCCTCGACCTCGACGTGACCGACCCGAACAACCTCGGCATCAACACCGTGTTCAACAACGCGGCCAACACCGAGGCGGCACTTATCGGGTCGTTCAAGGCCTACACGCTCACCATGCGCGGCACCTGCGCGTCGCTGCCGCTCGAGATCTACGCCAACGTGCAGACCTCCACGGCCGCCGCGTATCTCGAGTTCTCGCAAGAGCCGCGCATTCCGATCAACAATCGAGACAACCTCAACTGCCTGAGCCGCTACATCTTCAATCAGTACTACGAAGCGGCGGCCGGTGCGCGCGAGTCGTTCATCGGGATCACGACGAACAACCTCAAGTTCGGCACGGTCAACACCGCCAATCCGAACGGTGTGGACACGCCGTCGCGCAAGATCTTCGCCCGCTTCATCATTGCGGCGTCGCAGTTGCAACTCGCGCTGCTGCACGATCAGGCGTACATCACGGATACGATTACGCCCGGCTTCAATCAGATCGTGCAGGATTTCTCGCCCTGGCCGGAAGTGCTGGAGAACGCCAAGGCGCAGTTGCGGGCGGCGATCGCCGAGGCGCGAAGCGCGCCGAACTTCACGTTGCCCACACTGTTCGTCAACGGCGTCGCCGTTACACGTGACGAACTCGTGCGCGTGATGTACTCCATGCTCGTGCGTGCCGACGTCTACTCGCCGCGCACGCCGGCCCAGCGCGCCGCGGTGAACTGGCAGGCGGTGCTGGCCCGCCTCGACTCCGGCATCGTGCGTGACTTCGGCCATATCGCTGATCCGGCCGTCGCGAGCACGGCGTCCGCGTACATCACCAATTCGTTCGCGCAGAACACGGTGCGCCTCTCGAACCGGTTCATCGGGCCGGCTGACACGTCGCAGAACTACCAGAACTGGCTTGGGCGCACGATCGCCACGCGCAACTCGATCCAGATCTTCACGCCTGACCGCCGCATCAGCAACACCACGCTGACCATCCCCATCACCGGTCCGGGGCGCATCCAGCGCGTCACGAGCACGATGGGCAGCGCGGCCAACGGTGCGTATCTCACGTCGCAGTACCGCCACGTGCGCTACCTCAATCAGGCGGCCGACTCGGGCTCACGCACCTTCGTGCCCATGATCACGGTCGCGGAGATGAAGTTCATCCGCGCCGAGGCGCTGTTCCGCCTCAACCGTCGTGCCGAAGCGGCGGCGCTGCTCAATGAGACGCGCGTACCGGCAGGACTGCGCCCGGTCACGGCCGACGGTCCGCCGGCCGGTCGCGACTGCGTCCCACGCAAGGACGATGGCACGTGCGGTGATCTCTTCGACGCCATCCAGTACGAGAAGCGCATGGAGCTCTTCCCGTCGTCGGCCGAGATCAACTACCTCGACGCCCGCGGCTGGGGGCGGCTGCTGCCCGGTACGCCGCTGCACATCCCGGTCGTGGGTCGCGAGCTGATCACGCGTCGCTTCGACTTCTACACCTTTGGCGGCACCGAGGACGCGCAGAACTCCGCGCAGCTCCCCAACGCGCATCGCCCGTAACGACTCCGCGCGCTGACCGACAGCAAAACGCCGGCGTCATCATCCGATGACGCCGGCGTTCTGCATGGTGTACGCGAAGCCGTGGGCCTGATCAAACGCGAAGGTATTACTCCGGCTTCTCCGCGAGATTCGCGCACGCCCACACGTTGTCATCCGTGGGCTGGATCTGCGGGTCGAAGATGCGGATGTAGTAGAGCTTGCCCGACTCGAGCTTGGGCAGCGTGGCCGTCACCGTGCCGCTGCCATCGGTCATCGTCTGCACCATCGTGAACGCCGCCTGCGCGGCGATCGGCGCGCCCTGGTCACGGCACTGGCCGGCCACGATATCCCACGCAATGCGCATGTCGCGGTTGACGTTGCGCATCACGAGGCGGGCGCGGGAGTTCTTCGCACCGCGGGGCTCCACCGTGAGATCGGCCGCGCCGCCCGCTCCACGGATCTGCGAGACCGTAGCCACCCACTTGCCGCTTTGCGCCGCGGCCTCCGACGAAATCAATGCGCTGGCCGCGAGCGCGGTGAACGTGACGGCCACGAGGGGGCCAGCGGTGCGGCGAAGAAATGCACGTACCATGAGACGCGAAACTCCGGGAGTGAGAGAGTGGACAGGACGGGCCAACACTGCAAGCTGCCGCCGCGACCCGCTTCCAGCAATACCGTCGCGCGGTACGAAACGATCCCACGCGCACCACGCAGCCGCCAACGCCGCGTTGCGCGCACCCTCACCGTCTCGCCGTGCTCGCGGTATCTTCCGCAGGTTGCCCCGGCCCACCGCTGGGGCCGTCTTCACCCCGATCGGGATGGCGAGACCAATGTTGGAAGACAAGGCACGTGATGTGGGCCGACTCATCGGCCAGAGCGACGAATACAAGGCCGTCAAGCGCTCCTCCGATGCGCTCACCGCCGACCCAAGCGCGTCCGTCTCCCTCCGGCGCATGGAAGAGATCCGCCGCGCCGCGCAGGCCATGATCGACCGTGGCGAGCAGCCTGGTCTCGAGATGGAGCAGGAACTCGATCGCCTGCTCGAACAGGTGCAGGTCAATCCGGCCTATCAGGCCGCGATCGTTGCGCAGGACAACTTCGACAAGCTCATGCTGCGCGTGAACCAGTGGATTGCCGACGGCATCAAGGCCGGCGCCGCCTCGCCCATCATCACCCTCGGCTGACCATCGTGCGCGGGCTGTTGCTCGTCCTCGAAGGCGGGGAAGGGGTCGGCAAGACCACGCAGTGGGAGCGTCTCGCCGAGGCGCTGCAGGCGAGCGGTCGTGACGTCGTGGCGTTGCGTGAACCCGGGGGCACGGAACCCGGCACCCGCATTCGCGAGCTGCTGCTCGATCCGGAGATCTCGCTCGCGCCGGCCACCGAAGCGCTGCTCTTTGCGGCGTCGCGTGCGGAGCTGCTGGCGCGGGCCGTACGGCCGGCGCTCGAGCGAGGCGCTCTGGTATTGCTCGATCGATTTCTGCTCAGCACGTACGTGTACCAGGGACGAGCGCGCGGGCTCGACGTGCAGGCGCTGCGGCGTGTCAACGCGCTCGCGACCGGCGGGCTCGTTCCCGACTATACGTTGCTGCTGTCGCTCCCGCTCGAGGAAGCGCGACAGCGTGCGCGCGCGCGCCTCCTGCCGGATCGCCTCGAGCGCGAAGCGGAGGCCTTTCACGAGCGCGTCGCCGCCGGCTTCGCCGAGGCGAGCACGATCGCCTGGCAGGGGGCGCACCCGGAGTGTGGGCCCATCGTGGCCATCGACGCGACCGGAAACCGCGACGCGGTCACCGCCCGTTGCATCGAGGCGCTCAGGCACCGCTGGCCGGAGCTTTTGCCGGCCTCCGGCGGTATCATGCATCACACGTCCTGATGTTCCGTCTCCTTCGTTCCCGCTGAGCGCATGCGTCCGCGCGCCATCGTTGCTTCGCTGCTCTTCGGCGCCGCCCTCGGCGTCGGTGGGTGGTGGCTCAAGCAGGTGCCCGTCTTCGAGGAGCCGGCCCTGGAACCGGTGGTCGACCCGTCGGTCGGACCGCGGCTCTTCGAGCAGGTGCAGCAGCTCATCGCCACGCGCTACGTCGATTCCATTCCCATGGACTCGCTGTATCGCAAAGCGATCGCGGGGCTCGTGGACGAGCTCGACGATCCCTACTCGGCCTTCCTGCCGGAGCGACGCCTCGCGCGGCTCAACGAGCAGATGAACGGCAACTACGCGGGCGTCGGCATGTCGCTCGGCCAACGGGACGGCTGGATCACCGTCATCGAGCCGCTCCCCGGAGCGCCCGCCGATCGCGCTGGTGTCCTCGCGGGCGATCGTGTCATTGCGATTGCCGGCGAGAGCACGCGCGGCCTCTCGAACGATGAAGCGATTCGACTACTGCGCGGCGAGCCCGGCACGAGCGTGAACGTGACACTCGACCGACTCGGCATTGGCCGCGTGGACGTGCGACTCACGCGCGAATCGGTCACCCGTCGCGCGGTCGAGCGTGCGATGGTGTTGCACGGCAAGGTGGGGTACGTCGACCTCAAGGTGTTCAACCAGAACACCGTCAGCGAGCTGCAGCAGGCCATCGATTCGCTTGTTCGCCTCGGCGGCGCGACGAGTCTCATTCTCGATTTGCGCGGCAATCCCGGCGGGCTGCTCGAACAGGGGGTGGCCGTGGCCGAGATGTTCCTCGATCCGCCGCAGCGCATCGTGGAACTGCGTGGGCGACCGGGTACACCGGCTGGTCTCACCACCGATCGTGACGTGCAGCCGTGGACGCAGCTCGCGCTCGCCGTGCTCGTCGATGGCAACAGCGCGAGTGCTTCGGAGATCGTGGCCGGCGCGCTGCAGGACAACGATCGCGCGATCATCGTGGGACGCACGTCGTACGGCAAGGGAAGCGCGCAGTCGGTGTTTCCCATGACCATCGGCGGCGCGCTGCGACTCACCACGGCGCGGTGGTACACGCCACTCGGTCGCAGCATCTCGCCTGAGCGCGATACCACGGGCGATGAAGAAGGCGTCTTCCGTCCGCGCATGCCCGATGATTCGCTGCGACCGCGCTACACCACACCCGGTGGTCGTGCGGTGCGCGGTGGCGGCGGCATCGTGCCCGATGTCATCGCCGGCGACACCGTCATGCCGCTCATGGTGCGTGACTTCGTGCGTGAACTCGGCGATCAGGTGCCAGCCTATCGCGCGGCCATGGAGCGCCTCGCGCTGTCGATGCGGCAACGCGGGCTGGTGAAGGGCCCGCTGGAACCCGTGACGCGCGAGATGGTCGAGGAGCTGTGGCGCGATCTCGAACGTCGTCGCCTGCCGGTCACGCGTGCCTCGTTCGACGCGGCCGCACCGTGGATCGCGCGTGCACTCGGCTACGAACTCGCGCGCGTCACCTTTGGCGCCGACGCCGAGTTCCTGCGGCGCACCCAGCACGATCCGGTGATCACACGCGCGCTGAGGTTGCTCGATGGAGTCGCGACGCCACGTGAACCGTTCTCGCGCGCCGAAGATCCAAGCGTGCTTGTACCGGTGCCCGAACCAACGTTCGACGAGTGAGGTGGCCGGCGCGCCTTACGGCGCGTCGACCACTTTCACGCCCCTGGGCACCACGAAGCGAAATGCGCTGTCGGGCACCGGTGCATTCTTCGTGAACGACACGAGCCGAATGGTTCGCGTGACACCCTGCGCGTCGGTGACGGCGACTTCACGCACCTGCGCCGATGCATCGTCGATCCACACCGTCGCGCGCGGGAAGGGAACGGCAACGCCTGCTTCGCCAACGAGCGTCACGCCCGTCGAGGCCTTGCCATCAATGTCCTTCTTGCCGGCCAGCGACAGCACGTAGCCCTCCGTGGACGCATCGAGCACGGTGGCGGCGAGATCGACGCCGCCCGTGCCACCCTCGCCAGCCGGCATGCGCATCACCTGCCCAGGCGTCGAGCTCGGCAGGAACAGCCAGAGCGTGCGTCCGTCGCTCACGATGCGATCGCCGGCCGGATCGGTGAAGGTGACCGCGATCCGGCCCGGCTTGCGCTGGACGAGCGTCCCGCGTGAACGCAGCGTGCGCGCCGTAAGCGGATTGCGAATCTCCTGTGTGAACTCGGCGCGCGCCGTGCGCACCGTGGCGTACTCGCGACGCGCGCGCGCGAGCACCACGTCGGCCGCCTGCTGAGACACCGCCTGCGATGACGACGCGCCGCTCGACGTCGGTGTGCGCGCTCCCGACGCGCCACGCGCACCGCCGGTGCTCTGCGCCAGCAGCGGCGCGGACCACACGAGGGTGACCCACGTGGCCGCCAGCACCACCGGACGCGCGCGACGCGGCATGATCAGCTCACGTCCACCGGGGCGGTCCCCGGTACACGCGCCAAGGTGCGACCGATCGCGGCCGCGATCGGATGCAACTGCTGCACGAGCTGGGCGAACTGCTCCGGATACAGCGACTGCGCGCCATCGGACAGCGCCTTGTCGGGCTGCGGATGCACTTCGACCAGCACGCCGTCGGCACCGGCTGCCACCGCAGCGCGCGCCATGGGTGTCACCTTGTCGCGCAGACCGGTGCCGTGGCTCGGATCGGCCACGATGGGCAGGTGCGACAGCTTCTGCACCACGGGAATGGCCGTCAGATCGAAGAGGTTGCGCGTGGCCGAATCGAACGTGCGCACACCACGTTCACACAGGATCACATTCGGGTTGCCCTCGGCGAGCACGTACTCGGCCGACAGCAGCAGATCGTTGATGGTGGCCGCCATGCCGCGCTTGAGCAGTACCGGCTTGCCCAGCTTGCCGACGTGACGCAGCAACGAATAGTTCTGCATGTTGCGCGCGCCGATCTGGATGCAGTCGGCGAACTCGGCGACGAGATCGGCCCCCGCTTCGTCCATCGCTTCGGTCACGATGGCGAGCCCCGTCTCGCGACGCGCGAGCGCGAGCAGTTCGAGCCCCTGCTTGCCGAGTCCCTGGAAGGCGTACGGGCTCGAGCGCGGCTTGAACGCGCCACCACGCAGCGCCGTCGCACCGGCCGCACGCACAGCGCGGGCCGCCGTCACAATCTGCTCTTCGCTCTCCACCGAGCACGGCCCCGCCACAATGGCGATCTCGTTGCCACCGAACCGCACGCCGGGCGCGATCTCCACGATGGTCGTCTCCGGCTTCCATTCGCGAGACGCCTGCCGATACGGCTTCTGCACGATGAGCACGCTGGCGACGCCGGGCAGTGCTTCGATGTGCCCCCAGTCGGCCTGACTGTCGTCGCCGAGCAGACCAATGGCCGTGCGCGTTTCACCCGGCATGGGCAGCGGCTTGAAGCCCTGTCGCGTGATTTCGTTGCAGACCCGCTCGATGTCGGCCGCCGTTGCGGCCGGTTGCATCACCACCAGCATGCGAACTCCTGAAGGAGATCAGAGATCAATGGCCCAGCCATCGTGCGCGAGAGTGACCTCGCCGGCGAACGCGGCCGCCACTGTGGCAAGCAGGTCCTCCGTTTCGACCGGGGCGTAGAAGTGCGTGAGCACCAACCGCTGCGGACGTGCGATCGTCGCCATCACGCCCGCCTGACGGGGCGTGAGGTGCGATGGAATCGCGAGCGTCTCAGGGAGCGAACACTCGAGCAGGAGCAGCTCGCACCCGGCTGCCCACTGCGCGAACGGCTCGTCGTATCCGGTGTCTCCCGAATAGACGACGCGCCGCCCGTTCGCCTCGACGGAATATGCCACGCTTTCCGCGGTATGTGGCACCGGAAACGTACGGAGCCGCCCGCTCGTGCCCAGCGTCATCTCACCGCCCTCCCGCGGGAGCTCGACCACCTCCAACGCATACCCCGGGGCGTGCAGCCAGGTGCCATACGTGATGGCCAGGCGGTCGAGCAGTTCGCGCGTACCAGGGGGGCCGATCAGCGTGAGGGGCGCGGAGCGCGGAGGCAGTTGCCCGTACTTGAAGGCGTAGCAGAGGGCGGCCACCTCGCCGATGTGGTCGAGGTGGAAGTGCGTCAGCGCGACGTGCGTGATGGCGGGCCAGGGGAGCCCGAGTGAGGCGAGCCGGTGCGTGATCCCCGGGCCGCAGTCGAGCAGGAGCGTGACGTCGTCCGTCTGCAGCAGATGGCCGGCGGCGACGCGCGTCGGGTGTGGCGCGACGGTGCCGGTGCCAACGGTGGTCAGGCGCATGGGTGACGGGGCCGCTCAGCGACCGCGAAAGAGAATGCGCCGCGTCGTGGGCGGACCGCCGTTCGCGCGGAAGCGCGCGAGGTACACGCCGGGGGGCACCGGCCGCCCGGAGGCGTCGGTGCCGTCCCAGATGAAGCGATTGTCGCAGTTCCCGGCGAGCCCCGCGATGCCGCGCCCGTAGCGGCCCGCGTCGAAGCGCGTCTGCCCGTCTCCGCCCGGAATGATCGTGCGCACGCGTGATCCGCGCAGATCGAGCACCTCGAGCGACACCGTCGCGCCCGGTGCCCCGATGTCGAACCAGAAGCAGGTCGAGAAGGACACTGGTGTCGGGAAGGGATTGGGGAAGTTCTGATAGAACAGGGTGGACGTCGGCACGGGCTCATCGACCACGATGATCGTGCCGGGACTGTCGCGCCGCACCGTATTCGGGTCGCCCACGAGACGCGCGGTCACGCGCCACCGATACGAGGTGCTCGCCTGCAGTTCGGTGGGGGGACGGAAGACCGTATCCGAGAGGTTGCTCGCGGTCAGCACGGTCGCGGCGCCGGCGGTCGTGAGCACTTCGAGATCGTAGCGCCACGGCCCCGGACCCGTGTCCACCGACGGCGAGCGAAACACGAAGAGGGGCTGTCGTGTGAACACCGTGTTGCCGGTCGGGTCGGCGGGTCGCAGCAGCGTGACCCACGGCGGGACGACGCGCGGACCGGTGATGTCGGAAATGGCGGCCTGGCCGGGGGCCTCGACCAGCGCTCGCCAGAACACCGTGGCCTGACTCGGCAAGGCGCGACGAATGCGCACGAGCCGCGCGCTGTCGGCCATCTCGAACGTGGTATCCACGAGAAATGGCGGCAAGACCGAGGCATTCTCGCTGATGCGCAACGTGACACGCAGCGGGCGCGCCGCACCAAAGCCGAACGCGCGCACGATCAACTGCGGGGAGACCGTCGTCATCTCCACGCCCTGATCGCTTTCAACGACCACGCGCTGCTGCGCGTCGGCGCCCGAGCCGACGCACAGCAGGATCGCCAGCAGTGCCGCGACGCGGCGCCGTACGACGTCACGCACGCGCGTGGGGCGTCTGCCGTCGCATGAGCGCGACGCGCCCGCCATCAGGCGGGCGCGTCCGCGTCGGCGATCTCGACCACCTCGGCGTCTGCCGTCGCGACCGCCGGCGGCGCGTCATCGACCGCCGCGCCGCGCATGCGGACGCTCACGATGGACGAGACACCCGGCTCCTGCATCGTCACGCCATACACCGCGTCCGCCGCTTCCGTCGTCGTGCGCGGATTGTGCGTGATCACGATGAACTGCGTACGCTGCTTGAACTGGTTGAGCATCTTCACGAATCGCCCGATGTTCTGATCGTCGAGCGGCGCGTCCACTTCGTCGAGCAGACAGAAGGGGCTGGGCTTCGTGAGGAAGATGCCGAACAGCAGCGAGAGCGCGACGAGTGCGCGTTCACCACTCGAGAGCAGGTGAATGCGCTGCGTCCGCTTGCCACGCGGCGACGCGTGCACTTCGATATCGCAATCGAGTGGTGCGTCGGGATTCTCGAGGCGCAGATCGCACTCACCACCGCCGAACAGCGTCTGGAAGATCTGTCGGAAGTTCTCGCGCACCTGACCGAACGTCACGAGGAACAGCTCGCGCGCGGTGCTGTCGATTTCCCGAATGGCCTGATGCAGCGACTGCTTGGCCGCCACCAGATCGTTGCGCTGCCCGGTGAGGAACTCGAGGCGTCGCTGCTCTTCCTCGTGCTCCTCGATGGCCAGCGGATTCACGGCGCCCAACGCATCGAGCTGATCACGCAGCTCGGTCACTTCGCGACGCAGCGTGTCGGTATCCGTGTCGAGCGCTTCGGCACCGTCGAGCAGCTCTTCGAGCGGACGACGCCACTCGGTTTCCAGGCGCTGCCGGATGGCCTCGCGACGTCCGGACAGTTCGGTGTGACGCAGCTCTGCGTGATGGAGGGCCTCACCCACGGCACTCGCCGCACGGTGTGCTTCATCGAGTGTGCGCTCGGCCGCATCGAGTGCTTCGGAGGTGTCGCGCACCGCCTGCTCGGCGTTCGCGAGATGCGTATCCGCATCGCGCAGGGCGGCCTGCTCGGTTTCCAGCTGGCCGCGCCAATCCGCGAGCTGCTCGGCGAGCGCCTGATCGGCGGTCGCGAGTGTGGCAAGTTCCTGCGCGAGCTGCGCGAGGCGCGTGGCCGCGGTGGTGTCTTCTTCATCGAGGCGGCGCTCACGATCGCGCGCGACCTGCAGGCGGGCCTGCGCCTGGGCCTGCTGCACCTGCCACGTGGAGCGCGCCTCGCGCGCCTCTTCGAGCGTGCCTTCGGCCTCGGTCAGAATGCCGCGCGCTTCGGCGATGGCGCTGTCGGCCTCGCCGGCCTGCGACTCGAGCTGCGCGAGCTGCGCGCCGAACGATGCGACGCGCTCATCGAGTTCACTGATCCGCGTGGTGAAGCGTTCCGTGAGCGCGGTGCTCTGCTGCAACTCGCGGGTCACACGCTCGAGGCGACGCTCCACCTCACGCACCGTTTCTTCGGCGCGGCGGGCCTGTTGCTGCGCGCGCGCGTTGGCTTCACCCGCTTCCTGCAACTGTCGATCGGCCACCGCCAACGCTTCGCGGGCCGCTTCGGCCGCCAACTGCGCCCCCTCACGCTCGGCGGCGGCGGCATCGAGCCGCTCGCGCAACGAGGTCAGCTCCGCGCGACGCTGCAGCGGGCCGGGGCCCGCGGTTGTGCCGGGGAGGAACACCGCCCCACGATCATCGACGAATGCCTCGCCGCCATCCTGGGCCTGCACGCGACCGAGCAGCGCGCGGACCCACGCGGCAGCATCCCCTTCGGCGCGCACGACGGACGCCAGATCATTGCTGCCACTCGGCGCCGATGGCATGGCGTCAAGCGGCAGCAGCAGCAGCGGACCGGGGTTGGCTTCGCGATGCCACCCACGCACGGCCGCCGCCGCCGCCGCGTCACGCACGACCACCGCGTGCAGCGTGGCGCCGAGGTATCGCTCCACGAGGCGCGCGGCCTCGCCATCGGCGCTCAGGAAATCGGTGAGGGGACCGAGCACGGCGCCCGCGCCGAAACGCTCGCGTTCCTTGAGCAGGCGCTGTGCGCTGGGCGCGAGTCCGACACGTTCGCGCTCGAGGCGCTCCAGCGCGCTGACCTGACCCTCGAGGGCGGTCGCCTGCTCCACGGAACGCGCGAGCATGGCACGCGCTTCGGCATCGGACGTGCGCGCCGCCGCGGCACCGACGCGCGCCCCTTCGAGTGCGTGCTGCGTGTCCTGCACGTCGGCGCGCTGCAGCTCGAGCGCCTCACGCGCCCGCACGAGCTCGCGCTCCGTGCCGGCGAACTGCTCATCGAGTTGCGCGCGCTCCCGCTCCAGCACCTCGAGTCGCTGCTGCGTCTCGGCTCGGTCGCGGTTCGCGCCCTCGCGATCGAGTTCGAGCCGGCGTGCCTGATCGCGGTGCTGCCGCACATCACGCTCCAGCTGCTCGAGCGCCTGTCGGGCGCGCTGCACCACCGCGCGTGCAGCATCTTCGGCTTCGACACGTTCCGCGAGTGACTCACCGGCGGTCGCGAGCTCTTCTTCGAGCGTGGCGCGATCGACCGCGGCCTTCTCACGATCATCACGCAAGCGCTGACCAAACGCTTCGTTCTCCGTGCGTTCCTGTTCGGCGCGCGTCCGACGGGCATCGGTGCTGCGCTGCCGCTCTTCGGCCACGGCGAGCTCGCGTTCGAGGCGCAGGGTTCGCTCCCGCTGCTCCGTGGCCAGGCGCGACACTTCGCCACGCTTCGCCTCGGCGGCGGCGCGTGCGCCGTGCGCCTGTTCGCGGGCTTCTTCGGCGGTCCGAATGGTGGCTTCCGTCTCGGGCAGCTGCGCGCGCAGCGCCTCGAGGCGACCCGCGAGCGCATCGAGCTCCTCGCGCCACTCCGCCATCTCGCGTGTGGCGAGTGCGATTTCCACCGTGAAGCGACGGCTCGTGAGCTCGGCATGACGTTCCGCGCGACGACGCTGGCGCGACAGCGAGCGTACCTGACTCTGCACTTCGCTGATCAGGTCATCGAGGCGCGAGAGATCGACGGTGGTCTCCTCGAGCCGACGCTCGGCGCTGCGGCGACGATCACGGTAGAGACCGACACCGGCCGCTTCCTCGAAGAGCTCGCGTCGATCATCCGGGCGATCCGAGAGCAGCGCATCGATCATCTTGCTTTCGATGACCACACCGGAGTCTGCTCCGAGTCCAGTGCCACGCACGAGATCCTGAATGTCGCGCAGGCGGCAGGGCGCCCGGTTGAGCAGGTACTCGCTCTCGCCGGTGCGCATGAGGCGTCGGGTGATGACCACCTCCTTGAACGGCACCGGCAGGTCGCCTTCGGAGTTGTCGAAGTGCAACGACACTTCGGCCATGTTCACCGGCTTGCGCGCCGACGATCCGTGGAAGATCACGTCTTCCATCTTCGCGCCGCGCATCACGCGCGCGCGCTGTTCGCCCAGCACCCAGCGCACCGAATCGGAGACGTTGGATTTGCCGCAGCCGTTCGGACCCACGATCGCCGTTACGCCGCGATCAAACTGGAACATGGTGTGGTCGGCGAATGCCTTGAACCCATGCACTTCGAGCTTCGTCAACCGCACTAGAAAGTTCTCCCGGTTCTGAATGCCAACGTCGGCGGGATGCCCGCCCCCTGCAGCGAGTCTGCGAGCAGGGTGGCCTGCGCGGGCGTCTGAAACGCGCCGGTAAACAAGGTCACGGTACCGTCCGTCTGACGCAGCGCATACGCGCGTACGCCGCGACGACGCCAGCGTTCGAGCGCGGCCGCGGTGGAGTCCACCACGAGCCCCTGCTCGAGCCGCAAGGCGTACGGCACCCGAATGATGCTGCCTGACGAATCGCCGACTTCACCCGCCTCACGCAGGCGCGAGAGCAGGGCGGTAGCCTGCGCGCTGTCGGTGCCCGCGCCAACGGTCACGCGGAACCATGGCTGCGCACTGCGATCAACCCGAATCGGTGAGGTTGCCACACCGCCAAGTGCATTCACGGTCGCACTCGGCGTCGCGTCCGCAACGGTGTTGGCGAGCACGAGGTACACGGCGAACGCAGCCGCACGCGACGAATCCGCGGGATTGGCCACCACCAGTGGTCCCGAGCGCGTGGTGGCTGCGCCCGTATCGCTCGACGCGAGGCCCGGTGCCGGCTCCACGACCACCGGCGGTTCGCCCTGATCACGCGAAGCATCGGGCAGTGTACCAGCCGCACTCGCGGTGTCCGGGCCATCGGCCGAAGCAATGGCACCGTCGGTGGGGGTACCAAGGAAGCGCGCCTGCAGCGTGGGCCACGCCCACAGCGCGGCGAGTGTCAGCGCCGCAGCGATGGCGAGTGTGGCCAGCAGGCGGCTCTGTCGTTGTCCCGCATCGACGGCCGCTTCGCTGCGCGCACGCTCCACCTTGCGCACTTCTTCCGCGGGTGGAGCCGGCGGCTCCTTCCAGAGAACGCGGGTCTCGCCGAGCATGGGCGCCGTGCGCGCGCCGACCGGGAGATAGGCGCCGACGTACTGACACAGCGCGTCGAATCCCGGCACGTCGCGAACTGCCACCACGAGCAGCAACGCCCCAACCTGCTGGAAGCCCGCCGCGAGACGACGCCAGCGCTCGTTCGCGTACACGCCTTCGAGCGCGACGCCCTCCGTGCCGCTCGGCAACACGAAGACCGCACCGCTCGGCTCGACCGGACGCGCGATCTTGTTCAGCGACACGCCGTACAGGAAACTGTCGGAGATGCCGTGTGGATCATCATCGGCGCTCGGTCCGAGCGCGTCGCGCAGCGGCGGCGCATCGCCCACCAGATCGGCAATGGCGACGCGTCGTGTCGCACCGTGGACGCGTGCGATCTCGAGCGCGATCGCGGCCGCCGTCTGCACATCGGGCCCCGAGATGACGGCGGCGAACTCTCCTTCGAGCAGTGGCGCCAGCCGACGCGCTTCAGCGGCAATGGCGCTGCGATCCAGTGGAGCAGACGGTGTCATGGCGCTCCCTCGAAGACCCAGTATGAACGACCGCTGGCCCGTCCCACACGGTCGGCCTCTTCACGCGTGGGGAACGGACCGAGCACGACACGATACACCGTGCGTCCGTCGCGCACCGTCGACGTGATGCGCGGCGTGCGACCATCCACCTGCACGGCGGCGGCTGCCTCACGCGCGATCTCCTCGCTGAGCACAGCGGCGAACTGCACCGTGAAGCCGGCCGATGGCGACGCGGCGCCTGCCGACGACGGTTCACCAGCGCGCACGCTGTCGCGCGGCGACGAGTCGCCTGTCGCACCAGTGCGCGGTGCCCCGAGATCGAGTGAGTCGGCGCCGAGCGACGGTGCGCCGACGGAACGCGGATTCTCACCCGAGCCACGGAAGCGAACGGGTTCGTCGATCCCACGCGCGCGCGGGCGGAAGCCGTTCCAGCGCATCGGATACCAGAGCTGCGACGCGACCGCAGGCATCGAGCGCACGACACCACGATCGAGCGACGACGCGAGCGTGATCGAATCGCCCTGCACCAGCGCGACAGCGCCATCGGGGAGCACCGCGGGCAGATCCGAGCGCCACGCGGAACGCAGCGTACCCACCAGTGACGAGGTCCCGACGTCGACAAGCCACACGCTGTCCGCCGCGCCTTGCACGAGCAGGACGCGACCGAGTGGATCCGAGCGCAGCGCCGAGCCCGCGGCCGGCAGCTTCACGCGCGCCACGATATCGCCGGTGAAACGGTCGATGACGCGGACGGCCTCGCGATCGCCCGCCAGGACAAACACCCGATCCCCGCTCGGTGACGTCGTCAGCGCCTGGACGGGGTCGTTCACGTCCATCTCCACGTCCGCCACGAAGTCCCGGGTGCGCACCGAGTACACGTGCTCGCCCGCGCCAACGAAGAGGCGATCGCCCACGGTGACGCCAAGCACCGGATGCTCGGGCGCGACATCGTCGGCGAGCTCCAGCGAATCGACCACGAGCGAATCGGGCGGGCGGATGCGGAAGAGCAGCAGCGTCGTCCCGCGACGCTCGGCGAATGCGAGCGACCCATCGCGCAGCGGCAAGAGCAGCGTGGGCGGCGTGGGTCGCGTCACGCTCCACGACTGCTCGGCTGGTGTGTAGCGCGCGATGACGCCGTTGTCACGCTGCACGAACACGGTGGCGCCGTCCGCGGTGGCGTGTCCCTGATCGTTCGCGTCACCAGGACGGTCCACGCTGCCCAGACGCAGGTCGACGCGTACCGACTGGCCCGTCGAATCGATCGCGAGCAGGTACCCATCCTCGGGATCGTGAGCGAGCACGCGGGCAAGCGGCGGCACGCGGTAGCTGGAGCGCCACACGACCGAATCGAGACCGGGGTAGCGGACGGCCGTGACGAGGCCACCCTCGCTGGGGAAGCGAAGGACGACGGGATCCTGGCCGGCAGAGATGGGGGCGAGCGCTCCGGTTCCTGCGGCGCGCTCCGGCCGATCGGCACAGGCGGACATCACGAGGACCAGCGCCAACGCGGTGAGCGTGCGCATCCCGGTAAGCTACAGGACGCCGGGGGGGGCGGGGTAGGGCTTGCCGACGGCGCAACACGCACTCGCGTTTTGCGCCGTCGGACGGGCGCTTAGAAGTTCGCGCCGAACCACCAGGTGCCGAAGCCGCGTGTGCCCGGGCGGTTGATCGGGATCGCGTAGTCGTAGCGAATGACCATCAGGCCGAACAGGTTCACGCGCAGGCCGGCACCGTAGCTCTGGAGCACCGAGCGGAAGTCGTCGGCGCTGGCGCCCGCGGGGCGGTTCCAGCCGATCTGCTGCCCCTGATTCCAGGCCAGCCCCGCGTCGTAGAAGAAGAGCCCGTCGATGGGGGGCAAGCCGAAGTACCCACCAGCGAATCCGCGCCGCAGCACGGGGAAGCGCATCTCCACGTTGGCGAACGCGACGCGGCTGCCGACGGTCTCATCGTCGGTACACGAGATGCCGCCCGCGATCGCGCCACACCCGAGGCCCTGCTGGCTCTGGTTGAAGCCACGCACGAAATCGGGACGCCCCACCCACTTCGGAAACACGGCCTCGTCACGTCCGATCGTGAGACTCGAGGTGAAGCGCGTCGCCAGCGTGAGGTAGTTGAAGATGATGGGGTAGTACGCGCGCGCATCGACGAGATAGTCGATCCACTGCCACGTGCCGTACTGCGGCGTCACCTGCAGTCGTACGCGACGACCCGACAGCGGCCCGACGACGCCCATGAGCGTGTTGTCGGTGACGAACGCCGCCGTGGGAGAGATCGTGTTGACCGACAACAGATTCCGCGAATCACCGCGTTCGAACTGCGTGGCGAAGCCGAACGCATCGACCAGGCGGAAGAACGGGAACGTCTGGTAGTCGATATTCGAGAACGAGGCGCCCAGTTCGAACCGCGTGAATCGGTTCAGCGGATAGAGCGCGCTCGCGCCCACCTGCCGATTCACGAGGCGGAAGAAGTTGTACGTCTCGAGGAACTGCGTCTCGTTGATCTGCTCGATGGTGCCGCCGCCGTTGAGATAGATCGGCGTCTGGCCGGCGAACAGGTTGTACTGCAGGCGTCGTCCGAGCGACGTGTAGCCAGTGTAGATCTGCGCGTCGCTCAACTGCCCATTGAGACCACCGGCAATCGCGAGCTGATGGTCGCCCATCAGATCGGCGAGAATGATGGTCGTGGTGCCGAACACGCCCTGTCCGAATCCGCCCGCCTGGGCGCCGATGTTGGGCTGCGCGATGTACTCCGGCGAGAAGCGCGCCTTGTAGCGGTACTCCTCGAACTCCGACGTATCGGGGAGCGCAAAGTCGGCGCTGTCGAGCATCTGCTGCACCGTGACCGGGCCGGTTCCACTGGCGCTCAGCACAACGGCGGGCACATCCGACGACAGGCGCACGCCTTGACCGGGCGCGCGATAGTACGAGCGCCGTGCTGCCACCGTATCACTCGGAATCCCGAGCGGCAGCGGTGCCGCGCCGGTGAGTCGAACCGCCGGCGAGGGCGCACTCGGCGCCGGCACGGGGGCCGCCGCGACAATCGGCGCGGTCTGGAACGGTGCCTTCTTGAGCGACCGCGGATTGGGCAGACGCCAGATCGTGTGATCGCTGCGCTCGTAATACACGAACGCCAGCACGTCGGCGTCGCGCGCCCACGTGATCGCCGGGCTGTACTCCGCGACGGCCGTGATGGCGCCCATCACGTTGGTGAGCTGGTAGTGCAACCGCGTATCGAGTTCGTACAGGAACAGGTTGGCCACACCCGTGCGATCGGACACGAAGATCAGCGACTTGCCATCGGGTGCCCACTGCGGGTTGATGTTGAGCCCGTCCTGTCCAGGCACCACACGTACCTGACCCGTCTCCACATCGTAGAGCGAGATGCGCATCTTGCCGAAGCGCAGCACCGAGAAGTCGGTGTCGGTGTCACGGTCGCTGGCAAACGCGATCGTGCGACCGTCGGGCGACCACTGCGGATGCGAATCGCCGTGCATGTCGCGGAACAGCGCGCGCGCGTTCGACCCGTCCACGTTCACCGTCCACAGATCGGTCACGCCGCCGGAGAGGCCGGAGAACACGATCTGCCGCCCATCGGGCGAGAACGACGGATTGAGCACCGCGTCCACCGGCGGCTCGATGCGCCGGATGACCTTGCGACGCGCCACGTCCATGAGGTACAGCACATCACGACCGCCGCGCTGTCCCGTGAACGCGATGAGCTTGCCGTCCTGCGAGAACGACGGCTGCGAGTAGATGAACCGCAGCTGCTCGAAATCGGGGTTGGTGGTCGACTTGACCAGACGCGTGATGCGCTTGCCCGTGGTGGCGTCGGCCAGGAACAGGTCGGGAAATACCTCGCCGCGCGCCAACGAGCCGTAGCCGATGTAGGAGATGAACTTCGCATCGGGCGACAGCGCCGGCGCGACGAACAGGTTGGCGATGCCGCCCGATCGACGCTGCGAGAGCAGGGGCTCCGCGAACGTGCGCGGGCGATCGAGCGTCGCGATGGTCGGTGCGAACTTCTCGCGCATCGCGGCCTGCCACTGCGTGCTCAACTCTTCGAGCCCCAACCCCGTCTCGCGGCGGAACGCGCGCTCGATGCCGATCCCGGCGGCGTGCACCAGCGCGTCGAAGCCGC
>ERZ1066121.1219-NODE-1219-length-19698-cov-6.795449_pt1 | contig 19698 bp, 27 predicted proteins | sample MGYA00382768_ERZ1066121 | MGnify/ENA primary metagenome ERZ1066121 (study PRJEB33369, sample SAMEA5778351) | biofilm metagenome | biome: Industrial cooling water; feature: Water cooling tower basin; material: Biofilm | place: United Arab Emirates | collected... | reverse complement strand
ACGACTTTGGATCAACCCAGCCGATCATCTGCAAGAACGTTGAGTACAGAACCTAATCGGCGAACAGCAGGACGGGCGTTTCGAGCAGCTTCTTGAGCGCCTGGACGTAGGATGCGGCGTCCCAACCATCGACGACGCGGTGGTCGCAGCTGATCGACAGGTTCATGAGCTTTGCGCGCACGAGATCGTCGCCGACGAAGACCGGCCGCTCGACGATCTTGTTGGGGCCGATAATCGCAACCTCCGGCCGGTTGATGACGGGCGTGGTCGCGATCCCGCCCAGCGGCCCGAGCGAGGTGACGGTGATCGTCGAGCCCGACAGCTCGGCCGAGTTCGCCTTACCCGTGCGCGCCGCCTCGGCCAGCCGCGCGATCTCGGTCGCGAGCTGCCAGACGTTCTTCGCCTGCGCGTCGCGAATCACGGGCACCATCAACCCGGCATCGGTCTGCGTGGCCATGCCGATATGCACGGCGCCGAAGCGGGTCACCACGCCCGCCTCGTCGTCATAGCGGGCGTTGAGCATAGGAAAGTCTGGCAGGGTCTTGCAGATCGCCACGATCAGCAGCGGCAGTAGGGTGAGCTTGGGCCGGCTGCCGCGATTGTCGTTCAGGTCGCCGCGCATCTCCTCGAGCGCGGTCACGTCGGTTTCGTCAACGTAAGTGAAGTGCGGGATGTGACGCTTGGAGGCCGCCATATTCTCGGCGATGCGGCGGCGCATGCCGATCACCTTGACCGCCTCGTCGGCGCGGGGCGCGGCGGCGCGGCCATAGCCCTGGCCGGCATTGTAGGTGAGAAAAGCATCGAGATCCTGGTGGCGGATGCGGCCTTCCTGGCTCGGTTTCACCTGGGCGAGATCGACGCCGAGATCCTTCGCGCGCGCACGGACTGCGGGGGACGCGAGGACGCTCTGCCCCTCTCCCGCCTGCGGGAGAGGGCGGGGCCCGCTCGGCGAAGCCGAGTGGGAGGGTGAGGGAAGAGCCTCACGCGCCTCGTTCTGCGGCTCCGCTGCCCTCACCCCGCTCGCGCTGTCGCGCGACTCGCCCTCTCCCGGAACGCGAGCGGGGCTGAGCTGCGGCATCGGCTCCGTCGCCGTTGCCGTCGCGCTCGCGGCGGGCGCAGCGGTTTCCGCCGCCTCCTCCGCGTCACCGTCCGTCTCGATGACCGCCAGCGCCGAGCCGATCGCGATCACGTCGCCGACCTCGCCCGCCACTTCGCGCACCACGCCCGCGACCGGCGACTCCATCTCCACCGTCGCCTTGTCGGTCATGAGGTCGGCCAGCTTGCCGTCCTCTTCGACGCGCTCGCCGACCTTGACGTGCCAGGCGACGATCTCGGCCTCGGCGATGCCTTCGCCGATATCCGGCAGCCGAAAAGTGAACAGGCCCATCCTCGTCAGTCCTTCATGATCTTCTTGATTGCCTCGCCGATGCGGACCGGGCCCGGGAAATAGGCCCATTCGAGGCTGTGCGGGTAGGGCGTGTCGAAGCCGGTCACCCGCTCGATCGGTGCTTCGAGCGAGTGAAAGCAGCGCTCCTGCACGAGCGCGGACAGCTCGGCGCCGAAGCCGGAGGTGCGGGTCGCTTCGTGCACGATCAGGCAACGGCCGGTCTTGCGGACCGAGGCCTCGATCGTCTCGATGTCGAGCGGCAACAGGGTCCGCAGGTCGATCAGCTCGGCATCGACGCCTTGCTCCTCGATCACGCCCTGGCAGACATGGACCATGGTGCCGTAGGCGAGCACGGTCAGCGCTTCGCCCGCGCGCACGGTCGCCGCCTTGCCGAGCTCGATCCGGTAATAGTCTTCGGGCACCTCTCCGCCTTCGTGCGCCGACCAGTTCCTGGCCGGGCGGTCGTAATGGCCGGAGAAGGGGCCATTATAGATGCGCTTGGGCTCGAAGAAGATGACGGGATCATTGTCCTCGATCGCCGCGATCAGCAGGCCCTTGGCGTCGAAAGGCGTGGACGGCACCACCGTCTTGAGGCCCGCGACATGGGTGAAGATGCCCTCGGGGCTCTGGCTGTGGGTCTGCCCGCCGAAGATGCCGCCGCCGAAGGGCGACCGCACGGTGATCGGCGCGATGAACTCGCCTGCCGACCGGTAGCGCAGCCGCGCCGCCTCGCTGACCAGCTGGTCGAGCGCCGGGTAGATATAATCGGCAAACTGGATCTCCGGCACCGGGCGCAGGCCATAGGCACCCATGCCGACCGCGACGCCGATGATGCCGAGCTCGCTGATCGGCGTGTCGAACACGCGCGTCTTGCCATACTTGGCCTGCAGGCCCGCCGTGGCGCGGAACACGCCGCCGAAATAGCCGACATCCTCGCCCATCACGACGATGTCGGGATCGCGATCCATCAGCACGTCGAGCGCCGAGTTGATCGCCTGGATCATGTTCATCCGTGCCATCAGCGCGTCTCGATCCCGGCGGCCTTGGCCTCGTCCAGCATCTGTCGGCGCTGTTCCTTCAGATGCCAGGGCAGGTCTTCGAAGACGTCGTCGAACATGGTGGACATGGGCTGGTGCATGCCGTGGCCCAGGATGCCATTCTGCTCGGCTTCCTTCTGCGCGGCCTTGACCTGGTTCGCGCAGTCCAGGTCCATGGCCGTGTGGCGCTCCTCGTCCCATTCGCCGAGAGTCACCAGGTGCTGCTTGAGCCGTGCGATCGGGTCGCCGAGCGGCCAGGCGGCGGGCTCGCCCGTGGACCGGTAGGCCGACGGGTCGTCGGACGTGGAATGCCCCTCGGCACGGTAGGTGAAGAACTCGATGAGCGTCGGGCCCTGGTTGGTGCGCGCGCGCTCGGCCGCCCACTCGGTCGCGGCGTAAACGGCGAGCGCATCGTTGCCGTCGACGCGGAGCCCGGCAATGCCATAGCCCACTGCGCGCGCGGCGAAGGTGGTCGCCTCCCCGCCCGCAAAGCCCGAGAAGGACGAGATCGCCCACTGGTTGTTGACGACGTTCAGAATGACGGGCGCGCGGTACACGGTCGCGAAGGTCATGGCCGAGTGGAAGTCGCCCTCCGCGGTCGAGCCTTCGCCGCACCAGGCAGCCGCGATGCGCGTGTCGCCCTTAATTGCAGACGCCATCGCCCAGCCCACCGCCTGAGGAAGCTGGGTGGCGAGATTGCCTGAAATCGAGAAGAACGAGCCCTCGCGCGTCGAGTACATGATGGGGAGCTGCTTGCCGCCCAGCCGGTCGCCCTTGTTCGAGTAGATCTGGTTCATCATATCGACAAGCGACCAGTCGCGCGCGATCAGCAGCCCCTGCTGGCGGTAGCTGGGGAAGCACATGTCGTCGCGGTGGAGCGCGAAGGCCTGGGCGCAGGCGATCGCCTCCTCGCCCGTGCACTTCATGTAGAAGCTCGTCTTGCCCTGGCGCTGGGCGCGGTACATCCGTTCGTCAAAGGCGCGGGTGAGCGCCATTGCGCGCAGCATCGCGCGCAGGGCGTCGGGCAACAGGCGCGGATCCCAGGGACCGACCGCCCGCCCCTCGTCGTCGAGCACGCGGACGAGCGCGTAAGCGAGGTCACGAAACGCGTCCGGCCGCGCATCGACGGCGGGCCGGGGCGCGCTTCCCGCCGGCGGCACGTTGTTGTCGCTGAAGTCCACCGCGTCGCCCGGCCGGTACTTAGGCTCGGGCACGTGCAGCGACAGCGGAGGAAGATTGGGTCGGCTGGGCATCCTGGCTCCGGGGGTTGCGCGCACGGCGCTTTGCAGCGGGTCGGCGAAAAGGTCAAAGCCGGCAAGGGCATGCTTCCATGCTGCAGCTGCGAACAGCGGGTGCAACCAATCCGCAACAATCGGCGTTTGTCAGCCTATGTTCAGGGAAGGGGCTTCGAACACGCTTGTCTCGCCGTCGCGCGTCGGCACGTCCCGCCCGCAACCGGGGACACCGCGCGATCTGGTCAAGGTTATGCTCGCGGCGGCGGCGAGACTCGCCCGCCGTCCGCATCTCAAGAGCGCGCGCACCCTGCTCGCCCGGTCGGGCGAGGAGCTCGCCACCATGCTCGATCCCGAGCGGCGGCCCGATTGGGCGTGGTTCGAAATCGTGTTCGAAGACGATGCCTGCCGCCTTCCCGCCGCGCTGCTCCGGGCAGGCCGCGCGCTCGGGCGCGATGACTTCGTCGAGCGCGGGACCGAGACGCTGGAATGGATGCTGCGCGGGCGCGTGCTCGGCCGCTGCCAAAGTGCGTTGCGCGACGCGTGCGAGGCGGCCTTTGCCGCCACGGGCGACATGCACTGGCTGAGCATAGCCGCCCGCCTGCAGCGGCTGGACTAACCGCGCGGCGAGCGCGCGACTGCGCTCCCGATCAGTCTATTTGGGTGACAGCACCATCAGCATCTGACGACCCTCCATGCGCGGGTGCGCCTCGACCTTGGCGATGTCCGCAGTCTGTTCGGCCACGCGCTGCAACACCGCCATGCCGAGCTGGCCGTGGCTGAGCTCACGACCGCGAAACCGCATCGTCACCTTGACCTTGTCGCCCTCGTCGATGAACTCGACCACCTTCTTCATCTTGGTGTCGTAATCGTGGTCATCGATGTTCGGACGCATCTTGATCTCCTTGATCTCCTGCGTCTTCTGGCTCTTGCGGGCAAGGTTGGCCTTCTTCTGCGCCTCGTACTTGAACTTGCCCACATCGAGGAACTTGCACACGGGCGGATCGGCGTTGGGGGAGACCTCGACCAGATCGAGTCCCGCCTCGCGTGCCTGCTCGATCGCTTCGCGCGTGTACATCACGCCGAGATTCTCGCCGTCGCCATCGATCACCCGGACCTTGGGGCTCTGGATGAACTCGTTAAAGCGCGGGCCGCTGAGCGCGGGGGGCGCCAGGGGGCGCCGCATCATGGGAGGACGGATAGGTTAGGCTCCTGTAGTTGCGAAATGCGGCGCGCAATCTAGTGACTCGCACGCCATTTTGGAAGACGGTTCGGCCATGATCGCACGATTGAGCGGCTTGCTGGCCGAGACGGGGGCGGACACGGCCGTGGTCGACGTGAACGGCGTCGGCTACCTGGTTCAGGCTTCGTCGCGCACCCTGGCCGCGATCGGACCCGTCGGCGGCACCGTGCGGCTCTTCACCGAACTGCAGGTGCGCGAGGACGCCATGACCCTGTTCGGCTTCGGCTCCGCGGCCGAGCGCGACTGGTTCCGGCTGCTGACCGGCGTGCAGGGCGTGGGCGGGCGGGTGGCGCTCGCCATCCTGTCGGTGCTCGGCCCGGACGAGCTCAACCGCGCCGTCGCGAGCGGCGACAAGGCGATGGTTGCGCGCGCGCAGGGCGTTGGCCCCAAACTTGCCGAGCGGATCGTCCGCGAGCTGAAGGACAAGGTGGGCAGCGTGGAACTGGGCGCGTCCGCCTCGCCCTTGCCCAAGGCCGGCGCGGCGCAGGACGCTGTAAGCGCGCTCACCAACCTCGGTTTCCGCCCGGCAGATGCTACGGCGGCGGTGGCGGCCGCGAACGACGAACTCGGGGCGGAAGCCGGCCTCGACGCGCTGGTCCGGCTGGCGTTGAAGAAGGCGGCGCGATAGAGGCTCGGCAAAGGAGCAAGGCCATGCTGGTGACGGCTGTACTCACGCCCGAAGACGACGGTTTCGTCGCATATAATCCCGAGACGGGGACCGCTTCTCAGGGCGACAGCATCGAGGCGTCGCTAGCCAATCTGCGCGAAGCGGTGGAGTTGTATCTAGAGGAATTTCCTCTGAAACGCCCTGGTCATCCAATCTTCACCGTTCTGGAAGTGGGACAGCATGCCTAGGCTGCCGCGCGTCTCCGGACGTGAGGTGATCAAAGCATTGGAACGGATCGGTTTCAGGCAAACCCGCCAGCGGGGCAGTTACGCGGTGATGCGGCGGGGCGATCGGGGCTGCACGGTTCCGTTGCATCGGGAGCTTCGGCTCTGCACTTGGTCGGCCATGCTGACCCAAGCCGGTGTTCCGATCGACGAGCTGCTGAACGCGCTCAGATGACCGACACCGATCGCCTGCTCTCCCCCGCACGCAAGCCCGACGATGTGGACGCGGCGCTCCGCCCCAAGCGGCTCGACGAGTTTGTCGGGCAGGCGGCGGCGCGGGACAATCTGCGCGTGTTCGTCGAGGCCGCACGCGCGCGCGGCGAAGCGCTCGATCATGTGCTGTTCTTCGGGCCGCCCGGTCTCGGCAAGACGACGCTCGCGCAGATCGTGGCCCGTGAGATGGGGGTCGGCTTCCGCGCGACCTCGGGGCCGGTGATCGCCAAGTCGGGCGATCTGGCGGCGCTGCTCACCAATCTGGAGGATGGCGACGTCCTGTTCATCGACGAGATCCACCGCCTCGCCCCCGCGGTCGAGGAGGTGCTGTACCCAGCGATGGAGGACCGTGCGCTCGACCTGATGATCGGCGAAGGTCCGTCGGCACGACCGTGCCGCATCCACCTGCCGCGCTTCACGCTGGTCGGCGCGACCACGCGGCAGGGGCTGCTGACGACGCCGCTGCGCGACCGGTTCGGCATTCCGATCCGCCTGCAATTCTACACCGAGGCGGAGCTCGAGCAGGTGGTGCGCCGCGCCGCGGGGCTGCTCGGGCTCGCGGTGGCGGCGGACGGCGCGCGCGAGATCGCCCGGCGCGCCCGGGGAACGCCCCGGATCGCCGGGCGGCTGCTCCGGCGCGTGCGCGATTTCGCCAACGTGCTCGGCGAGCCGGTCGTGACGGCACAGGTCGCCGACCAGGCGCTCACCCGGCTGGAGGTCGACCGGCTCGGGCTCGATGCGATGGACCGGCGCTACCTCCACATGATCGCCGACATCTACAAGGGCGGTCCGGTCGGCGTGGAGACGCTCGCCGCGGGACTGAGCGAGCCGCGCGACACGGTTGAGGAAGTGATCGAGCCCTACCTGATCCAGCTCGGCTTGGTCGCGCGCACCGCCCGCGGCCGCTGTCTCAACGGCCCCGGCTGGACTCATCTCGGCCTCGAGCCGCCGCGCGGGGCTCAGGACGGCCTGTTCGACTAGGCACCCGCCCGCGCGGCTTCGTCCTGGAGCTCGATCACCCGGAGATAGTTGGCGAGGCGGTTGCGTTCGAGCGCGGCGAGCAGCGGGTGGCGGTGATAGGGAAGCACCGCGCGGCCGAGCGCCTCGGCCCAGGGTGCCGTCTCCTCGAACAGGATGCCGAGGCCGAACACCGCGGGGATCTCCGCATAGGCGAGCGGGCGATCCGACGCCGCCTTGAAGTCCTCCACCGCCGTCAGCACGCCGTTGCGCGGGCCACCTTCGTGGCAGGCCCAGGCGAACGCGCCCATGCCGCGGAACCCGCCGTCGGGAATGAGCTCGGCCCGGTCGAGCGCGACGCCGCCGCGATAATCGTGCGGGTGGCGGAACTCGGTCGGAATGCGCTCGGGCGTATAGTAGAAGTCGCGGCGGGCCGAAGGCCAGCCCACATCGTGAAGGAAGACGAGGAGCGGCTTGCGGTCGCGCGCACAGACCCGCTCGATGGCGCCGAGCTCGTGGAAGACGGTGAACCAGTTATGGTCGCCGTCGATCACCCAGGCGTCGACGTCCGCCAGGCCGTCAATCACCTGGAGGCTGGGTGCGCCGAGATGCCGCACATGCGTCTGAGTGCCGACCCACGCAATGAAATCGGGCTTCGGATCGGGATCGATGGAGGTGAGCGTCCCGCCCCGCTCTGCCGCATGTGCCGCAAGCCGGGCTGTCGCCCCGCCATGTTCGGCCCCGATCTCTACGATGTTGCGGGCGCCCGCAATCGCCAGTGCGCCCGTCAGCAAGGGCTCGAACTCGGCCATCGAATGGATCAGCAGGTCGGCCATCTTCGTGTCTCCGGTGCGGTCACCGCGTCATCACCGGCCCGGGGTAACTTTCCGGTTAACCACGAAAGCGCTCGCTCCGTCCGTTTCCGCTTCCCGCGCGCGGATGGCCCGCCTAACCCCGCGCCTGTGACAGACGCCCCTGCGCTCCGGCCCGTCCGCGGGACCTTCTCGGACCGGCTGCACCGCCTGCCGATGCGGGTCTGGTTCGAGGACACCGACCTGTCGGGCGTGGTCTACCATGCTAACTACCTGCGCTACATGGAACGCGCGCGTTCGGACATGCTGGCGGTCGCCGGAATCGACCAGCGCGCGGCATGGGAGGCGGGCGACGGCGTTTACGTCGTTGCCGATCTCACGCTACGTTATCTGAAGCCCGCGCGCCTTGATGACGAACTTGTCGTGATGAGCGCGCTCAAGGGCTTTACGGCGGCGACCGCGACCATCAAACAACGGGTCGTACGGGGGGAGGATGTTTTGACCGACGGTGAGGTTCTCGCCGCCTTTGTGGGTCCGGGCAGCGGGCGGCCGCGCCGGCAGCCGCGCACGTGGACGGCCATTTTCGAACAGCTGCTCGGGGGCGAGCCGTCTTGGACCTGAGCGCGCTCGATCAGATGTTCGTCACCACCGACGCGGCCGCCATGTCGCCGATCGGCCTGTTCATGCAGGCGGACATCGTGGTGAAGATCGTCATGGCCGGGCTGCTGATCGCCAGCGTCTGGACGTGGGCGATCATCATCGGCTTCGGCGCGCGGCTGTGGAGCGTGAACCGTCGCTCGGCCGCGTTCGAGCGCGAGTTCTGGACCACCCCGGACATCGATGCCTTCTACAAGGAACGCGCAGGCGACACGGTGCCGACCGCCAAGGTGCTCGACGCGGGGCTGCGCGAATGGCGGCGCTCGACGGGGGCCAGACGGGTCGATGCCGAGGGCGTGCGGTCGCGGCTGGCAACGCTGATGGCGAGCGCGAGCGCGGCCGAGATTGATGCGCTGTCCGGGCGCCTCAACATCCTCGCAACCATCGGCAGCGTCGCGCCCTTTGTCGGCCTGTTCGGGACCGTGTGGGGCATCATGCGCAGCTTCACCTCGATTGCTGCCGAGCAGAATTCGAGCCTCGCCGTTGTCGCGCCGGGCATCGCCGAAGCCTTGTTCGCGACCGCCATCGGTCTGTTCGCGGCGATCCCGGCCGTGATCGCGTACAACCGCTTCAGCCACGGCGTGAACCGGCTCGAGACGCGTCTGCTGCGCTTCGCCGACCGGTTCCATGCGACCCTGTCGCGCGAACTGGACGCGACCGGCTGATGGGCGTCCGGCTCCCTTCCGAGCGGCGTGGCCGGGGCCGCGCGCCGATGGCCGAGATCAACGTGACCCCGCTCGTCGATGTCATGCTGGTGCTCCTCATCATCTTCATGGTGACGGCCCCGCTCCTGACCGCGGGCGTGCCCGTGAACCTTCCGCAAAGCCGCGCGGGCGCGCTCAGCCAGGAGCAGCAGCCGGTCACCGTCTCGGTGGAGCGCACCGGCAAGGTCTTTGTGGGGGAGGAGGAGATCCCCGCAGCGGCCCTCTCGCAACGCTTCGCCCGGATCGCGGCGAGCAACCCGCCCAAGATCTACCTCCGCGCCGACCGGTCGCTCGATTACGGCACCGTGATGCGGGTCCTGGGCGAGCTGAACGGCGCGGGGCTCAACAGGGTCGCGCTCGTCAGCGTCGGGCAGGAGCAGCGCTGACATGGAGCGCGCCGAACAGGCGGGCGTCGGGATCGCGCTTCTTGGCCATGTCGCGCTGTTCGGCCTCTTGTCGGTCGGCTTCCCGGCGACACCCGATCCGCTCAGGATCGAGCGCGCGCCGGTCGAGGTGACATTCGCGGAGGATGTCGGGCTCGAGCGCACCGCCCCGGTGCCGTCGCGGCGGACCCCCGCCACCTCCATGGCACCCGAGCTCGGGACCCCGATGCCAGCCGCCCCGCGCGAGGCGCTTGGCGAGCCCGAGGTGTTGCCGCTGCCGGAGCCGCCCGCCCCTGCGCCCGCGGCTCGGCCCGCGCCCAAGGCCGCGCCGCAGGAGGCCGTTCCCCAAGCCCCGCCGAAGGGCCGTCCCAAGGCTCCGCCGGGACCAGCCCCGGCTGCGGCGGCGCGGGGCGCGCGGCTCGGGCCCGACTTCCTGAAGGGTCTGACCGAGACAGCCACGATCAGCCGCGCGCAGGAGCCCACCGCGCCCAAGGCGGGCACGCGCGTGCAGGCCGCGCTCGCCTCCGAACTCAAGCGCCAGCTCAAGCCTCACTGGCGGCCACCAAGCGGGGCGGACATCGAGAAGCTGCGCGTGGTGGTGGTCGCCAACCTCAGCCCCGACGGCAATATTGTCGGCGAGCCGCGGGTGATCGGGCCGACCGGCGTCACCGCGAGCAATAGCGCTCAGGCCAATCTGTTCGTGGAGCGCGCCGTCGCCGCCGTCCGGCGCGCGGCTCCCTACCAACTTCCCCGCGATCATTATGCGAGCTGGAAGACGATCCGGCCGCAGCTTTACGAGGGTCTTTGATGTCGTACCGCGTCCTGTTCGCCCTGCTGCTCTCGGCACCCGCCCTCGCGCAAGGCGAGCCGCAGAGCGGCCTCAGCGTCGACGTCACCGCCTCGTCCGGCGACGATCTGCGAATTGCCGTCCCCGCGCTCGCGACCGACGCGCAGCGCGACACGCCTGCGGGCAACACCACGGCGCTCGCGCGCCAGATCGCGGAGGTGATCGCGAGCGACCTGAAGGGGTCCGGCCTGTTCCGCCCGATTGGCCCCTCCGGCCTGCTCCCGGTGTCGTTCGCGCAATCCAACGCGCCCGACTTTGCGGTGTGGCCGCAAACGGGTGCGGAGGCGCTGGTCAGCGGCTATGTCCGCGCCGACGGCGACGGGCAGCTGACGATCGGCTGCTACCTTTACGACGTCACGCTGAAATCGGAGCTGAAGCGCACCGGCTTCGTCGTGGGCCCGCGCGACTGGCGGCGCGCGGCGCACAAATGTTCGGACATGATCTATTCGCGCCTGTCGGGCGAGTCGCCCTTCTTCGATAGCCGCATCGCCTACATCGCCGAGACAGGGCCGAAGAATGCGCGGGTCAAGCGGCTGGCGATCATGGATTCGGACGGGGCCAACCACCGTTTCCTGACCAACGGCCAGAACATCGTGCTGACCCCGCGCTTCTCGCCCGACTACAAGTCGATCGTCTATGTGAGCTACCAGAACAAGCGACCGTTCGTGTTCGTCTATGACGTGGCGAGCGGGCGACAGCGGCTTGTGTACGAATCAGACAACCAGATCATCGCGCCGCGCTTCTCGCCCGATGGGCGGACCCTGCTCTTTTCGATGAGCAGCGGCGGCAACACCGACATCTACCGTATGCCCGCGACCGGCGGCACGCCCGTCCGCCTGACCAACTCACCAGGCATCGACGTCGGGGGCAGTTTCTCGCCCGACGGTTCGCGCATCGTCTTCGAAAGCGACCGCTCGGGAAAGCAGCAGCTCTACGTGATGGACGCGGACGGATCGAACCAGCAGCGCATCAGCTTCGGCGGCGGCAGCTATGCCACGCCCGAATGGAGCCCGCGCGGCGACCTGATCGCCTTCACGCGGTTGGCGGGAAGCTTCCGGATCGGGGTCATGTCGCCGTCCGGCCAGGGCGAGCGGCTGCTCACCGACGATTGGCAGGACGAGAGCCCGACCTGGTCTCCCAACGGACGCGTGATCCAGTTCTTCCGCACGACGCAGGGGCGCCAGGGCCGGTCGGCGGTGTGGCAGGTCGACCTGACCGGCCGAAACCTGCGCAAGATTCCCACCCCGCTCGACGGCTCCGACCCGACCTGGGGCCCCGTGCTGCAATGACCTGAAGGAGGACGGACAGATGAAGGCTCTGCATATCGGACTTGGCGCTGTGGCGCTCGTCGCGCTCGGCGGCTGCGCGACCCGTAACGCGGACAGCTTGCCGCCGGCACCTGCGGGCACGACCGCTCCCGCCGATGCTGCGGGCGCGGGACCCGGCGCCGGGCAGGCGGGCTCAACGCCGGGCAGCGACGCCGTCGTAGGCACGGGCGCGACGGTCGGACCGGACGGCGATCCCGCCGTGGCGGGCACCCGCGCCAACTTCATCGCTGCCGTGCCCAGCGACCGCATCTTCTTCGATCTCGACCAGTCGAGCCTCGACGGCGAGGACGAGACGGTGTTGCGCGCGCATGCGCAATATCTGCAGCGCAATCCCGGCGTGCGCGTCACGGTTGAAGGCCATGCCGACGAGCGCGGCACCCGCGAATACAATCTGGCGCTCGGCGAGCGGCGCGCGAACGCGGCCAAGACCTTCCTCGTCTCGCAAGGGATCGCCGAACAGCGGATCGGCACGATCAGCTATGGCAAGGAGCGGCCCGATGCGACCGGCTCCGACGAGGGGAGCTGGGCGCGCAACCGCCGTGCGGTCACGGTAACGGTGCAGTAACGGGCGCGAGCTGCTTCGGCCTGGAGGCAGGCGCGGCCAGCGCCTCCTCCAGCATCCGCGCGAGGCGCAGCCCGGCGCGGACCAGCTGTTGCTCGATGACCGGAGCCGCCGCGGCCGCGTCGGCTTCGGTCATCACGGCGGGACCGGCGCGCGCGGCGCACGGGTCCCCACCGCCGATGGGCGCGTAGACGGCGGAGCGGGCGAGCTCCCAGCTCTCGCGCGACCAGTCCTCCACCGACCCTGCGGCAAGTCCCGAGCGCTCCGCCCTGGGCACCGCACGCAGCAGGCGCCTGGCCTCGTCCTTTGCTGACATATCGAGCACCGCGTCGGTTAAGTGGCCGTCCCACATGGCGTGAAGATTGTTGCGCCCCGACACGGCCGCATAACTCACCGCCGTGCGGTTGCCGCCCAGGTCGCCACGGTCGCCGGCATGGAGCGGCTGGTGCAGATCGCCCACGAAATGAACGAGAAAGGCGAACGCCTGCAGCCGCTCGCGCTGCGGCACCGTGCGATCGGCGAGCAGCCTGGCGTTCCGCGTGATCTGCGCCGACACGCAGTTCCCGAACGGGCACGGCGTCTTGATGTCGAACGGCTTGCAGATGTCCACGTTCTGAAAATGCCAGGAATAGGCATAGCTGAACCGCTCGCCCTCCTTCACGCAGTCGGCCCAAAGGCTCGCCTGCTCGATCGTCTTCGTCGGGCATTTGGGGGTGAACAGCTCCCGCGAGCGGCGCATCAGCGCGCGTGCCTCCTTGCGCGCGGGGCCGCTCAGCTGAATCCAGGCGATGGCGGAAATCGTCTGGTGGCCCTTTTCCCAGAACGCCGCGGCGGGTGCGGGCAGGACCAGCAGCAGTGCCGCGAGCAGCGCCAGGCGCATCATTCATCGCCGAAGATGGCGACGACCGGGGCCGAGCCCGCCGAAACGCGCCCACGGTACATGCCCGACGAGTTGAACGCCCAAGCGCCCTCGCCCTCGCGGCCGACGACGATCACGCCGCCCGTCCCGCCGAGCGCGCCCACATCGTCGATCGTTGCCTGCGCAGCCCCCACCACATCCTCGCCCAGGTAACGGACGCGCGCGCAGACCTGGTGGGCGGCAACCGCACGGATGAAGAACTCGCCCGAGCCTGTCGCAGAGACCGCGCCCGTGCGGTCGTCGGCATAGGTGCCGCCGCCGATCAGCGGCGAGTCGCCCACCCGGCCCCATCTCTTGCCCGTGATGCCGCCGGTCGAGGTGGCGGCCGCGACATGGCCGGCCGCATCGCGCGCGACTGCACCGACCGTGCCGTACTTCATCTCGGTATCGAAGTGCGCATCCCCGCGCGCGCGCATCTCGTCGAGCTGGCGGCGGCGTTCGTCCGTCGCGAACCAGTCCGCCCCGGCCTCCTCGAGACCATGCTCCCGCGCGAACGCGTCGGCTCCATCGCACGACAGCAGCACGTGTGAGCTCGCCTCCTTCACCCGGCGCGCGAGCCGGACCGGATTGCGCGTGCCCGTTACCCGCGTCACTGCCCCCGCACTGCGGTCGCGCCCGTCCATGACGGCTGCATCCATTTCGATGGTGCCGTCAAAGGTGAAGACCGAACCGCGCCCCGCGTTGAAGTTCGGGTCGTCCTCCAGCACCACCACCGCCGCCTCGGCCGCGTCGAGCGCCGCGCCGCCTGCACGCAGCACAGCCGCCCCGGCCTCGAGCGCCGCCCCAAGCGCGGTCCTGATCGCCTGCTCGCCGTCCGCGCCCAGCCGCTCGCGTTCGATGATGCCGGCACCGCCATGCACCACCAGGGTCCAGCCACCGCTCACCAGGGCAGCTCCCGGCCGTCATAGGTCAGGAAAGCGCCGCTCCGCGCCGGCGCGAGCTCCGCGATGATCTTGCGCATCCCGCGCACGCTGGTCGTGGCGTCGATCGGCGCGTTGCGTCCGCCCATCGCGGTCTGCACCCAGCCGGGGTGAAGCAGCAGCACGGACAGTCCGTCGCGCCGCCAGTCGATCGCGAGCGATGTCCAGGCGGCGTTGAGCGCGGCCTTGGACGAACGGTAGGCGATGTAGCCGCCCGAGCCGTTGTCGGCGATGCTGCCCATCTGGCTCGTGATCGCGACCATCTTCCGCTCGGTCGAGGCTGCGACGTTCGCCTTGAGCGCATGGGCGAGCAGCGTCGGCCCGATGCTGTTGGTGGCAAGCGTCGCGCGCCACCCCTCCGCATCGATGTCGGTCGGGCCCATCATGCCCGCATTCGCGATCAGCACGTCGATGGGGCGGTCGCCGAGCCGGTCCTTCAGCGCCGCGATGCTCGCCGGGTCCGCCGCGTCGAACTGTTGGACCTCCACGCCCGGCACGTCGATGGCCGCCCCGCGCGTGGTCGCGATCACCTCCCAGCCATCTCCGGCATACTGGCGCGCGAACTCCAGGCCGATCCCGCGATTGGCTCCGGTTACCAGCACCGTCGGCATGAACAGTCTCCCGCCAAAAACTCGGCCGCGCCTATCGCCGTTCCTGCGGCACTTGGCTATATGGAGGAGCAAGTTCCGCTGTCACGAGATCCGCATGTCCATTCGTCCCTGGCGCGATATCGCGCGCCGCCCTTCGCGCCAGATCATGGTCGGGCATGTGCCGGTGGGCGGCGACGCGCCCGTTACGGTGCAGACCATGACCAACACGCCCACGGAGGATGCACGCGCCACCATCGACCAGATCCGGCGCTGCGAGGAGGCGGGAGCCGACATCATCCGCGTTTCCTGCCCTACGCCCGAAGCGACCGCCGCCTTCCGTCAGATCACGCGCGCGGCCCGGGTGCCCATCGTCGCCGACATCCACTTCCACTATAAGCGCGCGCTGGAGGCCGCCGACGCGGGGGCTGCGTGCCTGCGCATCAACCCCGGTAATATCGGCTCGTCCGAGCGCGTGGCCGAGGTGGTGCGCGCGGCCAAGGCGAATGGCTGCGCGATTCGCATCGGCGTCAATGCCGGGAGCCTCGAGCGCGACCTGCTCGAGAAATATGGCGAGCCCTGCCCCGAGGCGCTGGTCGAAAGCGCGCTCGACCATATCCGGCTGCTCCAGGAGCACGATTTCCACGAGTACAAGGTCGCGGTGAAGGCGTCGGACGTGTTCCTGGCCGTTGCCGCCTATCAGCAGCTCGCCGAGGCCGTGGATTGCCCGCTGCACCTGGGCATTACCGAGGCGGGCGGGCTGATCGGCGGCACCGTCAAGTCCGCGATCGGCATCGGCTCGCTGCTCTGGTTCGGCATCGGCGACACCATCCGCGTGTCGCTCTCGGCCGAGCCGGAAGAGGAGGTGCGGGTCGGGTTCGAGATCCTGAAGGCGCTCGGCATCCGCAACCGCGGCGTGCGCATCGTCTCCTGCCCGTCCTGCGCGCGCCAGGGTTTCGACGTGATCCGCACGGTCGAGAAGCTGGAGGCGCGGCTGCAGCATATCCGCACGCCCATGAGCCTGTCCGTGCTCGGCTGCGTGGTGAACGGCCCCGGCGAAGCGCGCGAGACAGACATCGGCATCACCGGCGGCGGCGCGGGCCGGCACATGGTCTATCTCTCGGGTGTGACCGACCATCATGTCGAGGATGAGGCCATGGTCGACCATATCGTCCGGCTGGTCGAGGCGAAGGCGGCCGAGATCGAGGCGGGCCTGACCAAGGCGGCGGCGTAGGCGACAGGCGGATGGGGCGGCAGGACGGGCTCGACCGGCTCGCGGCCGCTCTGGTCGGCGCGGCGGCTCTGCTCTGCGCTCTGAACGGGGCAGTGATGCTCGCCGCACCGCTCGACTGGTACCAGCGGGTGCCAGGCGTGCCGCTGACCGGGCCGTCCAACACGCATTTCATTCGCGACATCGGCGTGGCTTATCTCGCGAGCGGTGTCCTGCTCGGGCTCGCCGCGCGGGACCTTCGCAGTCGGTGGCCGGTGGCTCTCGCCGGCCTGTTGTGGATCGGGGGCCACGCGCTCGTGCACCTTTACGAGCTCGCAACCGGCCTCTGCACGCCCGGCCGATTTCTTGCCGACGCGCCGGGCGTGCTCGGGCCTCCGCTGCTGGTGTTGGGCGGGCTGGCAATCCTGTTCGCGCGGCGGCGCGTGTCGCCGGTCGGCCTGCCTTCGGCTCTTGCGGTGCGCGCGATCGAGCGGGCCGCGGCCGAGCCGGACAGCTATCTGCGCGACCTCCGTGCGGCACCCGGGCGCGCGCTGCCGGCCTTTCTCCACTTCATGCACGCCGCCATGCACCGGCACTCGGCCTCGCCCGAGCTGTTCCACGCCGCGCGCATCGGATCGGTCATGGCCGACGATTGCGGCGGCTGCACGCTGGCGGCCGGACGCCTCGCCATCGCCGACGGCGTGCCTCGCGAGGAGGTCAATCGCTGGCTGGCGGGGCAGGAGAGCGACCGCGCGGCCGCGCTTGCGTTGCGCTTCGGGCGCGCGGTCGCCCTTGCCGATCCGGAGGTGAACGCACTCGGCGACGCGGTCGAGGCCGCGCACGGGCGCGGCGTGCGCGCGGAGCTCGCCATGGGTGCGGCGCTGGTGCGCGGCTTTTCGGGCACGCGGCGAGGGCTGGGCCAGGCGGAAAGCTGCGCCGTGACGCGGCTCCGGCTCTGACATGGCCGCGGCTCCCCGCCTCCTCATCGTCTACAATGCCGAGGAGGGCGTCGTCGCGGGCGTGAAAGACTCGCTTCACAAATGGTTGAAGCCCGAGACCTACCCGTGCCGCCTGTGCGCGGTGACGCACGGCCTTGTCCGCATGGATGCCAAGTGGAAGCGGTTCCTCGCCCGGGTGCCGCTTGAGGTGCGCGTGTATCACCGCCCCGATTTCCGCAGCCGCTACCCGGCGCTGGACGTCGCGCTGCCCGCCGTGCTGGTCGAGCACGGCCGTGAGGCGGAGGTCTTGATCGGGGCTGACGCGCTGGCCGGGATCGACACCGTGGACGCGCTGATAGCAGCGATCGAGGCGCGGCTCGCGGCATGAGCGGCTTTCGCGCCCGGCTGCGCGCCTTTCAGGCGATGCGCGGCGACCCGCCCGATCCGGGCTTCATCGCCGACCTGGAGTTCCTCGAGAATCGCGACCTCGACCTGTCGATCCGGCTCGGCGCGATGCTGGCCTTCAACGCGCTCGTGATCACCGTGGGCACGCATCCGGTGTCCGCCTCGCCGGGGGCGCCGCTCAGCCTCGACGCCTCTCGCCAGACAGCGCTGACCCTGCTCAGCCTGGCCGGTATCGCCCCGGTCGTCCTGTCCTCCTGGTTCTGCCTGCGCGCGCTCTTGCTGGGCGAGGAGTTCGACGGCGCGGGGCTGGGCGGCGGCGACGCGCTCCGCCAGCGTCTCTTCGCCGCCTTCCTGCGCTCGATCGACGCGCAGGCGCGGCTGCTGCGCCAGGCGGTGCTCTGGACGGTCGCGGGCGGTGCGGCGACGCTGCTGGTCTGGGCGGCGATTCTGTCGGCGAAGTTGGGCTGAAAGCGCGTGCGGGAACAATCGCTTGGCGCGTCGGTTCGGGCACGGAACAACGAGGGAAAGCACCTGACATGAAGCCGTTCGCACTCGCCTTGTCCGCTCCCGCCCTGCTCGCGCTCGCCGCGTGCGGCGGCAATGCCGACGACAAGGCCGCCGAGAACATCGAGGCGATGACGGAGAACAAGGCCGACGCACTCGAAGCGCAGGCCGACAACACGAGCGGCGCGGCCGAAGAGCAGCTCGAGGAACGGGCCGATCAGGTCCGCGAAGCCGGCGAAGACGCCGCCGAGCGCGCCGACGACACCGACGATGCGCGCATCGAGAACCAGGTCGCGAACACCATCGCCAAGTAGGCGGACAGGCGGACCCCGGCTCAAGACCCCCGTCACCCCGGGCCCGATCCGGGGTCCCGCTTCCGAGTTACTTCCTCGCCACCGGACCCGTGACCTTCGCGTTGCCGTCCGGCTGGATGGTGATGAGCCAGCCGCTGCCGTCCTCGCACCGCGCGGACCACTGATTCTCGCCCGCCGCCTGCTCGGCCGCGACCTGCTGGCAGGGCTGGCGCGCATCGCGGATCGCGCGGAGCAGCGTTGCCTTGCGCAGTTCCGGATTCATGCCCCGCACGGCCGCCACATAGTCGGGCCCCTTGGCCGCGCCGCCCTGGACGAGCACGGCATTGTTGGTCGCGGCCGTGTCTGTTTCCGAGCACCCGGCAAGCAACGCTGCCATGCCAATCACAATCGTGCGCATGCCGCACCTCCTCAACACTGGCGTTAGCGACCAAACGTCCGTTGGCGCGACCGGTTCAGCTGTTCATGCTGCACGTATGCGGACGCCTAAGCTGGTCGTGACGCATCCGATCTGGTAGCCTTTCGAACGTGAAACGAGCAAGCAGGAGGCGGAAGCGCATGGCTGTTGTGCGTGACCGGCCCTATATGGGCCAGAACTTCACAGTGGATCTTGGTGATGGAGCCGAGGCGGGCTTCGTCGCGGTGAGCGGGCTCGAGACGTGGCTGGACGTCGCCGGTTACCGCGAGGGTGCCGACCGCGAACAAAACCGACGACTGCTGACGGGGCTTGCCCGCGCGCATGACGTAACGCTTGTGCGCGGCTTCACCGGCCAGCTCGATCTCTACCGCTGGTTCGACCAGGTCCGTGACGGCGGCGAGGGTCGGCGCGACGTGACCGTGCGCCTTTTCTCGGAGGATCGCTCTGCCGTCGTGGCCACCTGGCGACTGTTGCGCGCCCAGCCGATCGGCTATGCGGTGGGTGCGCTCGATGCGGCGGGCTGCGGACCCGCCACCGAGCGGCTGACCCTTGCCTACGACCGGCTGGAAATGGAGTAGCGCCGGGCCAGCAGCAAAGCGCGCGCAGTCACTTTTTTACGCGCGCTCCCTCTTTGCGCCAGTCTTTGTCGACGTCGACACCGCGGCGTGCCCATTTCGCGCGCGTCCAGCACCGGACCTGCTCGATCAGGCTGCCCGTGCCGGCATAGATCCGCATGCAATACCGTGTGTCGGGCGTACCGGCGGGTGCCGTTTCCGGCCGTGCGGCTTCTCGTGCAGGGGTCGCCGGAGTGGCGACGAGCACCGCCAGAGCGAGCAGCGCATTGATGGCGGCGGCCATCATTCGGCAGGCACGTAGAGGTCGCCGCCCGCGCGGTAGCGAGCGCTCTGCGCGGCCATGCCGGCCTCCGCTTCGTCCGCGGCAAGGAACTGATCGCTCGGCTGGTTCTGTCTGGCCGCGAAGTCGCGCACTTCCTGCGTGATCTTCATCGAGCAGAATTTCGGCCCGCACATCGAGCAGAAGTGTGCGGTCTTGGCACCTTCGGCGGGAAGCGTCTGGTCGTGATACTGCTCGGCCGTGTCGGGATCGAGCGACAGGTTGAACTGGTCCCGCCAGCGGAACTCGAAGCGCGCCCGGCTGAGCGCGTCGTCGCGGACTTTCGCGGCGGGGTGGCCCTTGGCGAGGTCGGCGGCGTGGGCGGCGAGTTTGTAGGTG
>ERZ1066121.1218-NODE-1218-length-19708-cov-5.938686_pt1 | contig 19708 bp, 15 predicted proteins | sample MGYA00382768_ERZ1066121 | MGnify/ENA primary metagenome ERZ1066121 (study PRJEB33369, sample SAMEA5778351) | biofilm metagenome | biome: Industrial cooling water; feature: Water cooling tower basin; material: Biofilm | place: United Arab Emirates | collected... | reverse complement strand
GGCACAGCCGGGACAGACGCTGGGCGCCGACTTGAGGAACCAAACACGGGCCTTGAAACGGAAGTCGCGGCTGGTCAGCGCCCCCACCGGGCAGACATGCTCGGTCATCAGGGTGTAGTTATGATCGAGCTCGCGGTCGGCCGAGAGCACGATCTCGTTGCGGTTGCCGCGCTCACGCATGTCGAGCACATGGTCGCCGACCACCTCGTCGCAAAAGCGCACGCAGCGCGTGCACATGATGCATCGCTCGGCGTCGTAGACGATGGTGGGACCGAAGCGCTGCGCCTTGGGTTTGTGCACCGGCTCGGTCTTCTTGCGTTTGAGGCCGCCTTGGTGCTCGAGCCAGTAGTCTTGCAAGCGGCACTCGCCCGCCTGGTCACAGATCGGGCAGTCGACCGGATGGTTGAGGAGCAAAAACTCCTGCACCGCCCCATGCGCCTTTTTGGCCTCGCCGCTCTGCGAGAAAACCTCGAGGCCTTCGGCAGCGGGCAGCTGACAGGCGGGCTGCAGCTTGGGTTTGGTGGCGGGGACGTATTCGCCCGTACTCTCGTCGCGGCGCAGCACCGGCATCATCATCGGGCGGTCGCTTTTGACCTCGACCAGGCACATGCGGCAGTTCGCCGCTACCGAGAGCCCCGGATGCCAGCAGTAGTGCGGGATTTCGATGCCCTGGCGCCACGCCGCCCGGATGACCGTATCACCGGGCTCAAAGGGGATTTCGATACCATCGAGCCGAAAGGTAGTCATAAGCGGAAGCACCCTTGCTCAGCGATCGCATTCGCCGCCGATCATATTGATCGAGCCGAAGGTCGATACCACGTCGGAAATCAAATGACCAATCAGCATGCCGCGGCAGGCCTGCAGATTGTACCAACAGGGCGGCCGCACCCGGACGCGGTAAGGCGTGCCGCTGCCGTCGGAGCGGATGAAGAAACCGAGCTCGCCGTTGCCGCCCTCGGTATAGCTGTAGACCTCGCCGACCGGCGGCTTGATGCCCTCCATGACCAGCTTGAAATGCGCGATGGTCGCCTCGATGGTGGTGTAGACCTCGCGCTTGGGCGGCAGAGTGATGCGCGGATTGTCGATCGACACCGGGCCCTCGTCGGGCATCTGCTCCAAGGCCTGCTCAATGATGCGCAGAGACTGCCGAACCTCCTCGATACGCACCATGAAGCGGTCGTAGTTGTCGCCGTCGTGACCGACGGGCACGTCGAAGTCGAAGCGGTCGTAGACCAAATAAGGCGTCGCCTTGCGCACATCGTAATCGATGCCGGTCGAACGAAGCACGGGCCCGGTCACGCCCATGGACAGCGCGTCCTCCTGCTTGAGGATGCCCACGCCTTGGGTGCGCTCGATAAAGATGCGGTTGCGCACCAGCATCGTCTCGAGTTCGCCCAGCACTTTGCGCACCTCGGGGATGACGCTGCGGATGCTCTCCTTGAACTCCGCGGTGGGCGGCGCGGCCATGCCGCCGATGCGCCCGAAGCTATGCGTCAGCCGCGCTCCCGTCTCGCGCTCGAGGATATCCCAAATCCACTCGCGCACCTTCAAGAGCCAGAGCAGGGGCGTAAAGGCACCGAGCTCCATGGCCGCCGCACCGTTGCAGGTGAAGTGATCGCAGATGCGCGCCAGCTCACCGAGCACCACCCGGTAATATTGGCCGCGCTCGGGCACGACGATCTCGCAGAGCTTCTCGACCGCCAGCGCAAAGCCGATGTTGTTCAGCATCGGCGAGACGTAGTTGAGGCGGTCGGTGTAGGGGAAAACCTGGTTCCAGGTGCCACGCTCGCAGGACTTCTCGAAGCCGCGGTGCAGGTAACCAGGCTGGATGTCGACGTTGAGCAAGCGCTCGCCGTCGAGATCGAGGATCATGCGGATGGTGCCGTGCATGGCCGGATGGGAGGGGCCCATCGCCAGGCGCATCGGCTCGGAGGGCAACTCGAGGACGCCCTCTTCTTCTTCGTAGGCTTCGATCGCTTCCACGCGCCTAGTCTCCTCCCCCACTCGGTGAGGGGCTTGGGGTGCCCGAAGAGGCTGCATCGGGCCCGGCTTCGGCTTTGTCGCCCGCCTTAGGGAAGGCATCCGACTGCGTCAGCGCACGACGCTGCCCGGTCTGCAGCGCGATCGCCGGCGACACCTGCCGATCGCGTCCCTGCAGGCGCTCACCCCATTGGATGCGCGACCAGGGCTGGCCTTCTTCCAAGCCGAAAGGCGGCAGCTTGCCGATATCCTCGACCTCCCGGTAGGGCACCAGAGGCTGGGTGCGGTCGATAGGGTAGTCTTTGCGCAGGGGATGGCCTTCGAACTCTTCGTAAAGCAGGATGCGGCGCAGGTCGGGGTGGCCGCGGAAGCGGACGCCGAACATATCGTAGACCTCGCGCTCCGCCCAGTTCGCGCCCGACCAAAGCGGGCAAAGCGAATCGACGCTCTGGCCCTCGGCCACCGAGGTGACCAGGCGAATGCGGCGGTTCGTCAAATGGGAGCGGAGGAAGAGGCATAGGTCGAAGCGCTCTTCCCTTTCGGGATAGTCGACCGCCGTCAGGTCGATGAAGTGGTTCATCCGCAGGCGGGGCTCGTCGCGCAAGAGCGTCGCCGCGGCGAACCAATCGCCGGCCGCGACCCGCACCGTCTCGTCGCCACGGAAGCTCGAGCTCCCGAGCAAACGCTCCCCCAAGAGCTCACGCAGGACTTCGACCTCGGCGATGCTCATGAAGAGGCCCCGCTTTTCTCGCCTTCGCCGGCCTGCGCCCGCGCCTCGGGCAAGACCTGCAGGTGGCGCTTGGCCCGCTCCTGCACCTTCGCCGGCAACTCACGAGGCGGCACTACGCGCGTTTCCTTGTCGCCGCGAGAGATCTTGTCTTGCAGCAACATCAGCCCGTCGAGCACCGCCTCGGGCCGCGGCGGGCAGCCGGGGATGTAAACATCGACCGGGATGATCTTATCGACGCCGGGAATGGTGGTGTAGTTGTCGTAGAAGCCGCCGCAGGAGGCGCAGGTGCCGAAGGCGATCACCCATTTGGGCTCGGTCATCTGCTCGTAGATGCGCTTGAGCACCGGCCCCTGCCGCTGGCTGATGGTGCCTACCACCCAGAGGACGTCGGCTTGCCTGGGGCTGAAGCGCGGCGCCTCGGCGCCAAAGCGCGCGATGTCGTAACGCGGCCCGGCCACGGCGAAAAACTCCATGCCGCAGCAGGCCGTCGCGAAAGGATATTGGAAAAGCGAATACTTCCGTGCCCAGGCCACGAGCGCATCCAAGCGCGTGGTCACGATGCCGGGTTCGCCCGTTTGCAAATGGGTCTGCGCCACGAAACCGCCTCCTGCTCCCGCTCCGCTCGCCTCAGCGTTCCCACTCGAGGGCGCCTTTTTTCCAGGCGTAGACGAGCGTGAGGGTGAGCACCGACAAAAACACCATCATCTCCGCGAAACCTACCCAGCCGAGCTCGCGAAAGAGCCCCGCCCAAGGGTAGAGGAAGACGGCCTCCAGATCGAAAACGATGAAGAGGATGGCCGTGAGGTAAAACTTGACGCTCAATCGCAGGTGCCGGGCGCCCTCGGTCTCCGATCCGGACTCGTAGGGGATCGCTTTTTCGGGCGTCATGCGCTTCGGCCCGAGCAGCGAAGTCAGCGTAAAAACGACCAAAGCCACCCCTAAGGCGACCAGGGCCAAGAGCAAAACAGGAGAATAGGTTGCAAACATCGCGTTCGTGCTCGCTCGAGCGTCCATCGAGAAGCGGCCAGGCCGCGAAGCGCTCTACAGGCCGGGTGTAGTGACGCCGGCGCTCCCTGTCAACGACTCGTCATGTCACCCAATCTTCACTCCGTGCTGGAACTCGGTCTCGCTTTGCGGTACTCCGGGCGGCTGGAGTTGCGACCAGAAGTGAAATCAGCGTCGACGCAGCGTCTAGGCAGGAATTTTCTAGGGTGGGCAGCCTCGCTCCTCGTCTGCATCCTTGCCGCCGGTGCGCTCGCCGCCTGCGCGGGCGAAGGCGGCTCCGGAGGCAGCGAGACGCAGAGCGTGATCGGCATGCTCGACCAGGGCTTCCGCCACGGCATCCTCCGCCCTCTCGCGAGCGCCTTTTTCTTCGACCTCATTTTCTGGGACAACGATCAGGGCATCGCCAATCGCCAGCTCCCTTTCATCGTCCTCTGGCTGATCGCCGGCGCCACGTTTTTTACCCTGCGCTTCCGCTTCATCAGCCTGCGCGCCTTCTGGCATGCCGTCACCGTCGCCCGCGGCGACTACGACCATCCCGACGACGCGGGTGAGGTCAGCCACTTTCAAGCCCTCTCCTCGGCCCTCTCGGCCACGGTAGGGCTCGGCAATATCGGCGGTGTCGCGGTGGCCATCGGCATGGGCGGGCCGGGCGCGGTGGTCTGGATGATCATCGCCGGTTTCCTCGGCATGTCCTCCAAGTTCACCGAGTGCACGCTGGGGCAGCTCTATCGCGAAGTCGACGCCCAGGGGCATATCTCCGGCGGCCCCATGCGTTATCTGCAGCGCGGCTTGAGCGATTTGCGGCGCCGCACCAACTCGCGTTTCGGCCGCCTGATGTCCGTCCTCTTCGCCTACCTCTGCGTCGGCGCCAGCTTCGGTGCCGGCAACATGTTCCAGGCCAATCAAAGCTATGCTCAGCTCGCCAAGCTGATGCCGGCGTTCCAGGGCGCCACGGGTTCGCTCCTCTACGGGATCGCCCTCGCCCTCCTCGTCGGCGTGGTGATCGTCGGGGGCATCCGCCGCATCGGCTCGGTCGCAGGCGTCATCGTGCCCTTCATGTGCGCCATCTACCTGCTGGCAGGGTTTTGGGTTCTTTTCGCCAATGCCGCGCAAATTCCGGCGGCCCTGCGCGAGATCCTGCGCCAGTCGCTGAATCCCGAAGCGGGCTACGGCGGCGTCATCGGCGTCATGGTCGTCGGCTTCCAGCGTGCCGCCTTCTCCAATGAAGCGGGGACCGGCTCCTCGTCGATCGCCCACGCCGCCGCCGCCACCGACGAACCGGTGCGCGAGGGCATCGTCGCCCTCCTCGAACCCTTCATCGATACGATCGTGGTCTGCACCATGACGGCGCTGATCGTCGTGGTCACCGGCGCCTACAAAAAGCCGGACGAAGGCGTGTTGATGACCTCGAACGCCTTCGCAACGGCCATCCCTTGGTTCCCGATCGTGCTGACCGTCGCGGTCTTTCTCTTCGCCTTTTCCACCATGATCTCGTGGAGCTACTATGGCGAGCGCTGCTGGAGCTTCCTCTTCGGCCAGGGTTCTTCCCTGATTTACCGCCTCGCCTTCCTAGCCTTCGTCGTCCTCGGCTCCGTTCTTCCCCTGAGCAGCGTCATCGAATTCGCCGACCTGATGATCCTCGGTATGGCCTTCATCAACATCGCGGGATTGATGCTCCTTTCGGGCCGCGTCGCCCGCGCCCTTGACGATTATTGGGGCCGTTACCGCGCAGGCCGTATGCTAGCGGAGCTTCACCCGCCCAGAAGCGACTCGGCGGTCGGGGAACCCCTGCCCTAAGCAGAGCGGCGCCCACCCCCCTCTCGCTTCCGCTAGGGGGGGATGTCGGATAGTCACGCTGAAACTTTTCGAAGGAATCTGGTCAAACGTGATCAGGATCGCTACGCTTGATCTTGACCGCAACGCTTGGGTTTGCGCACTATCGGGGGGTCGACGCTGGGGTCTGGTCTGCCATGAATGAGGCTCGTTCCGAAAGCGCACGCTTGACAACGACGCCCTGTCAATACTGCGGGGAGTCGCATCCCTCCGGTTTTGCCCACTGCCCCAAGACCGGCAAAGCGATCGCCGCCGGCAAGAATCTCGTCGGCCATGTCTTTGCAGAGCGTTATCGCGTGCTCGACGTCCTCAGCGAAGGCGGCATGGGCGCGGTGTATGTCGCGGAACATATGCTCATCGGGCGCCGGGTGGCGCTCAAACGCTTGCACCCCGAGCTCGCCTCGAACTCCCGCGCCATCCTACGTTTTCAGCGAGAGGCACGCGCCGCAGCCTCGATGCGGCACGAAAACATCGTCGACATCTTCGACCTAGGCTACGGCGACGATGGCGCGCCCTTCATCGTCATGGAGTACCTGATCGGCGAAAGCCTGGCTGCGGCGCTGGAACATGACGGGCCGCTGCCGGTGGCGCGCGCCTGTCGCATCATCTCGCAGGTGCTCTCGGCCCTGGCGGCCGTGCACCGCAAGCAGATCATCCACCGCGATCTGAAGCCAGACAACATCTTCCTCACCACGGTGTCGAGCAAAAGCGACCACGTGAAGGTCCTCGATTTCGGCGTCTCTAAAATGCGCCAGGAATGCGATATGGACCTGACGCGTACCGGCGTCATGCTCGGCACGCCCTATTATATGAGCCCGGAGCAGGCGCGCGGCGAACGCAGCCTCGATTACCGCGTCGACCTCTATGCCGTCGGCGTGATCCTCTACGAGACCCTCTCCGGTCGCATGCCTTTCGATGGCGCCAACTACCACGCCCTGCTGCGCGCCATCATCGCCGGCCATCCCCTGCCCCTGCAGCGCCTCGCGCCTCATATTCCTCTCGAGCTGGCGGAGATCATCCACCGCGCGATGGCCCTCGATCCCAAAGAACGCTTCCTCTCGGCCGACGAGATGCAGGAAGCCATTCAGCCCTTTGCCGTCGAGAGCTCGATGGCGGCGCTGCGCGCGACCTTCTCCGACCAGACGATCGTCGACGATACGATGCCCGAACGGGCGCGCATGCTCGACGCAAAGGCCGAAAAGCTCGAACCCAAGAGTTCCAAGGAGCTCTCGACCAGTCGGGTCGGCCGCTTGAGCCGCGACGTCGAAAACTCGGAAGAGCTCCTGGTCCGCGACACCCTGAAAGAACGATGGGGAAACCTGCGCGAGGGCAGCCAAGCCCCGGAGGCCAAACCCCCGCCGGCAAGCGAGGCGACGCGGAAAGCCGAGGCAACACAGGAATCAGAGGCGCCAAAGGAACGTCGGAGCTTTCTCGGCAGGGCACTGCGAAGCTTGATGCCGCCTGCCAAAGCTGACGCCCTCCCTCCGCTGACCCCTGCCCCTGGGACGCTGAAGGTCGAAACGCCCCCTCCTCGAGGGCCGAAGGTACTGCCCCGCGCGCCGAGCCTCGACGCCCCGCGCGAGGCCGTCCAAAGCCTCGATACGGCGGCACGCGCACTCCCTCCGGCGAAGACAGAGCCCAAGGTACGCGCCCCGCAGTCGACCACCGAAGTGCGAGGTTCGGTGCTGCTCGGCGTACTGCACTACGTCACCCAGCGCTATGGCTCGGAGGCGGTCGCTCCCCTCCTGGAAAAACTTCCTTCCCAAGCGCGAAGCGCGCTGGCGGAACTTCTGCTGCCCATGGTCTGGTTTCCTGCGGACCACTACCACCTCCTGCTCGACCAGGTGGAGCAGCGCTGGGGCGACGCGGAGGGCAGCGTGGCCTTTCAGATCGGCGCCTTCATCGCCGAACGCGACCTGCCCACCACCCATCGCGTGTTCATGCAGGGCGCGACGCCTGTTTCGGCGCTCAAATGGGTGCCGAGGGTATGGCGTAGTTACTGCGACCAGACCTCGCTCAGCGTCGTGCCCCTCGGCAAAGGCAGCTGTCGTCTCGAATACAGTGGAACGCACCCCGCATCGTTCCTTCACGATCGGGTCACCATCGGCTTCTGCCACCGCTTGATGGAGTTGGTCGGCGCGCAAGAGGTCAAGACGCAGCTCATCGCCTCGCAAGGCCGCGGCGCGGAACGCACCCTGATCGGCCTGCAGTGGTCTTGATCCTGCGCTTCCTGCGCTGAGCGAGGCGCCATTAGCGAATCGGGCTATACCAGCCCGCACCGATGTTTCGCTCCCATTTCGCGCACCGCCGGCAGAGGCAGCGACCCACCCTCGACCTGCACCTCTCACTCTCCGCGCTACTGAGTGTCGGATTTTTGCCCTCGTCCCTCCAAGCGCAAGAGGCTGTCGGAGAAGAAGAGGTGGAGACTTCGCCGGAGCCGGTACCCGCAGGCCGAGAGGAAGAAAGCGAGGCCCCCGCCGAGAACGCTGCCGCAAAAAAGGAAAGGGCTCCGGCAGAGCGCGCGGGCGAGCGACCCACCCTCCTCGCTCTTTGCCTCGAGTGCAGTAGGCGTCGAAGCCTATATCGAGACGAACTACCAGTGGAACTTCAACGATCCCGAAAACGGCATCACGAACGCGCGCGGCTTCGACAACCGCCACAACAGCTTCACCCTTTCGAATGCCGCGCTGGGTCTGCACTGGGATTACAAGAACTTCGTCGGCCGCATCCTCTTTCAGATCGGCCATACACCGAGTTCCTACTACGCCGCTGAACCCACCCTCGCGGGTACGGCGTCGACGAACGCGAGCAACGCTGAGCTTTGGAAGTACATCCAAGAGGCGCGCGCCGGCTACCGGCTGAACCTCGGCCAAGGACTGCTCCTCGAAGCGGGGCTTTTCCTCTCACCGGTGGGTCCGGAGTCGATCCAAGTGCACCGTTCTTGGAACTGGTCGCGCTCCAATCTCTTCTTCGCCCTGCCCTATTACCATACCGGTCTGCGCGCCAGTTACAGCTTGTCCGAACGCTGGACGGCGGTGCTAGGCGGCTACAACGGCATCAACAACGTCGTCGACAACAACCGGGAGAAGTCGCTCCACGCCCAGCTCCTCTACAAGCTTCCCGAAACGCTCGATCTCAGCCTGCTCTATTTCTCGGGAGTGGAGCGGAACGCAGGTGCTGCCGAGGGACGGGCCTGGCGGCATCTCTTCGACGCCCACGTCACCTGGCAAGCACGCTCCTGGTTGGCGCTGCGCCTGCACGGCGATGCAGGCTTCGAGCCCAACGCCTTCGGAACGAGCGCTTGGGCCGCCGGCGCGCTCTATGCCCGCCTACGCCTGCACCGAAGCCTCTTTGCCGCCCTGCGCGGCGACTTCTTCTACGAACGCGTGCCGAGCGATGGCCAAGGACGCGCCACCCCCATTTTCTGGCCGGTGCAATGGGTGAGTTCAGGGACCGCAACCCTCGAATATTTGCCACTGCGCTGGGTCTCGCTGCGCCTCGAGTACCGCTATGACCGCGCCGCCGATCGCCTCTACTTCGGCGGCAGCGTCCTCGGCGATGGCAAGGAGCTCCCCTTCGTGCCCGACCGACGTAGCCAAAGCACCCTGACGTTGGGTGCAACCGCATGGCTCGACTGAGCTTCGAGGCTCTCCTATAGCGGCGAATTGCTACCCGCAACCTCGCGGCGCGTCTGGCCTAAGCTCATCAAGGTTGCTATGCGCTCGATATGACGCGCGCTCACGCTTGGATGCTCCTCTCTTGGATCGGCCTTCTCTCTTCCTGCGCTCGACCAAAGCAGGATGTGCATGAGCGATCCGCAGCGAAGAGCGGGGAAGTGCACGAGTTGCGCTCGCCGAATTCGAGATTGGTCGCGACGTTTCGGCTCCATGAAGGAGTCCCGACCTACTCGCTGAAGGTTTCGGGCAAAGAGATCATCGCTCCCTCCCCGATGGGCCTGCGTATGCGTCAAGGCGAGGCGCTCGACGCGCATTTGCGTGTCCTCAAGGTGGCGCGCGGCCAGCATGATGAGACCTGGGAGCAGCCCTGGGGTGAACAGCGCATCGTGCGAGATCGACACCGGGAAATGCGCATCGAACTGGGAAGCCAGGCAGCGAAGAATCAGCCGGTGTTGGCGGTCGTATTCCGGGCCTTCGATGAGGGCCTGGCATTCCGCTACGAGCTGCCGAAAGTCGAGGGAGAGACGGCGCCTTTCGAGCTCATGGACGAAAAGACCGGTTTCAACATCCCCGGCGCGAAATACGTATGGTGGACGCCGGCCGGGAAGATCCGGCGCTACGAGTATCTCTACAAGAAAACCGCGATCGATGCCCTCCCGGATGTGCATACGCCGCTAACCATCGAGCTCTCTTCAGGGGCGCATATCAGCATTCACGAAGCTGCACTCGTGGATTACGCGGCGATGTTTTTGCGACCGGCGGGCAATCATCGTCTCAAAGCGGAGCTCTTCGCTTGGAAAGACGGCACGAAGGTCAAGGGTCAACGCCCCTTTAAGAGCCCCTGGCGAACGATTCAATTCGCCAACAAAGCGGTCGACCTCCTGCGCTCCACGATGATTCTCAACCTCAACGAGCCCAACAAGCTCGGCGACATATCCTGGGTCAAGCCGCAAAAGTACATTGGAATCTGGTGGGGAATGCATCTCCAGCGCTTCACCTGGGGTGCCGGTCCGAAGCATGGCGCAACGACCAAAAATGCCAAACGTTATATCGACTTCGCCTCCAAAAATGGGATTCCGGCGTTGCTCGTCGAGGGATGGAACCTTGGATGGAACGACGACTGGATCGCGCATCCGGAGGGCTTCGTCTTCGACAAGCCCTATCCTGATTTCGACATTGAGCGTGTCATCGCTTACGGAAAAAAGAGAGGCGTTTCGCTCATCGGGCACCACGAAACGGCCGGAGCGCTAGCCAACTACGAAGCGCAAATGGAGCGCGCCTTCGCCTACTACGCGCAGCTGGGCGTATCGGCAGTGAAGATGGGTTATGTCGATGACAAGTACCCTCTCCCCGAACATCATCACGGCCAATACATGGTGCGCCACTTCCACAAGGTCGCCGAGATCGCGGCGAAGTACCGGATCGCGCTCGATTTTCACGAGCCGATCAAGGATACGGGGCTGCGACGCACCTATCCCCATCTGATCACCCGAGAGGGGGTCCGCGGCACCGAGTTCGACGCCTGGTCGGAGGATGGCGGCAACCCGCCCGAACATACGGCTACGCTCCCCTTTACGCGCGGCCTGGCCGGGCCCACCGACTATACGCCGGGCATCTTCGACCTTCGCTTCAAGGGCGGCAGGCACCCGTCCAACCGCACTCGAAGCACGCTGGCCAAACAGTTGGCGCTCTACGTGGTCATCTACAGCCCTCTGCAGATGGCTGCGGATCTTCCAGAAAACTACGAAGGCAAGCCTGCGTTCCAGTTCATTCGGGACGTGCCTGTGGATTGGGAGATTAGCCTCCCCATCGAGGGTGCGGTCGGCGAATACGTGGTCGTCGCACGAAAAGACCGCCAGAGTGAGAACTGGTACCTAGGCGGCCTGACGAATGAGAAGGAGCGCAATCTCGACATCGCACTCGATTTTCTCGACGAGGCCAAGCCTTACCGGGTGGAGCTCTACCGCGACTCGGACGATGCGCATTGGGAGAGCAATCCCGAGGCCGTCAAGATCGAGACGCTTCAGGTGAAGAAAAAGGGCCGTCTTCGCCTCAAGCTGGCTCCCGGTGGAGGCTTCGCCGCGCGTATCGTCCCCGTCCAATGAGCGGATGAGGGGTCGCCCTCCGCCGGTCGGCTGCCGCCTTTCGGAACGTGGAGCGGCATGTGGGCGAGTCGACCTCAGCCGCCCTCTTCCTCTTCGGCCCAGCGCCAGAGCGCGGTCCACGCGATGGCGTGGGCGCAGCGCGCGCATAGGGGAGGCTCTTCGTAGTGCACGGTATCGCCGCGGGGGAATACCAACAGGCCTTTGCCGCTGGGCTCTCCTTCGATGGCCTGGCCACAGGCGTCGCAAGCGTCTCCCTTGTCCAAGAGCTTGGCGTCGGGCAGGCCGTGGTCGCTGAGGCGATCGAAGCGCGTCAATCGTTCATCCATGCTTCAATCTCTCCGATCTCTTTGGGAGAGGCGCTGGTGAGCACCTCATTGCCATGGTCCTGGACCCAGACGTCGTCTTCGATGCGAATGCCCAGGTTCCACCAACGTTCGTCCACCTGGGGAGCGGGCTCGATGTAGAGACCTGGCTCGACGGTGAGGACGAAGCCGGGCTCCAAAGGCCGAGCGCGGCCCTCGATCGTATAGCGCCCGACATCATGGACGTCCATTCCGAGCCAGTGGGAAGTACGGTGCATGTAGAAGGGCTTGTAGCGTTGCTCTTCGAGGGCAGCCTCGAGGTCACCTTCGACCAGACCCAGCGCGATGAGCCCTTCGGTCAGCGGGCGCAGCGCGGCTTGGTGGACGCTCTCCAGGGTAGCCCCGGGGAGAGTGGCGTCGATGGCGGCTTTCTGGGCGCGCAGCACCACTTCGTAAAGGTCGCGTTGCTCCGGCGAAAAACGCCCGGAGACCGGGAAGGTGCGCGTCACGTCGGCGGCATAGCCCGCGTATTCGCATCCGGCATCGATGAGCAGGAGCTCTCCGGCCTCGAGGCGTTTGCGGTTTTGCCGGTAATGCAAGACGGTGGCGTTTTTGCCCGAGCCCACGATGCATTCGTAGGCGGGGCGTTCGCTGCCACCGGCGCGGAAGATGCGCAGGAGCTCGGCCTCGACCTCGTATTCGAAGCGGCCGGGCGCCGCGAAACGCATCGCCTGGTTGTGCGCCTCGCAGGTGATCGCCGCCGCCCGACGCATACGCTCGATCTCCTCCGGCTCTTTGCGCAAGCGCATCTCGTGCACCCAAAGGGCCGAGTCGAGGATCTCGCTGGGCGCACCCGCTCCGGCGCGCGCACGCGCACGCAGCTCGTTGACCACATCGAAGACGAGTTGGTCGAAGCGCGGGTCAACGCCGAAACGGAAATGCAAACGCGTCGCCCCGGCCAGGTACTCCGGCAGGCGCTGCCGCAGCTCTTGGATGGGGAAGGCGGCGTCGACGCCCAGACGAGCGGGAGCCTCTTCGACGCCGAGGCGCGGCCCGTCCCAGCGCTCGCGCGCCGGATCGCGGCTTTGCATGAAAAGCACGCTGCGATGCTCCGGATGATTGGAGCTGCGCAAGAGGAGCGCGTGGGGCTCTTCGAAGCCGCTGAGGTAAAGCAAATCGCTCGAAGGCGCCGTTGCGCATCGCGATGGGCGTCGAAGGAAAGAGCGCGACACCCTCCCCCATGGATTCGAGGACGCGCCGGCGGCGCTCTGCGTAGGCCTCCATCGCGAAGCAATGTGACCTCTGGCGCTCCTCCGTCAAGTGCCAAGGCAGTGGCATCTGCGTCACCTTCCGGCGGCGGCAAAGGAGGCGCGTAAGTATCCATTTTTACTGCGTTTTATCCCGAGACCGATCCGGGATGGGCCGCTTCTTTCGCGCTCGAGACGGCCGAAGTGCGGGAACCGACCAGCTCGCGCAGCGCGGCTTCGGCGCTCAGCTTCGCGCCCGCTTCGAAGCAGGCGCGTAAAGCCGGCGCGCTGCGAGGGTTGCGGTACCAGTCTTCGTCGAAGAGATCCCGCAGACCCTCGTGGAGCTGCAAGGCCGCGATCTCGGCACGCAAGCCCCCCCCCACGAGAGGCGCTTGCCACTGGGCCCAGGCGAGCGCTGCCTGCGGCAGCTCGAGGGATTCGCTCTCGATCAGACTCTCTCGCCATCGCGGGAAGGCGATCGGCCCCGCATCGAGCTCGACCAAACGCGCCGAGAGGCGCAGGCGCGAGAGATAAAGCGCCCGAAAACCTTCGGCGACGCGCGTGCTCTCCTGCGCCGAGAGCTGCAACTCTCGGCGCAGGAAATGCGGCGTCGACCAGAGCAGCCGCAGAAGCGCGCCCAAGGTCCGCGCCAAGGTCCCGAACAGAGGTTGGCGGTAAACGATCGAAGAGGCCGGATCGCTAAGAGCGAGGGCGGTCGCTTGACCGAAGGCGTCGATGGCCAGGCTCCAGCCGAGCAAGGAGGCGTAACGCCGTGCTCCCTGCAGATGCAGGCGCTGCGGCGGCCGGGTCGCGACCAAGCGAGGCAGGGCTCTAGGCCGGGTCGCGCTCTGGAGATGCAGGCGGCGGGAGAGGAAATCCATCCAGGCCTTCGGCAGACTATGGCCAAAGAGCGTGCGCCATACCTCACGGGGCAAGGCATGCGCGGGGAGCTGCAGATGGGCACGCAACCAGCGATGGAAGTGCGGGTCGCCAGGAGTGCCGAAGAAACGCGCGCGCGCCTCGGCCGCTTCGTCGGCGCTCTGCTGCAAGACCTGCTGCGCGAGTTCGAGGCGTTGCGCTCTCGCGGGAGAGGCGTCGGACCAAGGGATCCGCTCGAAGCGCTCGAGTCGCGTCCTCTGCTGCGCACATAGGTCGACCGTCTGGGAACTCAGCCCCTCGAGCGTCCCCCAGAGCGGGTCGCCAGAGAGCGCGGGCGGCTCCGAGGCTGTCGGCGCAAGGTAGCGGCTCCAAAAGGCTTCGTCCCAGGAGTGCCCTTCGAGTTCGGGACGCGGGCTTAGGAGGAAGCTTCGCCAGCTGCGGCGCAGCGCCTCGCCCCCTTGCCACAGCGCCAGCCATTCGAGGTGAGCGAGCAAGGTCTGGCCCTCGTCGTCGCCTGCGGCGGGCAGGTATTCTTCCCCACTCCATCGCTCGCTGCGGCGTGCCATCCGCGCGGCGATTGCGTCGCGTTCGTCGCCCGCCCTGGCCATCTCGTATTGGGCGCGCTCGTGGTAGTAGGCGCTCAGTTCGTTCCGCAAGTAGGTCTTGGCATCCCGCACGGGGAATGTCATGCCACGCTTGCAGCGCGAAGACGAGAAGCGCTACGCAGAGTCCGCCGCGCAGGGCGTCGAGAAAGCAGGTTGGAATGGAGTGGTCGAAAGGCTTGGTCGTGATCGGGGCGGGGCAGATGGGGGGTGCGCTCATCGAAGGCATCGCGCGCGCGCAGCTGCTTCCGGCCGCGTCGATCCGAATCGTCGACCTCGATCGGCCGCGCGTCGAGGCCCTCGCAGAGCGTCTGGGCGTTCGGCCCAGCGTCACGCTCGACGAGGCCGACTTCGACGCCGCGATCGTCGCCGTCAAACCGCAAGCCCTGCCCTCGCTCTTGCCCGCACTGCAGGCCCTGGGCGGCAAAGGAAAGTGTTTCATCTCCATCGCCGCCGGGGTAAGGCTAGAGCGACTCTCGCAGATCTTGCCGCAGGCCAAGTGGCTGCGCGCCATGCCCAACCTGCCGGCGCGCATCGGCAAAGGCGTCACGGCCCTGGCCGCAGCCTCCGATCTCGAGGAGGGCGACTGGGGCCGCGCCGAGGCGCTTTTCCGCTGCGTAGGGACGACCTTGCGCATCGACGAATCCCTCTTCGATGTGGTCACGGCCTTGAGTGGTTCGGGGCCCGCCTACGTCTTCGCTTTGCTCGAGGCGCAGATCGAAGGCGCCGTGCGTCTGGGTTTGCCGCGGCCGAGCGCCGAGTTCTTGGCGAAGCAGACCTTGCAGGGCGCCGCGGCCCTCGCGCTTCAGGAGAGCTCGGTCAGCCGGCTGCGCGAAGAGGTGACCAGCCCTGGAGGTACCACGGCGGCGGGCCTCTTTGCGCTCGAAGAACGCGGCTTCCGTCACGCCCTCATGCTCGCCCTCGAAAAGGCTACGAAGCGTTCCGAAGAAATCGCACGCTGGATCGATTCCCTCTTGAGCTAAAGCGGCGCTCAGGCGATCAAGGACGGGCGCCGAAGAGAGCGCTGCCGATGCGCACGCGCGTCGCGCCCTCGGCGATGGCCACTTCGTAGTCGTGGCTCATGCCCATGGAGAGTTCGGCGAGTCCGAAACGCTCGGCCAAAAGACGTAGACGGGCAAAGTAAGGGCGGGCATCTTCGGCGTCCTCGGAGGCCGGCGGAACGGTCATCAAGCCGCGCAGCTGCAGCGCTGGAAGCCGCGTGATGGCTTCGAGCAAGGTGGGCAGCTCGGCTTCGCTGCAGCCCGACTTCTGCGCCTCGGCAGCGAGGTTGACCTGCACGAAGACCTCGAGCTTCCGGCCCAGGGCTTCGGCCTGCTTGGCCAAGACCTGAGCGAGGCTCTCTCGATCGAGGGATTCGACCACCACCTCGCGCAACAACAAGCGCTTCGCTTTGTTGCTCTGCAGATGGCCGATGAAGTTCCAGCGCAGGCCGGGGAGCTTCAACGTCTCCGCCTTCTGCTCGAGCTCCTGCACATAGTTTTCGCCGAACTCACGCAGGCCGAGGGCATGGGCCGCCTCGATCTTGGCGGGCGATTGCAGCTTGGAAACCGCGACACAGGTGATGCTCGAAGGTGCACGCCCTACCCCGTTGGCCGCCGCCTCGATGCGCGCGCGCAGCTCCGCCAGCCTCGCGCCCAGCTCGACCCGTAGCGCCTCGACCTCTTCAGCCTTCGACACGTTTCCACGCCTCGTACGCGCGCTTGAGCTTGCGCATATAGGTCAGGGTCACCTGCTCGGGATCGAGGTCGAGGCATTTGGCCAGCTCGCGCACGAAACCCCGCACGTAAACCGGCGCTGGCAGGGCGCGCAGATCCTCGTTTTCGATGGCCGCGAGATAGGGAACGCCGATCTTCGTCACCCGGCTGATCTGGTGCAGCTCGATGCCTCGCGATTCCCGCACTTCGCGCAGCAAGGGGCCGTCGAAGTCGGTATCCGGCAGGATGAGCGGCGGCGGCGGTAGGGAGCTGCGATCGAGAGGCGGCCCTTCCGAGAGGCGAGCCGCGCTGTCCTCGACGGAGAAGATCGAGAGCTCGTAGGGGCGCCGGCGCGCCGGATCGAGGAGCACATCGTAGGCCTCATCCAGACGTGCGCCGAGAGCCTCGAGTTCAGCGGCGTCGTAGAGGCCGTAGCAGCACATTGCGTCTTTGGCGTAGACCTCTTTGGCGCGGCGGTAGGCGCGGCGGATCTCTTCTTCGCTGGCGCCGCGCTCGACGTCGAGCAGGGTATGGTGGCTGTTCGGCGGTGCTTGCGGCTCTTGTTTGCCGGCGCCCCAAGGCTCGGCCGCGCTGAGGCGACGCGCGATCTTCTCGATACTGCGACTGGCTTTCGCCGCGGGGCTCTCGACGAGCAAGGGGCGACGCACACGCAAGCTCGACCAAACCGCGTCGTCGTGATCGATGTAGCCGAGGTAATCGAGCGAAAGACCGAGGCGCTGCTTCACCACCCGGCGCATGGCCTCACCCAGCTCCAGATCGGCGCGCACGCGAGCTTTGTTGAGCACCAGAGCCATGCGGAAGGTCTCGAGGATCTCGGTGGCCGTCTTGGCGCAGGGGTCGCGATGCAGCTGCAGCAAGGTGACCAAGTCGAGGGGCGCCGGCGGCATGGGCATCCGGCGCAGGCGCTCGCGCAGGCTGCGACGGCTCTCGCCATCCGGCAGGGCCGCGCGCAGGCGCTCGAGGAAGGCCCAGCAGATCCAGCGGTAGCTGCGCTCGACGGCGGTGGGCTCGGGGGTGACGACGAGCAGAGGAAGGTCGGCCCGCGACCAGGCCTGCAATAGACGGGGGTGGCTGCCCGCGCCCAAATCCGCGACGGCGTATTCGAAGGCCTGTCCTTGCGAAGCGTGCAGCGCCTTGATGTACGAGAGCTCACCTTCCTGCCGCAAGGCGAGCCCGCTCTGCGCGCGCAGCAGGCTCAAGCCCTGGATTGGGGTCTCCTGCAGCGGCGCCGAGCTCTCGAGGACCTCGGTCGAGCCCGAAGTCGCCAGGTCTTGCGCCATGAGCTCGGCCTCTTCCAAGGGAGGCCACGATTCGAGACCGTGGTAGAGCGCGCCGAAGGCGAAAGGATAGGCGCCGAGCTCGGTGCGGGGAATCGGATGCTGCATACCCAAAAAGGTATGCGCGTTGGCGCCGGTCATGGCCGCATCGATGAGCACTACGCGACGGCCGATGGTAGCCAGATAAAGCGCGAAGTTCACCGAGAGCAGGGTCGTTCCGACACCGCCTTTGGCTCCCGCGATGGCGAGGACGCGGGTGGCCTGGGGGGGACGCAAGCCTAGTTTGGCCACTGGCGGACGCTCGTCGCCGCTCCCGAAGAGTGGGCGCAGAAGCTCGTCGCCGCCATGGTTCTGATCCTCTCGACTCAACGCTACCTGTCCTGCTCGCAGCCTTCTCGTGGCCCGAACATCTATCAATCAAGGTCGGGAGCGGCAAACCCCCGCGCGAGGAGGCCGGCTCAAGGCCGCAAATGACGAAAAAAGGGCTCCCATTCGCGACACATGCGGCCGGCGATCTCGAGGAGGGCCACGGTGAGGCGGTTGGGCGCCGAGGGCGGGCGGCGAAGGCGCATACCGCATTCCTCCGGTGTTCTCCACCCCTTGCGGAAGTTGCAGCGGCGGCAGGAAGCGACCAGGTTCTCCCAGGAAGAGTTGCCACCACGCGAGCGCGGCAAGACGTGGTCGATGTTCAGCTCCTTGCGTTCGGGACGCAGGCCGCAGTACTGGCAGCGAAAGCCATCGCGCAAGAAGATATGACGCCGCGTCGGACGGCAAGGCGTCAGAGGCAGGCGGCCGTATTCGCGGACGAGCAGGATGCGGGGCACACGCAGCCGTCCGCGGCTGGTGCCGATGCTGGGCAGGCCCTGGACGGGCCGATGTAACCATCCCTCGAAGTCGCAAGCCGCGAGCTCCTCGTCGAGCGCTTTGGCGCGCCCGGAGTAAAGCATGCAAAAGGCCTCACGCACCGTGGTCAGCCGTAGAGGTTGGTAGAGCCGATTCAAGACGAGAACGGGATCCTCGAGCGCAACCTCCATTTCTTAAACTTACCCGATTCTCGCCCGTCTGAAAGCTGGGGTACGCGTAAACTCCCGTCTTTTGCGTCCGATGAGGCGGCCATGACCTCCTCGAAGGCTCCTCCGGCTTACTCAAGCCTCTTGCGCGATGCGATGCGGCGACGCCTAGGCCCGCTACGCTCGAGTTCGTCTGCGGCTGCCTCGTCTCTAGCTTGCCTCTGGCTTTTCGCGGGCTGCTTGGGCAATGGGAGGCGCGCCGGCGGCAAACAAGCGAACCCTGCCCCGGATCACCTGCAGCCCGAAGTGCGGGTCGTCGATCATCGAGGCGCACTCTGGCCTCTCGAGGCCATGCCGCGCAGGCCCCGCATTCAGCTCATCGAAAGCGACGCCTCCACCAGCCTCGATCCGCGCGGGGTTTTCCTTTTCTCCGGCAGGGCCGACGAAAATCTCGACGACGATCTTCGCGAGCCGCCGCTGCGTAGCCAAGCGCTCAAACGCATTCTGGCTTACGACTGGCAGCAAGAAGAAGGGCTCTGGACCTTCACGCCGCGTCGGCATCTGCCGCCCGCCTCTTCCCTCGTCTTCGCGCTGTCCGCCTGGGCACGACCCGCAAAGCAGCGGCAGGGCCTGCCCTGGACGCAGGGCCTGGGCACAGCAGCGGAAGGCGGCGGCGCCACGCTGATCGCCTCTTGGCCGGCGGAGGGAAGCAGCGGTGTGCCGCGCAACCTCCCCGCGCTGACACTCATCGCCGACGGCGATCTCGAGCTGCACGACGACGACCTCCTCTTTCAGGAAAGGGGCGAGCCTCCCCTGCCGCTGAGGCTCAACGCACAAGGCTGCAATGAGGCACTGCCTGAGGCACGTCGTTGTTGGTCGGCCGAACTCGGAGCGCCCCTCGAAGGCGATCGCGTCTATGTCCTGAGCTTGAAGGAGAGTGCGCGCGACGCGACGGGCGCTCCTCTTCAGCCCTGGAGCCTCCGCTTCCGCAGCGCTCCGGTCGCGTCGAACTCGCCGCCGCGCGTCGTCGCGCTCGCCTGCGAAAGCGATGAGCGTTCCGTCGAGGGCCTCTGCATCGCTGCCGATGACCAAGGCCTGAGCCTTCGCGTTCAGGTCGAGCGCGCGGCCGAAATCCGGGCGCAAGCCGCAGGGAGCAGGGATGCCGTCTACACGGTCGACGGTCGCGCGTCTTTACGTCTTTCGGCTTTGCCGCCCGGAAGCCTCATCCCTTGGCGAATCGACGTGGTCGATCTCGCCGGACAGCTCCGCCGCATCGAGGGCCGAACCTTCACCGAGTCCGCGCTGCTGCCGCTCTCCATCCACGC
>ERZ1066121.1217-NODE-1217-length-19721-cov-9.669582_pt1 | contig 19721 bp, 21 predicted proteins | sample MGYA00382768_ERZ1066121 | MGnify/ENA primary metagenome ERZ1066121 (study PRJEB33369, sample SAMEA5778351) | biofilm metagenome | biome: Industrial cooling water; feature: Water cooling tower basin; material: Biofilm | place: United Arab Emirates | collected... | reverse complement strand
GCTGGTGTTCTTCGCCGCGCAGTTCGTCGCGCTGTTCAACTGGACGAACCTCGGCCTGATCTTCGCGGTGGAAGGCGCCGGCGCACTGAAGGCCCTGAACCTGCCGACGATCCCGCTGCTGCTCGGCTTCATCCTGCTGACCGCGACGGTGAACCTGGCGATGGGCTCGGCGTCGGCGAAGTGGGCGCTGATGGCCCCGGTGTTCGTGCCGATGTTCATGCTGCTCGGCCTCTCGCCGGAGGTGACGCAGACCGCGTACCGCGTCGGCGATTCGGTGACCAACATCATCTCGCCGATGATGAGCTACTTCGCGATCGTCATCGCCTTCCTGCAGCGCTACGAGCCGAAGGCCGGCATCGGCACGGTCGTCGCGACGATGGTGCCGTACTCGATCACCTTCTTCTTCGGCTGGGCCGGGCTGTTCGCGCTGTGGATCTTCATGGGCTGGCCGCTGGGCTTCGACGCTCCGCTCGCCTACCCGCCGCCGGCGGGCTGATGCCGCGCTGGCGCGCGCCGCAGGGGCCCTCGACCGCGCTGATCACGCGCGAGGGCTTCGAGCGATTGAAGGCGGAGCTCGACGAGCTCTGGCGAATGCGCCGCCCCGAGGTGGTGAAGGCGCTGGCCGCGGCCGCCGCGGAGGGCGACCGCTCGGAGAACGCGGAGTACACCTACCGCAAGAAGCAGCTCGGCGAGATCGACCGCCGCGTGCGGTATCTGAGCAAGCGGATCGAAGCGCTGAAGGTCGTCGAAGGCACGCCGGCCGACGCGCAGGCCGTGTTCTTCGGCGCGTGGCTGACGGTCGAGCGGGAAGACACCGGCGTCGCCTCGACCTACCGCATCGTGGGCCCGGACGAAATCGACGCCGCGAAGGGATGGATCAGCATCGACTCGCCGCTCGCCCGCGCCGCGCTGAAGAAGCGCATCGACGACGAGTTCGAGGCCCTGCTCCCCGCCGGGCCCACGCGCTTCATCGTCGTCGACGTGCGCTACGGCGCGTAGAGGCCCGTCGCCGGCGACGCGGGCAGCGACGCGGCTCAGTACACCTCGCGCTCGTGGATGGCGCGGCGGTCCCCCTGGAACACGCCGAACCCGACCCGGGCGGTGGGCGCCACCGGCCCCGTGCCGCGCCAGTCGAAGCGCAGCCATGCCGGCACGTCCGGCGTCACGTCGAGGATGCCGACGTTGCCCGCTCCCGGTGCGCGCAGCCACACCATGTACGTCCCGCCGTTGCCCAGCGGCGGCACGGCCGTGTATCGACGCGGCCCGGGGCCCGGCACGCCGCAGCCCTGCCCGCTGGCGCCGGGGCTCCCGCTGTCCTGCACGCAGGTCTCCGACGGCAGCAGGCTGTCGCCCGCATTCGCATCGACGATCGGCTGCAGGGTCACGCCGCTGCACAGGTCGTCGGTGTTCAGCACGAAGGTCGTGCCGTTGAAGAATTCCGCGCGCATCGGCACCTGCAAGTCGATCAGCTCCGGGCCGAAGGCGTTGGTGACGGCGATCCGACCCCAGCGCTGCACGGCGGGCGCCGCGGGATCGCCGACGATGCCGCTGATCGTCAGCGGGTCGCAGCCGTTCAAGGTGTCGTCGAAGCACACGCCGTCGCTGTCGGTGAGGTCGGCCGCGGTGAAGGTCAGCGCCGCTTGCGCATTGAACGGCGGCGCAGGAGCGGTCGGCTTGGCGTAGGTGAGCCGATCGCCGACCACGGTGACCCGGCCAGTGCCATCGAACGGCGCCGCGGTGTTGTCGCTCACCACGCCCGCGCCGCCGTTGGTGGTCCGGGACAGGGCCGGCGTCGTGCCGCCCGCCGTGCTGACGTAGCTGCGGTTGGCCAGCGCACCGCCGAAGCGCCAGAACGCGTTCGCCGCGCCGCTGCCGTTGACATAGTTCCGCGTGACGGCACCCAGCGCGTTGAGGCCGGTGACGTCGAGATGGGGGCTGGTGCCAAATCCGAACTCCTGCCCGACATAGCCGAAACTCCCCGCCGCGCAGGCGTTGGCGAACCTCGGCACGTTGGGAGCGATGCCGAGGCGCGCCGGGCGGAAGCGCCCCACTCGCTCGACGGCGGTGCCCTCCACGTCGCCATCGATTGTCGGCGAGTAGTCGAGGTAGTGCCGGTCCGCGAGGCCCGGGCTCAGCGTGATCACGCCCACCTCGTCCCACCGCCAGGCGCCGCTCGCCGCACCGTTGCTGAAGGCGCCGAAGCCGGTGGCCAGCGTCGGCACCGGGTCAGGATTGCGGCCGCCGAGCGGCGCCTGGAGCGTCGAACGCAGCGTGACGCGCTCCGGGGCGATCTCGCGGCCGAAGTTCGGCGTCGGGTTGCCCGATGCGTTCAGCGCCTGCACCGACACGTTGAAGGGCACGCCCGCCACGCCGAACACCGGGCGCGTCGCATCACCCGGCACCGCGGAATCGGCGTTGTGGCCGGGAATGGTGAGCTGGAAGCGCGCCGGCTTGACGACGAAGCGGTCCTCGCCGGTGATGAGGAGTCCCGCATCGCCGGCCGCGCCGCCGACGTAGCGCGCGTTCAGCCGCAGCGCCCCGACGTCGGCATAGCGCAGGCTGGCCGTGGCCGTGCCGTTCGCATCGAAGGCCAGCGTGATCGGCGCGCCCGGCGCGGCCGCGCCCAGCGTGCTGCCAGCAAAGCTCACGGCTCGCGTGCCGGTCGTCGGATCCGCGTAGCTGGCCCAGAAGCCGACGTTGCGGGTGACGTTGGCGAACAGGGGGGCGCAGACGGTATCGCGCGGCGTGTTGCCCCCCGCGCTGCGGCGCAGCGCGCGCACGCGCGCGGTCTGCACCACGTCGGACACGTGGTCGGGCACGTCGATGACGAAGCCCACGTCGCCGACGGAGATGTCGCAGGCCGACGAGGTATTGATCGTGCCAAGGCCGTTGCGACAGCTCGTGACCAGCGCGGGCACAGGGGACACGGCGCTGATCGACAGTCGCACCGGCTCCGGGTCGGGAGGATCGGAGCTGGTGGGCAGCAGCAGAGAAACGGACGTGCTGGTCTGGCCCACCGGGATGCTGAACGGTGCGCTGTTGCCGCCCGCCGCCAAGGTACCGCTGGCGCCGGCGCTGGAGAGCGAGGAGCAGTCTTCGTTCGCGCAGGCGCGGATGGTGAGGGTCTCGGCGGCGCAGGAGTGCGCGCTGCCGTCGTGCTCGATGCGATAGCGCGTGACGGCGCTGGCGCAGTTGCGGCCGATCGTGCGATCGCGCTCGACCTCGGCGGCCGTCAGCTCGTAGTTGTACAGCTTCACCTCGTCGATGGAGCCGCGGAAGGCACGGTCGCCGATCAAGGAACAGGCAGCCCCGGTCCCGACATCGCCGCCGATGTAGAAGTCGCAGCCGTTGGCGGTGAGGGTGCCCTGCCAGTTGTTCGTGGCGGTGTCGAGGACGCCGTTGATGTAGATGCGCTGACGCGCGGAGCCCGTGATCGAGCGGAAAGTGATCGCGACGTGCGTCCACTGGTTCAGCGGGATCCGCGAGTTCGAGGTCAACGACCGAACGCCGCCGCCCCACCACCAGAACAGACGACGATTCGAGTCGAGGTGGAACTCGTAGTTCTGGTCGTTCGACAGCACGGAGTACAGGCCACCGCCGCCCGGCGCCGCCGTCGGATAGATCCACGCGGACGCCGAGAACTCCGTGGTGTAGTCGAACAGCGGGCTGGCGGGCACCTGGAGCACCGAACGGCCGTCGAACTGCGCGGCGTTGCAGAACTGGCCGGTCACCTCGGCGTACTGCTCGTCGATCGTCGGGTTCGGCGCGACGTAGTTGGTGGTGGAGGGGTTCGTGATCACGCGGCGGAAGCCGTGTCGGCCCGTACCGCCGCTGTCGAACACCTCGCCGGCCGTGCCGTTCAGGGAACCGGTCGCGCCGTCGAGGCGGTAGTGGGTGTTGGCCGGGGCCAGCGCGGGGCGCAGCGCGAGCGTCGCCGTACGGCCCGCGGCCGCGGCAATGCCCGTGGCGGTGGCCGTGGCCGTGCGCGTGCCGGTCGCTCCCGGGGCCGTCCGCGGCTCGACCGTCATCGTCAGCGCGACGCCGCCGGCGTCGGGCCTGACCGGGGTCGACGTGACGTCCACCGCCTCGATCATGCCGCCCGGCGGCAGCCAGTCGTCCGTCGCGCCCGGCATCGTGAACGCCGTCACGAGCACGGCACCGCGCGCGGTCGTGGTGACCGAGGGTGCCGCGTGGCTGAACCCGACGGGAGTTCCCACAATCGGCGACTTCACGTCCACGGGATTCGAGGTGTCGACGCCGATGTAGGCGACGATGCCGCCGGCGGCCCCGACGTGGCTCGTCCCGTTGACCTCGAACGTGTAGGCGGTGACGGCAGCGTCCGACGCGGGGACCACGCGGGTAAAGACCGTCAGCCGGACGTCGCCACTGGCCGTGTCGGTGCTTTCCTCCACCCAGCCCGCGGGCGTGCGGAAGCGCCGATTCGCCGGGACATTGGCCACGACCGCGACGAGCACGTCGTTCGTATTCGTCCCGGCCGGCTTCGGGATGACCAGGTTGCCCGAGGCCACTCCCGCTTGCGACGTCGAGCGCGTCGAGACCTGCGCTGCGGCCGGCCAGGCGACCGCGGCGAGAAGGAGCACCAGCGTCTGGAGGAAGCGGGTCATTCGGTCACCGTGGCGCGCACGCGCCGGGAGATGAAGGTGTTGGCGGCGAAGCTGCCGCGCTGCGCCGACGCGGTCAGCGTATAGATGCGATAGGTCTCCGGCGCTTCATCGACGTCGGTCGGCACGCAGCCGAGCTCCACCGTGAAGCCTTCGATGTCCACCGTGGCCGGGAAAGGGCCGCACCCGGCGCTCAGGCTCCGTGCGATCGCCACTTCGATGCCGCTTTGCGCCGCGAACAGCGCGCGGCTGGCGTCCAGCGCCTGCACGGTGCTGCGGTTGCGGGCGCTCAGCGTCAGCACGGCGGCGAGCACGATCAGCAGCGCGATCGCGATGACGAACACGGCGGCGATCAGGCTGAAGCCGCGCTGGTGATGGCGCTGGATCACGGGGGCGCCCTCATGGCAGGTTCGGCAGGTGGACGGATTTCAGCAGGCTCACCGACTCGCCCTCGCGCGTGATCGCCAGTGACAGCGCTGCCAGGCCCTGCCGGCTGGCATCGCCGGCTTGGAAGCGGAAGTTGCACAGGCTGACGTCCTGCGCCAGCAGCGATTCCGCACTCGCCGGCGGTACCGCCATGGCAAGCGCCGGCGCATGGCCGGCATGGCGCAGCAGCCGGCCGTCATTGGCGCAGCGGTACTGCACGGCCTGCTGCACCACGTACACGCGCTGCGACGGCGACGGGAACGGAAACTGGAAGCCCGGATTCAAGGCGATGCGATCCACGGTGCTGCCGGCGGCGATCGTCGCGCGGTTGTCGCCGGCCCAGGCGTTCGCCTGCGTGCCGCTGGCGGTGAGGTTGTAGACCACCGCCCACTGGCCGGCGAAAGGCGCGCTCGGCAGCGAGGACAGCAGGTCGAAGGACGTGTCCGCCACCGCGAAGTCGAGGACGTCGCCGCGGTCTCCTGTCGGGAGCGGCACCGCGCGCGGGCGCGCCCGGTAGCGCCCGGCCATCGGCGCGATCAGCATCTCGATGGCGCGACCGTCGGCGCTGGTGCGGATGCTATTGGGCAGCGCGAGACGCAGGTCCCGGCTGATGCGCGCCATCGCCTGGTCGGCGGCGTCGGCCAGCCGCGCGCGACGCTGCACGTCCGCGCTGGCGTCGATCGGCTGGCGGATCAAGGCCACCGACACGGTGGCCAGCACGCCGATCAGCACGATCACGATGACCAGCTCGATCAGGCTGAAACCGGCGGCGGCACGCGGCGACCGCATCAGTACTGCGCCTTCAGCGCGGCGATGCGCAGGTCGAAGTCGCCGTCGACGTGGGTGACGCGCACCTCGACGCGACGCGTCGTCGCGCCCCCGACGATCGCCGGATCACCCACCGTCATCCGGACGCGATAGCGCGACAGGGCCGCGATGGCGACGCCGGTCGAGTCGGTGGGCGACGCCTCGCTGTCCAGGCAGCGCCCGTAATCGGTGACGTCGTCCCAGCGATCGCGGCCGATCGCGCAATCCTCGGGTGCCGTCGGCGGCGGATCCGGGTCGGCATAGGCCTTGAGCATGGCTTCCTCGAGGTAGCCCTCGGCGATGTACAGCGCCTGCGTCTGCAGCACCGGTGAGGCGCTGCCGCCGCCCAGCGTGGCGACGAGGCCGGCGATCGCGCCGAACGCCACGCCGAGGATCACCAGCGTCACCACCAGCTCGAGCAGGGTGAAACCGCGGTGCCGGTCAGCGCACATGGCCGGTGTCCGCTTCGATGACGATGCTGCGTTCGCCGATCACGACGGTGCCCCCGTTGGGCGTCGGCAGGCCCTGCGCGTCGAAGGTCAGCGTCAGGCCCTGCGTCACCGTGACGCCGCCGGTCGCCGTACCGCTGAAGGCGCCGTTGCCGCCCGGATTGGGAATCGCCTCGGTGAACGCGCCGACCGACCCGCAGCGCGTGTCGCTGCCGTCGCCACGCCGACGCAGGGCGTAGCTGTTCGTCGCGGCGCTCACCTCGACCTGGATCTCGCAGCCGGTCGCCACGGCGAGGCGCTGTGCGTAGCGGAAGGCCGTAGCCACCTGCTCGGTGAAGGCCGCGCTGCGGAAGCTGCCCTCGCCGATCCGAGGCAGCACGACCACGGCCAACACCCCGAGGATCACGATGACGATCACGAGCTCCAACAGCGTGAAGCCGTCGCTTCGATCGGAGGGAGGGCGTGAGCGGTTCATGATGTCGGTTCAGGCCGGAACGACGAGGGGCGGCAGGTCACCCTGCCGCCCCCGTGTCTGGACGCGTTCAACCCGGGGGCGAAGCGCGATCAGGGAGGACCGGCGCGCACGGCGGTGAAGTTGACCACCTCCGAGGTGGCCTTCTGCGTCAGCGCGCAAGACGCCGTGGTGCCGTTGGTGTTCGGGGAGATCGCGGCCGCGGCGACGGAGTAAGGCTGGGCCGCGGCTGCGCCAATGATGGCAGCGCCGTTGGAGAGGACCGACACCGCGTCGTCGCAGTTGTCCACTTGCACGCATTGCGACGGGGCGGCAGTGGAGTGGTTGTTCACCGCGCACTCGGCGTAGTTGATGTTCATCGCGGAAGTGATTGCCGCCGCGGTCGCGTTGCGAGCCGAGCGCTGCGCATCGTCTTCGAGGTTGACGAAGCGCGGCACGGCGATGGCCGACAGCACGCCCAGCAGCACGATGACGATGACGAGTTCGATCAGGGTGAAGCCGCTCTGATTTTTCATGGGTTTACTCCGGGCCTCAGCAGCCGGTGATGTTCCGGGCGATCACCGGCGTGGCGCCGGCAGCGGTCGGCGAAGCATACGTCACGGTGCAGGTCGGGATGCCGTCGAGGCTGATCGTCAGCGTCGCGCTGCCCGTCGGGCCCGCCACGGTGCCGCCACCGGTGAAGTTGTAGCGCGACGAGAGGTTGTCGAACAGCAGCGTGATGGCCGGCTGGGTGGCCTGCGGGTAGCCATAGCGGGTGGCGACGTCCGGGCCGGACCCGGCCGGACCGCCGTCGATGTCGACCGAGCTGCTCGCCAGATCCGACAGGCCAAGGGCCGCGGACTTCGCATAGATCACGTTGCTGCCCGAGCGCAGCGAATTGAACAGGGAATCAACGACGGCGATCCGTGCCTCGCGCTGCAGCGAAATGAACCGCGGGATCGCGAGAGCGGCGAGGATGCCGAGCACCACGATGACGATGACGAGTTCGAGGAGGGTGAAGCCGGACTGACGACGCATGGACGGAAACCTGTCGTGGTGAGGGGGAGTGGCCGTGCTCACGCACGGAATCACCAATGGACTATACGCCGTTGATTTGCATGGAAGAATCAAGGCTCCCGTGAATTGCTGTGAAAGCGGTCGGGCGTGGTTGGCGGGTCAGCGCGGCGGCGCTGGCCCGTCCACCCGGACGAGAAGCAAGTCCCTTGCCACCCGGTCCGTCGGGGTTCCGGCGCTGTCGCGCTGCAGCACGACGCGCCAGCGTCGGTCGCCGTCCTCGATCCAGGTCGCGGTGTACACCAGTTCGCCGCGCGCCGCATCGAACCGCCAGCGCTCCTCGGCCCACGCCGGAAGCGGGCCAGCGAGGTCATCGCCGGCGGGCCGGGCCGCCAACCGGTCCTGCGCCCAAGCGCGCGGGTCGCTGCCGGCGCGCCGTTCCAGACCGGCGGCCCCCTCCTCGGCCAGCACGCGCTTGCCCTCGAGCCAGACCAGGTCGCGGAGGTTCTGCTCGGCCATGTCGAGGGCGAGGCGTTCGCCTTCGGCCAGCACGGCGGTCGCGCTGCGGAACAGCAGCCCCATCAGCGCGACGATGATCACCAAGCCCACCGCCCGACTGGTGTGGCGGGCCCACCCGGCGCGGGAGGTCGCGAAGTCCGGGCGGGATTCGGGCGTCATCGCCCTGCCCTCACTGCCGCGCCAGCTTCACGAGGTCCCACATCGGCAGCAGCACGCCCAGCGCCAGCACGAAGACGATGCCGGCCACGATCACCGTGAGGATGGGCTGGAGCATGTCGTTGAGGTTGCGGACGTCGTAGTCGACTTCACGCTCGTAGAAGTCGGCCACCTCGACGAGCATCTCGTCGATCTGGCCGGTCTCCTCGCCAACGGTGAGCATCTGCAGCACGAGCGGCGTGAAGCACTGCTGCGTGGCGGCGGCGCGGGTCAGGCCTTCGCCGCGCTCGATGGCGCCGCGCATGCCGAGCAGCTGCTTGGCGATGACGTCGTTCTCGACGGCCAGCGACACCACCGTGAGCGCCTGCAGCACCGGTACGCCGGACCGCGTGGCCATCGCGAAAGCGCGGGCGAACCGCGCCAACGTGGCCCGTTGGACGATGTTCCCGATGATCGGCATCTTCAGCAGCAGGCCATGCCAGCGCAGCCGACCCTCGTCGGTCTGGACGTAGCGCCGCAGCCACCAGGCCGCCCCGATCATCCCGCCGAGGATGGCCCACCACCAGGCCGCGAAGAAGTTCGACGTGGCGATGATGATGCGCGTCGGCAGCGGCAGCTCGACGTCGAAGGCGCCATACAGCTTGGCGAACTCCGGGATGACGAAGCTCATGATGATGAAGATGGCGATGGCGACGAACACGAGCACGATGACCGGGTAGCGCACCGCCGTCTTCACCTGCTCCACCACCTTCTGCTCGCGCTCGAGGTGCTGGTTCAGGCGCAGGAACGCCTCGTCGATGCGGCCGCTTTCCTCGCCCACGCGGACGATGGCGGTCAGCAGCGGCCCGAAGACTTTCGGATGGCGCGACATCGCCGTGGCCATGTCGCGGCCGGCCTCCAGCTCCTCCATCATCGCCAGCAGCGTCTTCCCGAGCATCGCATTGCGCGACGTCGTCGACAGCCGGCGCAGCGCCTGCGTGATCGGCACGCCGGCGCGCGCCAGCGCGTACATCTGCCGGGTGAAGAGGATCAGGTCGACGCGATTCGGGGCGTTGAAGCCCAGCGACGCGATCAGCGCAGCGCCGACAGGCTCCTGCGCCACGTCCTCGGTGATCTCCAGGGGCACCATCCCGCTGCTGCCCAGCTGGCGGGCCACCGCCTCGCTCGACAAACCCTCGACGGCGCCCGTCACCGGCCGGCCTTGGGCGTCACGGGCCTTGTAGCGGAAGTTCGGCATGGGTCAGACCGCGCCCGAGGGCGACAGCTCGCCACCGATGCGCTTCGCTTCCTCCAGCGTCGACCGCCCATCCAGCGCGTAGTCGAGCGCCGCCTGCGAGAGCGAGCGGTAGAGCGGCGCGCGCGAAGCGGCGTGGACGAAGCCGTCGTGCTGGCCTCGGCGCAGCGCGTTCAGCATGTCGAGCGTCGGCTCGAGGTACTCGTAGACGCCGATGCGCCCGCGGTAGCCGGTGCCGTTGCAGTGCTGGCAGCCGCGGCCGCGGCGCAGCCCGTCCACATCGGCGCCCGGGCGCATTTCGGCCAGCCAGGCCTGGTCGTTGGCGTCGGGGAGGTGGCGCTCGCCGCAGCTCTCGCAGACGCGGCGGATCAGACGCTGGGCGATGATGACCCGGAGCGACGCAGCCAGCAGGTAGCCCGGCGCGCCCATGTCGAGCAGGCGGTCCGCGGTGCCGACGGCGTCGTTGGTGTGCAGCGTGGACAGCACGAGGTGGCCGGTCATCGCGGCGCGCAGGCCGATCTCGGCGGTTTCCTGGTCGCGCATCTCGCCGACGAGGATGATGTCCGGGTCCTGGCGCAGCGCGGAGCGCAGCACCGCGGCGAAATCGAGGCCGATCTTGGTGTTGACCTGCACCTGGCTGATGCGCGGCAGGCGGTACTCCACCGGGTCCTCGACCGTGATGATCTTCTTCTCGGGCTGGTTGAGCGAATTCAGCGCCGCGTACAGCGAGGTGGTCTTGCCCGAACCGGTGGGGCCGGTCACCAGGATGATGCCGCTCGGCGAATGCAGGATGTTGCGGAAACGCGCCAGCATCGGCGCCGGCATGCCGAGATGCTCGAGGTCGAGCATCGCGCCGCTCTGGTCCAGCAGTCGCATGACGACCGACTCGCCGTGCTGGACGGGCATCGTCGACACGCGCACGTCGATCGCCTTGCCGCGAACGTTGATCTGGAAGCGGCCGTCCTGCGGCATGCGCTTCTCGGAGATGTTCAGGCCGGCCATCAGCTTCAGGCGCAGCACGAGGGCCGAGGCGATCTGCCGCTCGCGGATGATCTGCTCGTTCAGCACGCCGTCCACGCGCTGGCGCAGGCGCAGGCAGTCCGTGTCGGGCTCGATGTGGATGTCGGACGCACCCGCCTGCACCGCGTCGACGAACAGCGACTGCAGCAGCTTGACCACCGGCGCATCGGCCGCGTCCTCGCCCAGGCCCAGCTGCGACACGTCGAGCGCCGCGTCGTTGCTGACCTCTTCCGACAGCTCCTGCGCCAGCGAGCTGATCTCCTCGGTGCGGCGGTAGACCGTGTCGAAGGTGCGCAGCACGTCATCCTCGCGCACGAGCGCAAGGCGGATCTCCTTGCCACCCAGCACGCGCGCCAACTCGTCGTAGGCGAAGAGGTCGGTCGGGTCGGCCATGCCGACGACGAAGCCGCCGGCGTCCTCCTTCAGCACGATGCTGCGGAACCGGCGCGCCAGCGTTTCGGGCAGCTTGCGCACCAGCGACGGCTCGAAGCGGTAGCTGCGCAGGTCGATCAGCGGGATCGCGAGCTGCCGCGACAGCAGCTGCAGCATGTCATTCTCGCTGACCATGCCGAGGTCGATCAGCGTGCGGCCCAGCTTGGAACCGAGCTTGCGCTGTTCGGACAGCGCGTGCTGCAGCTGCTCGGCCGTGATGAGGCCGTTCTCGACCAGCAGGTCGCCGATGCGGATCTTCTTGACGGCGGCGCTCGGTAGCGTGGACATGGTTACCTCGGGGGTCCGGCGGCGGTCAGGGCCTCGACCCGTTCGCCAAGATAGTCTGCCAAAGCCGGGTCGAGCGGACCGCGACGCTGGGCTTCACGGAAGGCGCCGAGCGCGTCATCGCTCCGGCCCTCCGCGTCCAGGGAAATACCGAGGCCGGCCCACCACGCCCCAACGTCCGGCTCGAGCCGCAGCGCGCGCGTGTAGCCCTCGATGGCGTCGGCGTGTCGGCCGAGCTGCTGCAGCGCCGCCGCCTCCAAGGCGTCGCGTTCGGCCCCGCGTTCGGCCACCGCGCCAAGCAGGACCAGCGCGCGCGCCGCGTCGCCGGACGCCAGCGCCGAGCGGGCGCCCTCGAGCACGTCCACCGGCGGGAGGTCGACGCGTTCGATGGTTGCACGCACCGGACGAGGTGCCGGGGGATCCGGAACCGCCTCGGGCGCCGCGGCGGCGACTCCCGGCGTGGCCCGCGAGACCGCGGCAGGACGCGGCGCCGACGGCGCCGAAGGCGTGACCCTCGCCGGCAACGCCGGGGCCGATGAGGCGACGTCAGACGAAACCGCCTGCGGCCGGGGCCTCGACTGCAGCGCAGCGTCGGCCGGCGACGCCAGCGGCGTCTCCGGCGTCTGCGGCTTATCCGCCGCGGCCGCCGTGGCCGTGGGGACCGGCGCTTCCGCACCCTCGATGGTGTCGACGCGAGGGTGGCGCGAGGCGAGCAGCACGGCCACCGCCACCGCGAGGCCCAGCGTGACGAGCGCCCAGCTGACCCGCAGGGCCCCCGTTCTCGCCCAAGGCCCGCGGCGGATGGGCGCGCCGGCCACCGCAAGCGCCGCCCGGCGAGCGGCGTCATCGCCCTGCCCGCGCGCGTCGAGGTCGCGAAGCATCTGGTTGATGACGCTCATCGCAGCCCGCTCCACGCCTGCCAAGCCGCGAAGGCGCCGACGACGAGCAGCGCCGAGGCCAGCAGCACCGCGAACGCCGAGCCACCGCGCCGCGGCGGTCGCATCGCGCCGTCGGTATCGCGCACCGCGAGCGCGACTTCGGCTTCCGACACTTCGCGAAGCCCCCGGCCATACGCCAGCAGCAGCGCCTTGTGGGCCAGCACGTTCAGCAGGCGCGGAATGCCGCCGCTGGCCCGATGCAGTCGGCGCAGGGCGCGCTGCGCGAACAGCGGTCGACCGCTGTAGCCGGCGACGGACAGGCGATGCTGCAGGTAGAGGGCGACACCATCGGCGTCGAGCGGGCGCAGCCGATACCCGAAACCGATGCGCTGCCGCAGTTGGCGGAGCTGGGGCTGGGCCAGGCGCTCGTCCAGCTCGGGCTGGCCGAAGAGCACGACCTGCAGCAGCTTGCGCGTCTCGGTCTCGAGGTTGGACAGCAGGCGCAGCGCCTCGAGGCTGTCGTCCGACAAGGCCTGCGCCTCGTCGATGATGACCGCGACGCGCTTGCCCTCGCCCGCGAGCTCGATCAGCCGCTCCTGCAGCTTCTTGACGACGGTGTGCTGACGCGGCGTCGGCCCCAGCGCCACCCGGAGCTCGTCGGCCACCGCGCGGCGTAGCGCATCCGGCTCGAGGTAGGGGTTCGGCACCCAGGCGGTCACCCAGCGCTCGTCGAGGCTGTTCAGCAGCAGCCGGCACAGCAGCGTCTTCCCGGTGCCCACCTCGCCGGTGACCTTGATGAAGCCCTCGCCGGCGTCCAGCGCGACGCGCAGCACCTGCAGGGCCTCGACGTGCGCGTCGTTGCGGAAGAAGAACCCGGTGTCCGGGGTCAGCGAGAACGGCGCCTGGCGGAGGCCGAAGTGGTCCTCGTACATCGCCGCGGCCCGCCCACCGGTCAAGGGGATTCGGACTGCAGGACGCGCGTTTCCTCGAGGCGAGGCTGCGCGGCGCGATCCCACGTCTCGCCGCCCTCGACCACCGTCGGACGCAGCAGGATCACCAGCTCGGTCTTGCGGCCGCTGTTGCGAGTCTGCCGGAACAGGTTGCCCACCACCGGGATGGCGCCGAGGAACGGCGTGCGTGCGTTCTGCCGGCTCGCGCTGTCCTGCATCAGGCCGCCGATGACGATGAGCTGGCCGCTGCGCGCGCGGACGATCGAGTCGCTCTGCCGTACTGCGCTGACCGCGAGCGGCAGGCGATAGTCGCGATCCCCGACGACGATCAGCTTGGTCTGGTCCTCGACCTCCGAAATCGTGGGCTGCACGTGGAGCATCACGTCGCCGGCTTCGGAAATCTGCGGCGTCACGTCGAGCGAGATGCCGGAGAAGAACGGCGTCAGCTCCAGCGACGGGTCGGTCTGCTGGGTCTGGTTGCCGACGCTCTGGTTCTGGGCGCCGGTGATGCCGGTGACGAAGAACTCGTCGCTGCCGACCTTGATGACGGCCTTCTGGTTGTTCGTCGCCGAGACCCGGGGGCTGGACATCACCCGCACGTCGCCCTGCTGCTTCAGCAGCTCGACGAAGGCGCTGAAGTCGCCGCGCTGCCAGCCGATGGTGAACACGCCGCCGAAGGCCGACGTGGCGGTGCCGTCCGGCAGGGAAGGATTATTGGGATTCAGGCTGCCCGCGTTGCCGCCGATTTCCGAGCGGCCGTCCGGGCCGAAGATCGCGCCTCCGCCGGTCTGGCCGATGATGCCGGCGCCGCTGTCGACGACCTGCGCCCAGTTGATGCCGGCCTGGAACTGGTCGTTCAGGGTGACTTCGACGATGCGGGCCTCGAGGATGACCTGTCGCGTCACCGCGCCCTGCACCGCATCGAGGTAGCGCTGCACGTCGCGCATCTCGGACGGCAGTGCGCGCACGACGACGGTGCTCGACTGCGGGCTGACGATGACCGACCGGCCCGGGCCGTCGCCGACGATCGCGAGCAGCGCGCGGTCCAGTTCCATCCAGTAGTCGGCCTCGCTGCGGGTGCGCACGCGGCTGGTGAAGGCCTCGCTGCGGCCGTTGCCGCCACCGGCCTCGCCGTTCTCTCCGCCGCCCTCCGCGCCGCCGGCGTTGCCCTGGTTCTGGCCGTTGCCGCCGTTGGCGTTGCTGGTGAGGTCGCCGGCGTTGACGCGCGTGCGCGACTCGCCGATGCGCTTCAGGTGCAGGTAATCGACCTCGAACACGCGCGACTGCAGGCGCGCCGGCAGCACGATGTAGCCGTTGCCCCGCGGCTCGTACTCGTAGCCGTACACCTCGCGCACGACCTCGAGGACCTCCGGCACCGTCACGGCCTTGAGGCTGAGGCTGATGTTCCCGGCCACGTCGGGGTGCACGACCATGTTGATCGGCGTGTCCTGCACGAGGCTCATGAAGAACGCCCGGGCGGGGACCTCATCGACGTCGACGTTGAAGCGCGGCGCCGCCACCGGACGCTGCGGCGGCGCAGCCAGCGCGCGGGTGACGGCAGGCGGCGGCGTCGCGGCCTGCACGGGGGCGGCGGGCGTCGGCGCCTGGGCGGCGAGCGGCGCCACCAGGAGCAGGGCCAGCGGGATCGGCAGGAATCGGAGCATCAGCGGTTCACCGGTCGGGTGGATGTCGGATAGGACAGGCGGAGTTCGGTCGCGCCCGTGGGGCCACGCAGGCGCACCCAGCCGGCGCCGATCGCCTCGATGCGCGCGTCGCCGACGCGCTCGCCGAGCCGGTAGCGCTGGCCATTGATGATGACGCTGCGCTGCCGGGGCGAGACGAGCGTGGACTGCAGCACGAGAGCGGCCGCGGGCGCGTCGCCGGGCCCTGCGGGTGCGACCGGCATCACCGCGGGTCGCGTCGGGTCGGGCACGACGGTGGTGGCGGATGCGGGGAGGCCGGCGATCCCGACCACCAGGGCGACCAGCACGGGCACAAGGGCGGGGCGCACGGCCGCGGCGGCAAGGCGGTCAGACACCGATCCAGCCCTCCTCGAGGCCAAGGGTTTCCACCGTCAGGGTGATCCGCAGGCGCGGCCAGCGCTCGGCGTCGACGGCGAGGTCGTCCAGCCGCACGCGGTACGGCAGTGCTTCGACCGAACGCACATAGTCCAGCGCGGCCGCGTAGTCGCCGTCGAAACGCAGCACGACGCGATGACGATAGAGCGCCGGCACGCCTTGGAGCGCCGGCACGGCCGGCTCGGCGGCCGGCTCCGATGACGAACCCTCCGTGGACGGCGGGACCGGAGCGGGGGACCAGCGCAGCGCCTCGGGCGCCAGCGCCTGCACGCCGATGACGGTAAGGCGGGCGTCGCGGCCCAGCAGTTCGCGCAGCACCTCGGGCATGCGGCCCGGCGGAATCACCGACGCTTCGTCCGCGCGCAAGCGCCGGTCGAGCTCTCCCGACTCCGAGGTGAGCTGGTCGAGCGCCGCGCGCCGCGCCGCGTCCGGGTCGCGCGCCAGCTCTTCCTGCAGCCGTGCCAGCGCGGCTTTCGCGCCCTCCACCTGCGGGGCCAGCGCGTCGATCTGTTCGGCGTTCGATGCCGCCCGCTGGGTCGACGGCTCGATCCAGAGCACGTACAGCCCGAGCAGGAGCAGCACGCCGGCCGCCACGCTGAGCAGCGTGCGCTCGCGCGGCTGCATGGCATCGAAGCGCGCCTCGAGGTTGGCGAAGCGGCTCATGGCGTGGCCTCCGGCGTGGTGCCCGGCGCGCAGCCTGAAGCGAGGGCGACGCAGTCCGTGGCCATGTCGAAACGCAGCGGCTCGCCGGCGTCTTCGGGACGGTCGATGCGGAAATGGCTGAAATCGCGGTCTTTCAGCGCCGGCTCGGCCCCGAGGCGCTCGAGGAAACCGGGCACGGCGTCCGCATCGAGGGTGCGTCCGCCGAGGCCCAGATGGGCGCCCGCGTCCGCCACGTGGATCCGCGTCAGCCAAAGCGGCGCTGGGCGCTGGCGGCCCAAGCCCTCGAGCACGCCGCTGAACGGCACGGCCTCATCGCCGGCGCGCGCCAGCTCGTCCAAAAGCCAGCGGCGGCCATCGACCGCGAACTGCGCTTCGATCAGCGCGGCGCTCAACGCCGCGTCGGGAACGCGCGCGGCAAGCTGCTCGGTGGCCGCGGCCATCTGGGCCTGCAGGCCCTCCTGTTCGGCGGTCAGTGCGGCCAGATCGCGGGTGGTCGTGGACGCCTGCCACTGCGCGATGCCTCCCCACACCAGCATGGCGAACACCGCGACGCCGATCAGCGCGAGGTTTCTCGCCAGCTCACGGCTGGGTTCGCGGGGCCGCAGGTCGTCGCGGTACAGGTCGATGCGCTGACGGCTCATGCGCCCACCGCCCCGGTCGCGACGGCCGCGAGCCCGGTGAGGCGCACGCGCGCCGTGGCGTCGAGCGGGGCCAGCATGGGCCACTCGGCTTCCGGTGAGGCCGTCAGGACCTCGAGCCCGAGGTTCGTGCGCAGCGAGGCCTCCAGGCCCTCCAGCCCCGCCGTGCCGGCGAGCAGAAGCAGGCGGCGCGGCGGCGGCCGCTGGTGGGTGCGATCGAAATAGTCCAGCGTGCGCTGCAGCTCGAGGGCGATGCGCTCGAACGTCCGCTCCGCGCGTCCGCCCTGCGGCTCGCGCAGCGCGCGCTGGTCGTCGGCGTCGAACTCGAAGCGCCTCGACACGAACAGCGTGCTCTCGCGAAGCGCCAGCATCGTGCCGCCACGCGCGTCCACCACGAGGGCCGCTTGGCTGTCATCGCCGGGCGACAGCGCGCGGACGACGTCCGCCCACGCCAGGTCGGAGATGCCGATGCGCTCGAGCCGCAGCCCCGCGGCCTCGATCTGGGCGATGCGCGGCCGGAGCTCGTCCTTCCGCGCCACGGCGAGGTAGAGCGTCGGGGGCCGACCGCGGGTGTCCAAGCCGGGCACCTCGAAGGCGTCCATCACCGCGTCGTCGACCGGAAAGCCGATGAGGTCACGGACCTTCCACCGCAGCGCCTGCACCCATTCGGCGGGCGGCACGGCCGGCTTGTCGACCTGCAGGAGGCTGAAGGCGCCGGGATCGAGCACCCACTCGCAGGCCATGCCTTCGGCGCCCGCCTCGCGGACCAGCGAGGCCAGGGTCGACGCCGCATCCGCACCGGCTTGGCGCTCGAACGCTCGGGCCGGACCCGGGCCTTCGCCGCGGACGACCATCGCAATGCGATCCGGGCTGAAAGACAGGGCAACGTGACCCACGGGCCGACGGCCGCGCTTGGAGAAAAAGCCCCACCCTGCCTTTGCCATGGATGACCGTCGTGCCCCTGCGCGCGGTGCGCGCGCTGCTTGTCGAACTGCGCGCAGACTTCCACAGCGCGCCGGGACGGTCAATGGAACCGTGCCGCGCGTCACTGCTTTTTACCTCGGACTCAGTTCAATGCGGCGAGGCCTGCGGTGAGCAGGGCGAACGCCCCCGTCGCCGCGGCGAGCGTCAAGGCCGCGAGCGAGGCCTTCGAGGCATAGCGCGCCATGCGCCGCTGGCGCGACGTCAGATGGTCGTGGTGCGTCCCCGCCGCCGAGATCACCGCCAGCGCGGCCATGCCGGCCACGTGGAAACCGACGGCCGCGGCCAATGCGACCAGCAGCCACAGCCACCAGGGCAGCAGGTCGGCGACGGCGCTCCACCACTCGAGCATGCGGTCAGCGCTCGGGAAGCGGAATGAACTCGGACTCGCCGGGCACCTGCCCAAGGCGCTGGGCCACCCAGTCGGCCTTGGCCCGCTCGATCCGATCGCGCGACGTGGCGACGAAGTTCCACCACACGGTGCGCGGCCCGACCGGAGCGCCACCGAGCAGCATCGCCCGGACCGGCGCGGCGGATTCGAGGCGCGCGGGCTCGCGATCCAGCAGGACATGAAGCTGGCCGGCGGCAAGGGGCTGACCATCAAGCGACAGGCCGTCCTGCAGCGGATAGATCGCACGCTCCTCGTGCTCGGCGTCCAGCACCAGGGCGCTGCCGGGGCCGAAGTCGGCGCTCACGTAGAGCGTGTCGACGCAGGTGCGCACCGGCGAGCGCAGGCCGAACGCCGACCCGGCGACGATCGACAGGGCCACGCCGTCGCGCCGCGTTTGCGGCACGTCGGCGGCCGGCACGTGCTGGAACGATGGGTCTGCCTCGGCATCCGCCTCGGGCATCGCGAGCCAGGTCTGCAGGCCCTCGATGCGATGCCCGGCGGCGCGCTCGACGTCGGGGGTCCGCTCCGAGTGGACGATGCCGCGGCCCGCCGTCGTCCAATTGACGTCACCCGGCCGGATCGCCTGAACCGACCCGACGCTGTCGCGGTGCATCAGCGCCCCATCCCACAGCCAGGTCAGCGTGGAGAGGCCGATATGGGGATGCGGTCGGACGTCGATGCCCTGCCCCGCCGCGAACGCGTGTGGCCCCATGTGGTCGAGGAACACGAAAGGCCCCACCATGCGCCGCTTGACGTCGGGCAGCAGCCGTCGGACGACGAATCCGCCGCCGAGGTCGTGGGTGTGCCCGGCGAGGGACAAGAGGCGGGTCATCGCTCACTCCGTGGCCGGAGCGGCCGCCGGCGCGGCATCCGGCGGAGCCGGCGCCGCGACATCCCCCGCGTTCGGCGCCGCGGTCTGCGCGTCGATGCGCGCCGCAAGCTCGAGGAGCTGCAGCCGCTGCTGCTCGAAGTCCGTCGCCACCAGGACCTGCGTGCCCGCGATCTCGGCCTTCAGCGCGGCCAGCAGCGCCGGATCGAGGCCGATGGCGGCAGCATCGACGGCGTCGAAGAGCGCGGCCCCGTCGCGCAGTCGATCGGCCGCGACGCCGAAGTTGCGCTGGTCGAGGTCATTCAGGGCCTGGAAGATCGCGAGCCTCGCCTTGATCAGAGCGCCGCGGCTGTCGGCGGCGACGGTGGCGCGCTCCGCCTCCGCGGTGCGCGCCGCGGCCGCGGCGATCTCCGCGTCCTTGGCGGCCACGACCGCCGCGTTCGCCTCCGCTTGCGCGGACAGCGCACTGCTGCGCTGCCACAGCCCGATGCCGTAGGCGATGATCAGTCCGGCGCAGAAACCGACGATGGCGGTCACGAGGGGATGGCGCGACAGCGGGGTCGCGGCGGTCGTCGAATCGTTCATTCGGATGGCTCCTCTGGACGGGGCCCGAGGATATCGCAGCCTCCAAGGCTGGGCCGCGACGCCTCAGTCCGCGGCGACCAACCCGAACAGATCGTGCTCGTCGGCGCCCATGATGCGGACGTCGATGAACTGGCCCGGCTTCAGCTTGTGGGCGGCGCCGTCCTGGATCTGCACCGTGCCATCGATCTCCGGGGCATCGCCCTTCGAGCGCCCGATCGCGAGATCGCCGTCGATGGCGTCGATCAGCACCTGCTGCACCGTGCCGACCTTGCGCTCCAGCTTCTCGGCGCTGATCTGCGCCTGCAGCTCCATG